>Ga0265780_10000170_pt1 | contig 105032 bp, 89 predicted proteins | sample P1T30metagenome_FD_192432 | JGI IMG/M metagenome (GOLD analysis project Ga0265780, IMG submission 192432) | Plant litter microbial communities from East Loma Ridge, Irvine, California - P1 T30 | ecosystem: Environmental > Terrestrial > Plant litter > Unclassified | place: USA: California...
CAGCTCCGCCCGTGTCATCCTGCCATCTTCAACGAGTTCTACAAGTTCCAAGTCTTCCGGAATGATACCGGCGTGCCACTCCCGCAAGGCTGGACACGCCATCACCTTCCGGCCGGGGATTATTTCACGTACGACAAAACCGCGGATGATGAGGTGGATTACAGTTTCCCACTTCCCACAACATGGACGCCAGAAGCCGAACCTCCACAATCTCTGATACTACTCTGCACAGCTCCACACGTAGTCGTCGACGTCGACTACTCATATCGCTGGTTCCGTGTAGACGCTGCGACTCTGACGCAAAACGGCAGGATCATCGGCTCGCTAGCTCTGCAAGACCCATTACAAACTCTCAACTCGAACGGTACCACCTGTGAGCTCATCGCCCTATCCGGAGGCAGAATAATCGACGACATGCAAGCCCACAACGAACATACGGCGTATGGCTACTCGAAGTACTGACAATCTGTCGATGGGAACAAGTAGGGGGCCAGAAGGGAAGAATGAAAAGCGCACTAGATGATAACGACTTGCCGTTCCTTATCTCCAAGTTCGATACCGTGGTGGGATATAATTCTAGTGATGGCTGGGAAACTAGCCGTGAGCGCAAGTTCTATAATGTTATGTGCGTTGGTTGGGAAGGTGATGTGGCGTATAGAAGGGGTATCGGATTGGTACAGAAGGATGCTTGGGACTGTTTGGGCACGGAGAGTGTGACGTTTAAGCTTGGGTGAGGGATATTTGACGGCTACCTTGCGGGATACATGATATAACAAGTTGGCAGCACAGCGACCTCATTTCAACGCTTCACAGACGGATAACAAGGACAAACTAAAGTATGTTACTCTTCTAGCATACGAGGACCAATATCCGCTTCAACACATCCTTCCACAAACTAGATATCGCCTCCTGAGATCCACACCACTCTTCACTCAACCTCTTCCAGCACAACCCAACCTCTCCTCCCACAATTCCCCAACCACCCATCCCCCACAATCCTTCCTCAACCCACCACTCCCACTCGTGGCAGCAGCAGCATCAATGAAAGAAAAAACACACCAACAATCAAAAATTTCGCCAGTGACAGCCCCTCAGAGCCATCAGACGCACACCAAGTCCCGCATGATGTGCAATGCAGCTGATATGTGCCGGTCCCGTCGACTTCGTGAGCGCGCGGGACCCTGATCAGGTAAGTATTGAAGAAAAAACTTGGGAGGGAAGATGGGGGTTTTATGTAGATGGTGGGTGGACTAGGCTGAAGGGGGCACGTGATGGGATGGCGGGATGGGAAGGGGTAGGATTGGTGGGTTGGGAATGGGTGATTAGGTAGAAGGGACATGTGAGGGAACGTGATGGGGGGTGCCTGGAGAGGAGGAAGAGGGATTGGTGGAGTGAGTAGAAAATGATCGATAGATGCAGGCGCCAGCGTAACACGTGATGCTAAGCAACGTCAAAGTCCGAGACCGTTACACACAATCCGCACAAGGAATCTGGGAGGATGGGGCGAAAATGCGAGCATCGCACAAAGTTAGGTGGTCAACGATCTGGTGTATTAGGGTGTATCTATTAAACGAAGAACGCTGGAAGAGAGTAGAAGGCGGCGCCTGACACGGCGCTCTATGCAGTCAACTTGACGGGCTCGCTGGTCTTGATGTCGAGGTTCGCAACGCCGTCGACGAGTTGCTTGTCGCCATTGGTAGTAGCGGCATCGCTAGCGGCGGCAGGTGCAGGTGCAGTTGTAGGTACAGATGCAGGTGCCTTAACCTCCTCGCTGACCGGCTCTCCAGCCTTCTCCTCGCCATTCACTTGGACAGTCTCCTCCTTCTTGCCGCCAACACTGCCCTCTTCGCCGCCCCAAAGGTACACCTCGCTCTCTCCAATTAGCTTGCCAGCCTTCTCCCACCGTTCAACTCTCTGTTGCCTCCGCTCAGCAGCCAACTTCGTCAGCGCGGGCCAGTAGACGGCGTGGTCGTACTTGAAGTCGAGTTCGCCACCCGCTGCAGTCATGAGTTGTGCGGGAGGGATGTGGTCGGCCAGAGGCTCGTTGTATCTGAGTTTGGCCTTGCTGACGGGGTCGATGAAGGGGCCGATGAGCTTCATGAAGGCGGTGACGTACCAGGGTACTGTATTAAGTGTGAGCATATCATGATAGAGGCATAGAGGATACACATACGGTGCGTGAGAAGACACCTGCCCATGCGCTCAGGGTAGTGGCTCTGCAGGATGTCCAGCACTTGCTTCGACTGCGACATGGGCGGATTTGAACTCGACGTGGTGTTCCTGAAGTCGATCAGGAGCGCAAACGTGTCTTGGCCGGGCGGGTGCAGGTCGGTCGACCTCTCTAGCATGTAGACCAGGTGCTCGACCTGTCTCTGACCAGCCTTGGTGTTCTGGTTCTGTGGCAGGAGGTACAAGCATGGCCGGGCCTCGTTGTCGAAGCCTAGCTGGACCTGCTTGCCCGTCTCGTTCTCGGGTGATATGTAGTCTGCGGTGATGGATTCGGCGCCGAACTCGCGTCTCCAGACCAGCGTTGCTTTGATGCGCGTGATGGCCTGTGGGAGATTCCACTTGGTGGCACGTAGGTAGCGGAGAAGGCATTCGCGAGTGAGCCACAGCCGCTCATTGTCTGATAATGGCGCGGTTTCGGTGCCGGCTTTGGTGGTGGGGAGTGTCTCCCAGGATTGCACTTCAGCGAGGAACTGGTCGTACTTTGTTTGCTGATCCGCTGTCAGCGCCGCGATAGCTGCGGGCTTGCAGCCAGGCGCTGGTTCTGATAGGGGGCCAATCGCAGACATGACTTGAATAGTTTGAGGTTTGAGCAAGATCTGGCCTTCAATCGTGACTCTGGTGGTTATATCAGTGAGCTCGGGGTATCAAGTCGGTGAGCATCAGCGCGGCACAGCTCCATAACTTTTGTTGGTGTGAACCCTGAACAGCTAGCCAATCACACACTAGCTCAACCACTTCAACATCGACGCGCGACGCGTCTTCCTACGCGCGGATCCCGCTGTGGCATTCACGCTCTATACCAAAAAGCTTCACAAGTACAATGGACGACTCAACGACTGAGCTGACCGAGCGCTTTGAGCGTTACTGCGCCACGAAAGACGAAGAGTTTCCCGCCGACATACTCAACGAATTGCAGTCAATGCTGCGCTTGTACTCGATATCACCGGAAGAGCTCGACTTCAAATGGCAGGCATACAACATGAAGATGGGCGGGGAGGAGAACAAGATGGACCTGAAGACTGCGCGCGACTTCAAAAAGACCATACAAGATGCACTGGAGCGAGAGAGCAGAGGAAAGGCACAGCAGAGGAATGAGGTTAAGCGCGGGCAGCCTACACCGAGAGCGAAGGGTGGGGATATGTACGATATGTGCGTATCGTCTGATCTGGATGATGTGGACTTCGGCTGATCATATGCAGGCTGGAAGGGCTTGTTCCTAACACGCCACGACCGGGTATGAATGGCATCAACGGCAGTACGGTGAAGAGGAAAGCAGAGTTCCGAACACCAGCGAGCAAGGCCAACAAAGCGCATGATATGAGTTCGCCGGGCGCAGCTGCAACACCAAGAGCCGATACTACGAGTGGAGCGTATGCTGAAGCCTTTTCGAACGATAGAATACAATCTGACAATACACCAGAGCATTCGACTTCGCAACCCGTCAAAACGCCAACGACATCACCGAACAATTCATGCAAGGCGACATACCCATACCCGAGCCGCCCTCAGAAGAGCCGAAAGAGCCTCGCATAAAGTTGAAGGCGAACACAGACATGTCTAAATTCTCGTACCGCACAATGGCGATGAAGCTGTCTGAGGCGTCAGAAGTGCTCGACGATCGGATCGACGAGTTCCGCGAACTTATACGAGAACATCTGAATCTTGAAGAGAGTGCTTTTGGTAGCCCAAACTTCCAATCTCCAAGTGAAATTATTGCAGTAGGACGAATAGCAAGCGACACCAGCGAAGGCCGTCTCAACACCGCAGCCCTCGTTCTCGAAGGCTCGCGAAGATATGGCTCAGGTCGACGCACACCCCTCAACATCGACGGCCTTCTCAGCTACAATTTCTTCCCCGGTCAAATCGTTGCCCTACGCGGCACCAACGCTTCAGGCGACGCCTTCGTGGTGTCCGAGATCCTCTCTCTGCCTCTCCTATCCCAACCCGCCACAAAGCCCGACGACCTCGACACCATCGCTACACGCTACCTCGACACCCCAGACTCTGACCCTGAAAATCTCCGCCCCCTGACCATTCTCATAGCCTCAGGCCCCTACACCACCGACCAAAACCTCGACTTCGCGCCCCTGCATACCTTTCTCGACAACGCAGCCGACGCCTATGCAGACAGCATCATCCTCGTCGGCCCCTTCCTCGACGCCGAGCATCCCCTGATCCGCACCGGAGACTTTGACCCCCCGCCAAACAGCAGCCCAGACCAAGCAACATTGACAGATCTCTTCCGACACCACATCTCCTCCGCGCTACAAGCATTTCACAAACGCGTACCAACATGTAACGTCATTCTCGTACCTTCCCTGCGCGACGCACATCACCACCACGCGGCCTTCCCGCAGGACAAGTTCGTCAAGAAAGAACTCGGTCTCGGCGCAGCGAGCAAAATGGTGCAATGCGTGACGAACCCGATGACGCTGAGCATGAATGAGATGACGGTCGGCATGTCGAGTATAGATATCTTGGATATGTTGCGCCGCGAAGAATTGGTCAGTGAGAAAGCGCGTGGCATCAATATTTACGAAAGGTGTGCGCGGAATGTAATCGAGCAGCGTAGCTTTCTACCGCTGTTTCCGCCGACGGGGAGGGAGAAGATGGTTCCGTCTGCGGGTGTGGAGGCAAAGGTGTATAAGAGTGGTGGGGAAGAGGTGGTGGTAGAGGAGGGACCGAGTCCGTTCTTACCCCTGGGCACGATGCTGGATACGAGTTACTTGAAGCTGGGCGAGATTTTGAATGTGCGACCGGACATTCTGATTACGCCGAGTGTATTGCAGGGAACTGTCAAGGTATGTTCTGCTACTACTCTTCTTTTCTGAACTTGCGGTGCTAATGCGAACATAGGTCGTTGAGTCCGTGCTGGTCATCAATCCAGGGACGTTGGCGAAGCGTCGCGCAGCTGGTACGTTTGCGCGCGTCATTGTGCAACCGGCTGTTGTTAGCGATGCGGAGAGGGAGAAGGGTTTGGCGGTTGCGCATAAGCTGTGGGAGCGGACGAGGGTAGATATCGTGAAGATATAGTGGTGCGGTCGTAAGTCAATGGGTTCTGGGCGCTGGAGCATTTGGATAATTGCACGTTGATAATTGCATGATGTTGGAAAGGTTCTCGATTGTCACGCTGATATTAAATGTCTTGCAATGGTCTTTGACCTAGGTTTCTCATGTTTGGAGAGCACTGCTGGATCAAGAAGCATGGACAATTTCGTTGTATCGACTTCGAGTGGGCGCGTGTACGGTTCACGCGAAGCGGTTACCAGAGTGAAAGTCGTCTGCACGACGTGATTTCCGCTCAAGCCTCATGCCGTGTCCTGCGTGTAAACTCGGCCTCGTGCCCATGCTTGGGTCGTGATATGGGTATGTATGTCCGCCTTCATATTGTCGTCCTCGTGTGCCACTCTGTCATGTCAGCACTTCACCTCGCTACGTCACATTTACATCAATCCAAGCGAGACTCGTGTCATGTCGTGAACTCAGGATGATATTTTGCCATCAGAGCCCGACGTCTCCCTTCCCATCATGACCGTATAGGAAACAGTGCCCAAAGAAAGCCATGCAGAATTGTACCGTCTGACGCTCCCTCGCTTCATGCTCCATGGTATTTGCTCGTGGGAGCCGATTCGAGCCGAGGAATATCGTCAGGGAATCATCGCGTCACACCGTTACGCCTTCTCTACGCCGCCCGTTGCGCTCGATGGAACATTTATCGGTGCTGTGATATTGTCAGTATGTTGTTACTGCGTGGGTAGACCCTTTCGCCTTCGGTGCCTATGCAATCCACCAGGTTCGTGGTATCGCATCCTGCGAGGACGCGTGGTGTGAGGGGACTTGTCGTACCTTGACGAAACCGATGTCGGCGCTCTTCTCGCGGAAGCACTGACGGCAGATGTTGAGGCCGTACTTGCGGATGAGACCAGCGGGGTGGGTGCAGACGCGGCTGTAGAAGCGATGTCAGCAATTGTCGTCTGCCAGTGCTTCCCCTCCATCTGCCAATTTCCTCTCGATCTTGCGCCCCAAGTCTTCCGGCCCTTCGTATTTTGCTTCTAAATGCTGTTGGTGATAACGTACCACTCGCGGGAGCCCTTGCCGTAGGTCCTAGGGCGGGAGTACCAGACAGACTCGTGAGACATATTGGGTGGTTGTGTGGGTGGTTTGCGATGTCGCTGCTGAGGCAAATGTGAGTATGCGGATTGCTTGGGTACAGCAGGAGCGTACTGACAGTTTCGGACTGCTTGGGGGCGTGGAGTTGGTCGTTCGTTGGCTGTCGGTCACGATGCTAAAGTTTGGGAAGTCGAGATTCAATATTGCAGCGGCGGATCTTCGGGTGCGAGCTAAGCGAGACGGGCGGCGTGTGATTGGCCGATAGCGGACTGGTCCGTGCATTCACCAGCCCCACTTCGAGCTCCGTAGATGCAACAACGATCACAAATACAAATATCTGAACTCGATCACAGTCTATTAAACGAACGCCGCAAGACAATCATACAGCTTTCCAGCCCTTCCGCAGTGGCTTCGTCTCTCCCTCCATCCCGAAGGCTGCCCTTCCTGTACTCACACCCTCCGCATCAACCAACTCCCCATACCGTATCTTCAGCTCTCACAATTCCTTCGACGCAAGCTTTCCTTCTGCATTGTCTTTTATGACCATTTTTCCATTTCCGTCCGGCCTGTCGTAGATTTCATGATCTGCAGGAACCCACCATCGGCCGCTAACGCGCCATTCTGAATCAAGGACCAGGTACCAATACCCGCAAAAATAAGCGCGAAGGTCAACGAGAGCGAATATGGGAGTATTAGGTTCAGCTTGGAGAACTTGTAGGTACCACGATACTCCGTCGTGTTCACCGATATGTTCTGTTTCCAGGTGTCGAGAGTCAGCGCCGAGATCGTGACATTGGCTATATACTCGTTTAGGAGGGCTTCGGTGAAGACGAGATCGAGGTTCGACTGGAAAGTGGTACTGTCTGCTAGGTTGATACCAAATCTCTTGTCGTTTTGAGTAGTGTTATGGCGCTGCGAATCGAACACTGAGTCTTCTAGAAGATTTGCAGCTGTAGGAAAACCGTCAACAAGAGCCGTAACGAAGCCGTCCCGTGTGTGTAAAGATTACTCACAGTTTTTTCCTTCCAGATCAATTTCCGGCGTCCAGGAATATCCGTGGATCATTGTTCCATTCGATGATGGAAGCCTCGTGGGACTAGCTGCCCACCAAGCGGTTTGCTGGTGAAACTGATGGTTCAAAGCCTGCAGGGATGCATCAAGCAAGGCGAAGGTCTGATACCCGCGTATTTCTTCCTTTATCAAGGGAACCCATTCCTTGTAAGCCGACGTCTCCATGGGCACGTCTTCTGCTTGTGGCATATTTCCCAACGTAAAATCGAAATCCCAAGCAAAAGACCTGGACCACGAGAACGATATGGGCGTGGGATCCTGCACGCTGTCATGGATATGCCTTGTGCCCTCGGAGCAGACTAGCTGAAGCCTATGTTGTCGTGGCTTACACCTTAGCACCCTCTCGTCGGTCATGAAGTCTGCGTCATCTCCAGGTAGGAGTTCGGGCTTGCTTACGTGCGGCACAAACCCAAGAACCTTGATTTGATTGATGCGTAGGGGATCTTCACGCTCCCAAAAACTGTTGAATAGGAGCATTTCCTCTCCGAGTTTCATTGTTATAGTATTTCGTGTTCTCTCCTCAGCGCATGAGAGTCGAGGTACCATGAATTCCAATGAGTAGGACAGATTCATGCTACCTGCAGTTGGAAGCTTGACAACTTCACCGGAAAGCAAGACTGATTTGAATATTCTACTCAGCGAGCGTGTAGGGGAGCTAGGCTTCCGTCAGTGTTACATTGACAAGATGAAGTTGACGGCTTACAAGTACGACTACTTCAAGGCTGCTTTAGATTTATCCCGGTAAGAGTACAGCCATCCTTTGCGTAGTATGACGAGACTGTCGATCGGCGTCTTCGGAGGGTACACTAAGTCATAGTCCTCAGGCAGTGGCGGATTGATCACCGAGACTGGCATTTCACCTACCGTCGTGTGAGACCGTGACACGACAGTGATCGCTGAAGGAGGATAGATCATGGCGAGCGGAATCAGCCACACCACCAAAGCCATAAGAAGCGGCGGCGGCGCATCGCGAACCACTCCTAACTTCACGAGCTCAAAGGGGTTCGAGCGCAAGCAGAACAGCTGTTCTATGCGCGCTATTGTAATCGTTCTTTGGCGTAAGATACGCCAAAGATGTTGGGAAAACGATAATCCAACGGCGCTTATCATGCATGTTTTGAACGCAGTCGTGATGAGGAGCGACAGCGTAGTGACTTGCGACTATTGGAGACGCCGATGTTCAGCGACGGTTCCGTCAAGCTTTTGGAACAGGATGAAGTGGCCGATTGCAAGCAGAAGAGCTCCCAAGTTAGAAGAGATACTAATGAGTAATTGTGGGAGGAGGTTTACCAGCGAAATAGAAACCGCACACGAGTACAAGCGTCGACCATTGATGAACTCCGGAAGGAAAATTAAATATGTTTCTCCAGCTATGCACCCTCTTTTCGTGGACTTCCGCAACGTCTGTTGCTATTAGTTTCGCCGATTGATTGCTGTGTTCTTCTTCGGCATTTTTCTCGTTCAAACGGACACGACTGTGTAGTGAGACGTCTGGTGCGGTCTCTGTTACAGCCATTATTTCTTCTGAGACCCTTGGTCCAAAGGTACGACAAAACAAAGATGAATCGCTGGGTAGCACGAAGCACTTGTGCGAAGATTGTCGATTATTTTCTGCCTCGAGGAGGCGATTTAGCTACTTCAGTACCAGCCACATCCTTCAGATGCAGGGCGAAACGAATGTCAATAGCTCCGGGTCAATTGCATGTGAATTCGGTCCATAGATCTCGCGCCATCGTCTTGTCGTTCTTGACTTGGGCTTGGCAAGCCAAGGGGACCGCGTCAAGTTGGTCTCCAAAATAGACGACAGGGCTGAGTCGACAGGGACAGAGTAGGCACCCGCGGAAACGGGCTGTCATCTTTAGACGTTAGGAACCAAATGCCGCGAATGTCAAAGATTGCAAAGATATCGTTCGCGCCATCTCATCTCATATGGCGGCGGAATTCTACACGTAACCCACTTGAGTCCGGACCACAGTCGAAAGATGGTTCGCTTGCATCTTTCAAGTGCCAAAAAGGTGGACACTGGTGAGATTCTCCGGTGTCAGAATCACTAAGCATGTGAGCTTGACTTTGACAAGAGAACTTTGTGATAAATGATCGGGTTCATTGGCTGCTTTTGTTCGACGAGCCTATTCTTTTCGCGCGTATGCACAAGGATGCAGAATGCTACAGGCCCTCTTCTGACAACATACGTGCCTCCGTCACCAACGCTTCATTCCTAGAGTTGCGTTCAATCACCAAGATCGAGAGACGAGAGAACGATCCCTTCCACAGCCTCACCAACTCACATACCTCCTCCTCTTCGCCGTCACTTGCGTGCCCGTCCTCACCGCACTCTCCCCCTTCAAATCCGACACACATTTCAAGTTGTTCGGCCTACTCGTATCCCTATTCGCGTAGATCCACCTGCCTGGTCCGCCATTCGCAGTCATATCAAGTTTCGTAGCGCCGTTGTTAAGCCACAGCGACATTTTCTTGTTATCGCCGTTGATGACATTCGAATTGCACCACACCTCGATACTGCCTGACTTTGATGACACCCACGTGTAGTGATCCATGACGACGGTGTCGTTGAGCGTCGGGCTGATTTTAACGGTGACGTTGGCTTTGCTGGAGGCGGTGGAGTTAGATTTGAGGCCCACAGTGAGTTGGAAGATGAAGGACGTCTCGGCGCTGACTTTGGGCGCGTCGATGGATGCGGTAGCGGAGGTGGCGTCGATGATGCTGATGGTGGGCGAGGCGGGTGATGTTTGGCTCCATTTGAAGGTCAGATCGCTGGCTGGGACTCGGGTCTCATTGTTTGAGCCGACAAGCTGAAAAGTCACACCGACGCGTTGGGCAGAGGCAAATTGTGCAACGGTAGCTATTGGAACGACGCCAGGGGGCGCTGGTGTGGGCGTGGCGTTTGGATCCGGGAGGTCGCTGGGACTGCATGTTTTTGAGGGGGCTGGAGGAGCGGCGCCAGGAAACGGGTCCAGAGGGCCGAACTGCTTGTTGTCTAGAACAGTCCCTTGGACAAGATCGCGGATGTCATTGAATGGGTTTGGCGGAGGGTTGGTACCAGGCACGTCGACCTCTGGGAATATCCACTCGCTTACTGCCATGATGTATTGGCCGGCTAGAACGCCGTCTTTGGTCTCCTTGACGGGCGTGTTGGTCGTAATCCGGTATTCGCGTGTGAATGGTGCTTGTGCCTGAGGGGCGATGCGAGCTTCCCATTTGCAGCGTGTCTCTTGCTTTGGCGTAGCGGTCCCGATCTGGCGGTATGTCTCTTTGCCAGTGCAGGCGTCGACGTCGATGGCGCTGATAATGACTTGCGCGCCGGTACAGCTCGACAAGAAACCGATGACTCGGATGTCCGCAAACTCGACATTATTGGCAGTATCGGGCACGCCGACGAGCAGGTCTTCCACCATGATGTAGTTCGGAATGCCAGTGCCAGCTTGCGTAGTAATATGGAGGGAAATGCAGGTGATATCAGACACCAAGAGTTCACTGCCGCCGACTTTCAAACCAGAGTACGCGATGAAGTCGCCGACTTTGAAAGGAACCATGCGCAGAGGGTCTGGTGGAGTGAATGCTTGACCGGAAGGACGATTCGAGCTCAAGCATGATGCTGTGTTTCCCGAGTACGGTATGCACATCGGGAATCCGGAGAAAGACGTGACACTAGGGCTACCAGTATCTGCAACCCACATTGGTGCAGTTTCAACCTTTGGGCCGAACAGACCATCGGGATCATTGATTCGGATGGTGACTCCGCCTGAGATCGAAAGTGACCCGTCCTGGTTGATGGCCGTGATGTATCCCTGACTCGCTTCAAGACCGAATCGTTGCGCGACTTGGACCTGGCCCGCGATGACTGTGCCTCCGACTATGTTGCCGTTGACTGTTGTCTCGAAGCCGCCTGCGCCTGCTCCGCATAGTTCTTTGAAGGGTGCGAACACGGTTGGGAACTGAACGATGAGATTCTTTGGGACTTGGATGTTGAAGCCGTTGACCTGGATGGAGCCACCGGCATTGTACTCGGTGCCGGCACTACAGCTAGAAGGTGTAAGTAAGATACACGTACGACCAATAAATTCTGCTTACCCGTCAAGACTTCCAACGACCGAAAAAGGGATGATGTTAGGGATCTGAGCTCGACCTACTGTGGCGAAGGCTGACAGAGCCAAGATAGATGAAAGGTAAGACATGTCGAAGAATAAAATTGAGATGGTGTCGAAACGATAGTGCCACAAGAGGATGTTCCATGGTTTTATACTTCCTTTATCTTCATCTCCGGTCTACATGCTTCCGTTGTCTTGCTTTAGCTGGGCGATCAACACCACAACTAACGAAGCTTTGTGGAGGCTCCACACCATCTGGACCATTGTTTCCTGTAGACTGTCCTACAGAAAAAGAGTCTCGAGTGTGATCTGGAAGCTCGAAGATAGATCCTTGTATAGTGTCAAGCCAGTTACACGTGGGCGGCGCACGCCATCAATACTTCCAAGCCATAACACGAGGCATGCGCTGGCTTCCGCACGGTAAGCGAACGCCATTCTGCCAGCCTCAACTGTATCTCAACGACAATGACGGCTGAGCGAACCAGGCACACGACCGAAGTAATGCCACGATGAGCTTGGCCTTAGGCTTAGCCCGCCCGGTGTTGCACACAGAATAGTCTGGACGTCTTGGCCATGCTTATACCAACTCCGTGCCTCGATACTTCACCTGGTTGTTGGGAGCGGCTGATGAGTGTCGAGAGACTGCTCGTACTCTGCTTCGCCACCCACATGTGTGGCGCCTGTCAGCAGGAAAAGAGGGCACCAGCATATGAAGTGAGCCGTCATCTATTCACTGGCGGTGTTCCAATCAGCTTTCATACGCCTGGAAGATCGACATGTCTTTCGCAACATTGTGAGTGCTCAGCCAAGAGGTATTTCGAAGTCCACCCTTTGGCATGCCGACTAATCAAAGATGGATCTGAAAGTGAACAGTCCGAAAACACAGCTAGAGTGCTTGATCACAGGAACAAGCTTCCTCGATGGCACCCTGGAGCAGCCGCTATATCTCGCGGTGGGTGAAGCTGCACGCTGTACTATATCGAGCCTGCAGGCAATAAGGCGCCACAGGATCCGGTGATTGACAGGACATAGCGAGAAGAACAAGGGCTTCCGCTAATCAGGGGAAGAAGACGCAGAACGAGGCACGATAGATTGTGCGGCTACTCCTGAATAAGAGTGATTGAGTGGCTGGCCAGACTCGAGGTCACATATGTGCATGCATGCAGTGTCGGCTCCGGGAGCGGCGCGATGCTTAGCCTCCGCACCTGCATGACCGCCTCCGCACTTGCATCATGTGGAATCTGTCGACAACATGTTCTGTGCTCGGTAATATATAGTTCTGGCGTGCGAAATTCCGTCGTGGTTGAAGGAAGGAGATCAAGGTGTAGGGCCGAGAACAACGCCTGATGGGGTCGAACTAAGACTAAACGAGGAATGACAGACAACGTCGCACAACGATACGAGCAACGCCCGGTATGTTGGTGTAACCAGCAATTACGAGAATATAGTGGCGAATGTTATTACCGGAGGCAGAACTTACCCGCGGCGTTCAATTGGCGCCAACGCGTGAAGACGAGAAGTTGCAGGGACAACAGACCGCGATCTTCGCCTCGCAAGTCTGCGGACTTCGGCTACTATCTGCATGTCCGCGATATACTTGGCAATCTTTCTTCTATGAATGACTGATAATCCGTAAATATCTCTAAATTGGGGGTTTGCGAAGCAAGAGAACAGTGTTTACCCCAGCGCATGCTGTCTGTCATAGGGGTGTTTCGTAGGGCAAGAATAGAGGAGGTAGGCGCAGGGCAGGCAGGTGGGAGTGGGAGGCAGGAGTGGGAGGCAGGAGTGGGAGACAGGAGTGGGAGGCAGGAGTGGGAGACAGGAGTGGGAGGCAGGAAGGTGGAGGAGTGGGAGGCAGGAGGGTGGGTGTAGTAGGTGGCTAGTGGCTGCAACAGCCGTTGATTGGCTATTACCTCGGATCACGTGAATGGACACTTTTGGCGACCAATAACCTCGGAAGCATCGAGCAACAATGGAGCTAATCCGAGATGATGCTCAACGACCTTTTGAGCCCTTACGTACGTGAGGGGGTACCAAGATCGAGGGGAAAGCGGGACGCGTGACTTGCACACCCAATTTGAAGCCGTGCGGTGGCAAGACTGTGTGGCTAGAGTTGGGGCTCAACGCAATGTAGAAGACCTTACTGGCCCATAATTTCTATGCATCTCGTTTCCCCCTGGGTCTCGCTTCCTACTCACGTACGTTACTCTAACTATAGTTCTGCTTGCTTCGCAAGCAACCAGGCCCAGATAGTGCCAGTCAAAATGAGAGGCAGTTGTTTAGACGAGGAAGATTCGTCCATCAGATGCATAGCAGTCCTGCCTCTCGGTCTCTATGTTAGATACTATTCGAGACGTGAATCAATAGAAAACAGCAATATATAGTTACCTGCCTCACTGCTTGTACTTCAGAGGTTGGTACATTCGACTAGGAGTGTAACGAGTGGTACTTTGGCTCGCTCTCGGCTCCACCTCGCGCACAAGCGAGTCACAATTACCCCACTTCCATGAAAATCCTTTTTTGCACTCATCAAAGAACTTGCCGAGTTACTTAGAATGGCTGCAACTCACCATGTCGCTCGATTGTTATGTACATTCATTTATTATTTCCAAAACCTTCCATCAATCATCCGATCACTCGGCCTAATGGCCCAATGGCAAGGCGCTTGACTACGATCCAATCAGTAATCAAGAGATTCCAGGTTGTAAGTTCATACCACATATCGACCCTGCGTTCGAATCTTATCTAACACATCACAGCGACCCCTGGTTAGGTCATCATTCACTCGATTAATTTCGAGTTTCTTTTTTGTTCATTTCTGATGCTGACCAAGTGTGCTAGTGAAGGACGCGATTCTATTTTTGGCTTCGACACGTAGGTTAGAGCAGTGGACGTGGATTACAATGCACGAGCTTGGATATATTTTTGGCCGCCTGTGTCGTTGAAGTGTTAGGCTGGCCGTTCTTTTATATACATTGACGTGGATTGGTGAAGCGCTCATGACAGGTTGAGAGAGCAGACTCCGTACTTCCGTTACTGATATATACTGTCATTGAAGCTCGATACTGCCTCAACGGAGGATCCAAAGTGTGTTGTGATGTAATATTTGCTATTCACCTTTGACCACAAAGTCTCCCCAGTCCATTCCATATACACAACACCAGCCCATCTACACAACACCCACATCCACAGCCATCCCCAATTCCCAGTCCCCATCCTCCTTCCACCACCATCTCCACAACAAACGAAACAACACAATCCATTCCAACGCACGCAACGCAACATGCAGTCAGCGCTTGACCAACACTTGCTCCAACTCACTCGCTAAGAATGCGCGCACAAAGCAAAAATCTGCCTCTACCTCCTCATCATCACCGGACCAATTTCTTCTTCTCCAGACCTTCCCAAATTTCTCGAGACACGCAAGTGTCCCCACTTCTCGCTCGGCTGGTTCCGGCGAAGCGAGTCCAAGGCTGGAAAATGTCTGCGCATTTCGATTCAAAAAGACGCGGAACGCGACCCAGGGGCGTCCTGCTCTTGTGCGCAAATTATGCAGTCTTCCATATGTAAAACAGCGGCGGTGTGTCGAATCCCACGCTGCCAATTTGTGCGTCCGCAGTGACATCTTCGCTTCCTTCCTCACGAGGCGGTACTTAGCTTCCGACGAACAAGTGCACGTGCCCGTCGAAATCTTCCACTTGATCTTTCCAGAACGTCGACCAAGTCCACTCTCGCGATACGATGCCGCCAGGCCCACGAGAGCTCCACCCGAGGAGAAATCCAACGTGCGATCGGCTGCAGGGTCTCTCGCCAAACTGACGTCTGTGGATCGCGTGTGTCATCGGCCGCAACGTCTGACTTGCAACAAGGGAATTGCTGCATGCATGCCCAATAGCCAAGCAGGACTTCATCATCTTCAAGAGCCTGCAGCAATCCCCACCCACCGCTCAGGTACACCGCTCCCCTGCTCTTGTGCCCCCCTGCCCACGCCCAATCGTCTCGGCGGCAACCAAATCCTCGCTTTGCCCACCGCCTTGGCATCCAGCTTGCCGACTCTTCGCATATTCATCTCCAGAACAATGACCCTCAAAAAGTCGCTGTTCTCTCTTGGTTCGCGCTGACGGACCGTCCGCCCAGCTTCGCTGAACGGATCTCGTTTTTGCCTACTGCTCTTCTTGCCTCTGCTGCGGTCGTACGTCTGCATCTGGATCATGGGCGCGGCGGTGTCGGCGTCGGCGTCAATGAGAAGGGAGTCGTGCAGGTGCATTGATAGTTCGGTCGGAGAGATGGGGGCGGGCTGGTGTGGGTTGAGGTAACGGCGGAGTGCGGGTGAGGGGAGTTCTTCGAGGTGTTTTGGGCGCATTTCACTGGTAAATTTTGGTGAGAGTAATGAGCGGATCAGAAGATCGTCCGGTGGCACGCTGGGTGCGGTGAAGTTGGAGAAGGACTTTGCGGCAGACTTGAGGGCTTGCAGGGAGGCTGTGAGGTTGGACTTGAATGATCTGAAGCGGGCGTTGGATGCAGGGAGGTCGTCGACAGAATCGATGGCATTTGCGTGGACGATTTCTTCGGCTTCTTCGTGGCCAAAGTGGAGCAGAGGATGGTCGAGGACACAGTCTTCTTTCGGCGGTGATGACACAACTCTTTCTCTTCGCTCTGGTAATGACTTGCGGCTGATGCTATCTGGCGTGCTAATGTTGTCCCAATGCGACGAAAATGACGGATCGTCGTAGTCTAGCGATGGTGGTATATCGGCCAGCGATTCACTCGATATCGACCTCGATGTGCCAAACAGGTCCTTCTCGTGCTCCATGCTCTGTAGACTGCCATAATCGTCTTCCGACTCGTCGACCCGCCCAAGCAGCAAGTCCAGCGGCGAGCCCACCACCGATGACACGGTGTCTGAGTCATCCTGCTTCCACTCCTGTATCAATTCGTCCATAGACATGCTCCGCTCGACAGACGCAGGTTTGCGCCGGCGCTGTGGCATCTTCGGTATCGACGTGACGGCGAGCAAGGCTGCGACAGCCGGCGGTATCGCTTCTGAATTATGTTGTGTCGTGTGCCTGCGCGTTGGCCGTCCTCCATTCTGTCCACGGACTCTCACTGTCTGCGCCGCGGAGGCCGTTCGTGAAGGCATGCGATTGGGTATAACGACAGGTCTCGAGTGCGAATGTGAATGCATTGTCGTCGCAGGCGGCTGTATCACCTTTGGCTCCGACTGGGTAATCGCTTCCGTCGGTATTGGTACTGGCATATGTGTTTTCTCAGCAGCCTTGACCAGTCGAGCAGACGGAGAATTCCTCGCAGCGCGCGAGGTCATCTTGTCTGATCTGCGCGGCGACGGCGGAGACTGCTGCAGATATGGGAACGACCTCGGTGAATACATCATCCTAGCCTGCCTGGCCCTGACGGCGTTCACCCCGTGATCTGTGACCCGGACAGCCCAGGTACGGCTAGGCTTTGTGACGCTGGGTCCGCTCGCTTTTACGTTATGTCTACTATCGGATTGGCCGGCGCGATCGAGTACGGAACATTCCTGCAGGGACAGTCTTTGCCGAGCGCGACCGGAAGGAGATCGTGTGCTTAGTATGAATATGCAGGAATTGTGAAGGACATGAAGAGCTTATAAAGACATGCAAACAGCGAAGCAACGCGTGAATAAGGAAGGCTACGGGTGAAGTGGGAGGTGGTGAGCGACACCGATAAGGGTAGTCTGGGGTTATGACGGAACTGGCAGGAAGGTTATCGGGCCCCGATAATACATGTAACAAAGCTGAAGGGCACTCGCGTGGCCTCTGCTATCAAGTGCACAAGACCAGTCATCCCTTGTCAGTCTCATGCAGGCACCGACACGAAATACTGCTGACCGACACGCGGCGGCTGAGTCGACAGCAAAACAAAACGCAGAGCAACCCACGCGTCACAGTCCTCCACGTCGCTGATCAACATGAGGCACTCCAGCACCCCGGCCACTTCCGCAGCACTTCGGCCCAGCCGACACGCAATCGTGTACCGGGGCGTTCTGATTGGCCATGCTTTGATCCCCTAGTCTTCCATACCCCACGGCTTCCTGTCTTCTAGAAACACATGAAGAAAACGGCTCGCACGCCATAAACTCCATCCTTTTCACAACGAAGCCCAAGTGAAATACATCAAAGCAGAACCTTACAAAGAGATGAGCCCACGATGACTCCAACAACACGCACCGCCTATCAATATTACATACATTCGGACATCAGCCCCGCCGACCTCTCAGCTTCCTTATCCTTATCGCCCGCAGCCTGCTAATGCACGTAAGTCTGTCCTGCAGGGCACATCTCCCACTTTTGGTCTGTGGGGTGCATATTCGCTGTGATTGCGGGTGTCTGATCGCTGAGATCGAGTAAGTCAAACGGCTTTCCTGGCATTCCTTGCGAGGTGTCTTCCGTGTGCAAGGAAAGCATGCCGACCTTGATATGTCGCGTGCCGTGGCGCTTGTCATGAAGGCATGTCACTCACTCCACTGACGCGTTGACACCTGCTGCATTCGGTATGACGGATTTCTTGCACCAAAGCGGAAGGTTGAAGAGGCTCTGCGCAGAGACTACTTCACATTTAGAAAACCACTCAAGTTTTTAATATAATGTTTGTTGAATTTTCCATGCGCGTGCCGTAATAGTACACGTCTGTCTGCATTGCACGTCTCCCATGCATCTCGCTTCTCGCGCACATAATCAAAAAGAAAGGCACATATCCAAGATTGCCGCCTATGCAACGCCGTTGATCCGTCCCTACTCCCGCGCAAATGAACAAGGTTGAAAAGAAGTAAAGTAAGAAGAGCCAGGACCCGCTGTAGATGAAAGTAGCGGTATGCAGCTCCATGCAGTGCTGCCTGTGCGTGGCGATTCTCGCGTGCGCGTCGAAGAAGTTCGTAGGAATGAGTTCAAAGAGAATTTTTCCGGGTAGGACAGCCGCTCGAATTACAGAGGAATGCGGGCGCTTGTCGCGCGGAGCGAAGAAACGGCGTTCGTGGACACGTGGGACGTCTGGCCGTGAAGGATGCGTGTGCTCGTGGGCAAATTAACAACACATGCTCAGTAGTCGCCCTCGTCAGTCCAGCCAGCCTCTGAGCCTTCGACAACACGCACCAGGTGGCCATCATGCTGCTCCACCATAAGGTCGGCGCCATCGACATTTCGAATGCCACTCCTGATCTTCTTGCCCTGAACACCCCGCGGGCTGGCTGCGTGGCCACCTTCCGGAGTGAAGCGCTTCATCTGCATCTGCCGGTGCCGGTAGTTTTGAAAGTCGACGTCGCTCTCAGGAGGATCATCGGACTGTTCACTGAATGTCTCCCAGTTCTCCGAGCCCGACTGCATGGTGGCGCCTGTGCCGGTCGATGAGGTCTGTGAGATTTGGCGACTACTGGATGACGATAGTGATGGGGGTGGATATGTGGGAATGTAGCCGCCTCGCACGCTGTGGCTTTGGTGCATGTATGCTCGGTCGTCGTATGGGTCCTCAGGAGGCACATTGCGGACGATGCTCTCGCTCCGGTCACCTCGGTTGCTGAAATCGAATCGGTTCACAGGCGTCTCGGCGGGCTCCGGCGGGACGAAGAGATCTTTCATCCGTGGAGGTGGTGCCATTGGACGAGGCATTTTCCGCATCGAAGCCGAGGACTCTGCTCTTGAGGGCGGAGGAGGCCGACGCTCAGGCGAATTGCCACCATGAGCCATGGTCTTCAGGGGAGCACGAGCTGGAATCTTCGACGGACTTTTCGCAGCCGAGGAAGACATGACGGAGGCAGACATGGTAGAGCTGGCGAAAGCATTGCGAGATGCGCTGGCGCCGAGTGTGGAAACTGGTGTTTTCGCTCGGCTTGGGGGCGGGCCTCGCATGGTGCCGGCGCGACTAGGAGGAGCAGATTTGGGTGCAGTTGCTGGTTTGGAGTTAGGCATGGCGGAGTTCGATGGTGTCTTTGCGCGCGGTGGAGCAGCCTTTGACGCAGAAGCATACAGCTCGTCCAGATACCGCTGGCCTTGGACGAGGAAAGGTCTACCATACTCATCCTCGTACGACTCGAGAGTGTCCTTGAGGTCCTACTATTGTCAGTACTACATCACAGACTCCAGGCTAGCATACATACCGCTTCGACTTTGGGCAGCTCCTTCGCAATGCGCTTTCGCATCTTCTCCTCTCGGAGCAATTTTCCTGGGTCGCGCTTCTCTCCCTTCTGGCCACGCGCCATCAACCGCGACGCATCCTGGCTAGACTGTGTGAGCTCATTTCGCTCATTGATCAGCTCGCGATGTCGGTCAATCTTCTGCAAGATCGGTAGTCGCTGGTCTTTCAGTGCCTCAAGTCGCGCAATCTCAGCTTCGTGTGCGGACAGCAGCGCATCACTGCAGACGTCGGAGAAGGCAGGCGTGAAGTCGAGCATCTCTTCCTCGGAGAAGTAGAGCGCATCCCACAGTTCTTGCAGCTTGCATCGCGCCTCCTCGACAAACAGGTGCAGGTTCTGGCGTTTCAGCTCATTCAGCCTGGCCAGCTCGTCTTCGTACTCGTTGATGGTGCGCAGGCCACAGCCGCGGTTGCTGTTGAGGAACTGCTTGCGCTCGTGCTGCTCGACGCCCAGGCGCTCCCACAGCTCTTCGATGGTGGTGCGCAGCTGGCCTAGTCGGCGCTCGCGGCCGCGCTTCTCCTCCAACAGTCGCTCCTTCTTCGCCTTCAGCTGTTCGAGATCGTCCTTGTGTAAACCCAGCTGCTCCGGCGCTTCGCGATAACATTGCACAATAGCGCTATCGGTCTGCGCCTGCGGTGTTCCCAGCTCCGCCCATAATTGTACGATCTCCTGGCACATGACCTGGACAATGTTGATGCGCTTTGTGTACTCCTCGTAAACGCGGGTGAATTCAGTGTCCAGCTTTGCGACGTATGATGGCGAGATGTCGAAGGACGGTGAGACGGAGGCATTCTGTGTGGTGGGTGGGAGCTTGATCTGCACAAAGGACGTCTCGAGATGCGACGCGTACGACTCCAGGGCTTCGGCCAGTTTGCGGACCTGCTCGAAGCGCTCGCGATGCAGCTTGCTGACCGCGTTGTACTTCTCCTTCAGGCCCTGCAGACAGCGCGTCAACGGATACGTGACAGGCGCGTTGTCGACGTCGTCGTAGTTTGGGTTCTGCTTGTTGTCCTCCAGCGACGCCTCCATCTGCTTGATCGTCTTGATCAGGCGATGCGCCTCCTCGGTCATCTCATGTTTCTCGTTGGTCACCTGGCGCAGCTGGTTGTGGAGCGTCTCTGAAAGCGCAGAGAAGAGCTATGCCTTGTTAGCGACACCCGCACGGCGTATACTTTCCGTCGCGTACCTCTGCCTCGCGCTGGTCCCGGTCATGGCTGGGGACGCCGATCTCGTCGAAGAGGCCGTGCAGCTGGCCGATGATGGTCGTTACCTGCTGGGCGAGGTAGCTAGTGTCCATTGCGACTGCAGACCTGCCAGCGCCTTCTTCAGCAGCGCATACACTGCGCCAAACGTCCTCGGGATGGTTGACGGTCTATCGTGGTACGAGTGGGGAGTCGAGGAATGCACGTATGTGGTGGTGCGCAAACGAGGGTATGTATGCGCGTCGATAGCCCTGTGACTGCCGTGATAGTGCTGTTTGACCAATGTCTAGATGATGCTGCGAGTGGTCCAAAAAGTGATGCAATACTGTGGATGGCGATGTTCAAAAGGCGAGCGGCCTGGTGGTCATAGTGGCTGTATCGTGTCTCTATTTTGGTGTTGCGTTGCCAGGGACGACCACACTACGCGCTAAGCAACCCGCATCAACACGGCGCGACATCACGAAAACGTTTCACATCAATTGGCGCTGGGCCAGTCAGAGCACCGCGCGGGGTATCACAGACAAGGAACACCATGACACAGTATGCGTGGTTGCGGAGTCTGTTTCTCGGTCAAATACGTGATCGGAAGACGCTTTGTTGATATCTTCGAGTACTGCCGCCAGCGACTTCTGAGACATTCATGGGGCCTTGAACATAGAGCTGGTCAAGCAATACAATATCCAACATCATGAGGAAACTGGTCTCGCCGATCCCCAAGCACGGTCTAAAAAACATGGCTTGTCTGTCAGTACCTTGACGTCCATCTTTGAGCACGTCCTGAAGAGACACGGTTTGTGACTCTGTACCTCAACGCAGCATTGGTCTCCTTCCGATCCCAATATGAACCCTCCTTGACCTCCGTCGAATAATATAGCTCCAAGTCCATTGCGACAAGACACGACATAGATCGGCCCTATATGATGAAGAAGAAGAGAAGAATACGACACACTCGCAATGCTAACCCCTTTCTCCAGACGCCCGGTGCTCACATAGTATACTCATGGTGACACAGAGACCGTTGCTATGTCCACATCCTGCTGCAGTGCAAGCGGTACCAGTGAGGTCAACGTACGATATGTCGCTAGGTATACCCGCAGGCAAATCGCACGAGAATGCTGCCCGGTGTGCTGGCTGGAACGAGGAAGTGTATCAGACAGGCCATCTTTGTTGCGAGACCATACGATATGTGCGATACTACCATACACGCCTTTCCCTCTCAACGCCGCGCTCAAATCCATCCCTGATATATACCCGCGCATCTCTACGCATAACTAGCCCATCCCATATACAGCACCGCCAAATTCCTCTCATCCCCCGCCTGCTGAATCAGCTCATTCACCGTCGCCTTCGTACTCAGCGTCTTACTCAACTTCTTCTCAACCACACTCAGCGCCCTCCCCGCCTCCCCCGCCTGCTCTTCCTTCTCCCTCTTCTTATTACTCTCATGCTGCACAACCACTTCTTCAGCCGCCGATACGCCCGACGGCGCGGGCGTGCCTGCCGGTGGTGCAACAGTAGCCCCGCGCGTCGTCGCGTTGGTCTCTTGGTTGTTTTCTTGCATGCGTTTCGCTTTGGTCGGCGTGACGCTCCAGTTGACCAAGGGGTCGTACCGCAACACGTTTAGTAGCGTCATGATTGATTCGCGCTCTTCGCGGAGCGTGTCCATAGTGAATTCGCATGAGCGCCGGAATACGCCTTCGGTTTTGGTGTAGCCCATTGCGTCGACAATGTCGCGCGTGAGCCGGAAGGGCACAACTTCGGGTACGGGTAGGACGCGCCCAGCTTCGAAGCTGACGCCTAGGTCAATGTGCACTACTTCGCCGGATTTCTCGTCTAGTAAGATGTTGTGGCAGTGGCGATCGCCGAGGCCGAGCACGTGGCCTAGAATGGATATCGCGGCGGTCGAACGTGTGTATGCGAGGCGCCGCTCGAACCATTCGTCGGGGTCTTGGAAGCGCTCGAGGAGGAAGTACCGCAGGACAGGGTGGAAGTTATCGGCGACTTTCTGCCAGACTTTTGTGCGCGTGGTGAGCGAGTCTGACTGGGCGTTGCCAATGTCCTTTCGGCATCTCTCGGGTTTGTAGTCATTGGGGTAGTATTTCTCGTGTGCAGGCATGACCCAGAGATGTAGTGGGATGGTATTTGGCACGAACTCCATCAGGCCTGATCGCGTGGAAAGTGGCAGAACTTTGTACGTTCGAATACCAATGTTGCGGATGCGTGTAGCAGTGTGGCCGCGGAGGAGTCGCGACACTTGGTCGAATACTTGCTCCATGATGGCGTCCTGACGAAGGTCATCGTTGCCAGATTTGAACTAAATGTGTTAGTCGATATTGAGGCATAGTATAGGGAGCACTTACCAATTGCTTGTACGGCAGTCCGTCAGTGCCAATAGCTGTGATGACTTTAGGCGCACTTAGACCGTTCGCGATGCTCATGGTCGGCTTGAACTTGTGTATCCTGGGCAGATCCTTGTAGTCCTTACTAGCTCGAATCTCTACCTGCAGTGTGGCCGGAGGGACTTTGAGCTTCGGTATTCTGCTGACCAGATCTTTGGACTCCTTGTAGCGGTCGAGTGGGAGCTCTCGGCCTTGCTGAGTGCTCTCTTTCTCACCCTTGAACATCGCCAAGTTGTGGTAAATCTCGTTTGATTGGGAGATAGAGCTCCAATAGGGCCGAGACTTCTCGTTCTCGTTCAGCCCCTTTGCGAGCTGGGTGGCTGCTTTTTGTCGAGATCGTGCAGACTCATCCTTAGCGCGTACTACATCCTCTCGTGACATGGCGACCACTTTCATTTGTATCGCGAAGATCTGATGCATACCATGATACGGGTGATCGTGGCATATGCGGAAAACAAGCGACATAAGCAGCTTCTGGAACTCGCTCTCTTCGGCCTGCAAACGAGAAGACAGCTGATTCATGAGCAAAGCAAACTTGCCGCTTGGGACGCTCTTAATGTATGCTTTGACAGCGTCGTTCGCAAGATCGGTGTCAGCGTATTCCAGCCACAAAGAGAATACGCGCAAGGCGTCGTTGTTGTACTCGTCGCTAGCAGTCAAGGACAAGAGATAGTTCTCCAGACATTGCCTTAAGAACTGTTCCCGGCCCTTGCGAAGCCTTTCGTACTCCGTGTTGTCGAGGTCATACCAGGTTTTCGCCCGGCGCGCACTTCGATGATAAGTGTCGCGCATGCTCTTGCTCTTGTCAGTCTTGGACAGCTTCGTGAACTCGTTGTACTCTTGCAGCTTCCTGTCCATGACTGTCTTGATGCGATCCATGTCTTCAGCAGCCTCCGGACTTTGGATTTGCTTATCGCAGAAGAGTGCAAATTCGTGAAAGACTTGGCCTGCGTCCAATCCTTGTTTAACGCCCTTGAGCTCCCTGATTGCCGGCTCGAGGTATTCGCGCAAGATGTCATCGGGCTTCGCAAGACGGGCCTCGGCAAGGTGATGTCCCTGTGCTTGTTAGCAAAAGCTTTGATGAGTAAAGCAAAGAGTACTTACGAGGCGAGCCAGAAGCCCCGGTAGGCTAAGGTCCAGATTCTGCGAGTCAAAGTCGGCGTGGTCTATCAGATGCTGGCGCATGCGAATAGAGATCTCGGCTTCGCCTTGGTCCCACAGCACGTTTGCCACCTCATGTTGGGCAGTAGCCTCGATGTCAAGACCCACAGCTTTACAGTCTGGGACGATGTCAGAGAGGTACGTGACACTTGCAAGCGATTCTTGCAAAGCACCGTGTCTTCTGCAGATCGCGGATGAAGACACAAGTGCCTCGACCTCCATATGGCGAATGGTACCGGTCCTGGCCCGCAGAGAATCGACGAGCAGCGAGTTGGACCCAAGAACGCTGAAAAGAGTTTCACGGCACGACAACAGCTGACGAACGTCGCTGAATCTGTGGTTGTGTCAATAACATTCTCTGTGCGCATTCGCAAAGAAGTGCTTACTCCCCGGCTTGCATCCATTTTTCTCGGGCTTTCATACGGTCCCACGTGTCTAGCAGAAACTCTGAACGCTCTGCTCTGATCACTTCATCTGCCTCAGTCAAAGCTGCTAAGGTCCGGAGACGGCCTTTGATCGGGCTTGGGGAATCGACTTGGCCAGACAAGTAGTTCATTGTTGCCAACAGCTGACGCTCGAAGCTCGCCTTGGCTTCCACGATATTCTTCGCAAGATGCAGTCCTTGGAACGCCTTGAAGACGGTACAGGACTCTGTATGGTTCGTCTCAGGGGCTTTGATATCCCATTGACCAAGCTTGCGCGCAGTGTGTAAGGTGCTTTTCACGACATCGTCCTTGGTGTCTCGAAATTTGTCATTAGACAGCAAAGAATGCGTAACACTATTCATGTTCAGCATGATGAGCGATTTGACTGTACCACGGGAATCAGATGAATCAAAAGCATTTTGTCGGCGCATTTGACTGTCCAGACGAGCGCCGCGGAACAGCAGGCTCTTGACACCGTCTCCTTCGTATTCCAGGCGACCGAGCACAGATAGAAGATTGGATTCTTGTTCAACACCATAGAATGAGTCGGGTTCGTCTAGATTCTTGTAGATGCGAAGCTGGAGATCCACTGGTATTTTTGGAGCATCGACCAGAACAGACGATCTCCTTGAGCTGTTCTTGATGATGGGCTGGCCAGAAGACGTCTCCGCAAATAGCAACGCGCTCCTGTACATCCCGCACGTGCTTGCAGCTTGGGATGCTCCCAAGTAGTCTATCTCCAACCAGCGGTCCCTGTCGACCCTAGTGTCTTCTTTGGGTATAGGTTGGCTTCGAAGGTAGAGTATGACATGAACAAGACAGCGGACATATGAAGCGTTCGAGGATTCGCTGTCGTGAAACCATGACATGGTCGCTGTTGATAAGCAACTACGAACGCTGCGCTGACCATCGAACTCATCCAGCAGCACCAGATGAACGATGTAGGGCAGAATCCTCTCCGCCATATGCTCGATCCCATGGAGTAGGCCAGAGAGAGCACCAAGTATGGGATCGTGCTTTGCTGCTCTGCAAAGTGCCAAAGCAATATCTCTGATCCAGTCGCTCACGGACTTTGCCGACGGAGTTTTGATCGCCTGCTCCAGTGTCTCGGGGGCCGTGGTGGGTGCGAACAATGAGTGTTCGGGAATCTGAAGCCCAACCCCCTTCCAAATGGCGTCCGGAATTGCGCTGACCATTTCCGTGACGTAAGGCGGATCGGCGTCCCGAAGTCGCAAGATCAAATGACGGACAGCGTCTTCAGCCAAGCTCACTTCTGCGCGATCATCACTGTAGAACAGGTCGATGACTTCTCCTACTATGGCCTCCCGCGAGGATCTGCCAAGAGAATCCTTTGATGTATGCGTCGAAAGTGCCCAAGGCTGCGAGTGAGTAGCACTGCGCTTCACTTCTCCGTACGCACTGTAAGCGCGCCCGAGGACCTTGGCCGCCCACAGCATGTAGCCACTACCAACGCCACTTCTTTGACAAGACTCCCACACAAGTGGCGCATAGTCAGCAGCATCTTCGTCGCGGCCCAGTATATCATCACGAGCCATCGATGCTGGTTGGAAGTTTTGACAGAGCAAGTTCAAAGCAACATCCCTGGACGTCTTGTTCAAGAGCTTGCGCCCAGACTTAACGTCATCTAGGATCTCCAATAGCAGCTTGCTCTCCTCACTCCCGCGTACCGAGTTGCCTTCAGCTGTGACCTGAGCTGCGGCGGCCGTGATCAACCTAAAAGCCTTGACAGAGGAGGACTGGTCGCTGGCACCCATGGCTTGGGCATGGGTCTTGAGATACTCGGACAACCAGTTGTGGAACCTAGTGGCTGCATTCATTGTTGACACGTGTTGCGACTGCTGAGTAGTACTTTCCTGTGTAGAGCCAAGGAAGACACGGACAGATATCAGCAGTGAAAGACCGATACCGGTGAGGAAGGCAAGATGCTTTTTGAGGTAGGCGGAGCCATGCTCAAACAGGTGTTGCATGATACCTACAGTGTCCTCCGCGCATTGAACATCGGTGAGGAATGGTCTCAACGACTGAAGGGTCATCTGGAGCGGATAGCCTTGGTGAGCCACGCTCGCAGCGAGGGCGACCACGATCCTGATTTTTCGGATCATTGAACGAGCATAGAGCGAGCCAAGAGCCGGATGAATGCGGTCCAGAAGAGATCGCATTACGAAGGTGTACGTGCTTGGCGTCCAGAACGTGGCCGGCTCGTCATCTGGTGTCCGCCTGCATAGACGCTCCAGCTGATCCGGAAGGTAAAACGCAGAGAATGAAGGCTCGATGTCGAGGTTCAGATCTTGCGATGATTGACTGATGTTGGTGATTGCTGCTATAATCCGGGCAGCCTCGCTGAATAGGGGCTTCCGCTCAAGGGCGGTCGGGAACCGTTCTTCGTGATCGATTGTCTGTAGTATGTAGCCCAATATCCGCGGAAACTCCTTTTGAATCGATTCAAAGTATACGTCCTTTCCAACGAGGTCCTTGAGAAGATTACACTTGTTTGGTTCAGCTTTGTTGCGAGCAGAACCTTTGCATGTGTCCCAAGCTATCGTGTATGCAGCGGCTATTGCCATGTTCGAAGACAGAAGTTTGACCTTAGCGACTCCGAGTTGTTCGGCCAGGTACTCCACTTCCGCTATTCGTCCTCGCATCATAGCCTGGCCCACAGCCTCTGAGATTATGTCGCGTAGCAATGCGTCCAGTGTTACATAACCGAAAGTGATGTATGGTATGTCTGCAAAGACATGGCCACCATCCAGCCACGAGAAAATGATCTGTGAAGCGAACAGTCGGAACAGGGTTTTTGAGTCACCAAGGCCTCGAGCTTGTGCGACTTGCGAGATACAGCGTTGGGCATGCTGACCTGCGTCTTGAACGGATCCTGCGGTCGCAAAGATAAGGTAGACGCATTGGCGCAGAAGCGTATGCCACTTGGAAGCCAGTTTCGACAACACCAGCAATCGCACCGCAATGCCTTCGATACCATCTCCGTCTCCAGGCAAGTTAGCGTAGACGTCGATCAAGATTTTAGCGTGTTCAGAGAGGACGAAATCTTCAAACATCCTGGGTAGTCGTTCGGCGATGTGATGCTTTACAACGATCTCGCCCTGTGCTAGCAGTTCGAAGAGGCTAGTTCGTACAGAAGGTATTTTGCGGTTGTGCCCAAAGTCGGGATGGTGTTTGAGCAGACCATGCAGGAAGGCAGCAATAACTTTTTGAAGATTCGCAGATTGCCTCACTCCGCCTTTCTCCATGTCTTTGGTGTAGTAGGCATACAAGGCTTCGACATCTTCATAGAGTTCTTGCGCCTCACGATCCATGGCATCAGGCCCCCAGATCGTGGCGGTACCTATCAAAACCTCGACCAGCATGCCGTTTGCGACTTCTGAAGTGTTGTATTCTCGAGCACGGGGGTCAATAAGAGCTTCGCTGTATCGGCCGAGCAAATTCAAGCAGTCGGTGCGCGAGAGTTGGAAGTCGCTATTCCATAGAGCGCGAAGAAATTGGCGGCACCAGAGGAGCTCGCTTTCGCTGAGAAGCGCAAGGTATTCCACAAAGTCCGAAGGTATCTGAGCCGGATCCGCGTCCTTGTCGTCGTTTAGTGACGCTACAAGCTTGAGATAAGCAGAACAAGACGCACGCAAAGCGTGCGCATCGGTCTCGGCTTGAACATCGTGCCGCGGAACATCTATCTCAGATCCGTTGAAGACTGCCGTCGTTTGAGAGTCCTCGGCGTCATCAACGTCCATGAAATCGTCGTCGACAGCATAGAAGGACTGTTTGACCTCTCTTCTGCTACCGAGAGCTCTGGACAAATGCTGTGCGAGGAGATGAATTCCTGTCTGTTTGAAGGGTGTCGGCGCAAGATTTGACAGAGACCTGATGTTGGGAAGGTTTCTAGCACACGTGTCGAGAACCACGTCAACCTTGTATTGCTCTACTTGGGGCCTGCTCAGGCTATCCACAAAGGATTCACAAAAGACTCCAGTGAGCGACTCTAGGTTGCTGACGCGACGATCTTCGGGATCTCCAAGGCATGCCACAGCGGGCATGATGATGCATAGATTTGTGATGACGCGCATCATGTCTGAGGTAATTGTCTGCACGCCAGTCGTTGAAGTATCCCGCCATCGGGAATGAGCTCTGTCCACTTCAGACAGACAAAAGTCCAGTACTCGGCCGTCGAGTGGTGTCGGATGGTGCTCGGAGGAAGATTCTGCGACTGGCATGGGGCTCGCTGTCGAGACGGCAGAGTAGTCCTCGTCGCTGAGCAGTAGGAGATACTGTGACAAATCTTTGCTTTGGTGTACTTGCAGTCGGGCTTGTCCAATAGGTCCCAGAACCAGGAATGGAGCGGAATCGGGAGGAAAGTACGGCTTGTCCAAGCAGGCGAATATCAGCCGTAGGACGTCGCGAGCATCGCAGTGATTTGCGTTCTGCGATGAGTAGGTGCGATCAGACCAAAGACCTCCAGGTATTAGACGGTGTTACAGAGTGTTCGTGACGTGCACTTACTTGGTGTCCACTTAATGAAGAGCCAGCTTAGGATGCGTTCTGAAGTTGTAGTGAAATGCGTTGGATTCTCTTGGACACGCTCTTTCATCAGTGTGGTAAGCAAAGAAGAGCTTGTTTCTGTGATCAACGCAGGCCCACTGAGCTCGATTGATAAGAGTAGCGATTGAGCAGTATCCGAGACAGCGGAAAAGGGAACGATGCGAAGCTTCAGGAGAGTGTCCATCAAGTGGCAGGCGGCGCGGGAATTCGATACCGATGTCGCGACTCGTGAGGCACTTTGCCATGCGGATATCCAGTAGGGCTGAAGCATGGGGTGGGTCGCAGTCCGCTGAAGAGCAGCCCTGGATAAATTAGTACCAGCCATTGCTTCAAAGACTTACACTTACGCTGCCAAACCAATCATTGCCCATACAGAGTGCGCTGGATGCTCATCCGAAATGCATGAGGTAAGCCTTTCTAGCAATGACTGAAGATCATCCTCACCGGCCACACCATCTTGGATCATGAACGCGACGACTTGCAGTGCCGCACGCTTTGCGTTTGACCGAGGCTCAAGGACATGACGAAGATACTCCTGGAACAGTTGAGTAACACGCTGGCGCTTGTTGATGCTGTCTTCGGCATCATTGTGGTTATGAGACGAGGCACGCCTTCGTTGGTCCAGCATGTACGAGAATCGCGCAATGGTGGAGACAGTGCCCCATAGGCCTTCGAAACGAAGATGTTCTGTCTCCATGGAGAAAGACGGGGTGTGCAAAGGATGGGTGTCTGGAGAGCCCAGCCCCAGATGGCGAAAGCAGAGATGGTCTTCCTCTAGATACTGATGAGCTGTTGTGTCTTGCCTCTTCCGATACTCATTGTACATGGCTTCGACTAGTGCTTCGAGGTCAGATACGACTGCATCGCTGTCCGTCTCGGTGAGTAGACTGCAGAGGTGAGCCTCAGTATACACGAGTGTAATGATGATCTCCTCTCGTAACACAATCTCTGACCACAACCCTTTCATGATGGGAAGCAGCTCTTGTATGATGCGTTTGGTCAGTTCAAGATGCTGCAACGAAATGCGCGACAAGATGGAGTTGATGGCAGCGAGAGCAGCGCGGGTACCGCTACTTCGCCCCGTCCTTTGTTTCAGGTACTGCAGTAATACTGTCAGGACTGCCTCTACCTTGTCTAGCAGGGGCGCATTCGAGGCCTTTACAAGTGCGTGCAGGCAATGCACAAACTCCTCCGCAATGTGCGAAAACTCATCCTGATTGCCCGACTTAGTCCTGGCCACTGGTGCACGAGGGCTGGCCCTGGATGAAGTAAGGTCAGTTGACTCAAAAGGTGTTCGCGCGCGACTTGAGACAGTGGTGCTCCAGCTTTGGGCAAGCTCAATTGCTGGCTCCGAGGATGCGACGAAGCCAGAGAGCGACTCAAGACAGAAGTCGACTGAGGCATCCCAACATTCGGGAGAGAGGCGCTCAACGTGCGGCTGGTACTCAAACAGGGAGCGCAGTGCCTTGGGCAGATCTTCGAGCAGCGGCTGGATGAGGGTGCCGTCGCCATCAGGAAGCACTTCAAGGACTGTGTCTATGATTATCTCGACGGTAGAGCTTTTGATGGTGCGCACACCCGTGGCAATGACAAGGCGTAGTGCCGAAGCGGACAGAACAAGGAGCGGGCGTTTCCCACCCTTGTGCAGCCACGTTGAGCGCTCGTTGCGCAGCAGCTGAAACAGGGCGTCACATAGCGCCAGGTAGGCCTTGTTCCCAAGGGCCTCGAGACTGGGCTTGCCGCGGTTGTGCTTGAGGATGTGGATGAGGTCTTTCACGCCTTCGGTACGCACTTTCACACTCGAACCCTGGATGAGGACTGCAACTTGTCAGCATGAAGTAAGTGAAAGGCTCCCGTCTGGTGCTTACTCTTCGCGTCCTGGATGTTGGTCGCCCCCATGGCTCACGGTGCCTCGCGTCGTGGTGCTGCGCGTGAGTGGATGGCATTGCCAGTGGGAAGGAGCGATGCGGAAGTTTATGCGTATTAGATAAGCTCCCGGACCTCTATATACAGCCCCATGCAGTGCCGTACCGTACGTATGGCGTGTACAGTAAATACCGTCACTTTCACTGTGGTGGTTGCGGAGCTCGACGCGGAGGTGAGATGACATGGACGCTAAGAAGTCGCGTTCCGTCGCCAAAGTCAAGCTCTGGCGCCGTCAAAGAAAACACGCCCAAACACGCCCGCCTCACCCCCCAATTGCTGCCGCAGACGATGCTCACGGCGCGCACACGACGCTCCCATGGCTGAACACGACAGCATCGCCTCGCTCGAGGGCCTCCAGGCCGACCTGTGCCTCCTCATCGACCACCGCCTGCCCGTCGTCGAGCGCCTGGTCAGCAGCTTGGAGGCGCATCTGGAGGACCTCAAGGCGCTGCTGGACAAGAAGCCGAAGAGTGACGCCAGCCGGCAGACGCTGAGTTCCGGCAAGATCCCCATCGGCGACGACGAGTACGACGTCAACGATGACTTCAAGCAGCAGACGCTCGAGCTGGCCGAGGCCCTCAACCTGGACGAGCTCGACGCCGCAGCCCTCTTCCACGGCGCCACCAAGCCAGCGCACGCAATGGGCCGCTCATGCCTGCAGACTGCCATCATCCGCTTCCACCGCCGCCGCGAACTGGTCCTCATGTGCCTGCGCATCCTGATGCAGACAGGCCTAGACACCGAAGACCCCGGCGATCTGCCCATAGACATGCTGCGGCAGGCGGTGCAGATTGTGGTTGGCGTGAACGAGTCGGGCAGTCTGGCCAACGCATACGGCTTCTGGACAAAGTGCCTGACGTCCATGGAGTCGATAGAGAAGTGGCTGCACGTCATCGCCGAGCGCGTGCAGAGCGCCATGGTAGTCGGCCAGGCGCCCTCCAACGTCTTCGTGGAGATCATGACGGAGCAGCAAAAGTCGCTCACGCGCCAGCACGAGAGCCTGGCCGCCATATGCACGCACATGATCAAGGCTGGCTACGTCAATCTGGACAACTACCACTCGCTCCTTGCAAGAGGACGGACCCTCGATAAGCACGACCTCATAACCATCCATTACGTGCCAATCCTCCTTCGACTGACCTCCTGGGCCGCCGCCGAGACCAACGTTGTCCTCCGAGATGCGCGCAAGCTACACGAGCAGTTGATGGCTGGGCGAGAGAGCGACAACTGGGTGCTGCGGAACCTGCATGCCGCGGTCCTGGCCTGGTGGTTGGCAGAGTACAGCGGGCGGTACATCGACCCCAACACCCAGGATCCTGCCATGCAGAGCATCAACTTCGAAGCCGAGGCCGCGACACGCTCTGACGTCTTCATCAAGACACTGGACGACGGATCCTTCCACTTCATGCTCTCCTTCAGCCAGGATGTCCGTCCAACTAGCGCGTACGACCCACAGAAGACTAGCATGCTGTCGACCCTGCTACAAGACACTGCCGTTATGAGTCCAGACTCGCCCCAACCTGAGGACTACTTCAAGGCAATCATAATGGAGCAACTGCAGACTTTCGTGGACTCCTTCATCACTAACATGCCCGACACGCTGCGAAGATTGAAGGTCGAGGAAGACGATCAACGGAGACGGCTGCAACTGCAGTTTCAGCAATCCGTCACCGAGTATCCGATGCACCTGGAGCGTTTCATGGTCATCGTGGCCTACGCCTTTGATGGCTGTCCTGAGGCGGCTGAAGACTTTTGGTCCGACAAAGAGAGCAATCTCTACGGCTTCTTACAGTGGGCGGCAAAGCGCCAGCCAACTCCCCGTATCGCCATGTTCTGTGAAATGCTGCGCGCCATCTCGTCCGGAGAGAATAACGCCAACTCTGCGCACAAATTTCTCATAGAAGAGGGCGCCTCCGCTTCCGGCAAGATTCGACGGACGAGCTCTTTGAGCTACACGCACATTTTCAACGAACTGGTTGAGTTTGAAAGAGACCTGCGCGAACCGAAGAAAGCGATACAAGGCGGCCTATACGGCCCTTCCCAAAATGCCGTAGATCAGATCGTCGAGCCCGAGAGTGCCACCATGCTGGAGAGCTATCTGCGACTAGTAGCACACGTGTGGCGGCAAAGTTCGCTCGCAAGAAATTGGGTCCTTGACGCCAGAGACTACGACCTGGCTAATATCTGCTTTGGTCTTTGCACAGACAAGGTCGAGAGCGGACTCCGTGCATGCGCATACGGTGTGCTAACGGCACTACTTGTTGACAAAGATGTTCAGCGAGCCAGCGCAATGTGGAACATACTGGACGACTGGACCGTGGCCGGCTTCTATACGGGCTCCAAGCCAGGTGCCGCAATGAGCAATTCCCCACGAGACGAGTTCTGGAGCACATTGGCTGATGGGTACGACGAGTCTCTAGCGTTTGTGAACTTTCTCCACGCCCTCGTAGTGCCTTACTCGACCAACGACGAATTGAACGACACGCTGCCGTTCCCTGAAGGGCTGGGGTCCTCGCGGCGAATGCCCGGGATCGAATGCTACATCGATTTCGTCATGCAGCAGGTCTTCGCGGAACGAAGTCCCGAAGTGCTTGACCCGTCGCAACGCAACATCATGAGGTCAACATGCTTGGAGTTTATGGTGACATGCCTGTCTACTTTCAACGAGAATTTGGTTGTATTCGCAAACAAATCCAGCATAGATGTTGACTCGGTGATCGACCCTTCCTCTCTGGCAGTCTACGTCACTCTTCATCCCTTCACTCGCGTGATGGAGTGGCTTTTCAACGATAAAGTCCTGAAGGCCCTGTTCGCATCATCACACTATGCTTATGACGAGGTGGATGCGGCACTCGAACACTCGCCTTTGGTGCAATCCCTGATGCTTAGCATCAGAGTTATGGACGAAGTGATGAAACTGCAAGCCACTTATCTCGACATCATCCGTCCAATCCTGAAGCAACAGCCGTCTCTTCAGAATCTCCCCGTCTCAAACCTATCCATCGCCTCTTTTGAGGACGCAGTACTCAACAATCTACAGATCATTGTAGACCTCGGACTCTATTGTGGTACCGCTCACACAGTGCTCACCATTGCATCCCTTCGATTACTACAGAAGATGGCTTCATCGAGGAAGCTTGCTGTCTCACCGGCCGGTTTCGGCCAACGATCGGGTAGAAGCAAGATTGTTGGCATACTCGAAAAAGACGGCGAAGCCGAGCGTATTGGGCGCTCCCTGTCAAGCTTGATGCAATACAGTCAAAAAGAGCTTGAGGTGGGAGACGAAGCAAAAGGATATATCATCAAGATGAACATTCTCGACTTCCTCAATGGTTGTCTAGCTGCAGTATCTTTGAGACCGACTATTGCTCACATTCTACTCGGTCTGTCGTGTAGCAGCAGCAACGTACGTGTTGAGCCAGACAGTCCATGGGCTAACAATGAATCGCTCTTTCACAGGATTATGGCACTGGCAGTAGAATATCCGGAATCCGACGGCGATGTATTCCTTGCTTGGCGTTCTACGCTCAAGACACGCTGCTGGGAAATATTGCAGAAGCTCTGGCGATCACCTTTGACAAGTGACATCGTCATGGATGAGCTTCGTAACCAAGAACTGCTGTTTGCAGTCGCACCCAGTCTGGTGTCCATTGGCTACGACGATGTTTGGGAGAACATGTGTCTGATGGAAGGGCTAGAAGAAGTCGACCTCGACTATTCCAGATTCTTTGCCGGTTCGCCAGGTGTCGCACTGCGGGGCTTCTTGCAACGACGCGCCGCCTTCTTGGACTACGAATCTAGGGAATTGCGACTAGCGGTCAAAGAGAATATGCCTGGCTTGAGATCGAGAATACAGTCCCTCATTCTCGGCACCACTATACGTCCCCCCTTTGATACACTATCCAACCGGAACGTCTTCGACCTCTTCGATTTCATCGAGTTCGCATATCCAGAGCAGTCCATCCCAGATCAACACGCATTCTTCCAAGGCGTCAATTTACGGTCCTGTCAGGAGGACAAGGATGGAATGGTCCTCTATTCTCCGGACCTACTCGAGCAACTCTTGTTGTTGAAGATGAAGCACTTCAGAAAAGCCAACAACTTTGGACCGAACGATACGCTCGAGGAAAAAATGAAGGCCGAAGTGCGATTGGCAGAGGAGTCCATTGCTCTTCTGTCTAGATTCGACGATTGGAACTGTCGGACACAGCTACTTCATTACCACCGCGACATCCTCCAATCGTGGGTACAGCTGATCATGCTGGCAGTCCACGGCTGCGACTTTGACGACGGCACACGATCTCCATTCATCCTCCAGACTGTGCAGGCTATCCTTCCCAAGCTGGAACAGTCCTTCAACGCAGATATCTTCACGGCCCTGCAGCTCGCCGGTCTTGCAGAGTCTCTTATACAGAAAGTTGACTTCGAATCGACCGCATTCGACAAGACTGGCGATTTCGCCAACGACCGACTCTCGCAATTATTCTGCGCGTCACTAGCAGGCGTCTACTGCAATGTCACCACACCCGAGCTCCGAGAGTACTGCTACCAAATCTGCTTCCGCTACATCCACGGCACCGTCAACAAAGCAGCCACAAACACACTGCTCGTGCGCCACACACTCAGCGCCATCAAGAACAGCGGCAGCCATCTCATCGAGACAATATGCGACGACGCGTACAGCGGCCAAGGCACGTGTAAGTCCTCTGCGCTGCTTCTCCTCAACGCCATGGTAGCCATCGCAACGCACCAGCAGTCGAAATACATTCTGGAGACGTTCCTCTCGCTCAATTTCATCGGCGTGCTTGTCGACAATCTGAAGCACATCCCCGAGGAGCTGCGCGCCGCCCCAGGACCACAAGTTCCCGCCCTCCTATCATACTACGACGCTAGTCTCGCGCTGCTGCTGCGCATATGCCAGTCTCGTCTCGGCGCCGCATACGTCCTAAACGCAGGCCTCTTCTCCTCCATCCGCGACTCGCAAGTCTTCGCAGTTGATCCTGACATTGGCCTCGAATTCGACGACCCCAAGGCGCTCAGCAAGTACTTCCAACTCATGCTGTCTGTCCTCCGCGTCATCAACGCGGCGGTCATTGCACGGGGACGACAGAACGACCAGACTATTTTCCAGGCGCGCGAGTTCTTGAGGGAGAATAGGCATAGTATGGTGGCGGTGTTTAAGAGGAGTGTGGGTGTGGGGAAGGTTGTGGGTGGGGATGGGGGGATGGAGAGGGATGTGGTGGATTTGGTGGATTGTTGGACGGTGTTGGTGGATGTTACGGGGTTTTTGCAGGTGAGTGATCAATATTGTGGGGAAATTAGGTGTGGGCTAACTGTGGGGCAGTATGAGGATCAGTCGAGTGTTAAGAAGGGGAGGTCGAATATGTTCTCGTAGAGAGAGGCTGGGTAGTTGGGTGGAATGAAGGAGTTCGATTTTGGGCATCGTCAGCGTTGGTGTAAGTGATATGTAATGTGCAAGTAAACTGTCAAAAGTAAAGCGTATTCTTCGACGTGTGTGTACTGTCGCCAGGAGCATACAGGCAAACTCCGTGAGACGTAAGTAGCCCGGAGTAGCTACACGTGGTCTGACCGATGCTGTTCTCTGCAATGTTATACGACAGCACACTCCCCAGAGATGTTTTGATTCTCGATCGTCCTTGTCAACATGCGGTGAAAAGGCTTCCTTGGGATCACTATATGGTGCACAGGGTCGTTGTAGTCTTCACAGCTTCTCGAAACGCGGGCACAATTGCCCTTCGCCCCATACCGGTATTCCTACATCCGTTGTCGTCGCATCCGCATACCATCCCATAACGCCAATGCAATGCAAGCCCATATATTCCTCCAATTGTACACCCCATCCCATCCTCCCTACCCCCCATATCACAAACCTCCCCTGCCCCATTACTTAAACCTCGCCCCACCCTCCACATCCTTAATCGCCTCAAACTTCTCCCCCATCTTCACAACCGAATACCGAATCAACCTCGGATCCAACCCCATCGTCTTCCTAAGCGTATGCTGCGCCCGCGCACTCGCATCAAACCGCATGATAAAGTGGTGTCCGTACTGGTGCGTCGTTTGCAGTTTCTTGGCTGGCTTGGGGAGCAGGAAGGTGCCCCAGTTGGTGAAGCCACGGACGACGCCCGAGGAGCGCAGGATGATTGTGCCGGCGGTTTTGGCGATTTCGCGGACTTCGGAGAGGCGGCCTGGGCGGACCTTGGGGGGTGGTGTTAGGGGGAGGGGAGGTTGGGGAATGGGAAGGAGCGTACCACGCCTATCATTTCGTAGAGCATTGTGAGTGTCTCCTGCTGTTTCGTGGTGGTGAGCGGTGCGCTTTGTTCCCGCCGCGAAAAGGTGCGGTTTTCGGGCAAGGTATGCGACGATCAGGACCTCCGAGGCGGCGCCGCTATATCTTGGCACCATCACATTGATAACCTTCCCCAACACCCAAACCACCAAAACAAACCCCCTTGACACTATCAAACGACACAAAATGGCCACACGATTGAGTGTAGCGAGGGCCGCGCGCCAATTGAGCTTTGCAGCTGCGAAGAGGCCGATGTGCGCTCCGAGATGGCAGACACAGCAGCGGTTATTCTCGGTGTCGAGTGCGCGTATGTGATCAATTGGGCTGAGTAGGAATTGAAGCTGACGCAAAGGCAGTCAAGATCAAAAAGTACACTGAAGATCACGAATGGATCGAAATGTCCCCCGACGGCAAAACATGTAACCAACCCCCAATCCCCCACTCCCCACACATCAACTCACCCCACCCAACAGGCACCCTAGGCATATCCACCTACGCCGCCAAAGCCCTCGGCGACGTCGTGTACATCGAGCTCCCCCAACTCGACCTACAAATCAGCGCCGGCGACGCCATTGGCGCCGTGGAATCCGTAAAGTCCGCGAGCGACATACTCACGCCTGTGGGCGGGACTGTGGAAGAGGTCAATTCAGAGCTGGAGGACAAGCCGGCGGGGATTAATAAGGATCCTGAGGGCGAGGCGTGGATTGCGAGAATTAGGGTTGAGGGGGAGGTCGAGGGGAGGTTGATGAGTGGGGAGGAGTATAAGGCTTTTACGGAGGATGCGTAGGTGAGAGAGGGGAGTGTGTGGCGAGGGAGATGGGGTGGTTCAACAGGCGTTCTAGCCGAGGGGAGAAGGGAATGAACGGCATACGTTGAAGGTCGGTTTGAGTTCCATCCAAAGAGATCTATGAGCCGCGACCAGACACCCTAAATCCCCACACTTACTCCCCACACTTACTTCTCGTCCGATACCCTAAACACCACCTTCCCCCTCGCCTTCCCACCCGTAACCTTCCCAAACGCCTCCTCAAACTCCTCCAATTTCCACACTGAATCAACCCGCACGCCCCTCACCATACCCTTCTCAAAAAACTTTCCAATCGCACTCAATTCCTCGCCCCTAGCCTCCATAACAAACCACTCGCTCCGAACACCAGCTGGTTTCCCATCCTCAGGCTCCTTGAATCCAGGCACAACACTCGGATACGCGCCGCCCTCCTTGACAGCATTCCACGCATCCAGCATCGCTTCCCCGCCCACGCAATCAAACACGACGTCGAATTTCTGACCCCCTCCAGCCACGTACTGCGCCATGCTAGTACTCGTATAATCAACCACTTGATCAATACCCAGATCCTCAAGGTACGCAGTATCCTTCGACGACGCCGTCCCCACGACCCACGCCCCAGCCAACTTCGCAAACTGAACCGCCAAACTACCCACACTACCCGCCGCACCGAGTATCAACACGCGTTTGCCCTTCGCTTGACCGAGTACTGCTTCCCCAGCACCATTGACGTACGGCACGCCCGACATGCCCGTCATCAGCAAGCCCTTATCAAACACCCCCTGCCACGCAGTATGCGCACTCATCGGCACACTAGCCGCATCCAACATACCCATCCCCCCCGGAACGCGCGCAGCCTCGCTAACAAGCACACTCGCGTATTCACACGCCGCGCCCTGTCGATCCGCCATGACGCGCGCGTGGATCTTATCGCCTGTCTTGAAACTTTTGGAGGGCGAGTATACGACGGTGCCGCTTACGTCGTAGCATGGGATTTGGAGCGCGGGCCAGGGAATGAGGTTTAGACCCGCGGGGCCCCAGGTTAGTTCTCCCGAGGTTATGGCGGTTGAGTGTACGCGGATTAGGAGGGAGGTTGGGGTTGGAGCTGGGAGCGGGTGGGTGGTGGAGAGGGTGAGGGTTGTTGTTTTTGTGTTGAGGAGGAGGGCGTGTTGGGTGGCGGGGAGGGGGGTGGTCATTTTGGGTGGCGGTGGTGGTGGTATGGTTGGTGACGCTGATGTGATTGAGCGTAAGGTTGGGTAGATGATGTTACTTCTTGAAAGTGATAGTGGAGTTGAGAGTGTGGATCGTAAGAACTTGGAGCTGATGTTCATGATGATGGGTTTGTTGGCACATACACAGAGCCATATATACACTTTTACCTATCTGCCTCAAGTATCATCCGCGCATATCGAGTCTACATCCTGAGTTACCGACGGTGTTCGTTTGTGCAGCGTGTCCGAAGATTTCATGTCTACTACGTTGATGCCCATAGGTCGACCGCCTGGGAATGTCAGTATCCGAAAGGACGAGGAACGGAGATACATGAAATTCAAGTGTGTAAGCTGCCAAGGTCGGTGTCTCGGATGGTTCTACAGCATCAAAGTCGTTTGCCGACGGAGCATTTTTACGGATGGTAGTTTTGTCTCGATGGCGTCTTTGTTGGCAGGTACAGCTGAGCTGTGTATGATTTTAGGTGAAGTCTGAATCTTACATGTACTTCGTAGTGCCGTTGGTGTTGTTACTCGTAGCTAGCCTAAAATAGTAGTGGCGGACACCTCATTGGTCAAATTCCTTTCAGTCCAGTCGCTGAACAACCTCGCCTCCTGATTCGACCTTCCACAACGCCATCCGACGAAGCCTCGCTTTGTCGTACCCGGCCATCTCGGTTGATGCTTTCCGGGGGTACTGTTGGTTGATCGCCAATCCTTCCACACACGCCAGCAGATCACGATACTCGCCGCATCGCAACGGCGGGTCGCTTCACGCCCAAATGCGGCGAAAAGGACCGCAAGCCATCCAACCAGGTCTTCGACAGCGAGACGATAATGGCGCACTTGAACGGACGCCAGATCTAGCGCGCAAATCGACGTTCTCCACCATGATTTGCGGCTAGCGATTGCTGTCACTCCACCCGCGCTCTCCCCGCATTGGCTAGGGGTTAGCCTACATTACCCCAGATTCTGCACGAACTGCTGATGCTCGGAAAACCACATCCAGGGCGTGAACATTCGGCCATTCAGTTGCGCGCACGCACCGCATTTCTGATGATTCGCATCCACGGAAGCTTAATTGAGCATGCTAAGCTTAATGCGCTCAGCTGATAAGGCCTAATGGGGAATGGCATCGACAAAGCTAGAGAATTGAGAGCGATCATGGTGTGAACAGAGGTGAGTATAAAGACGCTGGGCAGGGGCAATTTCGATGCCACGAAGTTCCTGCAGTAATTGCAAAGTTGGTGGAGTCCATCATACCTCGTACCCACATTAGAACAACACGAATCAGACTTCATCATGGCGATTGGCGACGAAAAGGCGGAGGTTGACCGCACCTCGAATAGTGTCAAAGAGCAGGATGCCGATAATGCGATGGCCGGCTACTTGCCTCGCAGTGATGAAGAGTATAATGTAACGTTGAAGACATGGTTAGTAGTTACTGTAAGTTCTTCTCGATTCGCCCACCACATCGTGCAAGCGCTCACGATGTCGTTAGATCCTGTCTCTATCGTACGGCATCAGTTTCTGGATCGTACCGTCGCTCAGTGCATGTGGTGCAGTCGTCGCGACTCAGCTTGGAGAACCTACCGGAGCGGCGTGGTATGTTTCGCTTTACACGATCACCGTTACCATTGCCTTTATGGTTTGTGGAGCGAACAGCGACTTGTTTGGTCGTCGGTGGTTCATCGTTGGCGGCAATGCTATCATGTTTGTTGGGTTCATCGTGGGTGGTTCTGCCAAGAACAATACTTCGATGTATGCAGCAATGTCGCTGATTGGCTTTGTAAGTCCTAGTAGCTTGGTTTTTCGTTCTTCGGGCTAATACGACGTGCAGGGAGCTGGTAACGCTCAGGTTGGTTTTACGAACCAGAATCAAGATGACAGGACTAATAGTTCCAGCTCGCCGCATTTGCCTTGCCAGAACTACTACCAAACAAGTGGCGCGCCGCCGCTATCGTATTGGCAGGTCCGTAATCGTGTTGAACATATCCCGCATTCGCTGACCTCTAGCAGACGCCGGTGTGTACTTTGCCGTACTCGTAGGGCCTGTTGCAGGAGGCTTCGCAGCTCAGAATGCAGACACTGTAAGGTTTTTAACACTGCTTCGTGCGGCGGCCTGCTTACATCTGCAGTGGCGCTGGATCTTTTACGCACCCGCTATCGCTGTGTTCTTCAGCTTTCTTGCGTTGTTTTTCTTCTACTATCCACCAAAGCACCCTCGAGGTATGTGCCACGCATAACATCTTTACACTTCAGAATTTGACAATCTAGGACTCCCAACCTCCCAGGCATTCAAAGAGCTCGACTACATTGGCGTTCTGCTTTTCGTCGCATCCGCGCTGCTCATCCTTGTCGGCATCGTGTACACAACCACGACCCCGGCGAGCGATCCAAAGGTCATCGGCACTCTCGTCAGCGGCTTTGTTACTCTGGTCGCATTCGCACTATGGGAGACTTTTGCGCCGCTTAAGCAACCCTTGACGCCAACACATGTCTTCACCCGCGACAAGGGGCGCGAGCTTACAGCTCCGTTCATTGTCGGTTTCGTGGTGACAATGTTCTATTATGCTACCAACATTATCTGTAAGTGATATCGGGTTCGATCAAATGCTAGAGATATACTAACTTGGTCTTTCACCCCAGATCCTACGCAGATCGGTGTGCTGTTCACCGATGCCACGACCGACTTCAAATATAAAATTGCCCTTGGGTTGCCTGGTAACATCGGTATGTCACTGAAGTGGTACAATTCACTTCGTAGCTAAAATTTTACAGGCTTGGTCACTGGAGCATTCCTCCTTACCGTCCTCGGGCGCAGAATCGGACACTGGAAGTGGACACTGACCGCATCAGTCACCATGATGGTCGTCTTTGGAGCTTTGCTCGCGCTTGGCAACCCAGAGCGCAAGAACATGATGATCGCGTTTGTGTTCTTGAGCCAAGTACGTCGTCTCCGTCGATGCATATGTATCGTGTCCATATGCTGACTCAACACTTCATCTAGCTGGGTTTCGGCTGGGCGCAATATTTGTCCATCGCATTCATTCAATTTGGTGTCCCACAAGTCGAGCTCGGCATCTCAGGAGGTCTTGCCGGTGTTGCCCGGTTCGCAGGTGGAGCCATTGCCATCTCTGGTGAGTGCAGAGTCATGAATCCCATTGCCCTGGTCCAAGGCTGACGATGAATCGCGCAGTCTACCAAACCATCCTCACGAACGTGCAATCTTCCAAAGCCGCAGAATTGGTCCCTGCTGCTGTCACGGCTGCGGGGCTCCCCGCCAGTTCCGTACCAGCATTCCTCATGGCTCTGCCACTCGGCGCAACTGCTCTGGCCGCAGTTCCTGGTATCAACAACGCAGCCATCGCGGCTGGAGGCGCAGCTTTTCAGCAAGCGTATGTTGTCGGTCTGCGTACTACTGCCCTCAGCTCTCTGAGCTTTGGTGTCGTGGCTATCATTGCCTGCTGCTTTTGTAATGATATTGGGCCGAAGATGGATAATAAGATCGAGGTGTTCCTGGAGAATGACGAGAACGCTGATAGAAATAAGTACCACTAGCTGTGTCGCGATCGATCATTCCAGGTGTGGCAGTGGTTGTCCGCAAGATTTGAGAGTTCGGTAGCTGGGCGTACGGGTCGTCCTTATGCTCCAGCGGAGTCCAAGGAATAGTAATTGATAATCACCTATGTTGATTCTTCCCAGATAAGGTAGTTTTCGCCACACAATAAAATCGATGTCGAAAGGTTCTGAGTTCCAATTCGAAAAATTCGATCCAGACTGCCTGCTTGCCGTTGCTGACACTTTCTGAAGTATTCCACTAAAAGGTTTTGCTGCACTACCTACACGGTCGAGGCGTACGTGATCCACCGTGGACACGATCGCTTGTGCATCGCCACGTGCTGTCTCCTCTTCCCTCCGCAGTTGCAGCGGACGAATCTCTCGGGTTCATGCGAGTAGTGTCACAAATCGGGATATCAATCCTCTTTGAGCCTAGTTTGACTGCTTAGCTCGGACATGCAGCGGGAGCGGGTCGCGATGGGGAAACCGTTCAATGACAGGATGCACATCCCTGCAACAACGCCACATAGCATAACGACATCAAGAGTAGGAGAGCTCGACCGAAAGACAATTTTAGCATGCTCCATGAATGGCGTTGATGCGTACCCTCTTAGACCATCAGCATTGAAGTGTTTGCTCACGCTTTCGGTCGTTACGACCCCAGCAGACTGGTTTCGTTCGGAGATGCCATTTTGAAATGCATGGGTTTGTATTTATGATCCACAAAGGGCCGAAAGAAGAGCAAGGACTAGTAAATGAAAAGTGGCGCGTTCTTCCAGAAGAGTCTCATAGCCACGGCGATCTACCCAAATCGACAACATGGACCTCTGTAAGTCGGGAGTTACGAACGGAACCGAGGCTCCAGCATTCTCTACGAGGAGTTAGGGGATGCAGGGGCTTCAAGGAGAGACTGTCATGTGGGTCGGGACAGACTTCATAAAGACGTGTGAAGCCGTTACTGTTGGAGCAAGCAGGCACTCTTGCAGCCTCTGTCCACTCATTCAGAATTCTTTCACTCATTATATAAACAAATCTGTACGTCCTGCAACATAAGATGTGGCTTTGATCGTTTAGTTACTAAGATACAGTAGTAATACCTAATTATGCGCTTTCTTCAAGTAGCAGCTCAGCTTGCGGGGTTCACCTCTCTCGCAAGAGCAGTCGACCTCACTGGCTACGAGGTAGGAACCTTTGGAGAAGAGGCGTTTTTGAAAGATCGTCCACTAACATCATTCTCTTTTAGTATGTAGTCGTTGGTTCTGGTGCCGGAGGAGGGCCATTGGCTGCTCGCCTCGCCATGGCCGGCCGCAAGACACTCCTCATCGAAGCTGGAGATGACCAAGGAGCGAACATCAACTACACCGTCCCAGCTTTCCACGCACGATCATCGGAGGACCCGAACTTGGCATGGAACTTCTATGTCAAACACTACGCCGACGAAGACAGGCAGCGTCGCGACTTCAAAACCTCTTACGAGACGCCAGATGGTGGCGAGTACACCGGACTCAGCCCACCCGCTGGATCGACTATGAAAGGCACTTTATACCCCCGTACCGGAACTCTTGGTGGTTGCACCGCCCATAATGCTTTGATAGCCGTCTACCCGCACCAGAGCGACTTTGACAACGTTGCCAGTGTTACTGGGGACTCATCTTGGTCGGCAGAGAACATGCGCAAGTACTTCATCAAAATGGAAGACAATCACCATGCTCTACCTCTGGACCCGGGGCACGGCTACGATGGCTGGCTAGACACCTCGTACGCTCCCATCGATATCGTTACTTCCGATGCCTCGCTCTTCAGCGTGGTCGGTGGTGCTGCAGTCGCTCTTGGAAACAAGACAAACACCATCATCAACGCCGCCACGCTGGTTGCTGCTGACGCCAACCGCGACACTAAGGAGCGCGACAGTACGCCCTCGCTCTTCCAGATCCCATTGGCCACCAACGATGGCAAGCGTGCAGGCTCCCGTGAGTTCATTCTAGCAGTACGTGACGCGGTCAATGAGGATGGCTCAAAGCGCTACCCCCTGGACGTTCGCATGAACTGCCATGTAACCAAGGTCACTTTCGACGAGACCACAACGCCCCCTCGCGCTACTGGTGTTGAGTTCCTTGACGGCCAGTACTTGTACAAGGCCAGCCCCAAGTCTCGTGGCGCCACTGGCACACGTGGCTCAGCGACTGCTTCGCGCGAGGTCATTGTTGCTGGTGGTACATACAACAGCCCTCAGCTCCTGAAGCTCAGTGGTGTCGGCCCAGCAGAAGAGCTCGCGCAGTTCGACATCCCTGTTATCGTCGATCTGCCTGGTGTCGGAACCAACCTGCAGGACCATTACGAGATCAGCGTCCAGGGCAAGGGCCCAGAGGACTTCTCAGCTTTTGATGGTTGCACGTTTGGCGAGGGTCCTACTGATGCTTGCCTCGACCGCTGGCAGACATCTGTCCTCGGTAACCGTGGAATCTACGCATCGCCAGGTCTGGGTGCTGCTATGTTCTACAAGAGCTCTGCCGCCCCTACCGAGGACTTCGATACCTTCGTGTTTGGCGGACCGGTCAACTTCCGCGGATACTACCCAGGCTACGCGTACAATGCTACCAAAGACCACGACTGGTTCACCTGGGCTATCTTGAAGGCGCACCCTCGTAACAACGCCGGCAGTGTAAGTCTTTTCTGAAGCGTGGTCGTGTACAAGACTAATGATCGACAGGTCACCCTGCGCTCTGCTGATCCCCTTGACGTCCCAGCTATTACGTACAACTACTTTGACACTGGAAATGGAGACTTCGAAGCAGACATTACAGCCATGTCCGAAGCCGTTGCTCTCGCTCGCGACTCGTTCGCCAGCCAGGTCGTCCCGATCAACGAGATCCTTCCAGGCGCGGAGGTCAACACTCCCGCGGCTGTCTCTGACTACATCAAGGACAACACATGGGGTCATCACGCGTCTTCGACTTGCCCTATCGGTGCTGACAACGATCCGATGGCCGTGCTTGACTCTAACTTCAAAGTCAGGGGAACCGCGGGTCTTCGTGTCGTTGATGCGTCCGTCTTTCCCAGGATTCCTGGTACCTTCACGGCCGTGTCGACGTACATGGTCGCTGAGAAGGCTGCGGACGTGATCCTGTCGCAGCTCGAGTAGTTTGATGTTTAGTGGTAACGGCCCATGACGAGATGATGCAGTAGTTAAGAAATGAAGAGGAAGAAACATGCAGTTTTTCGTGCCGAGTCGAAAATGTGTGTGTTGCATACTTATTCCTGTATAAGTTATAAGCTCTAATGCTGTCGTGTTTTCATGTGATGCGGCATCATCTCTTTCCCTTCTTCAGCACAAGGCCCTTCCAGCCCTTGCTGTCCTTGATTCTCCGCAGCGCTTTGCCAGCGACAGCATCCTTGTAAAGTTCATCCAGGCAGTGCTTCTTGTCTTCCTCGCTCTCATGCTCGTGAAACTCACACCACTCTTTCTCTATCTTTGGCCGCTCGCCCCTCGCGAGTGCTGTGACTAGTTCGAACAGGAAGGCTTGTGGAAGTTGGCTGCGCAATGCAGCCATGCGCTCGGAATCTCGGTCTGGCGTCCAGTATACAGTGTACATATCCAGGAAGTATAGACACAGCGGTGAATTGGCTGGGAGGCTCTCGTATGCGGCGATGACGTTGCTGTGATCGGGCATGCATTGGAGGATCTCATCGTTCGTTTGCCATGCCAATATGACTGCGCGGCGCAGATTGGGTATCTCGTATTGATGCGCGAAGATGTAAAGAGAGATGAACCGACGTTCGAGGAACCCTTCCAGTCCTCTCCACTTGTAGGGTCTCGAACAGCACGGGCATAAAGTCTCCTTGGGTATCTCTGGCTTTTCGGCAGGATTGCGAGCGGGTGGTGCTTTGTCGATCTCCGCGTCCCCTGACACCTTCTCTGCAGTCGGCTGCGTAGGGCTGCTGGCAGCGTCTGCACCAGCGTCTGTAGCCGTCTCATCGTTGTCGAGCTGGATACCCCACGACGTGGTATCGACATCGTCGCCTTCGGCCTGATCGCTGGTCGTCGCACCTTCGACTCCATTGAGATTCATGGCGTGTGTCGGCGGATGTACTTCTTTTCCGCCTTCAATGAGATGGTGCGGCAAATGAGAGGTGTAAAGCCACATCATAAAAGAGTCGAACACGTCAGGGGTTGTGTCCTCGAGCTCCAGCGTTGTACCAGAGTTCTTGTATGGTGAGCTCTTCTCCTCTAGACATCGGTCGAAATAGGCCGAGCATCTTCGTAGTAGCTCTCGATGACAGCTGAATGACTCGGGATATTCCTTTCCACCAACTTTAACGGTGATGATGGTCTGATCGAAGTTTCTTCCTCTATCAGCATTCAGCGATGTATTAACATGGTGGTTGAACTGCTTACCGGAAGGTGTGGCCAAGTGTTGATTTCTGCATGAAGGGCATTTTGAGCAGGAAGTCAGGTTCCATTCGTTTACTCTTTATTCCGTACGTCAAGTACATTATAACCAGTCCCATCGGCCATCTTGACGGGCAGTATGCGTTTCAGCGGCGGTGACAGGAGCCGCTTGGCGTTCGAGCCCCATATCCCCATGCTTGTCAGCGGGACCCAAGAATGCTTAGGTGGAGTTGTAGAGTGCTTAGTCGAAACCAACACAGACACCAAGGAAGGTTGACAGATAAGAAGCCCTCGGCGATCCTCAGGCAAATCGGGAATAGTGAGCACATGTGCGGACGGGTGTTGGTTTCGAAGTGGGTTTCAGTGACAGCTTGGCGGAGAAAGGCGGCGTCGCAGGCAGGTGCAGGCGAGGGTCTTGACATCCAGGATGCCCAGCATTCTGAGCGGTCTACATATTGAGGTATCCTGGAAGCATCAAGGAGTTCGCATCGCTCTTTTCGTTCTCTTAATTTTTCGCGTCGTGAAGACGGATGTTGGCTAGGGGAAGAAGTGCCTATGAAATCAGTACAGTAGGCAAAGAACTTGTCGTCTGTGCACGGACTCCTCGTCGTCTCCGAAAGTCCTCACTCTTCTCACCTCGGACCCAGCCAGGCCAGCTCTTTCGTTATAGATTGACTACCTACAGTCTGAAAAACCTCGTGGTCTCGTCGTTCTTATGGCCGTGCTATGCTATCCACTGTAGGCATGCTGATAATCGGAGAAGCACCACCAGCACGCAAGGCGCCACGTCAGAGCAAGTAGCATGCTTTCCATTGGGATGAACCTACAGCTTACACAGCATCCTCCTCATCAATGGAAATGCTACGACTGGACCAAGCTGGTATTGGCGATGCCTACCCCGCACATTTTGTAAGCTTACGTGCAGCTGGACGGCACCGATTCCGTTCCATGCCACAGTAGCAACAATCGAACTCGACTGTTCTTCGTAATTTCTTTTCCATCACTTATACATACTCCACTATATTCAAGATGGCTTTTCAACTAGATACCAGGGTACGAGTTGTGCTTGAAAAACTCTCCCTCATCATGCTAAGCCAATATAATGTAGACTTACTCAGGCAACATCATCAACAACAAGCTTATCGCAACGCCAAAGACCCGCCACTCAATTGACCCCGCTAACGGGACACCACTATACGAAGTACCCATCGCCCGACGTGAAGACCTCAATGCCGCCGTCGATGCAGCCCGCCGCGCCTTCAAGCCCTGGAGCGCTACGCCGTTCTCGGAGCGCGCGAAGTTGCTACTCCAATACGCCGACCTCCTTGAAGAGAACCGAGATGCGTTCGAGAAGCTTTTGACTCTCGAGCAGGGCAAGCCGCTGTCGTTGTCGAAGACGGAATTGGACAAGAGTCTGGAGTGGGTACGTGCGTTTGCGACTATGGAGATTAAGGATGAGGTGTTGCAGGAAGATGATGAGAAGGTTGTGTATTCGACGTTTCCTCCCTTGGGAGTGTGCGCCGGTATTGTAAGTGACCACTTCAAGCGAACATGGCATGGGTGTGTGCTGAAAAGCTTCAAGGTACCTTGGAATTGGCCTGTACTCTTAGGACTCGGTAAGTTGGGCCCAGCAGTAATCACGGGGAACACCTTCATCATGAAGCCTTCTCCATACACTCCCTACTGCGATCTCAAGCTCGGAGAGCTAGCAGCACAAGTCTTCCCACCCGGCGTCGTGCAAGTTCTTTCCGGCGATGACAGTCTCGGACCCTGGATCACCGAGCACCCGGGCATCGACAAAATAGCTTTCACAGGAAGTACTGCCACTGGAAAGCTTGTCGCAGCATCCTGCGCAAAGACACTGAAGCGCTGTGTGCTCGAGCTCGGCGGCAATGACGCTGCCATCATATGTGCAGATGTGGACATCGAGAAATGTCTTCCCAAGATCGCAACGCTCAGTTTCTTGAATTCAGGGCAGATCTGTATGCTGACCAAACGCATCTACATCCACGAGAGCATATACGACGAGTTCCGCGACAAAATGGTCGAGTTCACGACGCAAAACATCAAGACCGGCAACGGCACCGAAGACGGCGTCGTCGTCGGCCCAATCCAGAATAAAATGCAGTAAGCCTCCCCCATCCCCCAATAGCCACAAATATCACCCTAACCGTCTCGAGATTCGACAAGGTCAAAGACATGTACGCCCAAATCGACAAGTGCGGCTGGAAAACCGCACTCGCAGGCTCCACAGGCCACTTCCGCGACGGATACTTCGTCACGCCCGCTATCATCGACAACCCGCCAGAAGACTCCCGCATTGTTGTCGAAGAGCCGTTCGGCCCGATTGTGCCGCTGCTCAAGTGGACGGACGAAGCGGATGTTATTGAGAGGGCGAATGCGTTGCGGCAGGGTCTTGGGGCGAGTGTGTGGAGTAGGGATGTGGGGCGCGCGGAGCGGATGGCGAGACAGCTTGAAGCGGGTAAGAAGATTGTGCAGGTGTTAGTATTTTTATGATGGCTGATGTTGGGCAGGGTCTGTTTGGGTGAATTCACACTTCGATGTTGATCCAAAGGTTCCATTTGGGGGGCACAAGGAGTATGTGTATCCTCGACGACTGATTGTGTTGTTGGATTACTAACATGATCGTAGGAGTGGCATTGGTATGGAGTGGGGCATGGAGGGTCTGAAGCACTACTGTGCTAGTCGCAGTCTGTGGGTATGGAAGAAGGTCTTCGAGTGATGCTCATACACGCCGTACCGCTCTGAATCAGCGTCTCGTCATGACTACGGTAGAAGCACAATCTTCCTACCTGCCGTATCGAGTTCTTACGTGTCCATGCAGTCCTTCATGACTTCCGTGAAGAAGCACATTAGTTGCGGCCATACCACTCCCTCCACCACTCATACACGGCAATACCCCCCGCAGTCTGAACATCTATGTCACCGATTAGTATCTCACCAAATCTTGAAATAAATCCTCACAACTTACTCAAACTCCTCGTAACACCCACGGTCCTAATCTCCACACACCGATCCAGCACCGCAAGCACCTCCGCACTAATCCCTCCCTTCTCACTCCCCAAAACAAGCACGCATTTCTTCGGCAACACACCCAGTCTATCCTGGTCCTCATCCGTCCCCAGTATCCCACTCCGATCCGTCTGCTCGATGCCCACAACCTCATACCCCTCCCGTTTCATATCGATCAAGAACGCCGGCAAATCCGTGACCTTGAGCTCGCGAATCGGAAAGTGCTTCTCTGATGTCACGCTCGTAGCTTTGAAGTCCTTATGCGCGGTTTTCTTGAGGTCATCGATGTACAGCGCTGAAAGGCCGAAGGACTCGGATATGCGCGAGAGGCCGCCGAGATTGGTGGGGTTGTCGATCAGCGAGGCGATGAGGATGACGGAGGCGGGGCGTTGGTTTTGGAGGCTGGGTGGGCCGGAAGGTGGATGCAGGGAGGAGATGTCGAAGCCGGATTTGGTTTGGAAGAAAGCGGGTGTCGCTTGAGAGTCTGGATTGCGGGGTGTGAGTTTGGGGTTGGTTGGGAGGATGGAAAGGGATGGGCTGGGGTTGCCGAGGGGGATGCGTTCGGGTGGTGCATTCAGTCCGGATATACGGTCGGTTTCAGAAAGAGTGAGGAAGTCTGCGTGTGCGACGCGTTCCTTTTCTGGTGATTCGATGGTGAGATATTGGCCTTGGAAGATATTAACGAGCGTAAAGTCCTTTATCGGGTCGAGTTTCAGTGTCCGGATCGTCCACGGCGCTGATTGGAATTTGTCGAGACTTCGGATAAACGTATCCAAGCTCACGAAGGCAGCGTTGTCTGTGATGGTTTTCCAGCCTTTCGACACTGCTAGATCGAATATGATGGGTATGGCGTAGTTTGACTCGTGTCGAATCTGAACTTTCGGGCTGGCGGCGAATGGCACAAGCTGTGTCATGAATGCAGTAGAGAAGTCTTCCGTCTCATGGGCTGCTACTAAAACAGCCAACTTCATGAGGCTGGCGATGTGCGACGAGCTACTCTCGTCTAGGCGGCCAAGGTCGTTTAAGAGCTGTGATGTCTTTCCAGGGAACCGCAGATAAATACGTGCGATGATCCATTCGAGTAAGAAACGGTATCGTGGCCAAGCTTCCATGATCAAGGCATGTCTGAAGCTAGCCAGGTATGTGTCAACATCTGTCTCCGAGATAAAATGGTCGGCTAGGATCAGCATGGCCTGTAGCTGAAAGACGTTTTTCCATTTGCTTATGATTGGAGCACCAGTCTTTTGGGACTTCCATGGCTCAATCAGTGCGTCCAGCACTTTCTTGGCAACATCTGTTTGCTCGCTCGTGAGCCGCCTAAGCAGATCTATGATCGCGGCGTACGCCACCCACCCCCTCTGGCCATAGTATGCGGCGTATGTCCTATGGGAGTGATGCTGCTGTAGCTTCTCGGCAGCAGCCACTTCGAAAAGAAACTCTGGTTTGATCGTTGGTGGATGAGTGAGGAAGCGGATGATATACTCCTGAAATGGCAGAACGCCCATGATGGACGATGTTGAGAAAGCCGCTTGGCGAATCGATGTCGCCAATGTGGACAGAACGTAGGTCCTGCCCTCCGACAGCTGCTGGAGGCGCATCATGGCCCTGCACAGCAGGGTTTGCAGATCCGTCTCTGGGTATGTTTCTTTCTTTTGCGACTGCTGCTCTGCTAGAATACGCATACAGCATGGATGGAACAGCAAGGATGGTATGTGTACAGCCACAGCTCTGACGAACTGTCTTCGGTCGGCCTCCTCCCAGAATGCATCCAGAACGACACACAAGTCGGTAGAGTTGACAGTGGCTGGCTCTACTTGGTCAAGCATGGAAACCAACGCTTTGCACAATGGCCCGTAGTCCTCGCCTTGTATGATGCGATGCTGGGATTCTTCCAGTCGTTTCCGCAGAACTTGCAACGACGACAGCTTCGCCCAGGGTGCACTGAGGTCATCTGCCTTGTTTGGCTCCAGTGGTTTCGCCAGCTTCTGAACCTGCTCGCGTAATTGTTGGTAGCCTGGTATACCTGCGAGGGTCTCGCCAGTGGTTGTCAGCTCACAGAGCTGTTGGCAATACCCAGCGTATAGGTGACCTGCAATCTCTGGTAAGCCCGGAAGACGCGATATCCGCAGGATCTTGTCGACTTCGTTAGGCGTCAATGGCTCCTGTAGCGCGAAGCCGCCGGTGCACGCGACGAGGCCTTTGACTAGACCTTCAAGCAGGTATAGGATGGCGAACTGGAAGATCCTTCCTCTTGCGTCAAGAATGTAATCCAAAACTCCAATTAGTACCACTCGTCGACTAGAAATTGATGAGTCCGTAGTCCATGTGGTTATGGCCGTTGCATTGGCTAAAACAGGGAGATCGGGTGCGTCTGCAATGAACCTGGCAATCACATCTGCTACTGAGACGCCATGTGCGCAGGTGGTCGTCTCTCGAGTTGCAACGAGCGTTGATGTGAACAGTTCGCCAATCGTGGCCCAAGGTAGAAAGCCTTCCAAGAGGAATGTTGTGTGCCCGTCAAGGTCGCCTCGGACATTGATCACGTAGTCAATGTACCAATTGCCAATAAACTTGCGAATGCCTTCTTGTACTAGAGGGTTCAGTGATGCTGATAGCAATGTGCTTGCCATTTTAGGAGTGATATCGGACTTGAGTAGCCTCGTAAGCTCAGGCAAGCATGCTTGCACCTGATTTGCATAACGATCCAGGACGATCGTCTCAAACAAGCTGGAGTATTGCTCGTAGGCTTTCGCATATTTGTTCCTTTCCGCGACACGGAAGCGCATTGTGGGAGTGGAGATGTCGCTCTTTGCAGCGAGCAGAGAATGGCGGATGATGCCGATACAATACTTGCGTTGATCGGCGTGCCCGTACAACAGACCATGTCGTACCGTTTCCCAGTAGGATACGTCGTTGAGGCATGTTAGGTGAACGTGATCCGACACGACTTGTGTGATCCATTGAAACCAGGTTCTGAAGAATTTACTGGAGAGCTTACCTGCCGAAGACTTAGCAAAAGCCTTGCCGCCTCATCTACTGTGTACATGAGGTGACACATTGACAACACAGTAAAGTGTATTGCATTGCGAACCATCATCTTTGAACCAGTGAAGACATTTTGACCTACTTGACAAGATGTACTCGGATCCTAGAGCGCTGAGCCGATTCCAGAAAGACTCATCGACAATTGACCCAGCTAGGATCATTCGTCCAGCAATCGAAGTAGATTTGAGCCATGGTGGTGAAGCGTCGTTCGAAGTCGCTACTACAATTTTCTCGCCACGTCTCAGAAGCGACAACAGCGCAGATATAGCTTCCAAAGCGTACTCATCCAGATCTGGCGAGCCAAGGAAGCATGAAAGTAGTCTTAACGTAAAAGGAACGAGAAAATGGTTGCTGGAACTCGGAAGCCAGTAAGTGCACTTCGAAAGAGTGAGATACGCTGTTGCTTTGCGAATGTTTTGCTGTGCGGCTGACTCAATCTCTCCGTCAAGGTGCTTTGACAGGTCCGGTGTATAAGATTCGCCCAGTACAGGGACTATCCTCCTGAATAGTATGTCCATGAAGGCGCCATCGATGGACAATGTTTCAGCCAGAAGAAAGAAGTGGTCCGAATTCAAGGGTTCGTGGGGTATGCGTAGAGCGAGAAGATCAAATAGCCTGTCAGCACCGCCAGAGGCTGATTCTAGAGATCGTCGTAGCTTGATGCATAGCTTGAGAGCGTCAAAGTCCAAATGAGGTGAGCTCTCAAGTTTACTCAGGCTCTGCTTGTATGCATTGATCCTGGTATTCCCGTCAAGTAAATCTAGAACAGTGTTGAGATCCATGCCGAGCAACTGTTGTGATGGTGAAGGGGCTTGTGGTGAGGACAAATCGCGTTGCTAGGACCAGAAAAATCCTTCGCGTGGTGCAACAGGAATGTGCAAAAACTCCAATGAGCAACCCTGGAGGAATTTGCTGCGGTCGCACTCTATCGCCAAGCACCACTTCGCAATCGCTGCGCTGTCAATCTGGCCCTCGCTTTCGCCGTCCGGTCGCTGTTGTGCTGAGGTGTAATTGTCTGTGGGGTCCTTGGCGTGACGTCGCTTCCGCCCCATAGCAACGACTGTTTACCTGTAACCCCAAAGGGAAAAGCGCGACGAGCGGCGCCTTCCTTCCCAACGCCGAGTGTCAATGCATTTGTTATACCTCGCCCGGTCGCAACAGCTTCTTGACACGCTCTATCGATTGCTTGACGAATTTTTGGAACCGACGATGTATGCAGGAATACACACTACCGCTTCGGCGCCCAATATGCGCGCATCCGAGCCGTTTGCGATGATGGCTCCGGCACCCGTGGCAGACGATCCAGGCAACGTCAAGGTAGTTGTGCGATGCAGAGCTTTTGTCAGGCGAGGTGAGTCGGGATGGTTCACTATCAACAGCGCATACTAACAGATGCAGAGAAGGAAAAGGGAACGCGATGCCTCATCCGCATGGACCCAGCGACGCAGAAGACGACTCTTCTCGCACCAGCCGAGGACGACAACACCTCAAACACACGCCGAACACTCGATGACAAGGAGTTCACGTTCGACCGGTCATACTGGTCGCACGACGAGGCCGATCCGCACTATGCGCACCAAGAGGACGTCTACCGCTCCTTTGGCGAGGACTTTCTCGACCACAACTTCGAGGGATACCACACTTGCATATTCGCGTATGGCCAGACAGGCTCTGGAAAGAGTTACACCATGATGGGCTCGCCAGACAATCCAGGTCTGATTCCAAGAACATGCCAGGAGCTCTTCGATCGCATCGCACATGAGCCACGACCCGACACCAGCTACCACGTGCAAGTCTCGTACTTTGAAGTCTACAACGAGCATGTGCGGGATCTCCTTACACCTAGGACGACACCACCCATCTACCTGAAGATTCGTGAGAGCCAGAAAGACGGCGTCTACGTACAGGGCCTGACCGAGACGGAGATCAAGTCGTATGCCGATGTCGAACGTCTCCTCAAAGTGGGCGATCTGGTTCGTAAACCAAATCATTGGATATGGCCGCATTTGCTAACACCATTCCAGAGCCGGACCACTGCCTCCACCAAGATGAATGACTCTTCATCGCGTTCCCACGCCGTCTTTACTATCCGCCTCCGACAGATCACACACTCGCTGCTTTCAGATGAAACCGTAGAGCGCACATCACGCATGCGCCTCGTCGATCTGGCTGGCTCAGAGCGCGCAAAGTCGACCGAGGCTACAGGCCAGCGCCTGAAAGAGGGCGGCCAGATCAACAAGTCGCTCACAACCTTGGGCCGTGTTATTGCAGCGCTTGCAGACCCTCGCAGACATCAGACGAAAGGCCGAAGACCACGCGAAGTTGTGCCATACCGCGACTCGGTCCTCACATGGCTGTTGAAGGACTCTCTTGGTGGCAACAGCAAGACCGCCATGGTGGCTTGCATTGCGCCCGCAGACTACGAGGAGACATTGTCAACACTGCGCTATGCCGACCAGGCGAAGCGCATCCGCACACGTGCCCTGGTCAACCAGGACAGCATTTCGGCGGCGCAGCGTGACGCTCAGATCATGGAGATGACAGAGCAGATCCGCAGTCTACAAGTCAGCGTCAATGCCGCCAGTCAGCGCAAGAGGGAAGAGGCCACAGAGCTTGAGGAGTACCAGCGACAAGTTGCGCTGATGCAACGACTGATGGAGGAGAACCGCCAAATGTCAGCAGCGAAGATCAGAGCCCTCACCTCAGAGGTCGAAGAACTGCGGCCAGTCAACACAGCGCTGCGCGCCGAAATCGACTCACTGCGCCGCCATCTTGCGCTTGCACTCGGAGAGCTCAAGAATCCCATCGTGCTTCCCCCACCGCGTCCCAACTTTGAGCAGGATGAGTGGTGTGGCGAGGGCGAGGGTAAAGAGAACTCCATTCCTGTACCCACTGATGATGAGGCCAGCGATGATGACTCTGATTCAGGCTACGACGAGGGAGATCACAATGAGCTGGCGCAAGAGCTGCAGAACGAGGCACAGGACTTCTTGAAGGACCTTGGTCTGTTCCGAAAGAAGGTTGGCAGTGACCAGGAGCGATTTGGGTTGCGAGAGGCTCTGGCAGAGATCATGGGCAACTCATAAGTTGGATGATGTGGTTACGAATGCATGAGCGGCCGGCGTTTTGTTTTGTTTTGCTTCTTTCTGCTGGATGCGGACAATTGGTATATAGTTATAGTATAGGATAATCACGATACCCATAAGTTAAATTAACATTCTTTGGCTCCACATGTTTGATGTATGTTGGAGCTTGGGCCAGTCCCATGAATCGCGCATGATCAACGTCGGCCTGTTCAACTCCATGCCGATGCATGCACCTCAACCACACGCCATGATACCTCGATAGCGGTAGCCATAGCTAGCCATGTCGAAGCCAACCGCCAACTGGGAAAAGGTCGGCGACAAGTTCTACCGCAAAGTGCAGCTGTACACGGCCGTGTTCGACCAGGACCTGGAGCTCGACAAGTACAATGTCGTGGGCGCGCCATACAGCGGCGCAGTAGGTGGGTATGCAGCCGCGTCCTGCTGGCAGCCGTGCAATGTGTAGTGCTAAGAAATACAGCTATATACCGCGATGAGGACAGGCTGCACACGTATCGCGGGCCCGGCGCGTCCAAGTCGAGCATCGACATCTACAGTTGCGCCGGCAAGCTGATCCGCAGTATTAACGTGCGTCACGTGTATAACTTCAAGAGTACACAGAGCTACAGTACTAACAGTCGCAGTGGGACAAGGGCACGATCAAGGGTCTGGGCTGGTCCGAGGACGAGAAGCTGCTGGTGGTGACCGAGGACGGCACGGTGCGCTGCTACTACGACCTGCAGGGCGACTTTGTGCCCTTCACGCTGGGCCACGACGCAGACACCCTCGGCGTCGTGTCCTGCAAGTTCTACGGCACCGGCTTCGTCGCGCTACTCGGCAACAACCACCTCATCTCCGTCGCCTCCTACGCCGAACCGCGCCCCAAGCTGCTGGCTGTACCGCCCACCGAGCCTGTCGTGTCGTGGGGCATCATTCCGCCCGCATACTCGCTCTCGCGCTCGGTCGAGGTCATCCTTGCCATTGGCCAGACGCTCTATGTTGTGGACGCCACCGAGGCTGAGGACCGCAGCTTCGATGCGGGACCCTTCCGACACATCAGCGTGAGCCCGCGCGCCGAGTTCCTCGCTTTCTACACAGACGACGGCAAGGTGTGGGTCGTCAGCGGCGACTGGAGCGAAAAGCTCAGCGAGTACGACAGCAAGGTGAAGACGGTGCCCAAGGACATGCAGTGGTGCGGCTCAAATGCCGTCGCGCTTGCCTGGGAGGATGAGATACACCTCGTAGGTCCCCGGAGTGCAGCCGCCAAGTTCTACTACGACTCGTGGGTGCATCTGCTGCCAGACGTGGACGGCATACGCTTACTCACCAACGACGTCTGCGAGTTCATACAGAAGGTGCCGGACGAAGCAGTTGAAGTGTTCCGTCTGGGCTCGAACTCGCCGGCTGCAAACCTTCTAGAAGCGTCGAATCTCCTGGAGCAGAAGAGTCCCAAGGCAGACGATTTGATACAGCTGATACGGCCCTCACTCGCTGAGGCGGTCGATACGTGTATCAGGGCAGCTGCGCATGAATACAACATCCACTGGCAAAAGTCACTTTTGAAAGCCGCATCTTACGGCAAGTCAGTCCTGGACCTCTACTCATCCGATGACTTTGTCGACACCTGCGACACGCTGCGAGTCCTCAATGCCGTGCGCTTCTACGAGATTGGTCTTCCACTCAGCTTCGACCAGTACCGGCGCATGACGCCTGAAAAGCTGATCGAGCGTCTCACGAATCGCAACGAGTACCTTCTTGCATTGCGTGTCGCGGACTATCTACATCTACCTACCAGTCGCATCCACGGCCACTGGGCGCAGCAAAAGGTTCGCGTGTCGACTGACCCCGAAGAAGAGATCTGCAGCCTCATCGTCAAGAAGCTGCATGGCAAGCCTGGTGTCTCATTCGAAGAGATCGCGCGAGCTGCGTATGACGAAGGACGCGTGCGACTTGCGACCGAACTTCTTGACTACGAGCCGAGAGCCGGCAAGCAAGTCCCCCTACTCCTCAACATGAAAGAAGATAACATCGCTCTCGACAAGGCCATCGAATCTGGCGACACAGATCTAGTGTTCCATGTCTTGCTACACCTCCGCAAAAAGCTCCCTCTGGCTTCCTTCTTCCGTGTCATCAACAGTAGGCCTATTGCTACCGCACTTGTCGAATCGTCAGCCTGGGACCAAGATCGCGAGTTGCTGAAAGACTTATACTACCAAGATGATAGACGGCTGGACGGCTCGAATCTCCTGCTCTCGGAAGCTCTGGCTCAGAAAGACTTGCATACTTCTTTAGACAAGCTGAAGCTAGCTTCAAAATACCTCCAAGACTCCCGTGACACCGCCGCAGTTTTCCAACGACAAGCCATCGACGATGCAGCCAAGCTTCTCCGTCTCCAAGAGACCTACGAACGAGATCTGGGCTCGCGAGACGGCACACCAGGTACACCGGGTTCACCTTCAACATCCTTCATCGGTCTCAGCGCCAACGACACAATGTTCCACCTTATCCGCGCCGGCCACTCCAAGCGTGCCCTCAAAGTCCAGTCGGAGTTCAAGATCTCCGACAAAACATATACCTACGTCCGCCTGCGCGCCCTCGTCGCAGCCCGGAACTTGGTCGAGCTCGAGGAGGCCGCGAAGCAGAAGAAAAGTCCTATCGGATGGGAACCTTTCTTTAATGAGGTGCTTGCGGCGGGCAATACGAGGGTTGCGAGCGTCTTTATACCGAAGTGCACGACGCTTACCGTTGCACAACGCGTAGATATGTGGGTGAAGTGTGGTTTGTTTGTCAAGGCAGGCGAAGAGGCGTTCAAGGCGAAAGACAGGGCTTTATTAGAGGAGTTGAGGGGCAAGGCGGGTGGAAGTGCGGCGGTGGAAATCGAGAGATTGGTCGGGATGTTGGGACAGGGTAGACGGTGAGTAGCAAGATAATGTAAGTTTGAAGACACTACTACTGCTATGCACAAAAATTCAAGTTCAACTCGCTAAGGCCTGGTATAGAGCTCTATAATACAAGTACCCTCCCAATAGTCTCCACAACCGTCTGAATCCTCGTCCTCCGCTCTAACAATATCGCAAAAGGCACATCCACCTTAAACGCCCGATACATGTCTGACCGAAACTCGGCAGCCAGCATAGACTCCATACCAAAGTCCGCAAGCAGCGTATCCATACCGAGCGCCTCCTTTGGCACCAACAACAACGTCGAGATCTGCGTTATCACCGTCGCTCCGATAGCGCTCAACAGCGCCTCACTCGGCTCCTTTGCATTCCCTGAGGTCTCTGCCAGCGCGACTCGCACGGCATGGGGTAACTTGAGCCCATCGCTCTCCGCCTCGACACTCGTCTCCGCCGCGCTCTCCGCAAAAGCGCCTGCAATGTACGTGCAGCGCGGGTCCTCCAGCACCTTGGTACCCCGCACGAAACCCTGGTCGCGAATCTTCTGGAAACCGTGTAGTTCCAGGCCTGTCAGGATGTGTCCTTGCATCTGGTGCTCGAGCCCGAAGCCCTCGTCTACAGCCGCCTGAGGCGGAGACGGCAGATCCGACAATGAAATGTCAATGATCTGTAGCAACTCCGCTTCGGTAAATGGATGCACACCCTTGCGAAGTAGGGCAGCTTCCGTCTCGGGGTTCTCGTGCAGGAATCCGACTTCGGATATCATGCCTAGTCCGAGCGCAACGGCAGGGAGACCGCGGCGCCGTCTGTACGACCCGAACGCGTCGAGGAAGGAATTCGCTGCGCAGTAATTACTCTCTGTTGCGGTGCCCACGCTGCCTGTGATACTGCTGAGCATCAGGAAGAAATCCAGCTCCGCGTCTTTGCCCTCTAGCGCGTTGTGCAAATTCCACGTTCCCTGAATTTTTTGCACTAGACCTGCGTGCCACGTCGCATTGTCCATATTCTTGAAAAGCGAGACGTGGATGGCCATGCTGGCCTGGACGACGCCTCCGATGGCATGCGTGGACGTGTCAATTGCGCGTTGGACGACAGACAAGTCGGCGACGCTGCCTTGCACGACTGTGATTGTGGCTCCGGAGCGCGTCAGGTCGTCGACGAGCCGAGCGGCGGAGGGCTTGGTGGTGCCGGAGCGCCCGATGAAGGTGAAGTTGCGCGCGCCGAGAGCGAACATCCAGCGCGATATACTGCGTCCCAGACCGCCGAGACAACCGACGAGGAGATATGACTTGGTAGGGGAGAAGCGTGTGCGGTACTTGAACGGCACGGCTTGGATGGTCAGGTGTTCGGCCATCGACACGCATACTTTCCCAATCCGCTTGCCTGACGCGAAGTGCCGGAAAGCCTGAACAATTTCGGCGGCTGGAAATGTTGCGAGAGGCTCGACAGGCTTCAATTGCCCGCTGCGCACCAAATTCACACTGCGCTGAAGCAATCTCGTCCACGTCCGTTGCTTGTTTGGCGAGTCCGACCAGTATAGGTCCGTCAAGTCGAATGCCGTGAACGTCGCCGCGCGCTCGAAAACGCGCATACTCAATCTTCCGCCATCGAGAACATCGCGCTTCCCAACTTCCACAAACGTGCCAAACGGCGCAAGCACTTCCCAGCTCTCGTGCAATAAGTCGCCTGTCAGCGAATTGAGCACGACATCGACGCCGCGGCCGGATGTTGCGCGCAGGAGGTCGGCTGCGAAAGAGATGCTTCGCGAATCGAAAACATGGTTCGCCGGGATGCCGAAGTGCTCGATCAGGAACTCGCGCTTGTCGTCCGTGCCGACCGTACAGTATATCTCAGCCCCGAGCATGCGCGCGACTTGGATAGCCGCGATGCCCAGACCCCCGGCGGCGGAGTGTATGAGTACAGATTGTCCGTCCTCGAGTCTAGCGCGGTGTTCGAGCGCATACAACGCGGTACTGAAGACGAGTGGGATAGTGCACATGGTGTGAACGTCTTCGTGACTGCGTAATTTGACGCACGACCATTCTGGGACGTCGGCGTAGGTGCTGAAATGGTGCGGGGCCATAACGACTACGCGATCTCCAATTGCCAAATTCGACGATCCGGATGAGGTGATGGTGCCGCTGAATTCAAGGCCACACGTAGCGTTCTTGATGTTGATCTTGTCGCTCAGCGCATACAAGTCCTTCGCATTCAGACCCACGGCTTCGACTTGCACCCTGACGTGTCCCTGCGCCACAGCACCAGGCATAACGCCCTGTTCGAAGCGTAACGTGTCGATCTGCCCCACAGTCTCGAGACCCAGCGTTGCGAATCCTACTTCTCCAATCGTCGTACCAACCTTGTCCGCGTCTTGCGTCTGTCTGAACGCCAGATTTTGCGCGCCGTCAGGTACGAATCGACTCACATACGAACTTCCTTCATGCTCTCTGAACTCAAGATCGGGGTTGGGCTCGGCGAGTACCTGGCCCAGTACTAGCCCGACGTTTTGTGCCTTTTCGGTGAGAGTAGAGTCTGCGCACAGGTCTAGGACTGGCATCTTGAGCGAGGGCCGCTCGAGCATGACGCTCCGTGCTAGACCTAGGATAGTGGCGGCTTCGGGGTCGCGCGATGTGAAGAGGCTTCCGTGTGTGATCCAGAGTAAGATGGACGCGGATTCTGTGAGGGTTGTGAGGGCGACTTGGCGGGCGGGTGTCATTGTGGAGAGGAATGGGGCGGTATACTCTAGGGTTGAGAGGACGATTGAATTAGTGGGGAGGGTGGCGTGGGGGAGGGTATCGATGTGGATGGAGTGGATGTATGCGTTGAATTTTGAGGCGAGGTGTGTTGTTAGGGCGGTGTTGAGGGGCGAGGGGGTGGAGTCGTGGATGAGGAAGATGCGAGTGGGATGGTGAATGGTGAGTGCGTCGACTTTCCGCTCGACTATAACGGAATCAACGAATACGACACGCGAGAGCTGGCTGTCCCCTCTGTCCTTCGACCGAGCGGCTATAAGCCATCCATTTGGACTCAAATAATCGGCCAACGAGCCATTTGGCATCGCACTCGGAGATGGTACCACGATGAGATCGAACGCAGGACCCGCATAAGCCGCCTTCGCGCCATGAATACGTATAGCGCCAGAGTCGTCAAACCTGCCTCGGGTGTACGATTTGTACTTGCGTGGCGCGTGGCTCAGGCTGAATTTCCCGAGCATATCGGAAAACTTGGTGTCGCTTTCCTCGCCTAGTTCGAGGATATTCATGCGTCCGTACTTGTGCGCCAGGAGGTCGAGCATAGCAGCGACATGGCCATGAGTTCCATCTCCATCTCCAAACTGGCTATACTCCCTGAATCGTCGCGCATACTCACGCGCAACATCGGACGAAGAGGGAGTCAGCGTCGTGATATCCGGCTTCCAAAGGACGCGTAACGCGGGATTGCGCTGCAGCGTAGACTTGGGCGCCAGAGACGTTTCCCGGTAATTTATAGCTCGCACGTCGCTGGTCTTGAGCACAATGTGGCCCGCCGGGCTGACGAGTTCGCCGGCGAGTTGCACGGCGTCGAACCCCACGCTCGTCGAAGAAGCGCGCACAGAACAAAGTGTATCGGCACTCGTCTTGGCATCCAGCAGCATTTCGAGACTCCCGATTTCAACGGGGACTTTGCCGAAGAGCTCGCTGCTGGTGCCTTTGCAGGACGCTACGATAGCGGTCTGTAAGAGCGAGTCAACGGTGATGGGGTGTATGGTGTACGTTGAGTATCCCGTCGTATCTGGCTCGCCACCAATCAACAACGACACCATGGATTCAGCAAAAGGTACCATCCGGTGTCTATCCGTGGATATACACTTCATAGACTGGAAGAGTGGGCCAAACGACAACCCCTGCGCAGCGAGTCGGTTGTACATAGTCCTCGTAGCCTGTTCATCTGCTGCAAAAGCGGACGGCAGCGAGATACTCGATGTCAATGCGCAGCTGCTGGACTTGATACTGATGCGTCCTTTAGCATGCGTGGTGCTGGATCCAGCTGCGTAAGACGAGATGCGGAAGCGCCACCATGTACTCGAGTCCGTGGTCATAGACAAATCTTCCGGCTCGAGCACAGTCGAGAGCTCAATCGCGTCTTTCTCCGTCGAGGACAGCACGAGCATGTTCATGAGGTGCATGTGCCTGATGACCACCGAGCCCGTACTCGTATACTCGTGGACTTGAAGCAGCGCCTCAATCGCCATAGCGACGTATCCCGCCGCGGGAAACACAATAGTGGAGCCCAGTCGGTGGTGCTGTATCCACGGCGCGTCCGCCAGCCTTAATTGATTCCGCCAAATCGCTAGACTTGCTGGTGTTGCGGGCACGCGTGAGCCTAGTAGATCGTGTTTGCGGTACTTTGTACTGCGGTACTCGGCGCTCTGGCGACTCTCGGTCCATAGGGGGGCTTGGTGGTGCCAGGCGTATGTGGGCATGTGTTTGAAGATTTTGGGCTGGTAGGGCTGGCAGTGTGTTTGAGGTGGGATCTGGGGGGCGAGGAGGGGAGGGGTGAGACGGCCTTCGCTGCGGTCGCTGAGGTCTTCGACGCCTGAGTCGTCGTTTGTGAGCCAGGCCCATTTTTCAGTGCTGGAGAGCACTCGCTTGCCTCGGCGGTTGGGTTCTGGCTGGGACAGGGTGTCTTTGGGTGAAGGGTCTGAGACGACTTTGTTGATGTTGGAGAAGTGCATGTTTGTACTGGCTGTGTAGAGCTGGCCGAGCAGTTGGAGTATGCACGTCTCGTCTGATTTGCCTCGATACAAGGAGTAGGAGTACTTCAAGTCGTTGATGGATGCGGCTTTTGCGGTGTCCTTGATCGGTTGTCCAAGCGCAGGGTGCGGTCCGATCTCGACGATACTCAATGCCTCGGATTTGAACATCAGTTCCAACGCTTGTCTGAACAATACTGGGGATTCCAGATTCGCTCTCCAGTACTCCGGTGTTCTCACGCTTTCCCTGGTAGCCACCCGTGCCGTCAGAGAAGAAAACACCTGGACCTCGACTTCTGGCGCCAGCCAAGAGCGCTCTTCAAAGACATCGCCGAGAAGGGTCTGGTACTCTTCGCCAACGAGTTTCATCAGATGCGAGTGGTACGCTTTACCATCTGTCTTCAGTATCCGGTGGAAAACGTTGCGATCTGACAACGCTTGGGCTACGAGTGCCACGGCATCAGGCTCTCCGCTGACCGTCGTGCTCTCTGGCGAATTGACGCAAGCAACGGTAGCCGCGTCCTGAACACCCAAGCTTGACAGAAGCTCGGCTGTGTGCTCGGCGCTCAAGCCGACAGCCAGCATAGCACCCTCGACTGGAATCCGTTGCGACACGAAACCCCGGTAGTATGCGATAGCGAGTGCTTCAGACGCAGAAATGTATCCCGCCGTAAACGCTGCGCCTATCTCGCCGGAAGAATGTCCAACGACGGCGGAAGGTCGAACACCAAAGTCCCTCAGGAGCTCTACGAGTGCTATCTGGACAGCGGTACATACTGTCTGCGAGCGGTCGGCTTTGTATATGGATCCTATGGATGCGTCCTCCGTAAGCGTCGCCATGATAGTCCAAGACGGCGCATGCATCAGGGAACCTAACCGGACATCCAAGTCGACTATGACGTCTCTGTACTTTGGAAAGCGGTGCAAAAGTTCCCGCCCCATACATGGCCACTGCGCGCCTTGCCCTGTGAATGCAAACGCGAGGCTGGTCGGCGAAGACTGGACCACTTCCGAGGTACTGTGAGAAAAGCGTGTGCCTTCAGGTGTCCATGTGCCGAGCATGAAACCTCTATGGGCGAGGCGAGACCGTGTGCTGAGTGTGTAGGCTACATCGAGCAAGTCTGATCGCGAGAGGTGCAATTTCGAAATGGCTTCCACGTTCGCGGACATTGAGTCGGAGTGGTGTGCGCTGAGAGGAAGGAGCACGGATATGCATTCACCACTCGCATGGTCGTTGTTATTGAGTTCCGCAAATGATGGGACAGCTGCGTCGACGATGGCGTGCGCATTTGCGCCTCCATAACCAAAGGCGTTGACACTAATGCGTTCACATCTCCCTACTGGCCATGCACGAGCCTGCTGAACGATTTCGATGTTTCGCTCGTCGAGCTTGAGTTCCGGACTTATTGTCCCGATGCCCCTGGTCGGCGGTATGACCTTATGCTCCAAAGCTAATGTGGCTTTGATGATGCTGGTAAGGCCGCTGACTGCTTCGCCGTGCCCAAAGTTGGGCTTATTGGAGCCGACTAGGAGTGTGCCTCGCGTAGGTGTCGAGAATGCGTTTGAGAGCGCGTGGAGTTCGATGGGGTCGCCGACTGGTGTGCCTGTTCCGTGCGCCTACGTGCGATTTAGCGAGTGTAAGATTGGGATCGCATGAACTTTACTGACCTCGACGTATACGGTGTCTCTCAGGTCTAGTTGTGCGCTGGCGTACGCTTTTCTTATTACGGCTTCTTGCCCTTGGACTCCGGGTAAGGTGATACCAGGGGTACTTCCGTTGCTGAATGCAGCGTTAGCATGAGTTCTGCGACGATGCTCAGAAAGTAAATTACCTGTTAACAGCAGTTCCTCGGATGATAGACCGGACGGGACCACGTTCCAAGGTCACCTCACTTAACCTCCTGAGATACAAAGCTGCAACACCTTCACCCCGCCCATAGCCATCAGCCGAGGCGTCGAACGTATGAGATGTTGAAGTCGACGACAAGACACCCGCCTTAGCCATGGCTACAAACACCTCAGGTGACTGTACGAGGTTCGCGCCCGCCACAATCGCCGCATCGCAATCGCCCGTGTTCAGCGCCACGCACGCCATGTGCAACGCATACAACGAAGATGAGCATGCCGTGTCCAGCACGAAACTAGGTCCCTTCAAATTGAAGATGTGGCTAATGCGGTTAGCCAGAATAGTCGGACCAAAGCCCGTTGCGCTGTAGCGATGATACTGGTCCGCATCCTTTGCCTGTGTGAGCACATAATCGGAGGTGAAGTTGGCTACGTAGCAGCCGACATTCGCCCCTGATATGGATTCCAGGCTCTCTCCCGCATTCTCAAGACACTCGTACACGACTTCGAGTAGTTGCTGTTGTTGCGGGTCCATGTACCGCGCTTCAAGGTTGTGTATGCCGAAGAAGAGGTTGTCGAATGATCTGGTGTCGTGTTCTAGGAAGTATCCGCCGCTTCCATTGATGGTTCCTGCTCGGTCTGGGTCCGGATGGTAGAATGCGTCTTTCGAGAAACGAGATGTAGGGATTTCTCCTTGGCCTGAGCGGCTGTTCATTATGAATGACCAGAGGTCATTGGTGTTTTGCACCCCTCCGGGTAGTCGACAGGCTGTGGGCGGTTAGTGAGAGGTTGCTGATGTTGATGCTGAGGATGTACGTACCCATGCCTGAGATCGCAACGGGACCCATGGCTGAACGGTCGTCGGAGCGTGTCATGTTTACAGATGGAATGTGGTATTTTTCAATTTATGTTGTGAGTGGCACAAGTGTGTCTAAAAGGTGAGAGAATAAGCTAATATCTCTGTGGTGGTCTTTCACTGACATGCGACTGCAGGTACTTCTTATCCATCCTACGTCAGATCCGATATAAGTGTACCAAGAGGCACATGCACTTCACTACCCCAAGTTGTCGCAACAAAGCTAAACCACCGAGCAAGCTTGACGCTCAGCCATCTTGTCCCACGTACGGCTAGTACACCCTCCATTGGGATACCGAGGTCAGACAAGCTTCAGAGCAAGTGCCATTCAATGGCATGACTTGGCTCCTTCTCTGCTCCTGTCTATTGGAAAAACGTTACATCATGCTCCGCCTCATCGTGCGGCGGATAAGACAATGAAGGTGTGACGAAATAGGCTTCCCGACCAAGGCACGTCGGGCAATTCGTAGGGTTCTCGTTCACGATAGCCGCCGACGCTGGTACTTTACATTTCGGTGTCCGTAGCAATTATAAATTAGCGAAAAGCGCTCAAAGCTGCAGGCAATGGTCGTTTCATTAGCATCGGGACTGCGCAATCGAACTAATAACTTAGCGCACGTTGGATACGTAGCGGGTGCATCCGCAAAGGCTGAGCGCCTCGTGCACAGGACGGACATGCTTCATACGCGCCCCGATTACGCTAATCGAGTAAGATGCCTAGTGCTTATGTGCACCTCTGAACTATCGTAAGTCACTGTACTTCAGTGGATCCCGCCTCGTGCCGCGCCACATGTCACTAGAGCTAGTGCAATCCTAAAAAAGATGTCGGTGGCCGAAGAGGTGTAACTTTACCTTCCCTATCTATCTTGGAAGCACTTTATACTATGAAGAAGGCTATGCTTGTGAAGATCCGGTTCGAGACTTTTCGGTCCACGCCACCTATGGACAGGCGACATGTAGCCTCGTCACATCACATCCTTCAGTAGACGCTAAGAGGAATTGTGCATGTTTTGAAGATTGTGCTTTTGCATACTCATGGTATTCTCTGATGTAGACATCGCTGTTTCGCCTCGTGCAACTGCTGGCTACAGATTTGGACTGACTAGCACCTCCTACGTACACAGTGTCGGTGTCCCTGCATTCCACATGCTGCCAACATACGGTACCCGGATTTAAGACCCCAGCACTACCATTTCGAGCCAAGTTCGATGCCTTCAGCTGCTGTTCCCTGTCCGGCCTGAGCTTCATCCGTCTCATCGACTTTGTAGACAAGCTTGACGGCCCTCACCGCGCCCTTGCCGTGCTCCGCGATGCTATCGTCTGTCAGCACGGCTAATTTTCACGCTTTTCGGTCGTACTTACCCTCCAGGAATGCCTGCCAATCCACCCTTGCGCAGAGCCACCGGGTGTGGCTTGACTTTGCCATCCGCCAGCAACTTCTGACTCAGCTTCCAGAACATCACGCCGTAGTCGAAATGGGGCGCAATTTCAGGGAAGTCGATTCCGAATTTATTGAACGCTTTGCCGAGGGACGTGTAAGCCAGGAGTACCGTAGGTGTGATATCCTTCCTCGGCCAAGCATCTGCGGGTAGAAGCGCGACTACCTGTACTGGCTTCTTGGGCGTTTCGGGAAGCGCATCTGCAATGAGCTTGTAGCTCGACTCTGTTGAGACACAGTCAAGGATGTAGTACAATTCACCCTTCGTGTATTCCTTGATGAGGCGGGAGCACTCTGGATCGTGGTAGTCAAACACGGCATCGGCGCCCCTCGACTTGACCAGGTCGAAGTTCTGGGGGCTAGCAGTGGTGACGACTGTGCATCCGGATCTGCTTGCAGTGAGTAGGAACGATTGATATGGTCAAAGATTAGTCCACTCACAGTTTAGCATACTGAATAGCGAGCGTTCCGGTCGCAGAGCTTCCGCCATAGACTAGTACGAACGGTACGCCTTTCGCAGGCTTGTTTCCTGGGAGCGGCAGCCCCATAGTCATGTACAGTGCCTGACCGACGGTAGTGATGCCGACACCCAATGTGGCTGTCTCCTCGAAAGACAACGACTCGGGAATCTTAGCGATGTGGCCATCACGAACCAGGGCGTACTCGGCAAAGGCTCCATCTTCCTCAGAGCTCTTGACAAGCATTAGCGATAGGTAGAATAAGTGCGGAAAAGACTCACCAAATTTGCTCCATGACACACACCGTATACTTTGTCGCCTTCCTTCACGTCTGATTTGCAGTCCTCGCCAACTTCTGCCACGATGCCGGACAGGTCACATCCCAGAATTCCGCCCACGCGGCCAGCACCCGTGGTGTGATGCAAATCGGTAGGGTTGACGCCGAGAGCTACAGTCTTGACTCTGATGTAGTCAGGCCGCATCTTCTGCTCTGGGATGTTGGTGAGGGCGGATAAGCCATGCTCTTTGATAATGACAGCCTTCATGATGAAAGTGAGTTGAAGTTGATGGAGGCTTGTGAAGAAATCTGGCGGGTCGGAGGGAATTGGACAAAGATCAGAGCTGGGTGATGGGTTTTGTTGTTTTAGAGTTTCTCTGCGGCGGAGTGAGTGACTGTGCCACACTGGAGGTGGTTGCGCCCCGCATCGCCTAAGTGGTTTCCATCTGGGTGGTACCGACCTGATCAGGCTAGTGCCTTTCGAAGCGCCGCTGCCGTTTGTAGATTGTAACACGCGCTAGAGCCAAATTGGTAGACACATCGATCCTTCGGATCAAATACGTTGAGTGCAGACCCCAAATGTGTGGCATCATTGTTCTACAAGGGTGGGCGCTTGCGATCAAACTGCTGGATCAGTCTACTGACACTTGGACCCCAACGCAAGTGACAGCATTTTCTCCGGGGTAATGATGCGAGGTGAAACAAAGATACTTCCAAGCATTCGATAGCTCACGGGTTATCTGTTTAGCATCGTCTAGAGAACAAGGCATTCATACCCAGGGAGTGCAATTAGTACAGCCCGAGGTACATTCGTGGCTCCACGCAGGTACCGGCAGCGCGGACCTACTTAGATCGTGCGTAACTAGCGCACCATCAAGCCGATGACAAAGATGTCGTACGGTGACATCCTAAGACCATTCGAGCTAGTCTTCCCACCGGTTGGAGACCCAGTTTCTGCCAAATCGTTCACACGGTACACGAAACATGTGAACCCATGGCATGGTCCAGTATCGTACAACACAGCGTTCAGCTGAGCCTCTACACAAATAGCGCAGGCGCAAAGAGGCCGGAAATACAGCAATTTGTGTAACTCGTGGTTGGTGATCGTGATTCAAGGATGGGTTCAGAATGGTTGTGCGCAACAACTTTCGAATATTTATTGCTAACATTATTTCTCGCAGACTTGACACGCAGTCGATGGAGCGAATTAATTCTATTGACGTAGATGCGTACTAAGACGCCAGAACAGCTGCTTGAACATGTGACTACAAGTAAAATATGATACAGTTGCTTTATGACGAACCATATCCCGTTGAGATGTATCAATGGTGATTCACAGAGACCTGTGTCGAGACGGAAATCTTCCCCGGTGAATGATGCCCCTGGTACGATTCGTGACCCACAAGAGTCTCCAAATCATTCATGCTCATATCGACTGTATCTCGCTCGATGCTCGACTCAAACCCATGCATGCGCGCGAAGACACCTTTCTTCTGTGAGGGCTTCGAACCGCCGCTGTGGTACTGCCTTCCTCCGCCAATGGAAACAGCCGCGAGCTGTGGTGTTGGCTGCGATGCTGCGGACTTTGGGTGGACGAGGTTTAGCAGCGGCCGCAGGGTGGGCAGACTAGCGCACATCACTGCGATCGCGAATTCTACTGAGCTCCAATTTGCGATGCCGACTAGAGTCCATGTCGGGTTCGCGTTGTCGATGGAGAAGAGGGAGTAGACGCGGACGACGCTGATGACGCAGACACTGGTTGTTATCAGTAACACGAGGGTGATTAGGCTCGAGACGAGAACTCACAATATTCCGAGAGCAAAAATGAGGACCAGTGCCGATTTCGATTTTCGGTCGAGTCTCAAGCCCCAGATTTGCTTGATCGGCATACACAGAACCAAGATGTCAGTGAGGATGTTGGGAATGGCTTGGCCCAGATACCACGCGCGGTTGTTGATGCAGTATGTGGTGGGTAAAGTCTGTAGGGTGAAATCCCAAAAGGCATGAATTGGTCGGCACGAGCCAATTGCCACTCCGATGAATGCGATACCCCAAAGTACGGAGTAGATGATGGTGAGGTCGATGAGCATGTGTAGCTTGGTGCTGGTGAAGAGATGGCGGTATAGGAGACACAGCGAGATCTTCACTGTTACCTGACCGAATGCGTAGGCGATGTTGTTGACCATGAGAAACTTGGAGGAGTCAGACTTTGTGGCTTCTTTACGCGCGACTGACATACCTTCAACATCTTGACCACGCCTTTGAGCTCTGGGTCCTGGACGGAGACATACGCAATCTGGCGCCCAAGGCCAAGTCTGAGAACTGGATATGATGTTAGATCTTTGTTTGTGAAGATGATTTACATATCTCACCGTATAGATCAACTGAGCTGATCACCACACAAGCGATAACTCCTCCAAAGAGAAAGATGTCCGACCATAGTATGCGGCTCCTGGAGACAATCCTCGCGACAATGCGCAGAGTGTAGAAGGTAATGCATACAATCAGACTAGCCACCGCAGCGGCGATAACAGAGCTTTGTTTGTTGCCGTCCATGACTGGGGCTGGATGAGTAGTAGGCATACTTTTTGCAATGAAGAGAGCTGGTCGTAGTCAACAGACAAGATGCTCGTGTGAGGCCAGACGCATGTGGTGAGGCAGCGATCCTCATGTATGATAACACGCCTCACAGCGCAGATTAGGCCACCACCCCTGCGGCCGACGGTGTAGCACCAATTGAATTCGGCCTTCCAGTGTGAACATGACCCGAGAAAAGGGACTCGCATCTTCGTCGGGAGTTGCGCAGCAGCGCAGTGGCGACGGTCAGCGCTCGCAGGTACATGCAAACTACGTCGAAATGTACAAGGGTGGCTGTTGGTCGTGGAAATTGCCCCATGTTTCCCAATTGGTCTTTGATGACATGGCACTCAGGCTACAAGTGTACATCGTCCTGTGAACTAAGCCTCGGCGACCGAAAATCTTGAGTGGGATTGATTTGGAAATTGTGCGAGCTGAGGATGGTGTGGAGTTCAGCCGCCGGGCCGCGTCTAACGTTTGACGCCTTACCGGCGCCTACCGCTTAAAATATCATGCAGGGGCCACATTAAACTCCATAGCCGCATCGGGGATCAACCAGCGAACCACAGCGAATGCCGAATACGCTGCAACGTCCTTTGAGAGCCTATCGTACGATCTCGTTTTCCACAGCATATGCGGGCATGTCTTATGTCGCGCAAGGCTTGAAGCTTATCTTTGATGACATGGCTGGCGCTAGTCTGGGCTTTGTTGTGAACGGAGATGTGGATGTGGAACCTGCCTGATTAGTCTAGGGAAGATGGGCAGTGCATTGCAGCGCTAGAGAGAGACAAAGGTGCCTCCATGATCCGCAACGCTAGATGCACAGGAAGGTGGCTCAAGATATTATAATGTCCGACGAGAGTGGACTGCGCAACTTGCAGAAATACTGTGACATGCGCACATTGCGGCGTGCACGAGAAACAACTTGAACTTGGTTGAGTGTTTCGTTTTTTAGGTCACGATCTCTCTCAAGATGTCGTCGAACCAGTCAGTACTTTCTTCTCGCGCGTCGGAAGACCAGAAGACCTCCACGTCTCCAGCAATGTACGCCCCGAAGGGAGAATTTGATTGGGACACGGATGCCATCAATCCTTTGAACTGGCCATTGTGGAAGAGGTCTTACCATGCCATCCTTCCAGCAGTCTTCGGACTCGTAGTGTGAGTAACACCTAACATCACATTGATTCCCTTGGGTTGACACGTAGGCAACAGAACATTCGCTTCCTCAATATACACCTCCGCGGTCGCCGATGTCATGAAGGACTTCCACGTATCACAGACCGTTGCTCTCCTTCCCTTCTCACTCTTTCTCGTAGGCCTTGGCTTCGGCCCTGTCCTCGCTGCGCCATTGAGTGAAAGATACGGAAGGACGGCCACGTACTTGATCTCCATGCCATTGTTCGCTCTCTTCATTCTAGGCTCAGGGTTCTCGCCGACCTTCGCAGGCCTGACGATATGCCGCTTTCTTGCCGGAGTCTTCGGAAGCCCGCCTTTGGTAGTTGGAGCTGGAACGAATGCCGATTTGTGGCTGCCGCAAGATCGCGCTGCGATGACGACGCTGTTTGCGTTGTGTCCGTACCTTGGCCCGGCGCTAGGGTGAGTGTACTACTTCTCGGTTCATATACAATCCCACTGACATCCACCAGACCAGTTGTTGGTGGGTTCACAGTAGCATCTAAAGGATGGCGATGGACCCAATGGGTCGTCTTACTCTTCGCTGTTGCTGCTTACATCCCTGCTCTCGGTATGAAGGAGACGTACAAGAAAACCATCATGGCAAAGCGAGCCAAGAAAATGGGGGCGGCTTCACCTCCAGCAGGTCCCACAGGACTAGCAGCGCTGAAGTTCCTGTTCAACGTCACCTTTATACGGCCATTGCACATGCTCGGCACAGAGCCTATCGTCATTGTCTGGTCCCTGTACATTGGCTTTAGCTTCGCGGTGGTGTACTCATTCTTCGCGGCCTTTCCATACGTGTATTCATCTGTGTACGGGTTCGATGTCAAGGAGAATGGGTTGACCTTTTTGTCTATCGCAGTCGGCAGTCTTATTGGATCTGTTCACGTCATCTTGGTGGACAGGCTGCAATGGCGGAAGAAGTTTGTGGCGTGGAAGAAGCAGGGTAATACCGAGAAGTGTCCGCCCGAGTACAGGTTGTACGGCGCAATGGTGGGAAGTTTCGGTCTGCCGATTGGCTTGTTCTGGTTCGCCTGGACTGCGAGGCCTGGAACGCACTGGATCGTGTCGGTCATCGCAGGCGTCTTTACCGCATGGGGAAACATGTGCATTTTCGTGAGTCCTTTTACCTGGCTCATCAGCTGCGGCTAACAACGTGTAGATGAGCGGTCTACTGTACCTGCTCGACGTGTACGAAGCGCTGCTTGGTGCGTCCGCCGTAGCAGCCACCAGTGTCGTGCGCTATCTTCTCGCGGCCGGCTTCCCTCTTTTCATTACTCAAAGTATGTGGCTTCTTCACTTTGAAAGATTTGACCTTGCTGACTCTCGCAGTGTACAAGGATTTGGGAGTCGGCTGGGCAGCCAGTACATTCGGGTTTATCTCTGTCGCGCTTATGCCCATCCCGTGGGGCCTGTATAAGTGGGGTCCGCAGCTTCGCGCGCGCTCGCGTTTGGCCGTTGGTGGCCAGACATAGATGGACAGATGCGCGTGTTCGAGCTTGATCGTAACGGTCAACAATGGCGCTGGCTGGTATCAAGTTCCGTGTCTTTCTTAGCCCCGAAGATTTCAGCAATCGTGATCTCGCAATGTGATAGCAGAAAGTCCTTTGATATGAATGCGACATCGAGTTCTTGGCCGTGGCAAGAGCTGCCATGTGTTTCCACAGCATGAATTCTTTTTGTTGTTGCGATATGTAGGAGTTATTACAACGCAAAGTGTAGGCCGGAGATACATTTCGAGGCGCTGGAGGGAACGAAGGGGGAGGTGAGGATTCTGTCATTGGGGTGCAAGGGCAGTCCTGTGGTGCAAGAGGTTGAGACAAGGTGTGAAGACATCGTGCTGAAAGTGGTGAATGCGGATGTTGGGAGTGTTAGTGTTGGGGATATAAAGGGAGGGAAGTGGATGATTGTGAGATTGAGAAGTAAAGTCAAAGTCAAATGTACACGAATGAATTGCCCAAATCGATCTATACCTGCCACATACTGTACAGCGGATGCCAAGGTAGTATTACACTGAAAGCTCAATCTCCTTTCCATATGTCTGTTCGTGTTGCGCTTATGGCCTGATGACTCGGAGGCCGTCGTGTGAGGGTGCTGCTGCGCGCTTGAATGACTGCACGTGTGTTAGTATGCCCGTACATGATCCAACAAACAACTTCGTATACTGACGTTGTCGCACTCTTCCCATGATCGTCCGGCGCCGAACCCGAGACCAACGAATGCCGGCCATGCGCGGCGCTTGAAAAGGAGGACGGAGAAGACGACGCCGAAACCGAGGCCGAGGCCGGAGCGGATAAGCATCGAGGAGAGGCAGCGATCCCACTGGAGGCGCAACGTTAGCTGGTTTCTCTTCAGGACAGCACTCGCATGTGGTCGGCGCAAAGCAATGAAGGGGATTCTCGGGTGGTCGCATGACGTCCTCTCAGTCACTCTGAGATCTTCGATTGCTACTTGAAACCCTGGACTGTACCACAGAGCTCTGTAGCCACCATGTGCCAACCAAAGGAGCTTCAGTCGTACCTTCTCGTTGAGGAGAGCTTCGCTCATGGGGCGCGTCGTGCGTGGGATGGCCACGGCGGTCTTGGGCGTCTCGTCGGCCATGGCTACGGTGTCTGTGGGTGCAATTGGTCGGTTTGGCGGCGCGCTCGACGTGGTGTGGATTGTAGGATGCGGCCGGCGGTGGTGTTGATGTCTTCGGCGTGAATTGGACTTTGACGTGACCGGCCTTGGCAGGCAGGAACGATCAGCGACGGGTGGCTCGTGCACAAAAAAGTTAGGAAGTCGCGAGTCGATGCACATGCTTGCGCTGCCTCACCACAACGGATTTCGAGTGTGAAGATGGTGGGCAGACATTCTGTAAGTGGACTACTTCATCTAATGAGTATTGCGTCACTAATATAATTCAGACTCCCGCAGGCCAACCTGCGCCTACTCGCCCGCGCCTGCAGTCCGTCAACCAGGACTTTTCAGACTTGAACGAGCAGATTCGCCAGGTCGCACACGTTATACGCCTCCCAGATGACTGGGCGCTCTCGAAACAGAAGGAAGGGTGGTCAGCATCCCTACAACATGTGGTTTGCGCACGAGCAGAATGGGTTTTGCGCTGGGTTCTGGACAAGCTCAAAGACGACACTGAAGCAGGAACTGGGGCGCGAAGCACGCCGCTTGCTTGGCAGCTCCTCGAGTGCATGATACACATACTGCCCGTCTCCCGCAGCGCTCCTCATCTACGCGACGCCGGCTTCACCACCATACTCGAGCGGACATTGGTGGAAAACTTCGACAAGGACCTGCAGAGCCTATCTGCTGCGAGCGACGATGACGTACAAATGCAAGATGCTTCCGAGTCGAGCGAGACCATACACGAGGACTCGCAGCCGTCGAGGAAGAGGAAGCGAGGAACGTCTGCTGCGTCGCCTTCCAAGAGGGCGGCGTCCACATCGATCGACCCGACCACCTTATTCAGGGTTGTAAGGGGCACTCTCGAGTCCATCACACAGGTGTCATCCCCACACAGCAGAATTATAGACAGCACCCAGCAGGAGCTCATGAAGATGGTCCTCAGAACCGAAACCGCGCAGGCGTCCCGCATCCTCAAGTTCTGGCTCATGACAGTGCACAAGCTCCTTACTCGATCCTCCACCGGCCCGGAGCAGCTAGCAGAATTGTCCGTGGTGCTCGAGATCTGGGAAGTGCGCATAGTCGACACAGACGACACTACAGGGTCGTCTTCAGAAGACTTTGCCAACGAGTGTCTCGTCCCGACCCTTCAGCTGATTGAGGGACTGAGAAGCGCTACAAAGCAATCATCTGTACGAGCTCTAGATGTTGCTGTCCAGGCACTCGACAGGCTTCTGACAAGGCATGTCATTGCACCATCGAGAGCTGCCTTCGCCGAGGAAAAACCTGCAGACTCCAAACCGGCGCATCGAGAAGCATCAGCTCTGGCTAGCTGCCTCAATCCGCTGCGGGCCTTGCTCCTACAATCGGCCCAGATCGAGGATGCCGGTGAGGTGGTTCCAGCACATCTGGTCTCGTTGTTTGATGCCGTACCCTATCTGCTCGACCTAGCGATCCGTGCCTCGCCATCAAAAACACCGAAAGCTCGGTTAGCCGAAAGACCGTGGATCCAAGCTGTATTTGTATCCTTGTCTGAATGTGCTGGCTGCTCGTTGAAGACTCCTCCAGAGTTCGTCACATCGAAGAATGCTGTCGTGGCGCTTCAGAGTGCCCTACAGGTGCTGATGTCGCACAACATCTCAATGCATGCCGGGATACTGAAAGAAGTTTTCTGGTATCACTGTGGTGTTAAGTACCCTGAGCGCGGAGAGAAAGAAGCACATTGGCCCCTCATCGCAGCACTGATCGAGCTGGATCCCTCCATCTTCATTACAGAGCCACGCTCATCTTCGGGTGTGTCAAAGGAACAGCCGAATGACCTCACGGAATTCCTTTTCGAATTGATCTCGGACATTGAGATCAAAGGCCATGGCTTTGTCGATGACGACCGCCTCGGCAAGAATGTGCTGGATGATGAGCTCCCACGCGCACAAAGCACTCTGAGAGCGAGCCGAGAACTAATACTCCACAGCGTCATCACACCCATAATGTCCGCTTTCTCTCGCAACAGAAACCTTCTCGGCTTCCTCAGGAGGTGGGACGATCAGCTTGTGAGAAGCTACAAGTCCGAGAATCGAAAAGTGTTGAAGGAGAAGACGGAACCTATATGGGAAGATCGTATCTTGACAAGAGCTTTGTCAGAGCTCTTTGAGCAATCTTTGACTCTGGGGCAAATCACAGCGTCAATCGAAGAGCACGCCAAGCGAATGGACGACTTTAACAGCGCCCTGACCACGCAAGCAGAGGACGGAGTCAAGGTTTGCAAACTCCCTGCCTACAAGAAGGCATCCAGCAGCGCCGTGATCATCCCCGCAATGTTGCAGTCGATTCAGTCTGATGACACTGTTGCCGCACTCAGAACACAACTACACCCGCTGTTCTTGTCTTATATCTTGCGGGTCCGAGACGATCGCTACAGCGTATACACCAGTATCGCTTCCTCTTGGTACTCACTTTGTCAGCTCATGGAGAAGCTGTGGCCGACCGAGATGCACGCATCTTTGAGATTGCAGCAGTTGATGCTACATCCACTGATAAAGCAGGCTAACGCGGACATATCTACCGGTCGCAAATCTGCAGAAGGTCGTCGAGTGGACTCTCAGGCACGGGGAGCGGCAATGCTTTTCCTGTTCGATGCATGCCATCGTCTCCAGGACGTCTCGGCAGCGGACGAACAAGTTCAGGATAGTATTCGGAAGATTGTGAAATGTTTGTCGGCAACCCAGCTTGAGGTTGACGAGCACAAGAGGGTGATGGAGGTGTTCTGTGGCAACTTTATTGGGCTCATGAACAACCTGGATGTGAAAGCCTCGCAGAAGTCCTTCGTCTCTTTACTGTCCCGGTGCGCAGAATTGGACGAAGAGGTCGGTGAAAAGATCAGCCACTCCATGTCCGAAGCGGTCTTTGCTTTTGGAAACTCAAGCCTGCACAACGCCTTTTCGGCTGCTCTTTCGGAGAGTCTCGGACACCACGAAGACAGCCGTCTTGACCAAGTCACAATCGAAGCGATCCATGGCATGCAACCAGCTGCGATGCCACGCGAAAGAAGGGAGGGTCTCCTCGATCGACTAGCAACACTACCAGGAACGGAGTCCTCGATCATCAAAGGGAGGCTGAATGTGATGGCTTCACTCATGACACTCCCGAATGCGACCGCCAAGATCTCCACGGATGGAGCCGTACTATTCGACATGGCCGATCAGATACAGAAGGTCGGTCTGAAGTCGCGTGATGTGCTCCAATCCCTCCAAGCCGTGTGCCAAAGGACGCTTGGCCACATCATACCCAACCAAATGCAAGCACAAAGCAGAGCCTTCCTCGCAGAGTACCAAAAGAGACTCAACAGTATGGCCCAAAGCAGCGGTAAAGTCTCTCCAGTCGGTCTGGCGATTCTCCGGGCGACCATCCTCGAGCAGAAGGACGCACAGCTACTGAGTATCAAGCAATACATGACACTTTTGAAGAAGTGCCTCACAGACGACGGCTCTGATGCCGACGAGAGCGCATCTTTCGAGGATGTGCTGGACGCTTTCGCTGAGCTCTTCCCAGCCCTGCTGATCGATGCCAGTCTCTTGAAGACCACGGCGACCTGGCTACGTACCTGGATCAGGGACAATGCCGATCTAGAATCGTACATCACCTCGAGCAACAGCGTGTCTCTTGAAGTAGCAGAGTATGTGGCACGACTACACAAGCTGATCGGCAGATACAAGCTGTTTCCGGATGTTCAATGGCTCATCAAACTCACTGCGCGGATCCTCCGGGAGTCGCTATCTGGTGCATTGAAGCGCTCGGTGCTCACGACAACAACCGAAGTTCTCGTAGTATTGGAGACCGGCGAAAAGCTAGCTCTCGTGCCACTTCTCACTGACGTACAAGACTCAGCTGCTCAAGCGCCGTCGTACCAAATTCTCTCTGAACTCATCTCGACACTACCCGACAAAATCCACACCGACGCCGAGATCAAAAAGAAGCAACTCGCCCTCCTGCCACGACTTTGCGTCCTGCTCGCCGAAGCTTCCGAGGACGTGTGCTTCAATGCGCTGCTAGATGGCATCATCACCATACTGAACAGCAAGGTCGCGCTCACAAGCCAACACAGCATCGAGTGCGTCCTCAGCGTGCTTGTGAAGCTCACGTCGCGCACCAGTCCCGCCCTCTCATCCGCCAACGCATCCCACATATTCGCCCGCATCTGCGAAACCAGTCGCTTGATTCTGCTCGTGCACCGCAATAAGCTCGGCGGCCGATCACATATCCTGTTGCCACTGCTTCAGGGCTTACTATTCTGCCTCTTCATGCCTACATCGACACGCAGCGGCGCACTTCCGGCATGGCTGCGCTCCAACTCGCCCACCGAGCCTAGACGCCTCACGCCACTCAACGCATCACAATACGCACGCCTCTTAGCCACACTATGCAATCCCCCGCAATCCTCAATCTCAAAGACCCACCAACACTCCCGCAAGTCCAAGGATCTCAACGACCCCATCAAGGCCGCGCGCGAACGCACAAGCCACTTCTTGTACCCGCTGTTATCGTCCTTTTGCCGCTTTCAATTAGCTGGCAGACTTGATCCTGCGGTTAGGGTCAAGCTGATGCCGGGGATTTGGGAGATTATAGGCACAGCGAGCGTGAGTAAGAGCAGTGTGGATGCGATGTTTGCGGGGATGGGGAGGGCGGAGAAGGATGTTTGGAGGGGTCTTTGGGGGGAGTGGGAGGCGGTTAGGGGGCGGAGGGACGTTTGGGTTGGTGGTGATGATGGTTGAAAGGCTTGCTGGCTAAAGCTTACGTCTTGTTTTCTTCGTCAGATAGCTTCTGGGGTATGTAGTCGCTACGCTCATCAACGCGATAACAGTTTGGAGTACTTTCTTGGTCGTTGGGTTACTCGATGCCATCGAGTAAAGTAACAGGCGTATTCGTCGCTTATTGGTGCCCGTTTGACCCCACATGTCTTTTATCTTCTTCCGCCTTGGCTGCCAAATCATCCAAAGACTTGGAACGCAACATAATCATCTACACGAGTCCTCCACGAGAGAACGAAGTGTTCTGGCTGCAAGGTCTAGAATGACGTGTCTATATCGAGCCAAATGCTTATTGAATTATGTGTACTTGAGCAGGATACTTCGGAGATGTTCCTTAGATTTGGTGTTTTGAGGCTCGGCGCCTGCGTCATTTGTGTGGAGCTTGGGTATGCGAGCATGACCACTTTGAGCATCACACTGCACCTACCTTGGTGACCTTGAGAGAGATTGGGTCTTGGTAAGTTTTGATTACATCAGATACACACCATTGCGCTTGCGAGTTGAGGAAGCTCGGACTGTCGATATCATCAACAGGACGACTCCCCATCTTTACACAATCAAATACTGGGCTTGCAACCGCCATACTTTTTTGAGCGAGAAACACCGTATCACTCACAAGTCTTCCCAGGCCGAAGCCACGACCTACTCAGACTTTCGACATGGCAAACCACCCCACGTCATGCTGACAAGGATGATCGATCCTACCAAGCATCGGCCTCTAAGAGCCGGAAGACGAAGTTCATAAGGTGTGCTGTGCTCTCTCTACTCCACTCAACAAGCGACGAAAGCTCGTCGTTCTTCAACACCACTATGGAAAGGCTCAAGCGGTCCAAGATTGCTCACTGGAGCAATAAGCTCGCCGTTGAGAGTGAGCCAAATCTTACCTCGGCGCAGCTCATGTTGTTCAATCACGATCTCAAGCCAGTTCGCAAAGACCTCCTCTCAACTTCCAAGCTCTTCTTCTAAACATCGAAAGGTTGAATCGGAACGTCGACAATGGGGCCCTTGGAACTTTGTCGGTTTCTGGATCGCAGACTCCTTCAACATCAATACATGGATGATTTCGTCGTCGAACATAATCGATGGGCTGTCTTGGTGGCAATCTTGGATATGCGTTTGGGTGCGATGGACATAACCCGGACCGATAAATTGTTACGCTGATGCAAATACAGCTCGGCTACTCCATCGCAGCTTGCTTTGTCTGTTTGACCGGCCGAATCGGTGCCGTATACCACATCTCGTTCCCTGTCGTCAATCGCTCCTCTTTTGGGATATGGGGAGCGCTGTGGCCAGTATTCAACCGCGCTGCGATGGCTTGCATCTGGTACGGCGTGCAGTCGTGGATCGGAGGTAATTGCGTGTACCTAATGATTCGCGCCATTTGGAACGACTGGCGCACTGTTAGTATTCGGTAACTCTAAGTGCGTACAATTGACTGACAGCTACCAGGAGGTACCAGGCGAGGGCGGCATTGCAAACGGTATCCCGAACTCAGGCACCAATACCGTCGATTTCGTGTCCTTCTTTCTCTTCTGGCTGGGCTCTCTTCCGTTCATCTACCCGCCGGTTCATAAGATTCGACACCTTTTCACCGTCAAATCGTTCTTCGCGCCGGCCGCTGGTATCGCTTTCTTCATCTGGTCTGTCGTGCGGGCGAAAGGACTTGGACCTATCGTGCAGCAACCCGGAACCGCACGAGGCTCCGAACTGGGATGGTTGATGGTCCGTGGCATCATGAGCGCCATTGCAAACTTCGCGACTCTAATTGTCAATGATCCCGATTTTTCGCGTTTCGCTCGCAAACCTTCGGATGCATTGCACTCTCAATTGCTTACCATCCCGATCGGATTCGCTGTTACCTCGTTCATCGGCATTATCGTGTCGTCTTCATCGAATGTGATCTTTGGTGAGCCGATCTGGAACCCGTTGGATCTCCTGAGAAGCTTCCTTGAAGAAGACGCGGGCAGTGCACAGCGGTTTGGCGTGTTCGTTATCGCCACCTCGTTTGCTTTAGCACAACTCGGTACCAATATTGCTGCGAACTCTATCAGTGCCGGTACAGACATGACTGCGCTTGCTCCTCGCTGGATCAACATCAGGCGTGGTGGGTACATCTGCGCACTCGTCGGTCTGGTCATGTGTCCCTGGCAACTTCTCAAAGACACAAACAGCTTCACGACCTATCTCTCAGCGTACTCCGTCTTCCTTTCCTCTATAGCGGGCGTTATGATCTGCGACTACTACTGGGTGCGTAAAGGCTACTTGCAGATCAAAGACCTCTACTCCGGCAAGAAGACTGGGCCGTATTACTTCACTGCTGGCTTCCACTGGCGAGGTTACGCTGCGTACATCGCTGGAGTCGCCATCAACATCGTTGGGTTTGTTGGAGCGGTTGGAATAGATGTACCCATTGGAGCACAACGCATCTACGATCTCAACTACTTTACTGGTTTCCTCGTGGCGTTCTTCACGTACTGGGCGCTTTGTAGGATCTCGCCTGTCCCAGCGACGAGTGACGTTTGGATGGAGGTGGGTGACGAGATCACCAATTTGTCTGTCGCTTACCAGGACAACGACAATTATCAATACGGCAGAGAAGTCATGCCAGGTCACAGCGACAAGCACGTAGAAGATGGATTTGGTGAGAGTGTACACGGCAAGACCTTATAGTGGGCGAGGCGTGGGTTGGTGAGCTGGTAAGCTCTAACCTAGTTTGTGGGCGTGGCTGCATGCCAACAAAGTACTATACTGCGAAGCGCGGGTGGGTGGGTAGTCTTCCCTCAGACTCAAGTTGATCTTCGCAGCGAAAGCATACTTCTTCGTGCATGCGTACGAAGCCTAATGTGGCAAGCGCACCGTACTAGCGTGCTCCTGCATCAAAAGCATTTTCGTTGTGTACCACGCACTCCAGCACTTTCATCTCCACTCTGCGACAAACAGCCATCTTGGAGAGACAGACCCGACCATAGTCGAGAATGATTCGAAGCCATCTGGTACATAACGTCAGGCACAAAGAAGAGGCTGACGGGCTGTAAGCACCTATGACTTGCTGCAGGCTTCTACCACGGCCCAACCCAATTTCATCAATTACTGATCGCCAATACAACGAAGCGTCGGTGAGGTCGTCTTCTCGAAGGTCCTACTTACGCGACTCGTGGGATGACCTCGCTCCATGTTGCCCAACCCCATAGCAGTCGCAAATTGATTATCTGGGGTAATGCACGACCTGGTCATCCTGCCTTAATCTGGTTCGGTACTGAAAGAGCCGACATGGAGGCTCGCAGCCAGCGAGGCGGATAGAGTGCCTGTTGTCCAATGATGTTTAACCGGTCCGGAAGAGGCGCATTCATAGATTGCAGACTTAATGACCACCACTATCGTGTTTATCGGGCGGTGGCAAGACTGCAGCCTCCTCTGTTGGTATAGGCGAGTGTGGAGGTGTGATCATGGGGTACATTGCTTGATGGTGTCGGTGCAAACAGGATATATAAGGTACGACGCTTTCAGTTTCTTCCCACGACACAAAACTTCCATCATATACCATCATAACCCTTTCAAGATGTTGTTCTCAATCGCTGCCGCCGCAATTTTTGTCGCTCAAGCCGCTGCGCACGGAGCTGTGACTAGCTACGTGATCGATGGAGTCACGTATCCAGGGTAAGCAGCCATCACAAAAACGAGTACCACAGCTACTGATATACTCCAAAGATACACTGGCTTTTCTCCTGCCTCGTCGCCCAAGACAATTCAGCGTCAATGTACGTAATCTCTCGGTACGAAATGCATTGATACAGCAGCACTAACTTTGTACGTCTACCTTCTCAGGGCCTGACTACAACCCTACCATGACCATCACCGACAGCAAGGTCATGTGCAACGGAGGAACGTCTGCGGACCTCGTTGCGCCAGTTGCGGCCGGTGGCAAGATCAAGGCTATCTGGGGCCAATGGACTCACGAGCAGGGCCCAGTCATGGTATGGATGTACAAGTGCTCAGGAGACCATAAGAGCTGTGATGGCAGCGGCAAGAAGTGGTTCAAGGTACATTTCAACCCTCCCAACTGAATGACCACCGCTGACGTGACTTCCGCCAGATTGACCAAGAGGGCATGACCGCACCACCACTCAGTGGCCGCAACTGGGGTACCGCCAAGGTGCTGAAGAACCTCTACTGGGAGTCGGTCGTCCCCAAGTCACTTGCTCCTGGCAACTACTTGGTCCGCCATGAGTTGCTCGCTCTTCACCAGGCCAACACGCCACAGTTCTATGCTGAGTGCGCGCAGCGTATGTTGTTGACTGCACACTACTTCTAGATGCATGCTGATTATCTTCGCAGTCGCGGTCACAGGTAGTGGCTCAGCACAGCCAGGCGGCGATTACCTTGCAACCATCCCAGGATACGCATGTAAGCATTCGAATGGTACGGCAATGTCTCGAACGCGCTGACACAGTGAAGCTCAATCGGACCCCGGCGTTACCGTGAACCCATACTCTGGTTCCGTCACCACATACACCTGCCCCGGCCCCAAGGTATGGACTGGTTAGATGCCGAGTTCCGGAGAGACGTGGGCGAGTGGAGCGATGTGTAGTACTTTGTGAAGTATCCTAGAAGTATGAATATAAACACCATCCAATGCGGGATGATGCCCAAGCACTCGCGACTTGGTTGATACTATTGCATAAGAACAGGTGTTCTACATTCTAGTAGCCGAGGAACACCTTGTGCAGGCATGTTTTGGTATTTTAGAGAAAAAAGAGCGTGTTAAAAAAAAGCAGTAGTTGGTAAGCAAATACTGGTTTCTTGCACGGTTTGGAGGAGGCTCGGCTAATTACGCAAACTGGCTAGGGTAGCCGGGTGAGATTGGTAATACAATCGAGGCTCCATAGTACGAAAGCAATCGTAACTTATATTATAAATCACCGACTTTCGCGTTCAGTGTGTCCTGAACAGTGACACAATAAATACAAACACCTTCTTACTTGGACATGTTTGGCTCTACCTAGCTACCTTCAACATCGTGGAAAGACACTTATCGCTATGACGAAGATCCTGCTTACTGGAGCCACAGGGTAAGTAAGTTCCCTGCGCATATAAAGTCTAACTGAAGGTTTGAAGCTATGTTGGCGGAGAGGCTCTGTACACCCTCATTGAGTCTGGAATTCAGGCTTCGCAGATCTCTTGTTTGGTCAGAAATGGAGAACACGCCGAAACTCTGCAATCAACCTATCCGGATGTGCGTATCGTAATCGGAGATCTCGATGATATCGATTTGGTGGAGCGAGAAGCCGAATCTGCAGATATTGTCCTTCGTAGGTGCCAGCTTCATACCTCACGCCTACTCAGCTAACGCCCCACAGATCTTGCATCCACCAGCCACGCCCCAAGCGCAAAAGCCATTGCCCGAGGTCTCCAAAACCGCGCAAAGCAGAGTGAACACCCGGTAAACTGGATCCAGATTTCTGGCGCAACATGCTACGCTGCTGATGAAATAGCATCTGGGAAATACGGTTACGCATCTGACGCCACATTCGACGATGTGAAAGACCGGGACCGCATTCTGTCCCTGATCCTCGGCAACACCAAGTGTGTGGTCGAGAACACGGTGCTGTCCCAATCGCCGTCCAGCGTCAAAACAGCCTTGATAGTCGGACCGCTGATTTACGGCGCTGGTCGCGGCCCAGTCAACCAAAGAAGTGTACAAGCACCTGAGATTACTCGGACAACTTTGAAGCTGGGCCATGGCTTCAAGTTGAACCAGGGCAACAATGCATGGAGCAATATCCATGTCCAGGATCTTGCTGGGTTGGTCTGCTCGCTTGTTCGTGCTGCTGACGCGGGCAAAGACGGTCTTTGGAACGATAATGGAGTGTACAATGTCGAGAATGGCGAAATGGTATAGTCAAAGCCGTCCGCTTGCCAAATTCGTGACTAATTCACAACCGATAGACCTTCGAACACCTGGGAACTTTGGTAGCGAACGAAGCTCATGCGCAGGGTCTGATTGAGACGGATGCAAAATCAAGATTCGTGACAATACATCCCTCCCAAGCTGATTCACTGAGTGACCATGCATCGGTTTTGTGGGGCACGAATGCGCGGACGAGAGCGACCAAGGCACGGAAAATGCTGGAATGGACTCCTGTGGGTCAGTCGCTTGTGGACACACTCCCAAGCTTAGTTGCAAGTGAGGCAAAAGCATCAAGAGGTCAGTTGGAAGCGGGTGGTAGCTGATAATATCATGGATGTATGATCACTGATTGATTTGAGTGGACGTGATGATGTTCCAGGAACAGGACTTGTATAGATATGCTTGTCATCCACCGCTTCTCGCCTCCCTCATTGGAAAGTTAAATTCACCCACATCATACCTAAGTCGTCTCCGTCTGCAACGCCTTGTCCGCCTTTTCATCCAACGCCGCTTGCTCAGCTTCCTCCAGCCCCAAGCTCTGCGCAATTTGGTACAGCCTCGTCTTCTCCTCGTGCGCCGTCGTATCGCCGAACACTTTGTCCATGTCCTCAAGACTCTTTCCCATTGTCTCGGGAATGATGAACCATGTGAAGAAGAACGCAATGAGCGCAAAGGCCGCGAAGAACAAGTACGTGCCGTAGCCGATCGTCTCCAGCATATCAGGCGTCACAAGACCGATGATGAAGTTACACATCCAGGTAGACGATGTTGTCAGAGACATAGCCTTGGAACGGTTGCCGATGTTGTAGATCTCCGAGGGGAGAACCCAGCCAATGGGCGCCCAGGAGTACGAGAAGTTCACGTCGTAAATATACACGAAGGCGATACCGGTCCATCCAGCGGCAGGGTGGTCTTTCAAGGTGTCACCGTAAGCGCCAATGACTGCACCGACGATGACGAGAGAAATGAAGGTACCAGCGGCGCCAGAGAGGAGGAGGGGTCGTCGGCCAATTCTGTCGATCAAGAAGAGCGCTGGGAGTGTCGAAAGCGTATTCACGATGCCTAGGAAGCTGTCAGTAATGATTTAAGGTACATTGTGGTCCATTCCAATCACCGTATACGCCAGTTGCAAGCAGACCGCCAGTCTTGCCTGAGAGACCTAGTTGTCCAAATATGGTTGGAGCGTAGTAGATTATCGCATTACACCCTATGAATTGTTGAAAGAACATAACGGAGCAGCCAATAGCGGTGCGCCTAAACGAAGGCCAAGTGGAGAAGAGTGTAGTGTATCCGGCAAGGTAGAGTGAGACACCCGATTTCCCTGGGAACTTATCGCGGGCGTACTGCTCTTCGAAGATGACCTCGGCCTTGATAGCTAGATACTCCTTTTGGAGCACTTCGTCGTCCGCGTTACACTGACGCACTTTGGCCAGCGCTCTGATGCCAGCTTCCTCGTTGTCGCGCATGCAGTAGTACCTGGGTGACTCCGGGAAGAAGATCATGCCAATCCCGAGAACAAGCGCAGGAATGATCTGCAGCGCAAAGGGTACACGCCAAGATGCATCAGACTGCCCAGTGCAGCCATTGGGACCGACGTCGTTGCGGGGATCGAATTTTGGTTCGGCTGTCGTGCCGCCGGTGTAGGGAATGTCGGGTGCGCAGCGCGTTCCACCGATGTACTGAGTTCCGTACTCAAGCCAGTAGGAGACCAAGATACCCAGAGTGATCGAAAGTTGTTGCAATACGACGAGCGTGCCGCGAATGCCGGGCGTAGACACCTCGCTCATATACATGGGGACAATCATGGTAAGCATGCCAACTGCGAATCCAGCAATGGCACGGCCTATGATGTGGTTAGCTCAGCATAGCTACACTGTGATTTTTGCATACCAGCAAAAGCCATCTCGATGTTCATTGCAGCAGTCTGGAGGATAGAGCCGACGATGAAGATGACCACTGCAATCATAATCGACCCCTTGCGACCGTATCGATCCGCAACAGGCCCGTTGACGAGAGACCCAAACCAAGCAGCGAGGAGCAAAGTGGCCACGAACCAGCCCTTGAAAGAACTGTCGAGACTCACTCTGGGAAATGAGGCTGCGAATGATTCCATGGTAAGGACACCGCTCACGACTCCTTGATCGTAGCCGAATAAAAACCCTCCCAGAGATGCGAACTATGCTTTGTTAGAATGTTGGTATGCCATGAGCACATGGACCTGGAGACGTACAGCTGAAAGACCGAGTAGGTATGGGTTCTGGCGTAGCTCCTTGTAGAGGCCCTTCTTCGCACCAGCGCCGGTGCCGTCAGCGGCCTGGATTTCGGAAGCCATGATACAAGAATATGCTTTCGTCAAATACAAATGATACGCAGCTTGGAAAGACTTGGATAGTCGGTGTGGTTGGAAGGTATTGACTCGGCTTATATACCATTGTGAAAATGTGATTCTATATCACGCGCGAAGCACGAGTCAGCAAAGCCGGGCCACTGTCGCCCGACCCAACGCAGTAGCCCGGATAGTTGTCGTGCAGAACTGTTCCCTCTAGTGCTGTGGAGTCCCCGCACGGCTAGTGTATCGTTGACAATGTCTAAGATGGGGCAGCAGCATGGTTGAGAGCCGGACGTTTGTCGCCCGAAACCCACAAGACGATTCAGTGGTTCAGCGTTGAAGAATCATTTGCATCGCGTCAGGCTGCACATAAGTTCTCTCAAGGCTCCAACCTCCAACGCAAGTTTAGCCTCCTACACATCGCTTCACAATTCTCAAAAATGGGTGAGGCGACCGAGACGGAGAGTTTCGAAGAGACGATACTCGATTTGGTAAGGCGCGTTGAAGAACTTCTACTGCGCCAAGCATCCAATCCTCGTCAGCGGCTCCTTGTGGCTTTGGCAGGTGTGCCCGGCTCCGGCAAATCTACGGTATCGAACGCGCTCATATTCGCGCTTGGTCGTCGTAATGTAGAGGATGTTGCGGTGGTGCCCATGGTAAGTCAGATTTCTATATAGTCCCGAGATGTGCTGCTAGAATGTAGGATGGTTTCCACTACAGCAAAGAAGCTCTGTCGACATTTGACGATGTCGAAGAGGCCTTTAAAAGACGCGGCGCACCTCTCACCTTCGATGTGAATGCCTTTGTGGACCTCGTGGCAACGTTGAAGTCGAAATCGGTCACCACAAACACTGAACTCCAGGTCAACAACTCAGCGCCGAGCTTCGACCATGCAACGAAGGACCCTGTGATGGATGCGATCCAGGTGTCTTCCCACACACGTCTAGTGATTCTCGAAGGCAACTGTACGTCGCTGGATGTGGAGCCCTGGAGGGACATTGCAAAAGCGTGCGTGGAGAGGTAATGCCACTTGTTCTCGCCTCAGTGAAGCATACTAATTCACAGTAGATGGTTCGTCGACGCTCCAATCGCAAAGGTCAGAGACCGCATCGCAAGACGGCACCTTGCAGCTGGCATCGAGCCTTCACTGCAAGCAGCTTTGCGCCGGGCGGAAGAGAACGATGTTCCAAACGGCGCAATGATACGAGCCATGTTGATTCGCCCCGACGTAACCACAGAGAATTGACACGGTCCTACGTTCAATGCGCTCGACTTAAAAACCGTTGGTGCTAAGGTCCCAATCAAACGACTCAAACAGCTCATTTGTCTCAACCGACCACGGGAAGGTACTCAGAGCATCTTTGTCGAGGTGTCCGGCGGGAAAGAGGTTATGGTTGGTGGTATCGTCAGATAAGACTTGGTCCAGGATAGAAACACATCGTGCGGACAGGGAGTCTTCGCCAAGATTGTCTTTGAAGATACTCCGAGCAAGTCGGATGTCTTCGTGCCACTGCTGCATCTCCGGATCGTCACGGAAGCTCAACGCGCAAAGCATCAACACAAGAGCAGAGTGAAACAAGAAATACCTGCGGAGTTTGTCAGTCGCCGGAGCTAGCGTAGCATGTGCCGTCGAATGGATTGTCTTACGTTGCATACCAGCCCTCCAACCTTGTCAGGCCTCGGGTGGAATATTGCTGTATGGATACAATCGTGGCGTGGGCAGCTTCGATGCACACATGCTTACACTTGTTTTGTTCTGATTGTGCGTCGGCATCCAGAATCTGGCCTCGTTGCGCAATTGCCTGTCGCAGTAGGATGTGTCGAAAGACGATGATCTTGAGATTCCAGTACCTCCACCACAGGCGAGATCTAGCGAATTGGTACCACCGATACTGACAATTAAGTTGGGTGCCAGGCTGGAAGTAGACTGGTAGCGTTCGTGTCCAAGCGTCCATAGAGTTGCCAATCGACAATGCTGCCTCAGCGGAAAGACCTGGGTCTGCCAACAAACGATTTGATATGTGGTTGGTATGTAAGTGGAAGTCGCTCTGTGCTTTCAAGGACGAGTAGAGGGTAGGCTCGCTCGACTCACGCGGCAAGTGTATCGACCTTGGAGTTAGGGCCTGTAAGGGTCAGCTATCGTACAAGTACGTCACGTGGTCTGCGTGCTTACATCATCCTCGATGTTCAAAACCGCCCGGACGTTCATTGCGTCGTGATCTGGTAGCATGATAGCTCTCCCGAAGGTCGTGGAAGCTCCGCTATCGAAGATGAATAAGCCCCACCATACTCTGCGTCTTATCTCGCGATCGAGTATGCCGATGTTCCAGTGAGGTAATTCTCGATGAAGAGCCAAGCTGAGAGCTGTGCGGACAGCGAGGCCTAAGAGGTTCCAGCCGGTGTTTGGGCTGTTTCTCTTCTGACTTAGATTGCTGAGCAGCACGAGGGCTTGAACAGTAGTCAGAGACGCAGCCTCGAAGACACTTTCATGTTGGCCGAGGGCAAGCGCTCGTCGGTACAGGTAGTCTTCCAGGCCAACTTGATCTTTGTTCAGGGTCCATGCACCCACCGCTAGTACTGTGTGATACAACATGTCCCAGGAACGTTGCCGTGGCCGTGGAACAATCTCATGGCACTGGGCACGAAAAGTCGCTTCGTGCAGAAGGAACGGGTAGCAGACGTGGTAGTCGTTGAAGTATGAATCAACCAGAGTGGAGGAGATCTGGTGCGTCAAAGCCGCATGTGAGATTTGTGCAGACGCAAGGACACCACTGAAGGCGGTCGCGGTCGCTAGCCGAAAGTGCTGTTGAGGTTGAGACTGATGCAAAAAGCCTGCCCAGTCAAGCAGACAGCGCAGAAATACAACGCCAGATGTTGAACCTGATTCATGGTTAGACTGACTCCACAAACGGCTTCGATGAAGATACCAAGATAGCCCACGCCAGCGGGCTCCACCGAGAGAGCAGCCATTCCGTCGGTAAGCCCATCGACGCTCACATTTTCCTCCTGCCAATCAAAGCCGTTTGCATCTTCTGGGACGGCCTCAGGAATTACAGACTCACGTGGAGCGTTTTGACTTCTGCCGGGCTTCAGTGTGGACGGCCCAGGCTGAACTGCTTCGGAAGTGGGAGAGGCAGCGACCGGCAGGCTGGCATTCGCAAGGTCGGGTGACGAGAGAATAGCCTCAAGATCGATACCAGGTAAAAGCTGCGAGACAAGGTTCTCCACGCTGGCCAGTCGTCTCTCCACATTGGATAGATACCTGGCCAACATGTAAGTCAGTGAATGGTACGAAATTGGTGAACGGTACACACGCGCGTGTAAGCGGTGATCGCAAGATTTTGCCACTATAATGGCATTGAGAGCCGCTATGCACACATGGACTACATGTCGGCTTGTCTTTGGAGCACTGTACAAGTCAGCACAGCGAAGGCGACAACCTAAGGAGACAACCTTGAGCTTCTTGTGGCGACAACGGTCACACTGCGTCGTGCGTCAGTCATGAGTGCAGCGTACACAAACAAAGAAACGCACAGAAAGTGAGTCTCTACCCGCGGCTTTTCTGTGCTCCATCCATATGAAGAGCCTAGTGTGGTGGAGGTTGAAGGAAGGCGATCATGCAGGTACTGGTAGACGTTGGTCCGAAGCTAGCCCGGATCTACCCGGGACGCGCTACCAGTAATGCCCCGCGCGACCTTTGAAACCTTCAAATGTTTGTTTGCCATCATTTCTTCTCGCCTTCTCACAGAGGGCGCAATGCCACTTGTCGTAAGCTTACATGAGATCAAAACAATACATGGACATAGCCAAAAGATGTCGAGCCCTATCATGAGTAATCTTTTGCCTCAAGCTCAAAAGCTTTTCGCAACGCCTCGCGCAGGGCTCCAGAAGCCGCACGTACGCCCAAATAGTAGGCCAACGCCATCATGTGGAAGGATCGGGATTGAGCGCGGGGGCTAGTTGCCTTCCAATTTCGTTTTCTACATGCTCTGGTAGTACTCTTGAAATTTTTGGCCATCTGAGGTTCAAGCATCAGCACGACGAAACAGCAGCCGTGCTTCTGCAACTTACCAGCTACGCTGCAGAAGATCACTTCGACTGACAAAAAGCCGCTAGAATCTTGAATGGACCGTGTGAGGATTTCCGGACTCAATGGAATTCCAGGACTAAGCCCAAGCTTTGAGTCGATCGCACTCGTGGCATCCGCTGGTGCCTGAATGATTGTTCCCCATATATCTTGGCCATCACGTTTGACCAGATTCATTTTCGCACCTTGATCATTCGTAAGATCGAACTTCGGAATAAAGCTACTGCTGTGGTTCAGAGAGACAAGCGCCAATGCGTGGCTGGGACCCTCGTGGCACCGGAGATATAGTGCTAGTCGATACCGCACGGGCGGGTTGGCAATGGATGCAGCTCGAGTTGGCGTTCCTACCTTGGTATCCGATGATCCCCTCGAGGACTTATGATCGGATCGTAGAGACCTTCCATCCGTCTGGTGATGAGTGTTCCTTTCGACGTAAACGCGGCGATAGTGATCGTCTCTCAGCTCTCTCCAGACGTGCAGGTGCCCGTCTGAGGCTTCCCACTTGTCATGACTTTTGAAGCGGGCGCCCCTGGCCTTGATCTTGCATCTTCGGAACCGGAATTCAGATCCGATCTCAACATGTTGATGCGTCATTGCACCAAAGAAATGGTAGTAGTCGCGACGTTTCGCGAAATGGAACATAAAACCATCGTGCATCGATCTAAAGGCACACTCCAAGAAAAGCCCGTTGGGCCGCAGTCTGTTGTCCTCGTACAGCATTTCAGGGTTGGAAAGTGACAAGGCCAAGAACTCGTCGGAAATCAGCTTTGTCCAGTTTGGCACGACAAAAGTTTCGCCGTTGGATCCTGAGAACTCGACGTCTAGCCTCATTTTTCTGGAGTCGAAGTTTGCCCATAAGTAGAGACAGCAACGCAGTGGAGATCCGATTTGTTGGGTGGAAAACGACGTTCGCATGTCTCTCAAATGGCCATAGGTATCGGGGCCAGCAACGGCTTCATCACTGGGATTTTGAAGTATTTCACGATCGATCTTAACGCCAGCGGAAAGTTCTCTTTGACATGTTTTCACTGTGAGTTGAGCCTCACGGGTGAAGGAAAACATCTTGAGGATTTGGTCAGCGACCCTGGTGAGATATGGATCGCGCAGATTGCGGTATGCGTATAGCCGGCGGGAGACAGCATCTTTTAGGACTTCGGTGTTATCTGAGAGTTCCCAAAAGCCCGAGCTGTCTTGCTGCGCTCTTTCTATTCGGAATCCGGCAGGAGCGTCCTCTCCGTCTACGAGATATGCTAGCAGCTCAGAGGCGACACAAGCTAGTGACCAAACATCGTAGTCTCTTTTCCACCACATTTGATCACTCGCGCCCCCTGTACCTTCTGGCTTACGCCTACTATAGCTTGGAGGTGGTTGATACATAGCTGTTCCAGCTGTAATTGTGAAGTCCGTTTCCGCTTCGGGCTCGTTTGCGAACCTTTTTAGGTACGCCAGTCCAAAATCAGTCAACATAAATTTTCCAGTGGCAGTGACAACAATGTTCGCTGGCTTGATATCAAAGTGAGCGCCGAGCCAATGAAACTTTGGGTCCCGCTGTAAAGATGGTAGCGGAGGCTCGTGTACAGCTGCGACAGCGTCGAAAATGTCCAGCAGACCAAACCATCGCCAGTCGTCGAGCTTAGATCCCGGGAATCGTTCTTCTACCTTTTCCGGCGCCGGGCCTGGTGAACGGCTCCCTATCCTGGCATCTCTCTGCCCAGGAAATAGTATACGTTCAAGGTCGAATGGAACGTAATCAAAGACCAGGCTTAATCGTGGTGGCTGTTCCTCTTGGAAGGCGAAGAGTACCTCGATAATGTTAGGATGTGCAATCTCCTTGAGGACTTTAAGCACGTCACTTTCCTGTGTTGCTTCCTGGCGAGCGGTAACAGTGGGTAAATCGATTTGCTTCCGGAACAGCGAGCGGCCTGTGAGCCTTGCATCACAGAAGGTTTCGTGAATCTGAAACTCGTAAAATTTGCGGTTTCCATCGCGCCGGCCAAATGGTAGTTCCCGATCTCCAAGAAAGGGCATGTTCTGCGAATCGTGAAAGTGTTGCTGTAGATTGTTGGCCTGGAAGGTAGGCACCCTCAGGTGAGTTGCCCATTTGTCTAATTGCTGCAAAAATGCCTTAATGAACAGCGTTCTGGTTTGAGAAACGGTATGGCCATCCTCCTGTTGGAAGAGTATAATCGCTGGATGATTCTTGAACATGGCATAAAGCGCAGAAGTCAAGTCGTCGCGAAGAGGCGTGAGGCGCACGGCATCACTTATCGTATCCAGGCGATGGTTGTCCAGGAGTCGGAGAGCAAATGTGCCTCCGGCAATGGCAAGAGCTGCGGTGAGCTTGCGGCGTTCTGCACTCTCGGCAATCCTGCTCGCCAGGGCATGGTCGTCCGCTGGCGGCGTACGGCGTGTCACTGGCTGGCATACGACACACTCGCATCGTAGCAGGTATACGATGAGTGCCTGGTTCAGGGTGATTTCGAGCGTCTCTGGTGTTATAATGACGTCCTGGCTGGTGTTGTCGCCCCGCTTTTTCGGGACGGCCTTCTCGAACAACAGCTTTTGCACCTGCCGACAATGACAGCTTGGCTTCCGGTTCCTCGCATCGTTGTGAAAATTGATCATTGCGAACAATGTGCAGACGGTTCGGTGTTCATGCTCTCGGGATGTGCGACGGAAAACCCCCAAACAACATTCTAAAATGCAACCAGATGAAGGACGTTGATTCGGGGCCCAAAGGCTGCCCACAGTACGCGTACCTTGCCGCCACGACGAAGCTCGGGCATCTATTGCACCATAAGGCCGCGTCGTTATCGAGATGGCTGACACACCTGAGGTCCTCCTTCGTACTGGCGTTCGCACGAGTCGCTCATTGGCTCCAGATTCGCTATCTTTAACGCGCGACACCGATGCTTTTGTGACCTGGTTGCCTGTTTGCCTTGTAGGAGGTCACAGCCTCTTGTCTTGAGGGCTATACCCTCTAGCCGCGCCGGCGGCGACTTCAATCTCACTCTTCACGGTCACCTTTAGCCACCCTTACCATGGACCGAGACATGTTCGAGCCGCCTCAGTTGTCTCCTGCGGTATCCGTAGAGTCGTTCAGGCCCATCGTCAATACTGCGCAGGTAGAACGCCACGATGAAGATGCCCACTCGCCTCCTCTTCCCAGGGCGCCTCTTATCCAGGTCGATGCCCGTCGAGAGCTTACTTGGTGGGACGTTTCGGCACTCATCATAAATAAAATGATCGGTACTGGTATATTCACGGGACCACCCACAGTTCTGATGTACACCGGACGGAAGGATACCGCTCTGCTAATATGGACTGCTGGCTTCGTTTATACGCTGATCAGGTATGTCGGAACATTGGACGATCAAACGCTGAACTAATTGGTATCGCCAGTATGACGCTTTACCTGGAGTTCTCCCGCAAACTACCTTACACTGGCGGGGAGCTTGTATATGTCAGTCGCCGAGGTCCTCCATCCACTCAGCTCGATTCTAATTCATCTTAGTTGGACGAGCTTCTTCCGAAGCCGACGCTACTATCCTACACCTGCTATGCATTGTACTTCATTTGCATCTACAATACCGCAACGAATGGTATGCAATTTGCGCGGCAGACTATAATTGCGGCGACCGGGGCCGAAGTCAAAGACCAACGTGTCATGCGCTTCATCGCCGTTGTTATAACGACCGTCACCTGTCTTCTCTTGTACTTTTCCACTGCGACAGGGAAAAGGTTGAACAGATGGCTCGCGTTTCTCAAGATTGTGATGATGTTTACAATCTTCGTAGCCGGCGCCCATATGGCACGCAAGGCTGGAATGCGTGACAATGCTGCGTCAATCCCACCCCCAAATCCTGCAGCAGCCATTCTGCAGGTGCTGTTTGCCTTTCAAGGTTGGGAGAACGGAACTTTGGTAAGGCATACAGATCACATTATGGTGTGACTTACTCACCAATGCCCGCTAGGTTGCTGGTGAGATACAACATCACGACACTTTGCGCAAAGGTTTCATCCGGGCAGTCTGGATTGTGGGCTTGCTATATATGCTCATAAACATCGTCTATGTAAGTGAAAATCGGCGATGCTTGGTAACAGTTTGGGCTGATTTTCTAGTGTTTCGCCATCCCATGGAACCCAGATGGCAGTCTGGCATTACAATATGTACCGCTTGTAAGTCTGAGAAGCAAACGAAATGTATAGTTTTTACCCTAATGGGCGAACAGTTCTTCGGCGATTCTGACGCAGCGAAACAGGGCTGGGCAATCATGACAGCGTTTTCAGCCGTTGGTAGCATGCTCAGCGTAACGTACACTTGCGTTCGAGGTACACGACGTCGAATACTGCCACAACCATACCACGTCTCTAACATTGTCTAGTCAAACAAACCATAGCTTGGACAAACATTCTGCCGTGGTCCCCTTTTTGGAGGAAGACAGCACCGGTCCCCAGAAAGGAACCGACGAACCTTTACGAATTGACCAGGCTACACAGCAGAGGAATGGACACCGAACACATTCTCGAGACCGGAGAGCCACGGGGAGGCCTGATTTTGCACTGGATCGTCTGCGTCATCTACATTTGCGCCACAGCTGCAATTTCTGTTGTGACGGAGGCCATAACGTTCCCAGGTCAGCTACTGACGTATGCTCACGCCATAGTTGGAGGTTAGACGTTCCGACAACATTGAAGACTACATCATGGTCGCTAACATCAGCCTATAGTCGTCCTTGGGCTTGCCTTTCCGATGTTCCACAACATTGTCAACAAAGTTCCCGCATCTCGTGGATGGGAACCACCCGAGACTGTGTCGTGGTGGCTGCGAAAGAGGTTTGCGCCATATCTCTTTGGCTGGATTTATGCCATCGGGAGTATCGCGCTCTTGGTTCTTGCAGCCTTAGGTCCATATAAGACTACGGATGGCAAGGAACGCGTCGTCAAGGGTTGGATCTATCCAGTGTTATCCTTTGGACTGGTTCTATGCTCGTTTGCGTACTACCTCGCGTTCATTGCCAGCGAAACAACGTCAGGTGTTCGCGCTGCCGGCGTCCGTCTGAAGAAGTCTCAACATGGGGAGAGCGACCAAACGAGCCTTCTGCGACGATGCGATGCTTGCACGGACGAAGTCAAACCGCATCGACATGCCAGAGACGGGTACACGGACTACTACGAAGTAATCTGCCCCGAGACAGGCAGTGGAAATATCATCTATTGGGCCTTTGGCGGTACGAATGAACTGCACCATCCGCAGGTCTTTGAACAAACCGAGAGAATGAGGGACGGCATTGTAAACTTTCAGAAGGAGTCGAAGGCAAAGTTTCAGAGGGGCCAAGGCTGAGACTTGTAGAGCACCTTCCGGCTAAAGAGATGCGCCATCGACCTATCTCATTGGTTAAGACGCACCCCCACGTTTGTGTGGTGGCACAGTCCTCGTATATCTGAGCTGTCATTGCATGCGCCATAATCATCATCAGAATGCGGCCTCCTTTATTTCTGCAGAGCCGCACTTCGTGCGCCAACATAAATCCGTGTGTGACATCGTCTCAACTCTTCTTTCTCGAGCAAGCGACTCAGGACTAGCCATCATGTCGGCTTCATTTTATGGCCCATGCAAGATGTCGGACATCACCCAATATGCAAATGAAAACGATCTGAAAACATTGTTACAGCAAAAGTTCCCGCCGACAGCTGCACAGTCCAGACCATGGACCTACACGGTAGGCCAAGATCGGGCTTTTTGGGCGTGATATGAGGCTGACCCAGATACAGACTGACCAATCTGGCGACTTCCGTGTGTGGGCCCCCGGTGAGATCACACAGGTAGGCACTCTCAGTCGACTTGGGCGTTTGAGGTCTGAGACGACTAAAAATGGCCTAGGAAGAGAAAGATGAGTTGTACAGGAAGAATGCTGCTCGCCGCACTCCTATGGGGGATGTACTGAGCATGAGATATTATAGCTGAACAGGACGTCAAAGACGATGACAGATGGAGTCGTGGAGAGACATGCCAGAGCTACCATAAACAGCCCACTCCGCTAATTCAAACTGTATTTTGACATGGACGCAATGTGTTGTTTTCATGAAGTGCCTTACCCACGAACGCCTCTTTACTTGACCCCGCCTCAGCCTCAGCCTTTCCTGCCTCAGCCTTTCCTGCCTCAGCCTTTCACGCCTGGACTTAGGCAGACGGAATAGGCAGACGGAACCGGCCATCACACAATCAAAAGGCGCCGCTATCTCGACCACTGAAAGACCTCACCAAAAAAAGTCTACCCTTAAGCAACGTACTTTCTAGAACAATGGCCAAGCGTCAACTGCCAATTTGGCCCCTTCGAACCGACCGAGCGACAGCAAATCAACCTGACCCGGTTGATCATCAAAGTTTAACAGCACGCTTGAACGAAGTATCTCCTCGAGTCTTCAGTCAAGACGGGACAGTAGAAATCATGGCATGCCAATGGAGTGAATATCGTAGGTTTATCCCTAGTCCCAAATTCGTGGCGATGCACCTATATCTGAGCATGATTCTGTAGAAACACTCCAACATCAACCTCTTCGGTCCCTCGACGATTTGTATAATCACATGTATGCTTCTCAAAAGATGCAAAAAAATAGATTGACCAAACGTACAGCGAGGGCACTTCACAGAAGCTTAATTCTTCCGCGGAGGGAACAACAGAATTATTGTGAGTAGCCCGGATATCACCACAAATAGCCTCCGCATCTCTACTCCAGGACCCATCTAAGCTAAATAATAGCATAATCGACCAGGCCCACACGAAAGCCAGCCTCGACATATACCACTCTGCCATGAGCGTCCTCCTCTCACATATATCCGCCTTCCCTCAACTCGCCAACGCACTCCCCGAATTTACCGCCTCAGACGTCCCATTCCATGGCTCAAGAACATTCTTTGAAGCGAAAAGCAGCCTAGAAAACTCCCCTGATGAGCTATACATGCTTTTGAAATATATTGAGCCAAACAACAACACTACCGATCCCATCCCCTATTCCATCCGCCAACAGCTCCTCTACCAATCCGTCTCCACCTCAGAAACGTGCCTCGCCCTCCGCCCCTCCGCGGCGTTCAAAGCCAGAGTCGTAGACGAATTCATGGCCAGGGGCGGACACACAAGTCACTGGACGAATATGCCCGCGCTCCTGGTGGGCAGTTTGCCAGCGCACTGGTCTGCTTACGCAAGGTTTCTCGACGAGAAGGTCTGGAGTCTGGACAAGTCGATCAACTTTACGGATCCGTTTACTTCGACGCTGGGCGAAGCAAACTGCACATCCCTCCCCACAACAAAAGCATACCACGACCTCTTACTCCGCGCCTCCCACGCACTAAAAGCCAACGTCCGCATCCTCACTCTCCTAGCCGCCGAATCTGCGAAACGCATCAAGCTCGAAAACAAGCCGGAATGCTCCACGCACTACACCGCGCTCGAATCCATCATTCACGCCGTTAGCCAGGAATTCCAGGGGTTGCTGGAATACATCGACGTGCTGAAGCAGCGCCTAGACCGCATCACCGAAGCGATACGCGACTCAATCGCCATCCGCAACACGCTCCACGCAGCCATCGAGAGCCAGAATATGAAGCGCCTGACGCTCAAATCCGTGCACGAGGCGCGGACTGTGAAGGCGATTGCGATGGTCACGCTGGTGTACTTGCCCGCGACGTTTGTAGCAGTACGTTTGCCCCTATTCCTGGGCTTGTAGTTTACTCTTCGAATGTGTCAAGTTGGCTAACGATGGATGTGCGCGAAGACATTTCTTGGCATCAATGGTGTTGAGATTAGGCGCTCGCAGACGGGGAGAGTAAGTTTTGAGGCTGATGCGAGTGTTGCGTTGTATTTTGCGCTAACGGTGCCGTTGACCGCGGCCACGTTGTTGCTGTGGTGGATTTGGGAGAGGTGGAGTCGGGCGAGGAGGGGGGAGGATGTTCAATTGGCAAAATCGCAGGTTTGATAGATTCCCAAAGGACATGTGAGGCAAGATGTGGGAATGAAGCAGGTTTTCATTGTACGAGAGCCCAGCTCAAGGGCGACAACAGACATTACACTAACTAGCTAACGAGGATGCAGAACATGCAGTAGTGATATGGAGTGCTATCCAACAGGTATCAAGTGTCCCGTATGCGGGATGTAAAGGTGGCGTCATAAATCATGGTAATCGTAAAGGTAGATGATGACGCAAAGAGGGTGGGCGAGGTGGTATTTACAAGTCGGCGTCGGACATGAATCCACGAAAAACGCGGTTACTGAATCGAAAGCGGCTGCTGCGGCGGCGTTGGGGTCGGCGGCTGAATCTGCGGCGACGCAATGGCTTTTACGGGAGTCTGCGAGATAGCACTGGGTCCACTAACAGCACGCTTCTGCTGCGACTCCCTGCGCCTGATCAAAAGACTCTTGAACGCGCCGAGCCACTTGGCCAGCGAGTTCTCGTCTGGCGCGCAGAAGCGGAAGTTCTTCTCCTCGGTGATGACCTGCATGCAGTACTGCTTGCTGCGCGACACGGAGTCAATGTCCACGGCGTCGATAATGCTGGAGAAGGGGATGATGTGCGTCGCCGAGTATTCGTCGTCGCTTTTGTAGAAGGCGAGGCCTTTTGGGCGCAGGACGACCCAAACTCTTCGCCACTGCCGCACGCCGCCCTTGGACTTGAGCAGATACAGCCAGCCATGACATACAACACGCTCCTCGTCTGGCGTGGCGCCGATATTGCTCTGCTGGCTCACATTACGCTTCTGCTGGGCGACCTTCTTCGGGAGCGAAGACACGGGCAGAGACGTCACCGAGGCCTGGAAAGCGCCCGTGTCGGAAAAGTCGCAGTCAGACACAGAACTGCGCTCGTTGCCGGAGTAGTTGAGCGCCTGGGACGGCCGACGTGCGCTGTGCATGTTCTCCGGGGCGACAGAGCTCGAGGGTCGACCAGTTCCCTCATTCTCGATTTCAGACGAGCTCGACGCGTTGTTGGTGCTGATGACGTCCCTGCGCGTGCGGTCGAAGCCGGTAAACGTCTTCTTGCCGGTCGGGCTCATGAGCGTCATCTCGCCCTCCTCCTCGTCGATGCGCGCCTCCCTGCGGATGAGGTCGACCCACTGCTGGGCCTCCTTCTCGGTCTGAGCGCTCAGGTGGTAGTTGCGGGCGGGCGAGAAGATGCCGAAGACGTGGTCCATCTTCTTCTTGGAGTCGCGCTGGCGGGCGACGGCGGTGATCTCGGCGAGGTTGATCTGGTGGCGCAGCTTCGTCTCGTCCTTGTCGCGGTAGATGGAGAGGCAGTTGGGGCGCAGGACGAGGTAGATGCTCTTCCAGGACTGTGTGCGTTAGCCATTGACGCAGGTACGCGATGCTGAGTAAGTAGCCACCCTCGTCTTGCGCGTGCGCTTGACTACATTGCCCGCCTTGATGATGCGGTCGAACTCGAAGCAGCCGTTCTGGTTGACGGGCGACATGACGCCCACGCTCGTGCTCGCCTTGACGTTCTCAAAACGGGGCTGGGCGGGCATGTCGAGCGCCATGGCCGATGAGCGCATGGCGAAGGGGAGTGGTTTCGCGGGTGTTGACTGCGCGCCGTCCGCCATGGTCGCGGTGGTCACATGAATTGCGGCGGTGTGAATTGGCGGCGGCGGTGTTGTTAGGGGCGGCGAAGGTTTGTATATTACGTGGGTGGTGTTATGGGAGATCGACAGGCGGCAGGAGCGGACAGGGGAAGAATGCACCTGCACCCGCAAGGCACGCGGGCTACATATGGAGGGAGTGGTAATAAAAGGTAATAGAAATAGATGTAAGTTAGAACACACAATCTTAGTACGAAACCGAGAGATGTCGAGGTACATCCGGTGGAGCACTCGCTACGACTCAGCGCGCTGACGTCGCTCGAGGTGGGGCGCAGACAGTTTCACCCATTTTCGCCTGCAACCACTCGCCGCCGTCGCACACCTCCCAACTGTCGCAGGCACGTGCCAGCACCTTTCTTTGACGGCCCTTCATATCACGCTGAAACCCTCCCTCGACGACTCACCGCGTAGCTTCAGCATGCCCGTCGTGCCGCCAGAGAAGCTGATACAGCTGCAGCAGGGCGCCGACAATGTGCGCAACATCTGCATCATGGCCCATGTGGTGAGTAACCACCGTAAACACTGCACCCGTCGTGCCTGCTGATTGGGGAGGACCACGGCAAAACGTCCCTCACAGACGCCCTCATCGCCACAAACGGCATCATCTCCCCCAAGCTCGCCGGCAAGATCCGCTACCTCGACTCGCGCCCGGACGAGCAGCTGCGCGGCATCACCATGGAGTCGTCCGCCATCTCGCTGTACTTCTCGTCGCTGCGGCGGTCGGCCCCAAATGCCGAGCCAGAGCAGAAGGAGTACCTCGTAAACCTGATAGACTCGCCCGGCCACATTGACTTCAGCTACGAGGTCTCCACGGCCTCGCGGCTGTGCGATGGCGCTGTAGTGCTCGTAGATGCCGTAGAGGGCGTGTGCAGTCAGACCGTGACGGTCCTGCGCCAGACGTGGATCGAGAAGCTGAAGCCGCTGCTCGTCATCAACAAGATGGACCGGCTGATCACAGAACTCAAGATGAGCCCAGGTGAGGCGCACACACATCTAAGTAAGCTGGTCGAGCAGGTAAACGCCGTCATGGGCAGCTTCTACCAGGGCGAGCGCATGGAAGACGACCTGCGCTGGCGGGAGAAGATGGACGAGAAACTCAATGCGGTAGCCGCCGAGAAGACTGACACGAGGGTATCCTCGTTGATAGACAGCGCCGACGGCATAGACACGACCAGCACGCCCACCGAGTACGAGGAAAAGGACGACGAGGACATCTACTTTGCGCCCGAGAAGAACAACGTCATCTTCGGCAGTGCAATCGACGGCTGGGCCTTCACCGTGCGGCAGTTTGGCGCCCTCTACGAGCGCAAGCTAGGCATCAAGCGTTCTATTCTCGAAAAGGTACTGTGGGGCGACTTCTACCTAGACCCAAAGACGAAGCGCGTCCTCTCGTCGAAGCATCTCAAGGGCCGCAATCTCAAGCCCATGTTCGTGCAATTAGTCCTGGAGAACATCTGGGCCATATACGAGGCCACTACGGGAGGTAACAATGGGAAGGGGTGCGTGGATTTCCTTTCCTTTTCGACTGCTGTTCTGTGCCTGTACATACCTATCAATATACTCATACCTATTACGCAGAGACACGGCTATGGTCGAGAAGATCACAAAGTCCTTGAACCTCAATCTCCCGCCACATGTGCTCCGTTCGCGAGATCCCCGTGCGCTGCTGACGGCACTCTTCGCCGCGTGGCTGCCCCTTTCGACGGCACTGTTGGTGTCAGTCACAGAGTATCTCCCAGCACCGTCGAAAGCGCAGGCAGAGCGGATGCCGGAGCTCATCGATAACTCGCCTGGCGCTGATCATGTCGCGCCAGAGGTGCGAGACGCCATCACCAACTTCAAGACTTCCAAAGACGCGCCCGTCGTTGCGTATGTCAGCAAGATGATCTCCATACCCGAGAGCGAAATGCCACACAACAAACGACGAGGCGGAGTGCTCACAGCCGAGGAGGCGCGCGAGATGGGCCGGAAGAAGCGCGCAGAGATTGCTCGACAACAAGCCGCGTCAAACGGTGAGCCTGATGTTGGCAGCGTTACCGAAGCCTTGAGCTCTGCCGCGATTGGCGAGACGGAGACGCCTGAGGATGAGACACCTAATGTGCCTGAAGATGCAGAGCACTTGATCGGCTTTGCACGCATCTTCTCGGGCACGCTCAGCGTTGGCGACGAGGTTTATGTTTTGGGGCCAAAGTTCACGCCTGCCGACCCACACGCAGCGCCAGAGCCGCAAAAGGTCAGGGTCACGGCGCTGTATCTCATGATGGGTCGTGGGCTGGAGCCGCTGACATCAGTACCCGCCGGGGTTGTCTTTGGCATTGGCGGTCTTGAAGGGCACGTCTTGAAGTCGGGCACGCTCTGCTCGCAACTGCCAGGCTCTCTGAACCTTGCGGGTGTGCAAATGGGTACGCAGCCGATCGTGCGTGTCGCAATCGAGCCCGAGAACCCGTACGATCTCGACAAGATGATCAAGGGCATGAAGCTGCTCGTCCAAAGCGACCCGTGTGCTGAGTACGAGCAGCTGCCGAGCGGTGAGCATGTCATCCTGACCGCTGGGGAGTTACATCTCGAGCGGTGTTTGAAGGATCTACGTGAACGCTTTGCAAAGTGCGAGGTCCAGG
>Ga0265780_10000171_pt1 | contig 104870 bp, 87 predicted proteins | sample P1T30metagenome_FD_192432 | JGI IMG/M metagenome (GOLD analysis project Ga0265780, IMG submission 192432) | Plant litter microbial communities from East Loma Ridge, Irvine, California - P1 T30 | ecosystem: Environmental > Terrestrial > Plant litter > Unclassified | place: USA: California...
CAAAAAAAATCATCCACTCTCTTGAAGAAAACCAAAGAATGGGTCATGATTTGTCTCCAAAACCAGTAGTTTCATCATTTGATTTTTCTGCTCCAGAAGAAAAAAAAACAGTAGCGAACACTGAAAGAGTTGTTTTTGAATTAGAAGACTATAATGTTTTTGATGCAAAAATCGAAGAGCCAGTAAAAGTGGTAGAAGAGCCAGTTCAACAAGTACAATTCACAGCTCCGGTTGCACCAATTGTTCCTGCTGAGGCAGTTGCACCAGTTTCTGATTTGGTTAAAACAACAGAATTCATCAAAAACATCGATGTTGAATTCCAAATTGTTTCGCCAATCAGCGAGCACGAATTTTACATTACGACTCCGGAAGTTAGAGAAATGGAAGTTTTTCAACCAGAATTCGTAGCGTATAAAGAAGAAGAGCAAATCACTTTTTCGTTCGACCTTCCTACTAAACAAGAAGTTGAAGCGCCAAAAGAAGCTCCAAAACAAGACAGAATTCTTTTTGAATTGTCAAACGAAACTAAAGAAATCCAGGTAAATCAGCCAGTTCAAGTTGTTCCGATGACTGAATTGAATGAAAAAGGAATCGTTAGGTATTCGCTTGAAGAATACATGGAAGTAGAAAATGAATTAGTTCAATCTAAGCCTGTTGCAGTCGTTGAAAAACCGGTTGACAGAGAATTAGAATTGACTATGAAAGTAGAAACTCCAAAATTCAACAATCCAGCTTTCGAAGAAATTTCTCCGTTAGAAATGACAATCGAGCAGACTTTGAAAAAAAGAGCCGATGAGAGAAGAGCAAAGATGAAAGAATTCAATTACAAATTCCACAATAATCCATCGAGAGTCGACGAATTTGAAAAAGAACCAGCATACAAAAGAATGGGTATCGATTTAAACAATACTCAGGCTGACAATAGCAAATCTAGGATGTCTTTAGGAACAGACAGCAACGACGACTTACAGTTGCGTTCAAACAACTCGTTCCTTCACGATAACGTAGATTAACTAACTCAAAACCATTATCCGATAACCCGAAAATTCATTGAGTTTTCGGGTTATTTTTTTTATCTTCGCATTCGTTGCGAAAAAGAAAATACTCATATTACTGAGGAACGAATCGGCGGGCATTTTCAGGAAACGCAATTCCCGCTGGAGCCACTCGCTTTGCGCCAGCTTTTATGGCTGGCACAAGAGCTCAGACAAGGGCACCATCGGGGTTATAGGAGAAACTTTCCGCATTTCTTTAAACAACAGAACAATAACGCAAACAGAACGTACATAAAACGTAATAAAATGAGCTTACAAATTCAAATCAACGAAGAAATTAAAACGGCAATGAGAGCCAAAGACACAGTAAGTCTTGAGTCATTAAGAGCTGTTAAATCTGCCTTATTATTAGCACAAACTGAAACAGGCTCAAAAGAAGAAATCTCTGAAGAAGACGAAATTAAACTTTTGCAAAGATTGGTGAAGCAAAGAAAAGACAGCGCAAATATCTATGTAGAACAAGGAAGACCAGACTTGGCCGAACCAGAATTATTGCAGGCTGCAGTTATCGAAAAGTTCCTTCCAGCACAATTATCTGAAGAAGAAGTGGAGGCAATTGTTTCAAAAATCATCGCAGATTCAGGCGCTTCAGGAATGGCATCCATGGGAAAAGTAATGGGAGAAGCTTCAGCACAATTAGCAGGAAAAGCAGACGGAAAAACGATTTCTACAATCGTGAAAAAATTATTATCGTAAATTAGATTATTAGACTTATTAAATTTTTAGGCGATAACCTTCTCTAAAAGGCTAAGAAGTCCAGCAATCTTAAAATAAATGGCTGCATAGTTCAACGGATAGAATATTGGATTTCGGCTCCAACGATGAAGGTTCGAATCCTTCTGCGGTCACTTTTAAAAGCCAAACAAATTTGTTTGGCTTTTTTTATAATTTTCACCAGATGATTTTTAAAATAATTCTTCTTATTTTACTTGTTGGACCCATTTTAATTTTTAGTGTCGCACTAGTATTTAAAATTGTTGAATCGGGTTATATTTTGATTTTTAGCAGGCCGTTATATCTTTATTTTTATCCATTTCCAAAAAAGTTACATCCACAATACAAATTAATACTTCAAAACGAATTTCCCTTTTACAGAAAGCTATCGGATAGAAGAAAGGGTTACTTTGAACATAGAGTAAGCTGCTTCCTGAAAAACTATCAATTTATCGGGAAAGACATCGAAATTACCCCCGAAATGATGATTATCATCGCTGGAACTTACGTAATGCTGACCTTCGGCATGAGGCAATACATCATTCAGAGGTTTACTAAAATTATCATTTATCCGCGCCGGTATTTTTCTACGATTAATGAAACGTATCACAAAGGCGAATTCAATCCGAGATTGAAAGCAATTGTTTTTTCATGGGAAGATTTCCTTTTGGGACACCAAAACTCGAGCGATAACGTAAATCTTGGTCTCCACGAGTTTGCTCACGTTTTACACTTTCACACCATGAAAAGTAAGGACCCAAGTGCAGCTATCTTCTATGACGAATTCAACGAAATAGTCAAATATTATAAAAACGACCAACTGTTTTCCGAGCTAGTTTCCAAACAATACTTCCGAGAATATGCTTTTGAAAATCAATTCGAGTTTCTTGCAGTAATTTTAGAACATTTCTTTGAATCGCCAGAAATTTTCCGAAAAGAATTCCCTGAACTATTTAATCGAGTAAAGCGAATGATTAATTTTAAATAACATATTTCGTATCTTGCTATTAAAAAACTATGGATTTTGGAAAAGTAAAAGACCCTAGCTTGGTCGACTTTAAGTTGCCAAAAGATGCTCCGGAAACGAAAATGATTTTGGGCAAGTCGAAAGGTAATAATTTTGAAGCCTATGTTGGATGTGCAAAATGGAATAGAAGCGAACTAAAAGGTTTTTATCCTCGTGGGACAAAGGATGAATTGGCGTATTATTCCACCCAGTTTAATTCCATTGAATTGAATGCCACTTTTTACCGAATGCCGTCTTGGGAACAAGTCGAAACATGGAAAGATAAAACTCCAGAAAATTTTAAATTTTTTCCGAAACTAACCAATTCCATCAGTCATTTTAAACGATTGATTGATGTGAAAGACGTGGTCAATGACTTCTGCAATTCCATCAGCAATTTCGATAAAAAACTCGGGATGGCTTTCTTACAGCTTCACGATAATTTTAAGCCAAAAGATTTTGAAAGACTTGAAAAAGTGGTCGAAGATTTCCCAAAAGGTGTACCGCTTGGCATTGAGGTTCGAAATAACGAATGGTTCAGCGACCCAAAAAGGCAGGATGAATTTTGCGAATTATTAGAAAAAAACGATATGACAAACATCATTGTCGATACAGCTGGAAGACGCGACATGTTGCACATGAGATTGACAAATTCAATAGCTTTTATCAGATATGTAGGAGCAAATCATCCATCTGACGTGGAAAGATTGGACGATTGGATTGAAAGAATTAAAAAATGGAAAAAAGAAGGACTAGAAAAATTGTATTTTTTTGTGCATCAAAATGACGAAGTAGAATCACCATTGCTGGCCACTTATTTTATAGAAAGATTAAATAAAGAACTCAAGTTAGATTTGAAAGTTCCTAATAAGTTGGATACCGATCGATCATTGTTTGACTAAAATTTTGAGTGTAATATTGAATATTTTATTAATTTTTAATGATACAATCATAAAAAGTGTTAAATTTGAATAAACAACTTAACATTTAAATTATGAAAAAAATTACTATTCAAAAAAAATTATTAATTCTTTCTGTACTTATTTCAGGATTGCCTAGTTTGTCTCAACAATTTTATAATAATGGAGGTCTTTCGACGGGGACAACCACTGCAAACGGAACTTCTCCATCACCAGCGGGTTACACGTGGAGCGAGTTGCAGAGCGTAGCAGGTGTAACAAATACGTCCCTTGGTTTGGCCGGCTATTTTTTAACTGCGGGGACTACAAATTTCAGATTAGCAGACAATTTTACAGTTGCAGCAGGCGAGCAACTGAACTTAACGTCTATTGATTTTTATTGCTATCAAACTGGTTATACAGGAACGACACCTCCAATTAATCAGCTTCGTGTCCAAATTTGGAATGGCGATCCGTCATTGCCATCCAGCACCGTTCTAGCCGGAAATCTAACTACCAACGTGTATTCAGCGGCGGGGAGTGCTGACGCATTAATGTATAGAATTGGGAATAACGTGAGTGGAACCACCCGAAAAATTTGGAGAGTTCGTGCAACGCTGGCCGTAAATCTTCCTGCAGGAAGTTACTGGGTAGATTATCAGATGCATCCTACTAACGATGCTGCTATGTTTATGCCAACGGTTACACTGCCTGGTGTTGTTAATCAACCTGCTTGGAATGCAAAACAGCATAATGGAACGGCTTGGGCGCCAGCGGTTGATGGCGGATCAAATCTTTCTGTAGACATGCCGTTTGTGATAAACTATGACCAATTTTTAGGTTCAGAAAGTTTTGCTACAAATAATAAAATGATGCTTTATCCAAATCCTGCTTCTGAAAAAGTTACTATCAAAATGAATTTTAACGCGTTACAGGAAATACCAAATTCAGTTGAAATATATGACTTAAAAGGAGCAATGGTATTAAAGCAAAATTTGGGAGTTGACGATAACGATTATTCCATTGACTTGGCAACATTGCCTCAAGGGATGTATCTAGTCAAAATATATGACCAAAATAATGCGGAAATAATGAAATCGAAATTAATAAAGCAATAAAGATTAAAAATAAAAGGCTCCCTTGAGGAGCCTTTTTATTATAATGTTGTAATTTTCTTCAAATCTGCAATAGTTTCGATCTGGTTTTCAGCTTTAAAAACATAGCTTCCGGCAACTAAAACATCAGCTCCGGCATCAGCCAATTGCCTTGCATTTTTATTGGTTACGCCACCGTCAACTTCAATCAATGTCGAGGCATTATTTCTGGTAATGATTTCTTTCAATTGTTTTACTTTTTTATAAGTCGATTCAATGAAAGATTGGCCACCAAAACCAGGATTTACACTCATCACGCAAACCACGTCAATATCATTGATCAAATCTTCTAAAAGTGTCACGCTCGTGTGTGGATTAATTGCAACTCCAGCTTTCATTCCTTCGGCTTTGATCGCCTGAAGCGTTCTGTGAAGGTGGTTGCAAGCTTCATAGTGCACGCTCAAAACATTTGCTCCAAGAGAGGCGAAAGTCTTGATGTAACGATCAGGATCAATAATCATCAAGTGAACGTCAATCGTTTTTTTAGCGTGTTTTTGAATAGTTTCTAAAACGGGCATTCCGTAAGAAATATTCGGAACAAAAACACCGTCCATGATGTCAATGTGAAACCAGTCGGCTTCGCTATTATTGATCATTTCAAGATCACGCTGTAAATTTCCAAAATCAGCTGCAAGAACTGATGGTGCAATTAATGTGTTTTTCATTTTGTAGTTGTTTGTTGTGTTGAAAAATTCAAAATTCCGAGTTGGATATTCAATATTTTTTGCAAAGGTACAAATTCTAAATACTTTTTGAACGTTGAAAGTTCAAGTGTTGAATTGTGAAGTTCTTATAAATCAAGAGTGCTATTTTGAAATCGTGAGCGTGAGGGATTTGAGCGGAAATCCTTTTATTTTTTTTCTTTAAAAAAATAAAAGATTGGGAGCGGTAAGCCCGACAGCAGGAAAATGCGCTAGCTTTTTTCTGGTGGCACGCCCAAATTATTATTTTAACTGGAATATTAAAATCGGAATGTTTATGGCAAAGTTCTCTAAGTTTAAATATTCAATTTAGAATTTTGAATTGAGAAGTTTTATAAAAAACAAAACTCCGGAAACCCGAGCGACAGCGAACAGACCGGAAGTTTTGGTTGATAAAAAACAAAACTCCGGAAACCCGAGCGACAGCGAACAGACCGGAAGTTTTGGTTGATAAAAAACAAAACTCCGGTAATCAGCCGGAGTTTCAATCATCAATCAAAAAACGAACAGTTTTGAAACTGTTGTTGCGTTAAATATTGTTGTATGTGTTTGTTTCAGAAAACAATTTACAAATTTAATTTTAGAATCAAAATTGATTTTAAAAAACTTTGCAATTGATTATCCCAAATACGTTTTAAGAATTTTACTTCTTGAAGTGTGTTTCAATCTGCGGATTGCTTTTTCTTTAATCTGACGCACACGCTCACGAGTCAAGTCGAAAGTCTCACCGATTTCTTCTAAAGTCATTGGGTGTTGATCGCCTAAACCAAAGTAAAGTCTAACTACGTCAGCTTCTCTTGGCGTCAAAGTTTCCAATGAACGCTCAATTTCTGTACGCAAAGATTCGTGAATTAATTCTCTATCTGGATTTGGAGATTCACCAGAACGCAAAACGTCATAAAGATTTGAATCTTCTCCTTCCACAAGTGGCGCATCCATTGAAAGGTGACGGCCAGAATTTTTCATAGACTCTTTTACGTCATTCACCGTCATGTCAAGTTCTTTTGCAATCTCTTCAGCAGAAGGCGGTCTTTCATTAGATTGCTCTAACAAAGCATACATTTTGTTGATTTTATTGATAGAACCAATTTTATTCAACGGCAAACGAACAATACGAGATTGTTCTGCCAAAGCTTGCAAGATTGATTGACGAATCCACCAAACTGCGTATGAAATAAATTTAAAACCACGCGTTTCATCAAAACGTTGTGCGGCTTTAATTAAACCTAAATTTCCTTCGTTAATTAAATCGGGAAGTGTAAGTCCTTGATTTTGATATTGTTTTGCTACGGAAACCACGAAACGCAAATTGGCTTTTGTCAATTTTTCTAATGCTCTTTGGTCTCCCGCCTTGATCTTCTGTGCTAATTCTACCTCTTCATCGGCGGTAATTAAGTCAACTTTTCCAATTTCTTGTAGGTATTTGTCTAAAGAAGCAGTTTCACGATTCGTTACCTGCTTGGTAATTTTGAGTTGTCTCATGTAGGTTTTCCTTAAATTTTTAAGTATTGAATTAGTTATACGTATCGAAACGGAAAAAAGTTACAAAAATGATTATTATTTTTTTAAGTTATTGTTGTCTATGTATTAAGTTGTTGTTTATCAATGCTTAATGTTTATTTTACTTCAAAATTTTGTTTGGAAGAAATTGGCTTTCCTTCGTTTGTAAAACCCTGTATTGAAATTTCAAAGATTCCAGTAACATCAGACGTGTAGAATGAAACTTGGCCATTGTTTTTCTCAATAGAATAATTTGGAAGCCATAAAAGTTGGTATCTAAAATCGGGAATTGTGCTGTATTTCGTTTGGTTATATGACTGTTTAAAGTACCTTTTTTCAAGCTCAGGAGCAATGTTTGCTGAACTTTGATAGAAAGATTCTTCTAAGTTTTGAGTGGTAAAACTGCGATCTTTTGTTGAGATATTTGCGATACCACTGAAAACGCTTCCTCCATAAATGTATCCTTTTGGCGAAATTGTAATTTTTTCAATATTTGCAGTGTTGAACTCCGCAATTTGTGTCACATCCTGAACCAATAAGCCGTCAACGAGGATAAGAGTTGGCTCTTCCATTTGTTTAACCAAAAGTGGATCTCTCATGTGAAAACTATATTTTCCTCGGCTTTTTGAATAATACATCTCTGAAACGATTTCAGTGATTGTCTGTTTTAACGTCGAAAACTTCGAATAATCTTCTAATTTGTAGACTTTTTGTTTGTCAAAAAAATGTTGTTCATCTAATTTTACAACTGTATCGGTCTTTTGTGCATAATAAGAGCTTTCAATTTGACTTGCCGTCGCTCTATTCTTTAATTCTTCTGACAATGACGCGTTTAATTTTAAATCTTCCGACGGGGCAACATCGTTATAATTAATGGATTTTTTAGGATTGACGTTGATGCTATATTCGTTTCTTTTATCGGAAATTACTTGAATATTGTATTTTGGATTACTGTAAATTTTATCTAGAATAAACGTAAATTCCCCATTCTTATCTGTTCTCACGATTTTAAAAATGTAAGAGTCGCCAGTAATGCTCAACCCAATAGGCACGTTTGAAATTTGGTTTTCTCTTTCAGAGGAAGTTATTTTTCCTGAAATAATTTCGCCGCGCATTTCCGGAAGCACGTTAATTTGGCTTGAAATAATTGAATTTTGCCGTTTTTGAGCAACAAATTCTACTGCACTTTTTTCAGAAGGCAGTGGCATCATATCTTTTTTGCGTACTGAAACAGAATAATTTCCTAAGCTATTTATGTTGGGAGTAAACGTTATTAATTCTCGAGTTCCATAAATTTTTTTGGATAAATTAACCGAAGAGTTGTTTTCGAGATTTTGGGACAACATCGGTTTTTCAGTACTTTCTTCTTGAGAAATATTCTTCTCAGAAAGCGGTTCAAATGGATTTACGATAAAAATTTCTTGTTCCGTAAATGTATCTTTATTTTGATTCAACATCCAATTTGTGTGCGAAATCAATTTATAGTTTCCGGTTTTTAAAGTGGAAGGTATAAAGATATCTGAATTGGCCGTGCCATTTTTTAAAAACACTTTTTGTGAAGAGATTATCTTTTTATCAGAATCTACCAATTCTATATAGGCAATTTTGCTTATTTCTGAAATTGTGTAGTTCGCTGGATTAACTGCATAAATTTTGTAAAAAAGGGTTTCGCCACTTACAAAAGTTGATGTGTTCAAGTGCAAAAATATAGACTCGCCAGTCAATAAGGACGAAGCTGTCGGTTTGCTATTTTTATATTGGGCATTTGAAAAAACTCCAATTAATAAAAACAAAAGGGTGATGATATATTTATTTTTTTTTCCCAAAATAATGGTGTTTAAATGTTTTTTTTAGTAATTTATTCTTCCCAAAACGAGGGTACGACATTCGATGAAAATGAGGTGCAATCTCCGCAAGGTGTTGGGACCATTGAATAAATTGGATCTTCATAGTTGAAATAAACCAGCTCTCCGTTGGCAATATATTCTCTTAGATAATTTCTTTCTCCAAATCTACCAGGTCCTCCAAAATCATTTTCATCGAAAGTGCTAATTGTGCATTCAACTGCAAAAGGGGGCAATGGTTCACCAGGAAATAAATCGGCATAATTAAAATAAATTCTATTTGAAGAAACTGTAGCCACATCAAAAAAGCCTATCACTTTTTCACTAGATTCTGTTGTGCTTCTAATGTTTCCCATTAAAAATCCAGGTTGTGTTTGTGACAAAATGCTTTCAGAAGTAGAAAGTTTTTTTAATGTCTCATAAAAAGTAAAAGCAGCCAAGTTTTGCACATATTGTCTTACCAAAATGCTGTATCGGTGCGATATGATGTAATTTTGGTCGCTAATAAATCGAACTGGAAAATCCTGAACTCGATCCTCAGAAAGGCTTGTTGTGGAGGTTAAAATTATATTTTCAGATTTGTCGGTTGAATAACAAATTCTAGTATTTGGATCTCGTGGTGTCTGATAAAATTCATCTGTCGGTGCCGGACTGTAGTTAACATCTATTGCTTTCCACGAAGGGCTGATTATTTTATAAGTTTCCTCATATTCATAACGGTAATATTTGGAAGTTGCTGTTGGGTCAAAGCTATTTACACGAAGTTCCACGCCACGCTGTCCATCTTGAGTAGTCACAACCGCCGAAACATCTGTAATTGGACTTACTGTTGTTAAAGCTTCCTGTGTGGAAATGTATGATCTTCCGTTACTTGTAGTAATATTAAGTTCGTATTTTCTTTGCGGAAGCGCTTGAAATTCTTCTGTGGAAAAATATTTTCCGTTTAATTCTTCGAAAGTATAAGTCGTTCCCAAATCATCTTCGACATAAACATTTGCACCGCTTTCAAAAGATGGTCCGTTTTCTTCAAATCGATAGGTTCTTGAAATTTTAATTTCTTGTTTTTTTAATTCATTTGTGATTGTTGCTTCCACTACAATTGCGTCTTCAAAATTAGAAGATTCAAGTTGATAAGGATCCACGCAACTTATTATGGAGAAAAGCACAAGTAAAAAAGCTATTTTTTTATGTTTAACTATATATTTCATGATGATCAGATTAAAATTTGAAATTGTAAGTAATCGTTGGGATTGGCATGGCAAAAATGGAGGTTTGATACGCCTTTATTTCGCCACTGTTTGTTACAAAGTAAATTGAATATGGATTATTTCTACCAAGGACATTGTAAACAGAAATGTTCCAAAAACTGTGCGCCAATTTTTTAATCTTGTGATTTCCTTCGATATTGATACCGATGTCTAGCCTAAAATAATCTGGTATTCTAAATTTATTTCTGTCGCTGTAAAGTGTGTATTCGGCATTTCCGTATTGGTATGATCCAATTGGATATGTGATTGGACGGCCAGTTTGGTAAATAAAATTTGACGAAAAACTGTAGCGCTCCGTGATTTTGTAATTTAAAATCAAGCTTAAATCGTGGGGCTTGTCAAAATTCGCTGGAAAATATTCTCCGTTATTTACTTTTTCGTCATTAAAGGAACTGTCTAATTTCACGAAAGTTCGCGAGTACGTATATCCGAACCAGCCATTAAGTCGGCCAAGAGTTTTTTTGATTAAAAATTCAACTCCATAAGCTTTTCCTTCTCCTTGCAAAAGTTGTGTTTCAATATTTTCACTCAATAATAAATCGGCGCCAACCTTATAGTCTAAAAAGTTTTTCGATTTTTTAAAATATCCTTCAAGACTTAATTCAAGATCTTTTGAATTGATATTTTTAAAGAAACCGATCGAAAACTGATGTGACTCTTGCGGTTTTACATTCATGTCAGAAAGTTTCCAAGTATCTGTTGGCGACTGCGTTGTGTTACTCGATAATAAGTGAATGTATTGAAATGCTTTGTCATAACTAGCTTTGACAGAAAAATCATCGGCTATAAAATAACGTGCTGAAATTCTTGGTTCAAGACCGCCATACGTTTTATAGAATTCATTTTTTCCAAAGGTTTCAACGCCAATAACGGAGCCTTCAGATTTTGGGACGCCGGCTTGATAAATTCGTTGATTTGATTCGCCAAGAGCGGAAAAAGTAGAATATCTCAACCCTACATCAATCAATAAATCATCATTTATAGTGTAACTATCAGAAATGTGGACGCCAGATTCTAAGCCTCTTTCTTTCTCAATATCGGTTCTAAGTAAAAGAGATTCTTCACTTTTTGGGTTCAAATATCCAGGGCGAATTCCATATAATTTGCTAGATACTCCGTAAGTTAATTTATGTTTGTCATTTAAAGTATAGTTGAATTTGGCCAAAACTTGCGTTTCATTTAGCTTATAACCAAAATCAAAAGCATTTTGATTATTGCTATCGTAATCAATCCCAAATTTATATTCAGTATTAGTCAACACTAATTGCCCGTTGTGTTTTTCATTGAATTTATGACTCCATTTTAATGTGGCAAGTCTATTGCTGTAATTAAATAAGGAGTCAGACGAAATGTTGAATTCGTCATTACTTAAATAGAATGTAGCATCAACCTTGTCATTTGGTCCAAATTTGTGGCTGTATTTGACGATTGCATCATAAAATGAAGCTTTGCTTTTTTTCAAATCTTCATCATCAAGTGCCTTGAGAATCCAGCCAGAATAAGTGGCTCTTCCGCCCACTAGCAAACTTGATTTTCCTTTCACAATTGGCGTGCTGACCATCAAATTACTTGTAACTGGACCAATAGCTCCTTCACCAGAAAATTTTGTGTCATTTCCGTCCTTTGAAGTAATGTCAAAAACAGAAGAAAGTCTTCCTCCAAATTCTGCCGGAATGCTTCCTTTGTATAAATCAGCTTTTTGTGTTGTAAATGGATTTACGGCAGAGAAAAATCCAAAGAAATGCGACGGATTATAAATAAGTCCGTTATCTAATAATATCAAGTTTTGATCTTCTTTTCCACCACGAACACTAAATCCCGCTGCGCCTTCACCAGTGGTTTTTACTCCCGGTAAAATGGTAACTGCCTTAAAAATGTCGCGTTCTCCAAGAACCAACGGAACTCTTTTTAAATTTTCAAGATCAATCGAAGTCACGCCGGTTTTTGTGCTGACCAATTTTTCGTTTGTCTTTGCATTTATGGTAACTTCATCAAGTACGTTTATGTTTTCTGAGACTAAAGCGTCAAAATTTCCATCGCCATACGCAACAATTTTTCGTTCGACGCGCTTGTAATCAATCGACTCAATCTCAAGAGTTGAAGCGCCACCCGGAACACTTACAGAATAAAATCCGTTGACATCTGTAATTGCATTTGATTGTCTTCCTTTAACTTTAACTTCCACGCCAACAGCAGGTTTATTTGTGGCAACATCTCTTACATAACCCGAAATTGTTTTTGGTTTGGTGTCTGTCAGTCGTGTTTCTTTTCCAATCAATGTAACTGTGGGATCGTATGTCCTAGGCGTGCCTAAATTTTCATTTGACTCAGGATTGACATTTTCAGAAGATAGAACTGGGTCTTTTTTAATACTATTCCCAAAGTAATTTTCAGGGAGTTGGTTACGAATAATTATGTTTTTTGTCAAAATGATTTTTTCATTTTGAACAATATAATTATAATTAGTTGTTGCCAAAACATCAGTAAGAATTTCATCTAAACTTTTATCGGAAAAAGATTTGCTAATGGTTGTAGAATCAGTCTTTACCCAATTTGGATCAAAATAAAATTTGCTTCCAGTGGTTTTTTCGATTTGCTCAATCGCACCTGATAAATTTTTGTTATGTATGGACAATGTATATTTTTTACCAGATTCTTGAGCGTAGCTAAAAAAACTGACAAGACATATTGCGATGAGATAAATTTTTTTCATGTAGAACTATTTAGAAAGTGATTCAAGATAAGTAAGTAGGTTTCCGACAAATTGCTGTTCGTCAGTCTTTTCCAATCTAGAATTTTCACTATAGTAATTATTGATTTCGGAGTTGAAATTCGGATATATTTTTAATAGTTCGTTTTTGCTGTATTTAATGAAAGTATTTTTGTAAGAAATTAAAAACTGCTTGCGATTCACAAATTCCGAAACAACATAATTTTTTTCTATTTTTTCACTTTTCGTTTTCAAATGCTTTGTAAATAAAGTTACGTCCTTACTTTTGATCTCTTCTTCATGAAAGCCTAAAGCATCCAAATTGACGAATTTTTTGCCACTTAAAAAGAAGTTTTTAGTCTTGTTTTTTATAACGGAAACAGCTCTCAAATCTTGTTCTCCATTCGTTTTTAACAGGAGTAAATCTTTGTAAACATCATAGTTTATGTAGAGATTGTCATAGATTTGTTCGTCGTAATAAACTGAACCTATTTCATATTTTTTATCAAAAAGGTACTGGCTGTTTTTATCTTTTAAAATATAAAAATCGACATACATAACTCCATTATTTATAGGAAGATTTTCGAGACCAATTTTAGAATCTGCCCATACTGAAAGGTTAGAATTTTGGTCTTGTGCAGACATATGAATGGTAGAGAGATTTAAGAAATAAAAAAGGAATGCGATATTAATTTTGCGCATAAAATATGATTGTTTGAATGAATCAATAAAATTACCACAAAATTCTTACGAAATTTATGCTAAATTATTATTTAACATTCGCAGGGTGTGTTAAATATTATAAACGAAATACTGCCAACGAAAATGCAAGTTCTCGTCAATTATGTAATCGTTGATAGAATTTGGATGCAAACAGTCATTAACGCTGATGTGGGATTGGGTTTATCTTATAAAACTTAAAAACCCCATCTCAATAAAGAAATGGGGTTTTAGTTGAATTAACCTTTAAAAAAGAATAATTATTATCTTCTGTCGTCTCTGCGATCGTCACGTCTTTCTGGACGAGGCGATCTTTCTTCTCTCGGAGCATTTTCATCTCTTGGAGGTCTTGGCAATAAAGCCTTTCTAGAAACTTTCTCTTTTCTTGTTTTTGGGTCTAAACCTAAATATTTCACTTGGAATACATCGCCCATGTTTACCACATCGGTTACGTTTTCTGTTCTTTCCCAAGCCAACTCCGATACGTGCAATAAAACTTCGTTTCCTGGCGCTTCTGTATATTCTACAACTGCACCAAAATCCAACATCTTGATTACTTTCACTTCATAAGCTTCTCCCATTTGTGGTTTGAAGATGATAGAATCAATCTTAGCCAATACAGCAGCGATTCCGTCAGGATCTGTTCCAAGGATTTCAACAACACCTTGCTCATCAACCTCGTTGATCACGATTGTTGTTCCTGTAGCTTTTTGTAATTCTTGAATTACTTTTCCTCCAGGTCCGATCAATGCACCAATGAAAGCACCAGGAATGGTACGCATGATGATTTTTGGAGCGTGAACTTTAACGTCAGTTCTTGGTTTGTCAAGCGTTTCAATCAATTTTCCTAAGATGTGCAAACGTCCGTCACGAGCCTGAGCCAAAGCTTGCTCCATGATTTCATATTTCAATCCGTCGATTTTGATGTCCATTTGACACGCTGTGATACCTTCAGAAGTTCCAGTTACTTTGAAATCCATATCTCCCAAGTGATCTTCATCACCTAAGATATCTGATAAAACGGCAAAACGATCTCCGTCAGTAATCAATCCCATCGCGATTCCAGAAACTGGACGAATCATTTGAATACCAGCATCCATCAAAGATAAAGTTCCAGCACAAACTGTTGCCATTGAAGACGAACCGTTTGATTCCAATACTTCAGAAACCACACGAATTGTATAAGGACAATCAGCAGGAATCATGTTTTTCAACGCTCTTTGAGCCAAGTTTCCGTGACCAACTTCTCTTCTTGAAGTTCCTCTCAATGGACGCGCTTCTCCTGTAGAAAATGGTGGGAAATTATAGTGCAAATAGAATTTTTCTTCTCCTTGTTCAGATGGTGAATCAATTTGGTTAGCTTCTCTAGAAGTTCCTAAAGTTGCAGTAGCCAAAGCTTGCGTTTCTCCACGTGTAAACAATGCAGAACCGTGAACTGATGGCAAATAATCTACTTCAGACCAGATATCTCTGATTTCTGTAGTTTTTCTTCCGTCAAGACGAGTTCCTAAATCTAAAGTTACATTACGAACCGCTTCTTTGTTGACTTTTTTGAAGTATTTAGAAACTAAATCTCCGTTTTCCAACAATTCTTCGTCAGTAAATAACGTTTTTACTTCTTCTTTTACTTCGTCAAATGCAGCTGAACGTTCGTGTTTAGCCGAACCTTTGCTTGCAATCGCGTAAATTTTATCGTAAGAAGCTGCTTTTACTTTTTCGTAAATCACTTCGTCTTCTCTTTCTCCTTCATACGTACGAACTTCTTTTTTTCCAAATGCCTGAGCCAATCTTTCTTGAGCAGCGATTTGTACTTTAATATGTTCGTGTGCGAATTTAATGGCTTCAACCATTTCAGCTTCTGAAATTTCTTTCATTTCACCTTCTACCATTGCGATAGAATCGGTTGATGCTCCAATCATCATGTCGATATCTGACAATTCTAATTGTGCACGAGATGGATTGATGATGAATTTACCGTCAATTCTTCCCACTCTAGCTTCAGAAATCAATGTTTCAAAAGGAATGTCAGACAAAGCAAGTGCTGCCGAAGCTGCCAAACCTGCCAGTGCATCTGGCATAACGTCTTCATCATGAGACATCAACTGAATCATAACTTGAACTTCTGCATGATAATCTGATGGGAATAACGGACGCAAAACACGGTCAACTAATCTCATTGTTAATACTTCGTTGTCACTTGGGCGTGCTTCTCTTTTGAAGAAACCTCCAGGAAAACGACCTGCTGCAGCAAATTTTTCTCTGTAATCTACCGTTAACGGTAAAAAGTCGATACCTGGACTTGCTTTTCTTGCGGAAACAACTGTACCTAAAATTACAGTTTTTCCAATTCTTACTACTACAGAACCGTCAGCTTGTTTTGCTAAACGACCTGTCTCGATTGTGATGCTTCTGCCATCACCTAAATCGATGCTTTCTACAAATAATTGTGGAATCATAAATTAATTCTCTAATTGATTAAACAATGGGTTTTAGTTGTGTTGTAGTTGTTGTGTGTAGTTATTGTTCTAAAACCCAATGAAAAACCAAACTTTTATTGCAATATGTGTAAAAACAAAAAGAGGCGCGTGAGCACCTCTTTTCTATTGAATTATTTTCTAATATTCAATTCTTTAATAATCTCACGATATCTGTTGATATCTTTCTTTTTAAGATAATCAAGTAAGCTTCTTCTTTTACCTACTAAAAGTACAAGTGAACGCTCAGTGTTGTAATCGTGACGATTTTTTTTCAAGTGCTCAGTCAAGTGGCTAATTCTGAATGTGAACAATGCGATTTGACCTTCTGCTGAACCAGTGTTTTCAGCTTTTCCTCCGTGTTTAGCGAAGATTTCCGCTTTAACTTCATTAGTTAAGTACATGCTAATATTATTTTAAATGATTATTATGTATGAACAAGTTTTTCTTATTCGTGTGCAAAGGTAACTATTAATTTCAGATTAAAAAATTTAAAGATTGAAGAATTTGAAAATTGTTCAAAAAAGCGAATGCAATCTTTTAATAATTAAATCTTTAAAATTAAAATAACTTCGCTACTTCTGCATTTACAAATTCTAAAAACCTTTCGTCCAAGTCAGAAAATGGGTCCAATACATTAGAATCAATATCAATTTGCCCAATATTTTTTCCGTCCACGAAAAGTGGCACCACGATTTCAGATTTTACCGTAAAACTGCAAGCGATATAATTATCCTGAGCTTTTACATCTGGAACCACGAAATTTTCATTTGAAACCGCCACTTGTCCACAAATTCCTTTTCCAAACGGAATTACCGTGTGATCAGTTGGCTCTCCGGCGTATGGCCCCAACAATAATTCTTCTTTTTCGCCATTGCGGAAGTAAAATCCAACCCAGTCATAATAGTCAATGTTGTCTTTTAAAAGATGACAAAGCTGTAATAATTTGTCTTCTCGCAATGTATCTTTATGGTGTAATATATCTTCAACCTTTGGTTTTAATTCTTCGAAAGTCATAATTGATGATTTTTTTACAAAAGTATTTATTTGATAGATGATAAAATTGTATAGTTTTGTTAAAACTCAATTTTTTGAAAAAGTATTTCCAGCTTTACCGACCGTTTTTTATTTTCCTCCTAAAGTTTTTTGTAACTTATGGAATCCTTACTTTTTGCTACCAAATGTATTTGAATAGTTTTAATTCAAGACAATTGGAGATCGACGGAATGACAAGATTTGTAGCCTATCAAACCGAAGATTTACTGCAATTCATTGGCCAAGATGCGTATACAATTCCGCACTTGAAGCAAGCATGCATGAAATTATTTTTAAATGAAAAATATTTGGCAAGAGTAGTGGAAGGTTGCAATGCGATGAGTGTGATGATTCTTTTTGTGGCTTTTGTAATCGCTTTCAAAGGGAAATTGAAACACACAATCTTATTTTTAATCGTTGGAGTTTTAATCATACATTTCTTGAATGTCCTGCGAATCGCGCTGTTGGCATTGGCACTTTTTCATTATCCAGAATATGAACATCTTTTGCACGGCGTTGTTTTTCCGCTATTTATTTATGGAGTTGTCTTTGGTTTGTGGGTAATTTGGGTTCAAAAATTTTCTACATATGCAAAAGCTACTTAGTTATAAAAAGAAAATCTTATTTTCAATTGCACTGGTACTTTTATTAGCGGTAATAAGGACTTATGAGCACTTATTTTACTATCCGTTTTTAGATTATTTTACCAGAGATTATTCAAATTTGCCTTTTCCACAATATGACGCGATCAAACTATTTTTCAGTTTGTTATTACGATATGCTTTAAATTCGATAATTTCATTAGCAATAATTCAGGTTTTGTTCAAGGATTTTTCATTGACCAAATTTGCTTCCGTTTTATATTTGCTATTTTTTATTATCCTAATTATTACGCTTTTTGTCATCTTAAATTTTTCGGCGGAGGCCAATAATTTACTGCTCTTTTACGTTAGAAGATTTTTGATTCAACCGCTTTTTGTACTTTTATTTGTTCCAGCTTTCTATTATCAGAACCAATTGATAAAGAAAAATAACAAATCAGATAGTTTTGAGTAAAAAATTTAATATTTTTGCAATGCATTTATTTTCAATATGATGAGTTTCAAAAAGAGCACAAGTTTAATTTTAGCATTTTTCCTATTGGTTTCCAATATGGGAATGGCTTTAAACGTGCACTTTTGCGAAGGAAAACTTGCATCGATTTCAACTGCTTACAATGTTGAAGAAACCTGCGAAGCACCAAAAACTTCAGATAAAAAGTGTTGTGCAGAGAAAGAAGTAAATCACAAAAAATGCTGTTCTGACAAAGAATTAGACCTCAAGAAAAAAACAGAAGAAGTTGTAATCAAAACGTTTTCGTTTCAAATCGACATCCCTTGCTTGGTAGAAGATTGGAAACCAATTGTTTTCGAAACGCTTCCTACTTCAATCCAGCAAACTAAGATTGAGTATTGCTGTGATGCCAATGCGCCACCGCTGTTCAAACTTTATTCTCAATATATTTTCTACGCGTGATTTAGTGTTTCAATAACAAAGCCATTTCTTTTGGCCAAAACTTCTTGATAACATTAAATCTTTTTTTATGCAAAAGCAATTATTACTGATTGCATTATTGTTAGTTTCAACTTTTTCATTTTCGCAAGAATTAAGGGGAAAAGTCACCGAAGCTACCACTGAAAATCAGTCACTTCCGGGAGCCAGCGTTCAATGGCTCAATACACAGATCGGTACAACAACAGATGAAAACGGAGAATTTTCTATTCCGTATAGTTCAGAAAATACAAAGTTGATTATCAGTTTTGTAGGTTTTGAATCCGATACGCTGACCATCAATTCGTCTGCTTATATCAGACATTCGCTTTCTCAAACCAAAAATCTTGAAGAAGTCGTGATAAATAAAGAACGCAAAAGTTTACAGCGTTCAAATCTGCAAACAGCCAATGTTTCGACAATGTTCAGTAAAGAATTGCTGAAAGCCGCATGCTGTAATTTAGCCGAAAGTTTTGAAACAAATCCCTCCATCGACGTGAATTTTTCGGATGCTTTGACCGGAACAAAACAAATCAAAATGCTTGGTTTGACAAGTCCTTATTTAATGATTACGGAGGAAAATATTCCTTCGGTTCGTGGCGCTTCACAAGCTTATGGATTATCATTTACGCCGGGAACTTGGGTGGAAAGTATCCAGATTACAAAAGGTGCGGGCTCTGTGGTAAACGGTTTTGAAAGTATTTCGGGACAAATTAATACCGAATTAATCAAACCTGTAAATGACATTCCGTTTTTCTTAAATGTGTACGGATCAACCGACAGCCGTTTTGAGGTAAATACGCATTTTAACAAAAAAGTTTCTGATAAATGGGCAACGAGTTTGTTCGTTCACGGAAATACGAGAGTCGCTAAAAATGACATGAATGACGATGGATTTTTAGACAATCCGTTGGCGAAACAAATCAATGTTTTAAACCGTTGGCAATATTCTGACCTTGAAAAAGGATGGGTGAGTTTCATCAATTTTAGATATATGAACGATGATAAACAAACTGGAGAAATTGATTTTGACAAAGATCGCGACAAGTTAACGACCAATTATTGGGGTTCGGAAATCAAGACGCGACGTTATGATGTTTCGGCAAAATTGGGCTACGTTTTTCCTGATATGCCATACCAAAGTATTGGTTTGCAAACTGCATTTAATGGTCATGACCAAGAATCGTATTTTGGTCTAAATCAATATGATATCAATCAAAAAAGTTTTTATTCAAACCTTATTTTTAGCTCAATCATCAGCAATACGTTGAACAAATTTTCTACTGGTTTGAATTTTACGTATGACAAATATGATGAATTTGTAGGCTTACCAAATATCTCTAAAGATTTTGATAGAATCGATGATTCTATCGGAGCATTTTTTGAATATACATATGACAACACTGATAATTTTAGTTTGGTTGCTGGCGCAAGAGTGGACAATCACAATCGATTGGGGACTTTTGTAACGCCAAGATTACACATGAAATATATTCCGTGGGAACGAGGAACTTTGAGAGCTTCGGCCGGAAGAGGAAAACGTTCTGCAAATATTTTTGCTGAAAATCAACAACTTTTTGCAAGTTCAAGAGTCTTTGATGTTTTAAATACAAATGGAAAAATCTACGGTTTAGATGCAGAAATCGCTTGGAATTATGGTTTAAGTTTTATGCAAGGTTTCACGCTTTTTAACCGTCCAGCGGATGTGAGCGTAGATTTTTATAGAACTGATTTTCAGAATCAAGCAGTTGTCGATTTATATGCTTCGCCTCAACAAGCTTTGTTTTATAACTTGAACGGAAGTTCGTATGCCAACAGCTTGCAATTGGATTTTAATTATGAATTGGCCACGCATTTCAACCTGAGAACAGCCTACAAATATTATGAAATTGAAACCGATTATTTGAGCGGAAGCGCACAAAGACCATTGCAAGCAAAGCATCGTTTCTTCGCTAATTTAGCTTATGAAACACACATCGCCGAAAAAGGAAAACAATGGAAATTTGATTTTACTTACAATTGGTTGGGAAAACAACAATTGCCAAACACAGCTTCAAATCCAGAAGCAGACAGACTTCCAGAATATTCTCCGGCGTTTGCCGTTATGAATGCGCAGATTACCAGAACTTTTTCTTCTACATTTGAAGTGTATGTTGGTGGAGAAAATATTGGTAACTATCAGCAAGATAAAGCAATTGTTGGTGCAGAAAATCCTTTTGGACCAAATTTTGATAGTTCTATAATTTACGCTCCGATTTTTGGGCAAATGTATTACGCAGGCTTGAGATTTAAAATAAAATAATAATAATTGAGGATGAGATTGCTTTCCCGATGTTTCGGGAAAAGCTATTCCTCGCAAAGACAATCAAATATGAAAAAAATAATGTTAGTGCTTTTGCTTTCCATAATCGGATTTTCATCGCAAGCACAGGAAAAAAAGAGTAAAAATGCCAAAAAAGACATTGAAGTCAGAGGCAATTGCGAGATGTGCAAAAAGCGTATCGAAAAGACGGCTTACGCTGTTCCCGGCGTAAAATCGGCAGAATGGCACCAAGACGATCAAACGTTGCACGTTATTTTAAATGAGCAAAAAACAGATGAATTGAAAGTGCAACAGGCCATTGCGAAGGTTGGACACGATACGAAAGATGTTCGCGCGACAGATGAAGATTATGCAAAACTTCATACTTGTTGTTCATACGATCGAAAATAAAAAAAAATCCGGAGTCTAATTAGCTCCGGATTTTTTTATTCTAATTCAATTGTTTTAATTTCAGAGATTAATTTGCCATCGGCAGAAAAACCTTCGATTAAAATTAGTACTTTCTTTTGATTCATATCTGGAAACTTAAAAGAAAATTGACCGTTTTCAGATTGTATTTTAGGAATCCAATGTATTGTTCCAAAGTTTTGAAATCCTTTGTTTTCAGTGGAAGCGTAAGTGCTATTTTTGAATTTTGCTACTTTCGAAAATGCATTTTTTATTTCATACGACCTGGAGTCGTTCTTCTTACTGATGTATTTGCTGTCTGGTCGCGTGTAGATTTTTATAATGCCTCGATTATTTATTCCGGCAGCGGGCGTTACACTTGCGTTTGAGTAGATCTCGTCTATATGGCTCATTCGCATATTGGCTAGGATGTCAAAATCCGTTTGCTGCATTCCATCAATGTATAAAATTGGCACTTTTTCGTCTGCACTTATCTTTGAAATACTTCGTCCGTAAATATGAACGGTATTTTCAAAAATATGAAGATGAACACTAAATCCATTAGTTCTTAAATAGTTTAATACATCTGAATTATCATTTTCGTCAACTTTGTAAGCTCTTAAACTAGTATTATCAAGAGTTGCATTTTTTAGCTTTGGCTTTTGAGTAACTGAAATATCCACAGGGTTTATGGTAATTGACCCGGATGGAAATTCTGGCAATTCAAAATTAATTTTTGCATCGACGCCACATTCAGCTTTTTCATTTGTAAACGGCTTATTAAATTTTTTGCGACCATCAGAAATTTTTGCATATAAATTAAGTGGAATCGTCTTGTTGTTTTGGTCCAGTAATGAAAAATTTACAAATGTTGAATCTGCTAAGATCAAATTTGGAAATACAAATTCGTTTTTTTCATTTATAGACGAAGTTTCATTGATATCAGCGTTTATCGAGTAAAGTTTTGCCTTAAACTTTGAACGATCTCTTAAATCCTGATTGGCAGTTCCTTTGACGCTAATTCCAAAATCGAACGTAAACTTTTCCTTTGGTGGAGTTCCAATTATATTGTGCCATTTCTGTTTTCCCAAATTTTGGTTTAACAAAAAAAGGTCTAAAGCATATTGCTTTGCTTTTGAAATATCTTCGAAATAATATTGGGCATCAAATTTTCTGGTGTTGACGTATGGATTTATGTAAAATGATGAGAAGATCGTGTGATGTTTTGTTGATGATAAACTTTCAATCGGAAGAACAGATACGCTAAAATGTCCCTTTGAAAGATTTGTGCTTGTGGCGATACTTATTGAATCATTTTTCCTTAATTTATTTTGAATCGACAGATTTGAGTCATTCTTTGGATATTTAAAAATATGACGTTCGGAAAATTGATTTTTTTCAGTGTCAATAATGCGCAACGTATTTACTCCGTCGAAAAGCAGCTCATTTGAAAACGTGATTGCTTGTTCAAGATTATTGTTCAAATAATTGAAATCAAGAATGTTGTATTTATTGTCTTGGTGAATTAAAAGAAATAATTTGCGACCTTTAAAGTAGTCCAAGCTATTTTTATTCGTTCTAATTTTGACAATTGTTTTATCTTTAATCGCGAAATTATTTACGTCAAAAGACAATCCTGTTTCTTGAGATTCGGGGAGTGTTTTTTCAATTGTTTTGCCGTCGATTTTAAAGGTGATTTTTCCTTTTTTTGTTGCAAAATATTGAAACTTACCTAATCCAAATTTATTTAAGGCAATATTCTGTGTTGGTTTGTTCTCTTCGTCCATTAAGGTAACTTCCGTCAGAGAAAGTGGATTTCCGTTACAATCGCTGATTTTTATGCCAACTGAGTTTTCTGCATTGCTTATAATGGAACCACCTTCAGGAAAAAAATCGACGTTTATTTTAGAGTAGTTTGGCTTTTGGGCATCCGAAATTTGCTGTTCTTTTGTGTTGATGACGTTAATTTCAAAAGTTGAAGACTCATCTTCTTGGAAATTATTCATCCAATTAGTAAAAACTTGAATATAATACTTTCCACTTTTGAAATCCTCGCCTAACTTAAATTTTCCATCGAAGCTTCCGTTATCAGCAAAAAGCAGTTGGTCGGCAATCTTATTTCCTGAATCATCAAATAAATGTGCGTAAACATTTGTTGTAGCGAAAAATGGAGTGTTTTTCTTTCTGTGGAAAACATAACCGCTAAACCATACCTGTTCATTCGACAGATAATGAGATTTGTTTAAATGAAGGTGGATATTCTCTCGATCTAAATAGAAATAATTTTCTAAGATATTTGCTATGTTTTCCTTTTCTGGAGATGATTCTTGAGCCGTTGCTAACAACGATGAAAAGAAAATAACAAAGGTTACAAGTTTTATTTTCGCTAACTGCATGGAATATAATTTAATGCGATAAATATAATTCAAAAATGATACGAACAACATAAAAATAGGAAAAAGACGCCAAAAAAAAAGACGCTCAATTAAGAGCGCCTTTTCAATTATTTTTTAAAATGATATTACATCATTCCCGGCATACCGCCGCCCATTGGGTTTCCGCCACCGTTTTCTTCTTTAATTTCAACCAAAGCACATTCTGTAGTCAAGATCATTCCAGAAACTGAAGCTGCGTTTTCAAGAGCCACACGAGTTACTTTTTTAGGGTCGATGATTCCTGCTTTTAGCATATCAACATATTCGTCAGTTTTTGCATTGTAACCAAAATCTCCTGAACCTTCAGCCACTTTTGCAACAACTACAGAACCTTCAAGACCAGCGTTTTCAACGATAGTTCTCAACGGAGCTTCAACCGCGCGAGCCACGATTTGAATTCCTGTAGCTTCATCAGCATTGTCAGCTTTAATGTCTTTCAAAGCATTTTTAGCTCTTAACAAAGCAACACCTCCACCGGCAACGATTCCTTCTTCAACAGCAGCGCGAGTTGCGTGTAAAGCGTCATCAACTCTGTCTTTTTTCTCTTTCATTTCAACTTCAGAAGCAGCGCCAACATAAAGAACGGCAACACCTCCAGCTAGTTTAGCCAAACGTTCTTGCAATTTCTCTCTGTCATAATCAGAAGTCGTAGTTTCCATTTGACCTTTGATTTGGTTCACTCTGTTTTTGATCAATTCTGCATCGCCAGCACCGCTCACCAATGTTGTTGTGTCTTTGTTGATTGTTACTCTTTTTGCTGTTCCAAGCATCTCAAGAGTTGCATTTTCTAACGTATAACCTTGCTCTTCAGCAATTACAGTTCCGCCGGTTAAGATTGCGATATCTTCTAATAACGCTTTTCTTCTGTCTCCAAAACCTGGCGCCTTTACCGCGGCAATTTTTAAAGCACCTCTTAATTTATTTACAACTAAAGTTGAAAGCGCTTCTCCGTCAACATCTTCTGCAATAATCAATAATGGTTTTCCTGATTGAGCAACTGGTTCCAAAATTGGAAGCAATTCTTTCAAAGAAGAAACTTTTTTGTCATACAATAAGATGTAAGGACTTTCTAATTCTGCTTCCATTTTCTCTGAATTGGTAACAAAATATGGAGAAAGATATCCTCTGTCAAATTGCATTCCTTCCACAACGTCAACATACGTGTCAGTTCCTTTTGCTTCTTCAACAGTAATTACGCCTTCTTTTCCAACTTTTCCAAAAGCTGTTGCAATCAATTCACCGATTACATCATCATTATTAGCAGAAATAGACGCAACTTGTTTGATTTTGTCAACATTTGTTCCCACTTCTGTAGCTTGTTTTGCCAAGTCAGCAACGATAGCTTCAACAGCTTTATCGATACCTCTTTTCAAGTCCATTGGATTTGCTCCAGCAGCAACGTTTTTCAAACCTTCTTTTACGATTGCTTGTGCTAAAACTGTTGCAGTTGTAGTTCCGTCTCCAGCTAAATCGTTAGTTTTTGAAGCTACTTCTTTAACCATTTGAGCACCCATATTTTCAAGAGTGTCTTGTAATTCGATTTCTTTTGCCACAGAAACACCGTCTTTTGTAACTGTTGGTCCACCAAAAGATTTTCCAATAATTACATTACGACCTTTTGGTCCCAAAGTTACTTTTACTGCATTTGCCAATGCATCCACACCGCGTTTCAAACCGTCACGTGCTTCAATATCAAATTTTATTTCTTTTGCCATTTTATATGCTTTAGGCAGAAAGCTTTAAGTTTTAAGCTTTTCCGTTCTGCGTTAATATTTGTTTTAATTTGTAAATTTTACTTTTAATGCTGTTGACTTTTTCTAAAAATAATACCGCATTTCCATTATCAATGTATTGCAAATCTCTAGATAAAATCAAAAGATATTCTGTTTCGCTTGCTGAACCAAGTGCTATATTTAAAAAGTAGTTAAATTCTTTATCGCTATTTCTTCCGCAACCTTCACTAATATTTGTGGGAACAGAGGAAGCAGCTCTTCGAATTTGGCTAGTTAAGCTATAAATTTCTTCTTTAGGAAAATTGGCTGTCAATTTATAAATCTCTAAAGTCAAAGAATGGCTTAATTGCCAGATATCATACTTTTTAAAATCTCTCATTATTTTGGCGTGTAGTTTTATATTCTGCAAAAGCTTACGGCATAAAGCCTAAAGCTTACAGCTTTTTAAATAATCGCAAGAATATCGTCCTCACGCATAATCAAATAATCTTTTCCTTCTAATTTCAATTCAGTTCCAGCATATTTTCCGTAAAGTACAGAATCTCCAACTTTAACAGTCATATCGTGATCTTTGTTTCCGTTTCCAACAGCAACAACAGTTCCTTTTTGTGGTTTTTCTTTTGCAGTGTCAGGAATAAAGATTCCAGAAGCAGTTTTTGTTTCTGCAGCAGCAGGTTCCACTAATACTCTGTCTGAAAGTGGTTTAATGTTTAAAGCCATAATTAAAAATTTATATTAGGTTGTTTTTCTAAGTTTCCTTCTATTAGTCAGAAATTGTGCCAATCGCAGTTTCTGACATTTTGGGCAAAAAAAAATGCCAACACGTCAGATGTTGGCATTTAATATATATGTTGTAATGACTATTTTGTAGTGTCAGCAGCAGTTGGTTGCGCAGTTGTTGAAGCCGGAGCTTCAGTTACTGGAGTCGTTGGCGTTGCAGTTTGTGCAGGAGCAGCAGTTTCAGGTTTTGGCGCTGGCGCTGCATTTCTGTCAATTATTTTTGATCCGCTGTCACCAAAAGTTCCTGTGAAGCTTAAGCTAGACAATAAAATCAATACGATTAATAATGTAGCCAAAGTCCAAGTACTTTTATCAAGGAAATCAGATGTTTTTTGCACACCACCAATTTGACCGCCACCACCAAGTGTAGATGATAAACCGCCACCTTTAGGGTTTTGTACCATAATTACTACTACCAATAGAAAACAAACTATCGTGATTAAAACCAAAAAAATTGTAAATGTGCTCATTGTATTAATTATTGTTATTTTGTTGTAATAATTTTATATCTAAAATTCGGTCTGCAAAGAAATGATTTTTTTCTGGATATTTCAAAATTAATATTTCATATGCTTGAATTGCTTTCTGATATTTTTTTTGTTCAAGATAAACCTTGGCTAAAGTTTCTGTCATAAGATAAGAACTGTCCTGCGAATTTCGCTCTGAAACTATTGTAATTGCTGGCATGTTTCGCACTGGAGCTATTTTTGGATTGGTTTCGATGAACTTGTCAATGATGTCTAATTTTTTCTTTTTCTCTAAGTCAATTTCTAAATTTTCTTCAATTTTTTGCTCTTCAACTGGCTTTTCTTGTCTTTCAATTGGCTTAAAACTTGACAATTGCAACCATTCTTGAAATGAATGGCGTTCATTTGTTGAAAATTCTAAAGGTTTTCCAATCTCTAATTTCTCTTCTAACTTTTCATCCGACGTAATTTTCTCTGCTTGAGGAACAACTTCTAAAACAGGTGAGTTTTTAGTCGTTTCAACTTCTTGAGTTGCTTCTTTTATCGAAGAAATAATCGATTGTTCTAACGGATTTACCTTTGGTTCTTCTTCTTTAACTTTTTCTTCACGGACAATTTCAAAACCTTCGACCAAAATTTCTTTAATTCGTGCTTCTTTTTCTTCGAAAAAAGCTTTTTGAACCGCCGTAAAATTTTCTGAAGTAATAAATTCAAATAAAACGCTTCGGTCAGTTGTGTGAGCGGCAGTCGTTTTTAATTCACCATTATATTTAAAACTGTTTTGATTGTACAAGTTTTTCAAACGTAAAGCTCTTGCGCTCTGAAAAAACGGAAATTCATCCACAATTTTTTCCAAGACAAAGGTATGCCTGTCGCCAATGGCGTTTGGGTTGTTTAATAAAGATGTAAATTCAGTCAGGTTCAAAATATTAGGTTTTAAATTACCATTTTGCAAGTGTATCGTTGAAAATATCTTGTGTAATTCTCAAGAAAATTTCGTCTAATGCGGTTCTTAAAACGGCGCCAACAGGTTGGGCGTTTCCGGCGTAATCATAATAAAAAGAGTATCTTTTTTCAAAATCGTCTTCTTCTTTTTTGGTATTTCGATAGCGCAACATTACAGAAATTGTCAATCTGTTTTGAGCCGCTCTTTGGTCAGCGGTTGCCGTCATCGGAGCAATTCTATAATCCGTAATTTCGCCTTCATAAACCAAATCGCCACCAGAATTGGTTAAGCTCAAATTGGTTTGGTTTTGAATCAAATCTTGCAAAGCCAGCGTAAATGTTCGCTCAATTCCTGGTTCAATTAATTCTGCATTATTCTGGAAATAATTTACTTGAAATGTTTTTGCGTCAATTTTTCTGGTTCCCGTAAAGTTATACACTGAACAGCTATTGAACGTCAATAACAGCAGAATCGCAGGAATTATGGTTTTAATTTTTTTCATCTTGTGACAAATATACTATAAATCGAATTGTTTGATTTTTCTATATAAAGTTCTTTCAGAAATCCCGAGTTCATCGGCGGCAGCTTTTCGTTTTCCTTTATTTTTCTCCAAAGATTTTTTGATCAGCTCAATCTCTTTTTCCTCTAATTTCAGAATTTCTTCCTCTTCAACAGTTTCTGCAAAAGTATAATTATCATCGTGTTCCTCGAAATCTTCTTCATTTTTCTTCGGATTTGAGATGTACGCAACGCGAGGTTGTTCTTCAAAATCAATTTCGCTGTCGCCTTGATTGTTAGCATTTCCGTAAATCTTCTGGATCAAATTTTTATTGGTTTCTTGTACTTTCGAGCTTCCGTTTTGCATTAATTCCATCGTCAATTTTTTCAAATCGTTCAGGTCGCTTTTCATGTCAAAAAGCACTTTGTATAGAATTTCTCTTTCGGTGCTGAAATCATTTTCGCTTTTCTTGTCCTTAATTACCGAAGGCAAATTGCTTCCTTCGACAGGTAAATAGGATTGTAAAGTCAATGCCGAAATATCTCGGTTGGTTTCCAAAACAGAAATTTGTTCGGCCACATTTCGTAACTGACGAATATTTCCGCTCCAGCGAAATTTCAACAAAAACTGAACCGCATTATCATCCAGTTTAATCGGAGGCATTTTGTATTTATGGGCAAAATCCGAAGCAAATTTTCTGAAAAGCAAGTGAATATCGTCTTTCCTGTCACGTAATGGAGGCAACGGAATGTCAACTGTGCTCAAACGATAATACAAATCTTCACGAAATTTTCCTTTTTCGATGGCGTCAAACATATTAACATTTGTCGCAGCTACGATTCGAACATCTGTTTTTTGAACTTGGGAAGAACCAACTTTAATAAACTCGCCATTTTCTAAAACACGAAGCAAGCGAACCTGAGTTGTCAAAGGCAATTCACCCACTTCATCTAAGAAAATCGTTCCGCCATCGGCTACTTCAAAATAACCTTCACGCGTGGAAGTGGCTCCGGTAAAAGCGCCTTTTTCGTGACCAAAAAGCTCACTGTCAATGGTTCCTTCCGGAATTGCACCACAGTTTACAGCAATGTATTTTCCGTGTTTTCTGTGTGAAAGCGAATGAATGATTTTCGGAATACTTTCTTTTCCGACACCGCTTTCTCCCACAACCAAAACCGAAATATCCGTTGGTGCAACTTGGATTGCTTTTTCTATCGCACGATTTAATTTCGGGTCGTTCCCGATGATTTCAAATCGCTGTTTTATGGCCTGAACTGATTCCATAATTTATTTTTTAAACACAGATTTCACGAATTTAAACAGATTTAATTGGTGCTAATCTGTGAAATCTGTGTTGAAATTTATTTTTAATTCATTTCGCTGTACCCCACAACTTCTCCAATCAAAGTCCCACTTGTGCAAGTATTAATTTTTACATTGACGAAATCTCCAATTTTGTAATTTTCTCTTGGAAAAACTACGGTGATACTTTGTGAATTTCTTCCAGAAAATTGTTCTTTCGATTTTTTGGAAGTTTTTTCGATTAGAACTTCAACCGTTTTTCCGATGAATTCCTCGCTTCTGAACCAGCTGTGTTTTTGCTGTAAATCCACAATTTCTTGCAGTCTTCTGGCTTTTGTTTCTTCGGTAACATTGTCTTCCATTTTTCTTCCGGCCAAGGTTCCCGGGCGTTCCGAATAGGAATACATGTAACCGAAATTATATTTTACAAATTCCATCAAACTCAAGGTGTCTTGGTGGTCTTGTTCGGTTTCGGTTGGAAAACCGGCAATCATATCTTGGGAAATACTGCATTCTGGAATGATTGTTCTGATTTTTGTTATCAAGTCAAAATATTCCGCACGTGTATGCAAACGGTTCATTTCTTTCAAAACTCTATCACTTCCTGATTGAACAGGAAGGTGAATGTGCTTGCAGATATTTGGATATTTCGCAATAATGTGCAACACACTTTCGTGCATATCCTGCGGATTTGACGTTGAAAAACGAATACGCATTTTAGGGAAAGTAGTTGCCACCATTTCTAGTAAATTGTCAAAATTCACGGCAGTTGCTTTCTGCATATCCGATGCTTTTTCGAAATCTTTTTTCAAGCCACCACCATACCATAAATAACTGTCCACATTTTGACCCAAAAGTGTAATTTCTTTATAGCCTTGATTCCAAAGATTCGTGATTTCGGTCATGATACTTTGTGGTTCACGACTTCTTTCGCGACCACGCGTGAAGGGTACTACGCAAAACGTACACATATTATCGCAACCTCTGGTAATGGAAACCAAAGCAGTAATTCCGTTTGAGTTTAATCGAACGGGAGAAATATCGCCATAGGTTTCATCTTTTGAAAGGATAACATTGATGGCGTCATTTCCAGACTCCACTTCGGCAAGTAGATTTGGTAAATCCTTGTAAGCATCTGGACCTACAACAAGGTCTACGATTTTTTCTTCTTCTAAGAATTGGCTTTTCAAACGTTCAGCCATACAACCAAGAACCCCGACTTTCATCTTTGGGTTGATGCGTTTTACGGCATTGTATTTTTCAAGACGTTTTCTGATGGTCTGTTCGGCCTTGTCTCTGATGGAGCAGGTGTTTACCAAAACCAAATCGGCTTCTTCAAGGATTTGTGTAGTATTGAAACCATTTTCAGATAGGATGGAAGCCACGACTTCACTATCCGAAAAATTCATCGCACAGCCGTAACTCTCGATAAAAAGTTTTTTGGTATTCCCCGTTTTATGTTCTAAAACCAAGCTTTCGCCTTGTTTGTTCTCTTCAATAATCTTTTCCATACGTCTTCCTTCAGCGGAATTTATTCGATTGGCAAAGATAGAATAAATTTAAAGAATATGACAAGTTGGCAGTAAAATTTTAAGAGTTGCTAAGTCTTTGAGGAACTAAGTTTCTAAGTTGGATTGAGTGATTTTCTAACAGGTATTTTTTCCTATTAGGTATTTCGAGATTTATTTAAATGAAACCTAACAGGAGAAAATACCTGTTAGAAACTATTGCGAAGCTTTTAAAAGATAATTGTCAAAATAGCTTATACCTTAATATATATAATTTTAAATTTTTTTACAGATTCCAATTATCGCAATATTGGTCCAGAAGATTCCAAAAATTAAAATGGATTTTCAAATAGCCCCGATGGTTGCCATTATCCTTTTTTGGCGGTGTTCGCCATAAAAGATAGTGGCATCCAGCGGGAAAATGGATGGCTGAAATTCACTGCTGATTCGCTTCTAAATAAAAACAAAAATGTTTCGGTTTTTAAGTGTTGAAAATCAAGTATTTTGAATTTAAAAAAATCTTAAAACGCAATATTTAAAAAATTCCTATACTTTTGCGACAGAAATAAAAGCATTATGGCAAAGAATTTAGTGATAGTTGAGTCGCCTGCGAAGGCAAAAACCATAGAAAAATTTTTGGGAAGCGATTACCAAGTGGAGTCCAGTTATGGGCACATTGCGGATTTGCCTTCCAAGGAAATTGGGGTGGATGTATTGAATGGTTTTACACCAAAATATGAAGTTTCCCCTGATAAAAAAGCATTGGTGACGAAACTAAAAGGACTAGCGAAAAAGGCCGAGATGGTTTGGTTGGCGAGTGATGAGGACCGCGAGGGAGAGGCCATTTCGTGGCACTTGGCGGAAGAATTGAATTTAAAACCTGAGAAGACCAAAAGAATCGTTTTTCACGAGATTACCAAAACGGCGATTTTGAAAGCGATTGACAATCCGAGAGGAATTAATTATGACTTGGTAAACGCTCAACAGGCGAGAAGAGTCTTGGATAGATTGGTGGGTTATGAGCTTTCTCCGGTACTTTGGAGAAAAATCAAAGGCGGTTTATCGGCGGGAAGAGTACAGTCTGTTTCGGTGCGATTGATTGTGGAACGTGAAAGGGAAATTCAGAATTTTAATGCCGTTGCAAGTTATTCGGTCGTGGCTGAATTTGCTAACGAAGCTGGAAAAACATTCAAGGCGAAATTGCCAAAGAATTTCAATACGAAAAAAGAAGCCGAAGATTTTTTAAATAAAAACATCGGGTCTATATATAAGGTAGCGGATTTGGAAACAAAACCTACCAAAAAATCGCCTGCAGCACCGTTTACTACTTCGACTTTGCAACAAGAAGCGGCGCGTAAATTGTATCTTCCGGTTGGAATCACGATGCAATTGGCACAACGTTTATACGAAGCGGGTTTGATTACCTATATGAGAACGGATAGTGTAAACCTTTCGAACGATGCAATGAACGCGGCGGAAGCTGAAATCATTAAATCGTATGGAAAGGAATTCTCTAAGCCAAGAACTTTTACAACGAAAAGCAAAGGAGCTCAAGAAGCCCACGAAGCAATTCGTCCAACGGATATGTCGCGTCATACTGTGAATATCGACAGAGACCAAGCGCGTTTGTATGATTTGATTTGGAAAAGAACGTTGGCTTCTCAAATGAGCGATGCTCAATTGGAGCGAACAAACGTGAAAATCGAAGCAAACAATCATAAAGAATTATTTTCTGCGACTGGAGAAGTGTTGCTTTTTGAAGGTTTCTTGAAAGTATATTTGGAAGGAAATGATGACGATGATGAAGAGCAAGAAGGCATGTTGCCTGCGATGAAAGTCAATGAAAAATTGCAAAACAATTATATTACAGCGACAGAAAGATATTCAAGACCACCGGCAAGATATACCGAAGCTTCTTTGGTTAAGAAATTAGAAGAACTTGGAATCGGCCGTCCGTCAACTTATGCTCCGACGATTTCAACGATTATCAACAGAAATTATGTTGAGAAAGGAAATTTAGAAGGAAACGAAAGAAATTATACGCAGTTGACTTTGCAATCTGGAAAGCTTGGAGAGAAATTGCTGAAAGAAAATACGGGTTCTGATAAAGGGAAATTGGTTCCAACAGATATTGGGACGATTGTTACTGATTTCTTGGTTAAGAACTTCGAAAGAATCTTGGATTATAATTTCACTGCAAAAGTGGAGCAGGATTTTGACGAAATTGCCGAAGGAAATGTGAATTGGGCTAAAATGATGCAGGAATTCTACGACCAGTTTCACCCAAATGTGAAAGACGTGGAAGCGAATGCTGAAAGAGAAAGTGGCGAAAGAATTTTAGGAAAACATCCAGAATCAGGGAAAACCGTTTTGGTTCGTCTGGGAAAATTCGGAGCAATGGCTCAAATTGGCGATAGCGAAGACGAGGAAAAGAAATTTGCAAGTTTGCGTCCGGAGCAAAATATTGGAACAATTACCTTAGAAGAAGCCTTGAATTTGTTTTTACTTCCAAAAGCATTAGGAACGTATCAAGGAGAAGAAGTTGAAGTGAGTTTGGGACGTTTTGGCCCGTTTATTAGATTCGGGAAAGTGTTTGTTTCGCTTCCAAAAGGAGAAGAACCATTAGATGTGGATTTTGAAAGAGCTAAAGTGTTGATTGATGAAAAAATTCAAGCTGATGCACCAATTGCAGTTTATAAAGGCGAAGGTGTTCAAAAAGGAACCGGTAGATTTGGTCCTTTTATAAAATGGAACGGAATCTTTATTAATGTTTCTAAAAAATATAATTTTGACAACCTTTCTCAAAGTGATATCGAAGAATTAATTGAAGATAAAATTCAGAAAAACATTGATAAGGTAATTCACAATTGGGAAGAAGAAGGTATTTTGGTTCAAAAAGCACGTTGGGGGAGAAGTGAAATTACTAAAGGAAAAATCAAAATTGAATTGAGCAAAGATGTCGATGCGACAAAATTGACCTTGGCGGAAGTTCAAGAAATGATTGAGAAAAAAACGCCTGCAAAGAAAGCGACGGCGAAAAGAACTACAGCAACTAAAAAACCAGCTGCAAAAAAAGCAGTTACCAAAAAGAAATAATATATGGAGTTTGATTTCCTGTCGCCCTTAGATGATGAAATCTTAGAATTTATAAACGGCCTTTCTTCTCAAAATCTGGGAAGTAAGGTTGTTTTGCATACGAGCAAAGATTTTCCGGATTTGAATAAAATCAAACTCGCTATTATTGGCGTAAAGGAAAATCGCGGTGCACACATTGAAGTTGAAAATACAAAGTTGAGCCATATTCGAAAAGAATTGTATGGATTATTTCCGGGTAACTGGGAAGCTTCCATTGCTGACTTGGGAAATATTTTGGCTGGAAACGATATTGAAGACACGTATTTCGCTTTGCGTAAAGTCGTTGCTTCGTTGTTAAAGATGAAAATCATCCCAATTGTAATTGGTGGTTCTCAAGATTTGACTTATCCGCTGTATCGTGCTTACGATGAACTTGAACAAATGGTGAACTTTGTCTCAATTGACAACAAGTTTGACTTTGGAGATGCAAGCAAACCGCTCTCGGCAAATTCTTACCTCACAAAAATGATTATCGAGGAGCCAAACAACCTTTTTAATTATAGTAATTTGGGCTACCAAACCTATTATAATTCTCAAGAAGAGATCGATTTGGTAGAAAAATTATTTTTTGATGCGTACCGACTTGGAGAAGTATCCAACAATATATCGATTGCGGAGCCTGTTTTTAGAGATGCTGACATTGTAAGTGTAGATTTAACATCTGTAAAATCTTGTGATTCCGGTAATTTTATTACATTTACACCCAACGGATTTAACGGTAAAGAGATATGTTCTTTATCGAGATATGCAGGAATTAGCGATAAAGTTTCAATTTTTGGCATTTTTAATCATAATAATTCAAAGCAAGAAGCTGTTTTGATTGCCCAAATAATTTGGTATTTTATTGAAGGGTTTCACTACCGATCAAATGAATATCCTTTTGGAAGCAGAGAAAGCTACTTAAAATATATTGTTCCGTTAGAAGATGAAGAACTAATTTTCTTCAAAAGCAATAAAACTGATCGTTGGTGGATTGAAATACCATTTATTTCAAATGTTAATAATAAACTAAAAAGAAATACGTTATTACCATGCACACACGATGATTATTTAGGCGCTTGTTCTAGCGAAATCCCTGAGAGATGGTGGAAGGCACAGAGAAAAAACATAATTTAGTATGCGTACCCTGTAAATTATTTAACGTAATTTTAATTTAATGTTACAGTTTAATTAAGGATTTTTAATAAAAAAATTGTTTTTTAGAAAAATAATAAATAGGTTTACGCCCTTAAAAAATAAGAATATATCATAACCCAAATTTATATGAAGAAGTTCATTGCATTTGCAGCATTAGCGTCAATATTGTCTAGCTGTGGTTCGAGCGATAAAGGGGAATTAGTAGGTGTTAAAGGTCGTAAGTGGCATCCAGAGAAGCCATATGGTATGACTTTGGTTCCAGGTGGTGCTTTTATCATGGGTAAATCAGATGATGATTTGGCTAACGTACAAGATGCTCCAACGAAAACAGTTACTGTTCGTTCCTTTTATATGGATGAAACTGAAATTACAAACAGCGAATATAAGCAATTTGTGAAGTGGGTAAGAGACTCAACTATCAGAATGCGTCTTGCAATTATGGCTGAAGAAATGGGTCAGACTGCTGGTAGCGGTGGTATTGGAGATTTTGCATTTGACGATACAGATCCAGCAACAATGTCTGCTTATGATAAGTATATGTACGAAAACTATTACAGCTTAGGAAGTGGAGATGATCCCTATGCAGGACGAAAACTTAATAGCAAGATCAAATTGATTGAAGATCCACAAAAATACCCAGACGAATATTATGTTGAGGTAATGGATTCAATGTATTTGCCGGCTGCTGAATCGTACAACGGTTTAAGAACTATTGATGTTTCAAAATTGAAATTCAGATATTCTGAAGCTAATTTGAACGAAGCTGTAAAAACAAAAGGAAGAAAAGATTTCTATAAGAAAACTGAGCCAATCGCAATTTATCCTGATACAACAGTTTGGATTAAAGATTTTGCTTATTCTTATAATGAGCCAATGCATAATGATTACTTATGGCACCAAGCTTATGATGAGTATCCGGTAGTTGGAGTTAGCTGGAAACAAGCTAAAGCATTCTGTGCATGGAGAACATTATACAAAAATGCTTACTTGAAAAAGAAAAAAGGAAGAAACCAAATCAACTCTTTCCGTCTTCCAACAGAAGCTGAATGGGAGTATGCTGCAAGAGGTGGTTTAGAGTCAGGAACTTTCCCATGGGGTGGTCCTTATGCTAAAAATGACAGAGGTTGTTTCTTAGCAAACTTTAAGCCAAACAGAGGAGATTACGCAGCTGATGGTGCTTTATATACAGTTGAAGCTAAATCATACGATCCAAACGATTATAACTTATATAACATGTCTGGTAACGTAGCTGAGTGGACAAATTCTGCTTACGATGCAGGTTCTTATGAATTTGTTTCAACAATGAATCCAAACGTTCCAGATGCTAAAAACCAACGTAAAGTAACACGTGGTGGTTCTTGGAAAGATGTTGCTTATTTCTTGCAAGTAAGTACAAGAGATTTTGAATATGCAGATTCTGCAAGAAGCTTTATCGGTTTCAGAACTGTTCAAGATTACATGGGAACCCAAAATACTGGAAACAGATAAAAATTTAACCAACTTTATTTTTTATATTACTATTTACTTAACTAACAAAAACTATTATTTATTATGGCATTATTAAGCAAAAAAGCAATGAATTTCGCTTACGGTATGGGAGCGGCAGTTGTAATCATCGGAGCATTATTCAAAATTACTCACTTCGAAATCGGACCATTAACAGGAACATTGATGTTATCTATCGGTCTTGTAACTGAAGCGTTAATCTTTGCTTTATCTGCATTCGAACCTGTTGACAACGAAATCGACTGGACATTAGTTTACCCAGAATTAGCTGGTGGAGAAGCTAAAAAGAAAGAAGTTAAAAAAGAAAATCCAACAGAAGCTCAAGGATTATTATCTCAAAAATTAGACAACTTGTTAAAAGATGCTAAAATTGACGGAGAATTAATGGCTAGCTTAGGAAACTCTATCAAAAACTTCGAAGGAGCAGCAAAAAACATGGCACCAACTGTGGATGCTATCGCTTCTCAAAGAAAATATGCTGACGAAATGACAAGTGCTGCAACTTCACTCGAAACATTGAACAGCCTTTACAAAGTACAATTAGAAAGCGCTTCTAGAAATGCTGAAGCTAACAAAGAAATCGCTGATAACGCTACTAAATTAAAAGAACAAATGCAATCTATGACTGCAAACATTGCTTCATTAAACAATGTTTATGGTGGTATGCTTTCTGCAATGAGTAACAAAGGATAATTAGTTTAAGACTATATTTTCATTTTAATAAAATAAAACTAAACTAATTAGAAAAAATGGCAGGAGGAAAATTAACCCCTAGACAGAAGATGATTAACCTGATGTATCTGGTTTTCATCGCGATGTTGGCAATGAATATGTCCAAAGAAGTTTTATCTGCTTTTGGATTAATGAATGAAAAATTTGAAACAGCAAATAAATCTGCGACAGAAACTAACCAAGGGATGATGCAAGCGTTAGACGCTAAAGCAGGTGAAGCTGGAGGAGAATTTAAAGTTGCTGCTGAAACTGCTCATAAAGTGGAAGCGGCTACAAAAAAGTTCTATGATTTCTTAGGTGGATTGAAAGCAGACGCTTCTAAAGGAACAAAACCAGAAGAAGCTACTAACTACGAAACTCAAGATAAGGCGGATAACCTTGACAACAGTTTGTTTGTTGGTGAAGGATATACTCCAAGAGGAAACGCAGTTATTGCTGCAATTGAAGCTTACAAAACAGAAATGAAAGCGGCTTTAGGCAATGAGAAAAAATACAGTGCAATCTTGAATCAAGTTAATACTGCATTTACGACAGCTGATGTTACAAATAAAGAAGGTATCAAAGTAAAGTTCTTAGATTACCACTTTAAAGGTTTCCCACAGATTGCTTCTGTAGCTAAAATTTCTGCATGGCAAAATGATGCTAAAAAAGCGGAATCTGATGTAATCAGTGCTGCTTTAGGAAAAGCTGCGGTTCAAGCTGCATCTTACAGCAACTATCAAGCGATTGTAGTTCTTGAGAAAAATGCTTACTTCCAAGGTGAGAATGTAAAAGGTAAAGTTGTTTTGGGTCGTTACGACGAAAACACAAAACCAACATCATTTAAAGGTCCAGGTAAATTAGAGAACGGTCAAGCTGTTATCTCTTTAACTGCAGGTGGAGTAGGTGAGCAATCAATCAATGGTGAATTTACATTTACGGAAGACGGAAAAACAATTCCATTGAAATTCGCTGGAAATTATGTTGTAGTTCCACGTCCAAATTCAGCTACAATTTCTGCTGATAAAATGAACGTAGTTTACCGTGGTGTTGCAAACCCAATGACAATCTCATTCGCAGGTGTTCCAGACAATGCTGTAAACGCTTCTGCTGCTGGATTAGCGAAAACTGGAAATGGTAAATACATGATGAATCCAGGTGCTGGTCGTGAGGTAGTTATTAATGTTACGGCTAAAATGTCTGACGGTAAAACAGCAAATGACAAAAAAGTATTTAGAATCAAAAATATTCCTGGTCCAACAGGTGCTTTAAGAGGAAGAGAAACAGGTACTATCAAAGGGCCTAAATCTAACTTAGAAGTTCAAACTGTAAACGCAATTCTTGAAGATTTCGATTTTGATGTTAATCTTGCTGTAGTTGGATTTAATATTAAAGTTCCTGGACAACCAACAATTGTTGTTTCTGGAAACAAATTAGATGGAAGAGCAAAAGCTGCTGTTCAAAAAGCAAGCAGAGGTGATGTTGTTATCATTTCTGAGATCAAAACTAAGCTTGTTGGTAGCCCAATTATGTTGCCTAAAACAGCACCAGTTGCTTACGAAATCACACAATAATTATTTAAAGTTTGAGTTTTTAACTTAACTAATAAATTACAAAAAGATGAATTGGAGAAATTTTTCATTAATAGTAACATTAAGCTTAGTTTCTAGTGCAACTTTTGCACAGTCTAATCTTTTAAATGCGAAGACTCCTGATGAAATCGGGAAGAAAACAGAAGCACAGCTTAACGCTGACAATGACAAACCGCTTCCTTACGGGTATGTTCACGATCGTGACATTCTTTTAGGAAAAACGGTTTGGGAATTTGTTGATCTTGATGAAAGAATCAATTTTCCACTATATTTTCCTGTTGAGGGAAATTTAGGTCCAGATAGAAAATCACTTTACGCAGTCTTGATTGAGAATATGAAATCGGGAAAAATAACTGAAGTTTATGACGATAGTTATTTTACAACGAAAAAAACTCAAAAAGATATCGAGAGTTCTTTATCAAAAATAGATACTACAGATGCAGGTCGTGAGCAGTATAATGCTGGCGAAGCGATTACTGAAGACAATGTTGTTAGAACAGACATTCTTCCTGCTAATGTAATGGGCTATAAAATTAAAGGATATTGGTATTTTGACAAGCGTCAAGGCGAATTGAAATATCGTTTATTAGGTCTTTGTCCAGTTGTACCTGATGTTTACACAATGGGTACAGAAGAGGAAGATCCAATCGAATTATTTTGGGTATATTTTCCATCAGCTAGAGAAGTGCTTCACGGAGCATCTGCTTTCAACGACAGAAATTCAGCCATGGCTGTAACATTTGATCACTTATTAAATGCGCGCCGTTTTAGCGGTACCATTTATCAAGAAGAAAATGTTATGGGAGACAGAAAAATCGAAGATTATTTGAAAGACAATGCACAAATGCAGTTGTTAGAATCTGAAAGAGTTAAAGATAAAATCCGCAACTTCGAACAAGATATGTGGAATTATTAATAAAAAATTTCTCCAATACAAATCAACTCTTGCCTTTATTGGCAAGAGTTTTTTTATTTTTGCACTATGGTAGATTATTTAATTGTTGGTTGCGGTTTGGCCGGAATTGCTTTTGCAGAGACTGCTTTGCAAAACGGAAAATCAATATATGTCTTTGATAATAATTCACAGCAATCTTCGCGGGTAGCCGGCGGGTTGTACAATCCGGTGATTTTAAAACGTTTCAGTGAAGTTTGGAATGCACAAGAACAAATCACTTTGCTGGATTCTTTCTACGGAAATTTGGAAAAGAAATTAGAAGCAAAATTCGATTTTAAAATTCCAATTTACAGAAAGCTTTTTTCTGTTGAAGAACAAAATAATTGGTTTCAAGCAACAGACAAAATTGGTTTGGCACCATTTCTTTCTACCAAATTAATTTCTAAAAAATACACCGGAATTGATTCTCCATATAACTTTGGGGAAGTTTTGCAAACCGGTTACGTTGACACAGAAGCTTTGTTGGTTTCGTACCAAAATTATTTAAAATCAGAAGGTTGGTTTTCGACAGAAATTTTTGAATACGAAAGTTTAATTCCCAACGGCGATTTCATAGAATACAAAGATATAAAAGCCAAACATATCATCTTCGCAGAAGGCTTCGGGATGATTTCTAATCCTCATTTCGGACAGCTTCCTTTGGATGGCACAAAAGGCGAATTGCTTATTATTAAAGCGCTTGATTTGAATTTGGATGTAGTCGTGAAGACTTCAGTTTTTATTCTTCCATTGGGAAATGATTTGTACAAGGTCGGCGCGACTTACAATTGGAAAGACAAAACAAACTTTCCAACCGAGGAAGGAAAACAAGAACTCTTAGAAAACATAAAAGAAATCCTGAATTGTGATTTTGAAATAATCGAACATTTGGCAGGAGTTCGGCCAACAGTAAAAGACCGACGACCGATGGTGGGAACGCATCCAAAACACCAAAATGTTCATTTATTAAACGGTCTTGGAACGCGGGGCGTTATGCTCGCACCAGCAATGGCAAGAGATTTATTTGAAAATATTGAAACCGGAAAACCGTTAGATTTGGCAATTGATATTAAAAGATTTAAAAAAGTCCAATGGTAGTTTATTTCTTCAAAGCGTTTGGGTCATAACTGATAAAAAAGTTAATCCAAATGTTTCTAGAAATTCGCATAATTACTGGCATGAATACAATCAACGCTCCAATAATTGCGATGAAAGCGACCTTTAAATTTGTTTTCAGAAACACATAAGAAATAATAAACGCGGCAACGCCAAAAGCGATTCCGACACCATAACTGACGTACATTGCGCCAAAAAAGAAGGAAGGCTCAATCTTGTATTTCAAATCACAATGACTGCATCGTTCGTGCATTTCAAAAACTTTCGACAAATTATAAGGATTTTTGTCCACATACATACTCTCATTCTGGCATTTAGGACAAGTTCCTGTTAAAATGCTATATAATTTGGATCCTTTTTTTAACATTTGCAAAAAATTTGATTTGGCCTTTGTTTGGTTCCGCAAATTTACAATATAATTGAGGTTTAAATCTTTAAATCTCGCAATCTTTTAATCAATTTTAAATGCTTAATATACATAATTTATCGGTTTCCTTTGGAGGAACTTATTTGTTCGAAGAAGTTACTTTCCGTTTGGGAGCTGGTGACCGCGTTGGTTTAGTCGGGAAAAATGGTGCTGGAAAATCAACGATGTTGAAAATGCTGGCCAGAGACTTTGCCCCAGATTCAGGGACAATTTCTCAGGAAAAAGAAATAAGAATGGGTTTTCTTCGCCAAGATATTGATTTTGAACAAGGACGAACTGTTTTGGAAGAAGCGTATCAAGCTTTTACAGAAATTAAAGAAGTTGAGAAGAAATTAGAAGAAATCAATCATCAATTAGTTACACGAACGGATTATGAAAGTGAAGAATACAGCCAAATAATTGAAGATTTATCGGATTACACACACCGTTTTGAACTTTTAGGTGGTTACAATTACGTTGGAGATACTGAGAAAATCCTTCTTGGTTTAGGTTTCAAAAGAGAAGTTTTCAATAACCAAACCGAAACTTTTTCTGGAGGTTGGAGAATGCGTATCGAATTAGCGAAGTTACTATTACAATCCAACGATATTTTGCTTTTGGATGAGCCAACGAACCACTTGGATATCGAAAGTATCATTTGGTTGGAAGGTTTTTTGCGTAATTTCCCTGGCGTTGTTGTAATTGTTTCGCACGATAAAATGTTTTTGGATAACGTGACAAATAGAACCATCGAAATTTCATTAGGAAAAGCATACGATTTCAATAAACCCTATTCTCAATATTTAGAATTACGTCACGAAATCCGTGAAAAACAGTTGGCTACGCAGAAAAACCAAGCCAAAAAAATTGAAGAGACAGAAAAGCTAATTGAAAAGTTCCGTGCGAAAGCTTCAAAGGCTTCGATGGCGCAATCGCTTATCAAAAAATTGGACAAAGTCGAAAGAATTGAAGTAGACGAAGACGATAATTCTGTGATGAATATTTCGTTTCCGGTTTCAAAAGTTCCGGGTCGTGTGGTGATTGAAGCCGAAGATGTGACCAAAAGTTATGGCGATAAGACAATTTTGAAAGACATTTCACTTTTGGTGGAAAGAGGAAGCAAGATTGCATTCGTCGGCCAAAATGGTCAAGGAAAATCTACGTTTATCAAAGCAATCGTAAACGAATTTGAATATGAAGGAAATATAAAATTAGGCCACAACGTTCAAGTGGGATATTTTGCCCAAAACCAAGCCGAATATTTAGACGGAGAAATTACGCTATTGCGAACGATGGAAGATGCAGCGACAGACACCAATCGTTCAAAAGTGCGCGATATGTTGGGTTCTTTCTTGTTCAGAGGCGATGATGTTGAGAAAAAGGTAAAAGTCCTTTCTGGAGGCGAAAGAAACCGTCTGGCGCTTTGTAAACTGCTTTTGCAACCGATAAATGTGCTTGTGATGGATGAACCGACGAATCACTTGGATATAAAATCTAAAAATGTATTGAAAGCAGCGTTGCAGAAATATGAAGGAACGTTGCTTTTGGTTTCGCACGATAGGGATTTCTTGCAAGGAATGTCGAATCTGGTTTATGAATTTAGAGACCAAAAAATCAAGGAATATTTAGGAGATATCAACTTTTTCTTGGAACAACGCAATCTTGAAAATATGCGTGAAGTCGAAAAAAGAGACATCGCCAAAAAAGAAAACCCGAAGGAAAATAACAAATCTTCATACGAAGACCAAAAGAAAAATAAGGCTTTGCAAAACAAATTAAGCAAAGTGGAAAGCCAAATTAAACAGTTGGAAAATGACATCCAGCGCGATGACAAGCTTTTAGCTTCGGAATATGACAAACACATCGAAGACGCGTCGTTCTTTACAGCTTACAACAAAAAGAAGAAAGATTTAGACAAACTTCTTGAAGATTGGGAAGCCGTTCAATTAGAAATCGATAACGCATAAATTTTAAACCAGAGTTCGCTCTGGTTTTTTTATAGCTTTTTGTGAAAGGTTTCAGAGGTAATCCCAATGCGTTCAGAGTGTTCAATCGCCTCTCTGCTATCCTTAAAATAACAAGTGTCAACGCCCATACTTTCCATATTAGCGATGGCGTCAATTGCTTTTTGCTTTTTATGTTTTCCTGTCTGGCGGATGTAAACGGCCTTGATTGTTATTGGAAATATCTTGCAAATATCTTCGTATAAAAAAGGGTCGTGTTGCGAATCATCTCCTAGTAAAACATATTTCAAATGCGGATAAAACTCTAAAATATGCTTGATTTTTTCAAATTTGTGGTCGTGGTCGCCTCTTCCGGTCAGGAAAAAATCGGTTAGACTGGTTTTGATGTCTTTCAGTAATAAAACAGCTTTTGGGAGCTCGTGCAATTCGGCAAATTTTGTAATAAATCGGTACAAATTCCACTCGCTGCTGGAGACATAAAAAAATGCGTTTTTCTCACGGTCGCTTTCTCTTCCAGCAGAACTTAGCGCCTGATAATGCGGTACCACATCTTCAAAAATCTTTCTGTCGTTTACGTTTCTAAAAAGCAAAATGTACAATTTCTTGAAAGCATTTCGCGTATGCGAAACTAAAAACGTGTCGTCAATATCAGAAATAAATCCAAAATCACCCTCAAACGGACGAATGTAACTTCCTTTTTCAATAATTTCTTTTTCGCCATGAAACATACTCACCTTATACTCATTCCACCCATAAGCCAAGTCACGATTCAGCGGAATACAGAATTTAAAATAACCGTCGTCAAGCGTTTTTGTGTGGATTTTCAAGCCATTGTGTTCTAAATATACCGAAGCATTTTTCTGTGTTTTAATGCGAAACATCCGGATAACTGACTTCGCATTCTTCAAGTTTTTCTTTTCAAAATTATAGTCTTCCTTTGTTGTAGGCTTAAAAACGTGGCCCATCACAATCAGCTCTTGGTCGTTCGCATAACCTCGGTATAATTTTAAAATTGGCTTCATAAAAATCTGTATATTTATATAACGTTACAACAAATTACAAAAATTATAGCAATAAGAAAAATATGAGCTCGCAAAAGAAGTATATCTTGGTCGTAAATCCCATTTCTGGAGATGTTGACAAGGCCGAAATCATTGAAACAGCAACCGCTTTTGCCGAAAATGAAAATATTGATTTAATCGTTTTTGAAACCACAGGGAAAAACGACGAGAAAGCAATTCAAAAATTACAGGAAGGAAATGACGCCGAAAGAATCATTATTGTTGGTGGCGACGGCACTATAAAAATGGTTGCCGAAGCTGTGCAAGACCACAATGTGATTTTAGGAATTATTCCGGGCGGTTCGGCAAACGGACTCTCGGTAGATTTAGATTTACCCGATGAAATTGAGGAAAACTTGAAAATTGCGTTCCATAATTCCTATATGGAAATGGATATGATTTCTATCAATGGCAAAAAAAGCCTGCATTTAAGCGACATTGGAATCAATGCCGAGCTGGTAAAAAACTATGAGAATAGCAATGTTCGTGGAAAATTAGGCTACGCACTTCAAGCAATAAATACGCTAACCGGATTAAAAGAACCGTTTCACGCAAAAATAGAAACCAAAAATAGAACAGTTGAAACTGAAGCGCGAATGGTGGTCATCGCCAATTCTCAAAAATATGGAACCGGCGTAAGCATTAATCCAGATGGTGTAATGAATGACGGAAAATTTGAAATTGTCATCCTAAAAAACCTCGATTTAATCGTCTTCGGAAAAATTCTTTCTGGAAATATGCCCGTTGAAAGCGGTGACGTTGAAATTATTTCTACTGATAGAGCCACGATTACCACAAATGTTCCCGTGAGTTTTCAAATTGATGGGGAGTACTGCGACGAAGTCACTAAATTGGAAGTTGAAATTTTGCCTGGCCAAATGAAAGTGGCGATTCCTTAAATTTTTTTTGAACCAAACATCCGAATTTTTTAAACCATTTTCCTGCTTCCCGAACTATCTTTTATTTCCGAACACCGGAAAATAAAAGGATAATTTCGGGTATCAGGGTTAAAATTCAAGCTTTAGGCATCTTTTATACTTTTACAAAATTGTCGAAAAACTTTGTGTTAAACCTTAAACGGATTCCGTTCCTGCCATTCTGTTTTGGGTTCCAAATAATCAAAAATTTTATCAATCTTTTTATTAATCAACGAGTTGCTATGCTGAATAAATCCGAACATTTCCACCGGTTTTGCGCCAACAGAACTTTTAATTTCTAAAGCTGTTCTGGCAAAAACAATTTCCTTGAAACCTTGATTAATCGAATAGCCAATCATGTCATAAAGCATATTCAAATACAGCATTTTTTCCTTTTGGATTTGGTCATCATAACCCAAAAAATAAGTGTCCATTGAATCTCCGTTTTTAATCAAAGTATTAAACCCGACTAATTTATTATCAATGAAATAGCCATAAAACAGGAATTTATCGCCAAGTAATTCCTTAAAAACCCGAAAATGGTTTTTGGCCAAGAAAAATGTATTAAATGGCGCATTTTTAGCAACGTGAAAATACAAATCATAAATTGTTTTCTCGTGTTTGATAATCGCATCCAAATCCATTTTCTGCTTGGTAATCCCTTCTGATTTCTTTCGGGAACGCTTGAACTGGTCGCGGTATTTTTTGCTTAAATCAGCCACATAGTCATCGAAATTTTTCCAATTTTCCTTGATTTCAAAAACCATATTTGGCTGAGTGGAAAACTTATAGTAACCTTCGAAAGTAGCTTTTTCAAAGCTCGTGATTTCTTCTTCAGAAAAATCCTTGAAAGAGGTCAAATGGATTTTAAAACCTTTGTTTTTATAAATTTCCTTCAATGCTTCCGAAGCTTTTTTTAGCGATTTCAGTGCTTCCTGAAAATTAATTTCGGGAGAGAAATAAAAGGCATTTTGTCCGGTCAGCATGTTGTTTCCGATGAACAAAACGTGCGAGCTGAAATTCTTAAAAATAAAATTTCGAACCGAAGTTTTGATACATTTATCTCGTTCGCCAAAAGATTGCAAAAGATTTAAATTTAAAAACTGCGACAAAGCAATTCCAACTAATTTCTCGTCTTTAAACAATCCGATAAAATGGCAAGACATATTTCCCGGAGCCGATTTTTCTAGAACTTGGAGATAATTTTTAGACAGAAAAATGTTTTCCTGCGCAAAATCGTCCCAGTTTTCAGGAAGCATATTTGTGGCAGGAAAAATTTTAAAATGTATCGAATTTTTCAAAGGCGAATAAAATTATTTATTGTTTAGGGTTAAACTAATCCACAGATTAATGAACCTATAATAGTTAAAGTTAAAACCCAGTATCCGCCGTTGATTAAAATGTATTTCCAAGATTTTCTTTCGAATAAACCGTTCACTGCAATCAAAGGCAGTACGAAGAATAATCCCGTCATGCATCCGTGGAAAGCACCGTGTTTAAAGGTTCTATACGCGTTTCCATACTCCGACATAAACTTCAGATATGATTCCGTCTGAGCAACATCTGGCGCGGCGCCTCCAATCATTCCCATAGCGCCAAATTGGTGAATAACAATCGGCATCATCATCATGCCTATAAACAATGAGTAGATATATGTCAACCCGAAGATTTTCAGCATATTTCCTTTTGAAAGTTCTTCTTCGGCAAGTCCGGCTTCACGCATCCAAATAGTTCCAAAAACTTTTGGATGATACCAAACAAATCCTGCAAGGAGCGTAATCACGCCACTCGCTAAAATTGGGTAAAAATTAAATTCCATATTGATTTGCTTTAAGTTTATTCAAACCAAAGGTAATTATTTTTACTATTTGTATCGAAGCTGTTTACCAACTTTAAAATGAAGCTAACGGTAGATTTCCGGCCAGCTCTTTTAAGCTAATTTCAGAAACTTTTGCTTCATATTGTGCGTTGCTGTTTCTCACTTTTGCATTGACATAATTTAATTGAGCCTCACGAAATTCTAAGGGTGCAATGGTTCCAATTCGATATTTTGCCAAAGTGATATCTAAATTTTCACGCGCAATTTCCTCGTTTTTGGCTTCTAATTTTGACAATTGCAAATTTGTTAAATACGTCTGATATGCTGAAGACAATTGGGAACGAAGTAATTGTGTCTGTTGCTCCACTAAAAGTTTTGAGTTTTCCACTTGAATTTTCGCAATTCGCTCATTTCTGTTTTGCAATCCGCCGTTAAAAATTGGAATAGAAGCATTTACCCCATACGTCAAGCCTTGTCCATTTGACTGTCTTGCAAAGCCAAGAGAGGATTCGCTTCTGGTAAAATTATATCCTGAAGAAATGCTAACTATCGGTAATCTGGTCGATTTTACCTGCTTTAACTGTAATTCTGTGACTCGCTTATTAATAATCTGCGCCTGAAGTTGCGGATTTTGTTTTTCGGCCAAGTCCAATAATTCAGGCAGTAAAAGACTTTCATCAATTGTCACTTCCATAACCACATCAAAGGGCGTGTTGACGTCGCGCGCCAGCAATTCGTTCAGCAAGATTTTGGCATTAGCCAAAGACTCTTTTTGACGTAGTAAATTTGTGGTATCGGTATTGATATCAACTTGCGCATTTAAAACTTCAAGCTTCGCTGCTTTCCCAATCTGATAACGATTTGTGGCCGTTGTAACTCTCAAATTTGAAATTACAATTGCCGTATCGAGCGCTTGCAGTTGCTGTTTTTGCTGCACAATATCATAGTAGGTTTCGATCACATCAGAGACTTTTGTGAAGATGGAAAGCTTTAATTCGGCATCGCCTAATTTTTCTAATTCTTTTAGCTGGTCGTACCGTGCGAACATTCTGAAACCATCAAAAATGGTCCAATTTAAGGCTACGCCATACGAAAGATTCATATTTTTTGCGCCGTCCAATTCTCGAAGTGAACCATCTTGTTGCGTTTGTTTGGTATCTAAAATCGAACTGTTTTCGGTCAAAACACCGTTGACGCTCGGGAGAATTCCAGCGTTCGCCAAACTCACATTTTGCTGGTCAATTTTTAATTCATTGGAAGCAATTCGAATGTCAAAATTATTTTTTAAAGCAGTTTTTACCGCATCTTCCACAGTCAATAATTCTTGCGCATTTCCAGATAGAACTCCAAAAAAGCACAAAAAAGCGAAAAAGAGATTCCCTTTCATAAAATTATTCTTTTTCATATTTCTCAATATTGTCAAATTCTGGTCGGTGTTTCTTTTCTCTTGACCACATAAAATAAATAGCAGGAATAACGAATAACGTTAAAACCAACGAGAATAAAGTTCCTCCAACTATTACAACTCCCATTCCAATTCTACTCGTTGACGCGGCACCAAGCGACATTGCAATGGGCAAAGCGCCTAAAGCAATTGCCAAACTCGTCATTAAAATTGGACGCAAACGGTCTTCTGAAGCTTCTAAAATTGCTTCTAATTTTGGTTTTCCCTGTTCCCGAAGTTGGTTCGCAAATTCCACAATCAAAATTCCGTTCTTCGTCACCAAACCAATCAACATAATGGTCCCGATTTGACTAAAAATATTCCAAGTCTGACCAAATAACCAAAGCGAAAATAGTGCTCCGGCAACCGCCATTGGAACGGTCAAAATGATTATGAATGGGTCAATAAAACTTTCAAATTGTGCCGCCAAAATCAGATAAATTAAAAGTAAAGCCAATCCAAAAGCAAAAGCTGTATTCGAATTACTTTCCACAAAATCTCGCGATTCTCCACCTAAATCGGTGGTAAAAGTTTCGTCTAAAACTTTGGTTTTAATACGCTCCATCGCTTCAATTCCGTCGCTAATACTTTTTCCAGGAGCAAGTCCGGCAGAAACCGTGGCCGACATATATCTATTATTATGGTACAATTGTGGCGGGCTACTTTGTTCCTCAATCTCCACAACGTTATCCAATTGAATCAATTCTCCGGTTGAACTTCTGACAAAAATCGAAGTCAAATCCATTGGCGCATTTCGGTCTTTTTGGTCAAATTGCCCCATGACTTGATACTGTTTTCCGTTCATCATGTAATAGCCAAAACGCTGTCCGCTCAACGATAATTGAAGCGTTTGGGCAATATCAATCACAGAAACACCAAGACTTTGGGCTTTTTCTCTATCAATAGTTACATAAATTTCGGGTTTGTTGAATTTCAAATTCACGTCGGTAATGGCAAAAGTTGGGTCCTGCGCGGCTTCATCCATAAATTCAGGAATTTTCTCTTGCAATTTCTCGAAATTCTGCGCTTGAATAATGTATTGAATAGGCAAACCGCCACGTCTGTTCACAGAAATTGTCGGCTGCTCAGAAACTGAAACTTTTGCTTCTGGAAATTTCTTTGTAGCTTTTGTCAAGGCCTCAGCAATTTCTTTTTGTGAGCGCTCTCTTTCTCCAGCTTCAACTAACGCGATTCTGGCACGCCCGCTGTTTACGGAAGACGAACCAAAACCTGGCGAAGTAATAATCAAACTCACTTTCTTCTCTGGAATTGAGTCATTAATCAATTCAGACAATTCAGTCATAAATCGGTCCATGTACTCATATGACGCACCTTCGGGCGCGCTCACATTTACACCCACGAAGCTGCGGTCATCATAAGGAGCGGTTTCTTTTTGTAATGTACTGAAAAACAGAGCGATTAATCCGATGCAGACTATCAAGATTGGAAAACTCAACCATTTTTTCTTCATAAATCTAGAAAGTGCATCGGCATAGCCAGAATTTAATTTCAAGAAATAAGGTTCGCTCCAATTATAGAATTTTGATTTTTTTTGTTCGCCACCTTTCATTAAATAAGCATTCAACATCGGAGTTAAAGTCAATGAGACAAAGGCTGAAATTAAAACTGCCGCGCCAATAACCACACCAAATTCTCGGAACAATCGCCCAACGAAACCTTCCAAGAAAATTACCGGAAGAAATACAGCTGCAAGCGTAATGGAAATCGAAATTACGGCGAAGAAAATTTCGTTTGAACCTTTTATCGCGGCTTCAATCGGAGACATTCCTTCTTCGACTTTTTTGAAGATATTTTCGGTCACAACGATTCCGTCATCGACCACCAAACCAGTTGCCAAAACAATTGCCAAAAGTGTCAAAACGTTCACGGAAAATCCGAAAAGCCACATGATAAAAAACGTCGCAATCAATGAAACCGGAATATCGATCAAAGGTCTGAACGCAATGGCCCAGTTTCTGAAGAATAAGTAGATAATTAAGACTACCAAAACAATGGCAATCAACAATGTTTCTGCCACTTCCACAACTGCTTTTTTGACAAAAACGGTGTTGTCAATGGCAATATTCAGCTTAAAATCTTTTGGTAAATCTCTTTTTAATTGGTCGTATTGCACATAAAACGCATCGGCGATATCAAGATAATTGGTTCCAGGTTGTGGAATAATTGCCATCCCAACCATCTCTTGACCAGAATCGCTCAGCTTCGTTTCTAGATTTTCGGCTTCTAAAGCAGCGCTTCCGATATCACTGAAACGCACAATTTTTTCGCCTTGCGCAAGAATTATTATGTTATTGAATTCTTCTTCTTTGGATAAATTTCCTAATGTTTTTACGGTTAACTCAGTATTTGCACCCGTCAATTTTCCCGAAGGAAGTTCTACGTTTTGACTCGCCAAAGCATTTCTTACGTCAGAAACTGTCACGCCATACGAAGTCATTTTCACAGGATCAATCCAAAGGCGCATTGCATATTTTCGCTGTCCCCAAATTTGCACGCTACTCACACCCGGAATAGTTTGCAGACGCTGCGCAATCACGTTATCCGCATAGTCAGAAAGTTCTAAAACATTCTTGCTGTCACTCTGAACCGTCATGGTAATAATTGGTTCAGAGTCGGCGTCAGCCTTTGAAACCACTGGTGGCGCGTCAATATCTTGAGGCAAACTTCGTACGGCTTGTGAAACTTTATCACGAACATCATTCGCCGCTTCCTCGAGGTTTTTATCTAAGTTAAATTCGACTGTGATGTTACTACTTCCTTGATTACTAGAAGAGGTAATGTTTCTAATTCCGTCAATTGAATTGATGGCTTTTTCAAGCGGTTCGGTAATTTGAGATTCAATAATATCAGCATTTGCTCCGGCATAATTCGTTCTAACTGAAATCTGCGCCGGGTCAATTGAGGGAAATTCTCGAACGCCCAAATAGGTGTAACCGATGACTCCAAAAAGAATCAGCATCAAGTTCAAAACGATTGTCAGAACCGGCCTTTTAATGCTTAATGTGGATAAACTCATGGATTATTTTTTAATTTGAACACGAACGGGCATTCCATTTTTCAAGGTCATCACGCCGGTTGTTAAAATTGTATCGCCAGCTTTTAAACCTTCGGTAATTAAAATGTCTTTTTCTGTTCTGGCACCAGTTTTCACTACAATTTCTTTGGCTTTGCCATTTTCAGAAACAAAAATTTTCTTCCCGTTTTGAATCGGAATCAAGGCTTCCGTAGGAACTAAAAGCGCGTCGTTAATATCATCAAGAGGAAGAGTTACATTTGCAAAAGTTCCGGGATATAATTTTCCATCCTTATTTTCTGCAATAGCTCGAAGTTTTAAAGTACGTGTTGCAATCTCAATTTCGGGTTCAATTGCGTACACTTTTGCCGTAAATTTTTCAGATGAGCCAGCGGTTGTAAAAGTTAGGGTATTTCCAACTTTCATCTGCGAAGCATATTTTTCGGGAATAGAAAACGTGATTTTTAACTGGGATGTGTTGACTAACTTTGCCACAACTGTTTCTGGCGTTAGATAAGTGCCTTTTGAAATCGCTCTCAATCCGATTTTACCAGAAAACGGAGCGCGAACGGTCGTCTTTGCAATTTGTGCCTGAATCAGTTGGGTTTCCGCTTTTGCAGTCTTAAAATCAGCACTTGCGATGTCATATTCTTCTTGACTGATGGCTTCTTTTTGGAGTAAAAGTTTGGCTCTTCTTTCGTTTTCAGATGCCAATCCTTGTCCGGTTCTAATCCTTGCCAAATTAGCACGAAGCTCAATATCATTCACTTTAAAAAGAACTTGGCCTTTCGAAACCATCGTTCCTTCGTCAAAATTGATGCTTTCCACAATGCCAGAAACTTCGCTTCTAATGTCAACCTGCTCGTTTGCTTCAATCGAACCTGAAAGCGAAAGGACGTCTGCAAAATTTTGAGGCTTTAGGACGATTCCACTAACAGCAGTCGGCGCTTTTTTGCCTTGGCCTTTTCCATTTTCAGCGTCGGTTTTTTTATTGTTCGTAATTCTATAAGCAATTAGACCGCCGATTCCAATAATGAGTATTGCATAGACGAAGTGTTTTATTTTCATAAGAACTGGTATGTAAATTTAAGATTGAGGGTGCGAGATAGTTGAATTCACAAAGCTAAATTTTATTATTCAATTTGTAAAGGAGGTTGGAAATAATTTAACAGTTGTGTCAATACTATCAGCACTTTACATGAATCATAAGTTTACATTTGATTAAATATTTTAGAGAGTTATAAAATAAATTAGCATTTAATCGAATTTATTTGCATTTAATCGATAAATTTAATAAATTAGCTTAAGAGATTCAAAGTATTTAATTTAATGGTTATAATTAATGCATTGAAAAGTTAGTAGAAAATAAGTTAGAATTTAGTTTTTAGATTTTTTATTTCGAAAAAGCCATCAACGCCCTTGATGGCTTTTTTGCGTTTCTACAATTTTTCATTGGAATATTTCGTAAATTTGCATACATTTTTGAATCCAAAAATATGAACCACGTTTACGATAGAATCAGTCCGTTTAAAATCAAGATTTCATTTGAAAAAGTAATTCAAGTTTTAGAAGAAATCGCCCAGTCAAACGTTGATTATCGTGCTACTTATGCAAAAGGCCTTCTGAAAGAAATTGAACCTTTTCCAGAATTAAGAGAAGGAATTGAATCATATGAGTTAATTGAAAAGCATTATCAGTTAATTAAGTATTTACTATCAGATTTGTTTCCAACCGCGCTGACAAAGAATGAAATAAAGGCTGTCACCGTTCCTTTTTACAACTATATCTTCAACGTTTCAGAACGATTTGAAAAAATTATTGAAGATGCTGGGCAGGATTTTGAGATTATTATTAGAGATTTTGACGAGCACCAGTTTTATGTAATGAATTGCACGTTAATTCTAAATTATTACTACGGCCAAAAAATAGATTTTTCAAATCCCATTTTTTATGATATTCCAGATAAAGACGGCGTTGTAAAACATTACAGAATTTTATACAATGCTGATTTTTTAGACATAACTCCCACCGAAAAAGCGGTTGCACTCACAGATGATGACATTTCGCAATTGCTTGACAACTATGATGATTTGGCGCTTTGGAAAGAGAAATTTCCAGAAGAAAGCTGGCAGGTAAAAGGCTTTGGAATCATGACTTTGTACGATAATACCGTGGAGAGCGCAATTTCAAGTTTAAAAAGCAGTCTTTTGAGCGTAGAAGATAAAAAAGCAAATAGGGAAGAAGATTTAGAATCTGTTTTTAGGTCTATTTTTAAAGTTCCCGACTTGAAAACCGGCTTTACGGCGTTTAGCTATGAAGGAACGAAATTTAAAGTCGCTGATTTCAAAGAAAATGTAAAAAGTTACATTTTATACAACGGATTTGAAGAGGATTGCGACGATATGCTCGGCGAATGCTCGATGGATACGTTGCTGGGTCAAAAGAAATTCTTCGTGATTTCTGATGTTAAGGAGTTTTTAGAAACCATGCCCGAAGAAAGAAAGTTGGCAGAGCACCTTTTGGCGCAAAACATCCACAGTTGCATCTTGGCACCGTTGATAAAAAATAACAGACTTTTGGGAATAATTGAATTGGTTTCTTCGGTTCCAAAGCAGTTGAACAGCATCAATGCCAATAAACTTGATTTGGTGTTGCCGTTTTTGGTGGATACTATTGACCGAGTTTATACGGATATCCAAAACCAAATTGAAGCGATAATCCAAAAAGAATACACCGCAATTCACCCAAGCGTGTATTGGAAGTTCCGCCAAGAAGCGTCGTTACACACGACCGATAAAAATAACAAGGACTTGCCTTTTAAGGAAATCGTGTTTAAGGAAGTTTATCCGCTTTATGGTCAAATTGACATCAAAGGTTCCTCGACCGCGCGAAATAAAGCCATTCAAAAAGATTTGTCACAGCAACTGAGCGCGCTTATTGACTTGCTGAAAATTGTGAGTAAGGAGCTTCAAATGCCTGTGATTTACCAGAATATTTTTGAATTGGAAGCTTATGAAAAGCAAATCAACAGCGATTTGAAAGCAGACACGGAGTCCATAATTCAGAATTACATTTTAAACGATGTGCATCCAATTTTGGAACATTTTAAAACTTCAAACGGGAAAGTTGCCGAAAAGATTTTGTTTTATTTTTCAGGCTTGGACCAAAAAATTGGAATGGTTTATAGTGCCAGAAAAGATTTTGACGAAACGCTTTCTCTGATTAATAAAAAAATGGCGTCGCTTCTAGACAAAAAACAAGAGGAAGCGCAGTCGTTTTTCCCACATTATTACGAGCGATTTAAAACCGACGGCGTGGAACATAATTTATACATTGGAGCTTCGATTGCGCCGTTATTGCCATATAATCCAATGTATTTGAGCAATCTTCGTCTTTGGCAATTGCAGGCTTTGTGCGAATTGGAGAATGAATATTACCAGCTTCGTCCAACATTGCCCTATGAATTAGACGTGACTTCTTTGATTTTAGTCTTCAGCCAAGCAATTTCTATCCGTTTTAGAATGGACGAAAAACGTTTTGACGTGGACGGAACATATAATGCGAGATACGAGGTCGTGAAAAAGCGAATTGACAAATCAAATATCAAGGGAACCAACGAACGAATTACTGAAAAAGGGAAAATTACAATCGTTTATTCTCAAAATCAAGAAGAAGCCGAATACAAAAGATACATTAAATTGCTCCAGTTTAAAAATAAATTAGGCAAAGTAGAATCGTTTGATGTAGAAGATTTACAGGGAGTTACAGGTTTGAAAGCACTTCGCGTTGAAATTTTGTACAATCAAAATGAAAATTCTGAAGAAAGTTTGACGTTTCAAGATTTGCTCAAAGAATTGCCTTCAAAAAACTAAACTTGCTTGAATGCATACACGAACGCAAGAAACGAAAGTATAATTCCAAACATAAAAACATTGTAAGTAATTCGCAATAATTTGTACTTTCTGTTTAAAACCAAACCGAGATAATACAAATCTTTTATCATCGAATTATAAAGATATTCGCGGTCTTTCATCATCTCATTCATTGCCCATTGGTATTCGTCAATGGGCATTTTATAAAAATTTCCGAAGAACAAAAGATTGACTTTTCGGTCGTCAATATCTTTTCTGGTAAAAAATCCGCTGGTTACTTTTGGTCGCGTGGAAAGTATTGCAAAAACGATGGAAACTACGCTAAACATCAACATAATAAACGTTGGAAAAACCAAATGTGCGTTCGACGGACTGTCTAATTTTGGAATCAAAGTTGAAAGTGCAATCGAAATGATAATCGCGTTTACAGAAAGCAGAATGTTCGCTTTGCTGTCGGCAATCTGGCTCAATTGAGTATGATTGTTTAATGTGACTCTAAAAACGGTATCAATCCCGCGTTCTGGACTGTCCATTTTTTCAAGCTTCTTTTTGTTTAAAATATCTTTGGTTTTTTCCTTCTTTTCTTTTGACATCGAAGTTATTTTTTCTTGAATCAAAGAAAGGTTGGTGTCTTTAAGCGGTTGCCAGTTTTTCTTGGCAAAATCAGTAAAAAATCGATGTCCGTTCACAAAAATGCGCTGATTTTCTTTCGCCCATTCTTTATTGCTAAATTCTTTTAGACCAAGATTTTTCCACTCCTGGCGTAATAATTCTGAGAAATTCAGATAATCTGGGCTAGCAAAGTGCGAACAATCGGCATCACGAATAATTTTTTCCAGATGGCTTTCTGGCGTCGAGCACATTTCTGTTGCCAGAATTAATTGTTTGATGATTTCAATTTTTTCTTCCGGATAAGCGTTCTCTTTTAAAAACTTTGATGCAATTTCTGCACCTCGCTTTTCATGATTTTCTCCGCCTTCAATATATCCAGCATCATGAAACCAAGATGCAAGCACTAACAATTCAGCATCTTCCGCAGAAATATTTTCTCCTTCTATAAGAATATTCACACTATTTACAACACGCAAAGTATGATTAAAATTATGGTAAATATATTCAGAAGATAAGTTATCTTTGAATAGGATAAATATAAAATTTTCCGCTTTTTGAACGATATTCATAGAAATTGAATTAAATCTACCACCAAATTATGAAATTATTTCGGCTTAATGTGATTGATAAACGAAATATAATACTGTTTAAGTATTTCGCCATTGCAATTCTTTTGCAATCGTGTGCCACAAACCATTCTCAATTCGGTAAAAAAGAGCCGGTTACCATCAAAGATAATTTTAATAATTCTAAAGAAATTGCGCACACCTTTTATTTAATTGGCGACGCAGGCAATGCCGATGAGCCAAAAGCAAAGGCAGTTTTAGAATTATTTCAGGATAAAATCAAAAAAGCGGATTCAGCAAGCACCGTTATTTTTCTTGGAGATAATATTTATCCAAACGGAATGCCTTTGCCAAACGACCCAACTCGAAAATTGGCGGAAGAAAAAATGACAATTCAGTTGGATTTGACCAAAGGGTACAAAGGAAAAACCGTTGTCATTCCTGGAAATCACGATTGGTACAGCGGTGTGGAAGGTTTGAAAGAGCAAGAAAAGTTCGTGAAAGATTATTTAAAAGCAAAGAAATCATTTTTGCCTAGAAATAACTGCGGAATCGACCACATTGATATCAACGAAAATGTGGGTTTAATCGTAATTGACAGCGAATGGTATCTTGAAGATTGGGACAAACATCCAACAATAAATAACGATTGTGACATTAAAACCAGAGAGCAATTTTTTGAAGCTTTTGAAAATAAATTAAACGATTACCAAAATAGAACGACGATTATTGCGATTCACCATCCGTTGATGTCAAATGGAACGCATGGTGGTCAATTTTCGTTGGTCAAACATTTGTTTCCGTTAGAGCAGAAAATTCCGCTTCCTGTGGTGGGAAGTTTGATTAATTTGCTCAGAAAAACTTCTGGAATCAGTCCGCAGGATTTGCAAAATAAAAAGTACAATGCCTTTGTAAAACGAATCAAAACCCTAATTCAAGAAAAGAGCAATGTGGTTGTAGTTTCGGGCCACGACCATAATTTACAATACATCGACAATGAAAATGTCAAGCAGATAATTTCGGGTTCGGGTTCAAAAACTGAGGCCGCGCGAGCTATTAATAAAAATGATTTCTCGTATGGAAATAACGGTTATGCGGTTTTAGAAGTCTTGAAAAACGGAGCTTCAAAAGTGTCATATTTTGGGATGGATTCCAAAGGGAAAGAAGGACTTTTGTTCCAACAGCAAACGACTTTCAACCGACCAAAACCAAACTTAAGAGAATTTCCAAATAAATTTTCTACGTTCAAAGACACCACGATTTACACCAGCGCAGAAACCAAAAAAGGCGGAGCCTATCGTTTTCTTTGGGGAAAACATTACAGAAATATTTACAGCACAAAAATTCACGCAAAAGCGGTTAGTTTAGATACGCTTTATGGCGGTTTGACGCCAACAAAAGCGGGCGGAGGACATCAGTCAAAATCGCTTCGTTTGGTCGATAAAAACGGAAAGGAATATGTGATGCGCGCTTTGAGAAAAAGCGCCACTAGATTTTTGCAATCCGTAGCTTTTAAAGATCAAGCGGTTGAAAAAGATTTTAAAGACACGTATGCGGAAAATTTCATTATGGATTTTTACACGACAGCGCATCCTTACACACCGTTTATCGTTTCTGAATTAGCTGAGAAAGTGAAAATCAGCCATTCAAATCCAAAGCTTTTTTATGTTCCAAAACAAAACACTTTGGCGCTTTTCAATGAAGAATATGGCGATGAATTGTATATGATTGAAGAACGTCCGATGGATGAATGGAAGAATTTGAAAAGCTTCGGAAATCCGCTGAAAATTTTAAGTACAGAAGATGTTTTGGCCAATGTTCGTTCGGATGAAAAATATGAAGTTGACGAGCCAAGTTACATTAAAGCAAGACTTTTTGATATGCTAATTGGCGACTGGGACCGTCATTCTGACCAATGGCGCTGGGGCGAATATAAGGAAGATGGAAAAGTAATTTACCGCCCGATTCCTCGTGATAGAGACCAGGCTTTTTCTAAATATGACGGAACTCTATTATCCATTTTGATGAATATTCCGGCATTGCGACACATGCGTTCTTACGACAAAAAAATTGACAATTTAAAGTGGAACAATCGTGAAGCTTATAATTTAGACTTGGCATTCATCAAAAAATCCGATGAAAAAGAATGGCTAAAACAAGCAAAATATATTGTAGATAATTTGTCTGATGCTGAAATTGACAAAGCTTTTGCGGGTCTTCCGAAGGAAGTTAAAGACGATTCGATTGAGAAAATTAAATCAGAATTAAAAGCAAGAAAAAACCTTTTGGAGAAATATGCGGTGCAGTATCACGAAATTCTTCAGAAGACGGTTTTGGTTGTCGGAACTGATAAAAAAGACCGTTTTTTAATTACAAGACAAAACGACGAAACGAAAGTTCAAGTGTACAGAATTAAAAAAGACGGTGAAGAATTAATTCACGAAAAGTCATACAATTCTCCAGAAACAAAAGAGATTTGGGTGTATGGTTTAGACGGAGACGACGTTTTCGAAATAAAAGGGAACGGCAGAAAAAAGCTGAAAATCAGACTTCTTGGAGGACAAAATCGCGATTCTTATGTGATTGATAACGGCAAAAAAGTAAGGATTTATGATACTGATAATGATGAAAACGATGTGGTTTCTGCCGGAAAAGCAAAACTGATGCTTTCTGATTCGTATGAAATTAATACGTATGACTATGAAAAACCAAAATACAACGTTTTTGCAGGCTATCCATTATTAGGGTTTAACCCAGATGATGGCGTGAAAATTGGTGCTCGTGTAAATTATACAGTAAACGGTTTCAACAGATTTCCGTATTCGCAACGTCACACAATTGGAGCCAATTATTATTTCGCGACAAGCGGATATGAATTGTTATACAAAGGAATTTTTCCAAGACAAATCGGTAAATGGAATTTGGTTGTTGATGCTTTATATACAAGCCCCAATTTTGCTATTAATTATTTTGGATTAGGAAATGAATCCGAAAATCCGCAGAAAGAAATCGACAGAGATTACAATCGTGTAAAAATTAGAACGTTGAAAGCAACTCCGTCGGCACAATGGACAGGCGAACAAGGTGGTTTTGCAACCGTTCAAGCTTCTTTTGAAAGAATTAAGGTGGACAATACGGCAGGACGTTTCGTGGCGGTTCCGGGCGTAATTAATCCCGATGTGTTTGAATATAAAAACTTTGTGGATGTCAGCGGAAAGTATGGTTTTCAGAATTATGACAACGTTTCAAACCCAACACTAGGCATGACTTTTTATGTATTGGGAGGTTATAAAATGAATCTTCAGGAAACCGACAGAAAGTTTCCTTACGCGGAAAGCGCGCTCGGATTTACGTACAAACTTTCCACCAGCGGGAAATGGGTTTTGGCAACTTTAGTAAAAGGGAAAGCTATTTTTGACGACAGTTATGAATTCTACCAAGCAGTTACAGTTGGCGGTGATATGGACTTGCGAGGTTTCAGAAACAATCGTTTTTCAGGAAAACGAGCGTTGTACCAAAGTACAGATTTGCGTTTAAATTTAGGAAAAATCAGAAACGGGTTCGCGCCAATTCGCTATGGCGTTTTTGGAGGATTTGATTATGGACGCGTTTGGGTTCCGAATGAAATTTCAGACAAATGGCACCAGGCTTACGGCGGTGGAATCTGGATTAACGGAGTTAATTTGGTTACAGGCCAAATGTCACTGTTTAATTCCACAGATGGTCTTCGTTTTACGGCAGGCCTAGGGTTTGGATTTTAAATCTGAAATTTTTATTTCATAAAGATTGCCGCCTGTTTTTTTATCTTTTTCGTCCACAATAAGAAGGGTTTCGTTGTCTTTAAAACAGATTCCTTCTTTTTGTGTGACTTCTGGCAATTGAATTTCTTCTGTTTTTCCGCTTAAAAAGTCATCCGAAGAAAAATCGGTTAAAAAATACACTCGGCTGGCGCTCAAGATCGCAACGGTTTTTCCATCAGGGCTGATGTCTGCTGAGGTTATCGCACATTTTTTATAAATATTGCACGCTTGAAACGACCCTAAAAGTTGCGCTTTGTGATTGCCTTCTTGGTTTGGAATTTTATACAAAAATACGCTTCCGTCAAAACCTTTGCTTCTGTTTTTGGTGAAAATATAGAAATTTCCATTGTGTTCAAAAAAAGATTCGGCGTCATAAAGAAGTCCCGATTTTTTTGGAGGAAATTCAGTTTGTTCGGGATAATAAAAAGAAATTTTTTGAGAAGCGGTTGCAACATCTTGCTTCAAATTATCTGAATTGACTTTGTAAATGCAAAGATCTTTTCGCTCGTTATCATTGTTCCCAAAATCTCCGATGTACAAATTTCCTGCGTTATCAGACGTCAAATCTTCCCAATCCACGTTTTTTACATTCTCAATTTTAACAGTCTGCTGAATCTTTCCGTCTGAATTTAAGCCATAAATATTGTTCTTATTGCCGCTGTCTTCCAAAACCCAAATAAGGTCAGAAGCGCTCGAAACCTCGACTCCAGAAGCTTCCTTTAACTTGAGTTTTACGGTATTTGTATTTATTTCTTGAGATTTTGAGTTGCAAGAAAGTAAGGCAATGGCAAAAAGAGGAAGGTAATATTTCATGATAATTTTTATTTGAGGACTAATTTAATGTGTGAATGAGATTCAATAATTTCAACTATAATTTGAAAGAGCGTCTGGCCAATTCCAGCAATAAGTTCGCTTTTTTTTTCGGTTGCCCAAACCAAATTATACGGTTTTCCGATGTTAATTTTATTTTGGTAAAAGGAAATCGTCGTTTCGCGTCCTAAATCCTTCTGACTCTTATCGCTTTGCTCCCAAATCAATTGAATTGGTTCTTTTCCAAAACCGCTGTACAGCATATCATTCAGAGCGTCGAGATTGTGAGCCGGAATCCAGTCTTCATAAAGAGTCATCTTCGAATAGATTACTTCGTAGAAACCGTTGAGATCGTTAAATTTATCGCCTGAAATGATGATTATATTTTCCATACGTAACACAAATTTAAACAAAAAAGGCTCTCAGAATTACTGAAAGCCTTTTGCTTTATGTTTTTTGAAGAAATTAATCTTCCATCGCCTCACCAGATTTTCTGTAGATGAAGCTTCCGTAAATGTGTCTTCTTGCGAAACGGCTTGGAGATTCAGCGTTCACCATTTTCACGTAAGTATTTCTTGGAACACCAATGTATTCGTACATATTTCCGTTCAAATGCTGAATTTTCAAGATCTGTTTTTCAAAATAAAAATCGTGAATATTAGATTTTGCAATAGTTTCAGTATATTCTTCTTTATATTTTTCTTGCGTTTCTGGGTTGATACTTACCAAAAAGTGGTACGCTTCAATCACAGATTTGCTTTTTTCTTCAGCTTCTAATTTTCCAGCATCGTCATTCACAAATTTATCAGGATGCGAGTCTTTCATCGTATTTCTGTAAATTGTTTTTAATTCTTTTAAAGTAACGGTTTTATCAACCCCAAGAAGCTTTCTATGCTCAACAACTCTTTTCATAATTTTCAATCCTTATTTCGGAGCGCAAAAGTAGGTAAATAAATTTAATTTTGGTAATTAGTTGTGTGTTAATTTGTTTGGTCGCTTTGAAATAGACTTTTTTGTTTAGTCAAGAACTAAAGACTTGGTGCAAAACTTTTTGATTTTTATTGCATTTTTTTTCTATTATTGTAAGTAAAATATTAATCATTGTTTTAATCAGCGTTAACCTTTAAATTCTAAAAAATGAAAACAAAACTATATGTAAGCATTGCGATTTTCTCCACTGCAATTTCATTTGCGCAAAAAGAACCCAAATCGAATTCAGATGATTTTTTAAAAGAAGTTTCTACAAACGCCTGTAAATGTGTTGATTCTATTAACGTTTTTAATAAAGTCAAGGCAAATATTGCAAGTGAAATCGGAGGTTGTATTGATAAACAGACTGTCGTTTATCAAATGGGTGTTAAACTTATGAATATTGATATTTCGAAAGAAAGCGCCGAAGCTATTAGTAAAAAGGAAATACGAGTAGATATAAATACCAATGAGAGTTCAAAGGAATATAAAACATATTATTATGAAATCGAAAGGTTTATGATGGCAAATTGTAGTTCGATGAAAGATAAAATCGAAAGTAATGAGATGCTTGTAAAACACTCTTATTCTGAAGATAAGAAAGCGCAAGAATTTTATTCTCAAGGATTAAAAGCTTCAGAAAAACAAGATTATGCGCAAGCAGTCGTATTGTTTGAAAAAGCTGTAAAAAGAGATCCTAAATTTTCTTTTGCATGGGATAATTTAGGGGTAAATTATCGAAGATTAAACAATTTTGACAAAGCAATTGAAGCGTATAATGAATCTCTGAAAATAAATCCAGATGGATTAATGCCTTTGCAAAACATTGCCATCGTTTATCAATACAAAAAAGAATATGACAAGGCAATAAATGCTTACATTAAATTAGCGACTGTTGATGTTGATAATCCAGAAGTTTACTACGGCATGGGAGTTACTTATGCGCTGAGTTTAAATGAATATGAAAAAGGTCTAGAAAACGCTTGTAAAGCTTATAATATTTATGTTGAGCAAAAATCTCCTTACAGATCAGATGCCGAAAAATTGATAAACACAATTTATTCTGAAATGAAAAAGCAGGGAAAAGAGACGAAATTCAACGAAATTTTAGAAGCAAATAATATAAATTCGAATTAAATTATTCTTTTTAAGGTCGTTTAAGCATAGATAATTAGTTAAATTGCAGTAACAGGCTGATTATTTAACTTGCACTCAATATCATGGCACACGATCACAGCGAAATAGGGCACGCGCACCACCACGAACAAAGCAATTTCCTTACTTATTTGCCAGCAATTGTAAGTTTTGTGCTGCTCATTTCCGGAATTATTTTCGAACAAACCGAAGCCTCCTTTTTTAAATATCCAATAAATTTAATTTCGTTTCTCGTAGCTTATGCGTTTGTAGGCCTAAAAGTGAATTTTGAAGCTTTAAAAGAAATTCGCCACGGCAATGTTTTTTCAGAATTCTTCCTAATGTCAATTGCCACAATCGGGGCATTTTTAATCGGAGAATATTCAGAAGGCGTCGCCGTGATGCTTTTTTATTCCATCGGAGAATTATTCCAAGACGCGGCAGTCGAAAGAGCACAGAAAAGCATCAAGGCGTTGCTAGACATTCGTCCTGATAAAGTGACCGTGATTCGCAATGGAGAGCCTTTTATCGTAAAACCTTCGGAAGTAAAAATCGACGAAATTATCCAAGTGAAACCGGGCGAAAAAGTGGCTTTAGACGGAGAATTACTTTCTCAATCGGCTTCGTTTAATACTTCGGCTTTGACCGGAGAAAGCAAACCTGATTCTAAAAATAAAGGCGAAAAAGTCTTAGCCGGAATGATAAATCTGCAAACTTTAGCCGATGTAAAAGTTACGGCTTTGTTCAAAGATAGTAAGCTTTCCAGAATTCTGACGATGGTTCAGGAAGCGACCGCCAAGAAATCAAAAACGCAATTATTTATTTCAAAATTTGCGAAAATCTATACGCCAATTGTTGTTTTTTTGGCGATAGGAATTGTCTTTCTTCCTTATTTATTTATCGAAAATTACGTTTTTAACGATTGGCTTTACCGCGGATTAGTTTTCTTGGTAATTTCTTGTCCGTGTGCGCTGGTAATTTCAATTCCTCTGGGTTATTTTGGAGGAATTGGACTGGCTTCCAGAAACGGAATTTTATTTAAAGGAGGCAGTTATTTAGATGTAATGACAAAAGTTGACACCGTTGTGATGGACAAAACCGGAACTTTGACTAAAGGTGTTTTTCAAGTCCAAAAAGTAGTTTCTGAAGGAATTTCTGAAGAAGAATTAATCAAAATAACAGCTTCGCTGGAAAGCAAATCGACGCATCCAATTGCCAATGCGATCGTGCAATATGCAAAAGAAAGCTATAAAAATGTTTCGGTAGAAAATGTAGAAGAAATTTCTGGTCACGGACTTTCGGGAAAAATTGATGGCAAAAATGTCTTGGCAGGAAATGCAAAACTGCTTCAGAAATTCCAAATTGATTATGATAAAACCATAGATTCAAATCCCGAAACTATTGTGGTTGTTGCGATTGAAAATAAATATGCGGGCTATTTTATTATCGCAGATGAAATTAAAGAAGATGCCAAAGATGCGATTTCAAGATTGCATCAAATGAATATCAAAACGGTAATGTTAAGTGGCGACAAGCAAAGCATTGTGGATAAAATTTCTAAAGAATTGAATGTCGACAGCGCTTTTGGGAATCTGCTTCCAGAAAATAAAGTCGAAAAAGTACAAGAATTAAAAAATCAAGGGCGAACAATTGTTTTTGTTGGTGATGGCGTAAATGATGCTCCAGTAATCGCTTTGGCCGACGCCGGAATTGCGATGGGCGGTTTGGGAAGCGATGCCACAATTGAAACAGCCGATATCGTAATTCAAAATGATCAGCCCAGCAAAATCGCCACTTCCATAAAAATCGGGAAATTGACACGCAAAATCGTGATGCAAAATATCGCCTTGGCTTTTGGTGTTAAAGTTATAGTGCTGATTTTAGGCGCGGGAGGCATCGCAACTTTGTGGGAAGCCGTTTTTGCTGATGTTGGCGTGGCACTTTTGGCAATTTTAAATGCCGTCAGAATTCAAAAAATGAAAGTTTAAAGTTAACTTTGTAAAAAATTAAATCGATGAAAACACTTTTGAAATCTTTCTTGCTATTAATCGGAATGATAGCTTTTTCGAATACAGCTTTTGCTCAAAAAACGGTTCAAACTGCAATAGTCAAAACTGTGATTCATTGCGATCATTGCAAAGCGTGTGAGACTTGTGGTGATAAATTCAACAAAACTTTGCTTCGTGAAAAAGGCGTTCAAATGGTAGAATTGGATGAAAAAGCAATGACGATAAAAGTGGTTTATAATTCAAAAAAGACAAATTTAGATAAGGTTAAAACGGCTATCACAAAGCTGGGATATGATGCTGACAATTTAAAAGCGGATCCAAATGCTTATCAAAGTCTTGACAATTGCTGTAAAGCTTAATTTCTTTTAAAGTGACAAACGAACAAAAAGCAATAAAAGCTACGTATTTCAGCATCTTCGGAAACGCCGCATTGGCTTTAATCAAGTGGCTTGCGGGTTATTTCGGGAATTCGTATGCGCTGATTGCCGATGCGATTGAATCAACATCTGATATTTTTGCGTCGTTTTTGGTTTTATTTGGAATTAAATATTCAAGCCGTCCTGCAGATGAAAATCATCCTTATGGTCACGGACGAGCAGAACCTCTGATTACATTTTTAGTTGTAGGATTTTTGATAACTTCGGCCACGATAATTGCTTATGAAAGTATCGTAAATATCCAAACACCGCACGATTTGCCAAAACCTTGGACCTTGATTGTTCTTGGTGGAATTATTATTTGGAAGGAGATTTCGTTTCGATTGGTGATGAAAAGAAGCAAGGAAACTAAAAGCTCTTCCTTGGCCGCCGATGCTTGGCACCACCGAAGCGACGCAATTACTTCTGTTGCGGCTTTTATAGGAATTTCAATTGCGTTGTTTTTTGGAAAAGGATGTGAAGCTGCCGATGATTGGGCGGCACTTTTCGCTTCGGGATTTATTTTATTTAATTGCTACAAGATTTTCCGTCCGGCTTTGGGCGAAATTATGGACGAAAATTTATATGAAGATTTGACTTTGGAAATCAGAAAAGCTTCGGTTAAAGTCGAAGGAATTATTGATACTGAAAAATGTTTCATCCGAAAAGCAGGAATGAACTACCACTTGGAACTTCACGCCATTGTTGATGGAGATATTTCGGTTAAAGAAGGACATCTTTTGGCGCACAATTTAGAGGATTTCCTTCGAATTGAAATCCCTGAATTGGGACATATTTTGATTCACATTGAACCGAATGAGTATTAGTGATTATGGTTAATTCTCTATAAAAATATAAAATATTGCTTTGCGTCTTCGCGACTTTGCGTGAAAGATATCCTGCAAAGACGCCAAAACACAATATTATTTGCTTCCCAATTTCTCAATAACGCTACCCGGATAATCCGTAATTATCCCATCCACTTTCAGCGAAATCATATTCTCAATATCTTTTACCTCATTCACCGTCCACGGAATAATTTTCATGTTTTTAGCTCGTACAGAATCCATTAAAGCCGAATTTACCAAGCCAAAATGTGGCGCATAAATCTGTGGTTTGAAATTTAATTTGGCCAAATTTTTATCCAAACCCTTATCTCCAGTCAAAAAAGCAATCATTATTTTGGGCGCTTTTTTATGCAAAGCATTTAAAATATTTGGGTCAAAAGACTGCACGTTGCAATGCTTTTCAATTTTCTTTTCTTGGATGGCTTGTAAAACCAAATCCACAAATTCTTCAGGTTGAGGTTGCTTAATTCCGTAATCTCCCGAACCCGATTTGATTTCAATGTTGTAGCGAATTCTCTGTTTGTTGTTTTTTACAATATAATTTTAAATGCTGTCAATCATTTCGGAAAGCAACGGTTTGTAGGTTTTCACACTTTTTTGGTCAGGAAACGCAGGATTTGCCCTGAAACCAGCGTCAAAACTCCTGATGCTGTCATACGTCATTTGGTACAAATTCGATTTTTTTTCTTCATCTTTGGTAACTGGATTTCCGTTTGGCCAAGAAAGATAGGCGGAATGCATAAAAGTATCGTGAGAAACCACCACTTTTTTGTCCTTTGAAATCACCAGGTCTAATTCGATGACATCAGCACCTTTATCAATCGCACTGTAAAACGCAGGAAGCGTATTTTCTGGAAAATAACCTCGGTCACCACGATGCGCTTGTACTTGGATTGAATTTTTTTGTTGCGGAATATTAGATTTGCAACTTAAGAAAATCGTGAAAGCTGATGCAATTAGGAGAATGTGGTAGTTTTTCATTGTATAGATTTTGGTAAATAGGAGAGAAGCAAATTTAAGAAAAACGGATTTATTAGAGGTCTTTGTTTTACCTAATAAAATTGATTTTTCTAATCACAGTTTGTATTTTTGCAATATGAATGATAATTTTATAAATGAATACTTTGGGATAGGAATTCAAAATGGTAAAACTCCTGAAAATCTGGGTGTTTTGTGGAGATCTGCTCAAAATTTAGGTGCCACTTTTATATTTACGATAGGCAATCGATATGCCAAACAAGCCTCTGATACGCATGACGCGGTAAAGTCGATTCCTTATTTTCACTATGATACTTTTGAAGCTTTTTTTGAAAACTTACCAAAAGGAGCACGACTAGTTGGAGTTGAATTAGATGAAAAAGCGTCTGATTTAGAGACCTTTGAGCATCCCAGACGTTGCGTTTATTTATTGGGAGCAGAAGATCACGGATTATCCCAAAAAGCAATTGATAAATGCCATCATTTGGTAAAATTTAAATCAGAAAAAAGTTTGAATGTGGCCGTTGCAGGAACTATTGTTATGTATGACCGAAATCTGGCTAAATCGCGCTCTTAATTTTAAAACTGAAAATTCTATTTATATTTATCCAAATCTAAATTAAGAATAGTACCAACTCTGCTAAACTCTTCATTAATTTTTGCATTCAAGATTAGCTGTTCGTTTTTTATTGGATGGTTAAAAATCAACTGATGTGCATGAAGCATCATTCCTTTTAGCTCAAAATTCTCCAACCATAATTTATTTTGTTTGTTACAACCGTGCGGACGGCTTCCTAAAATGGGATGGAAAATATGTTTAAAATGTTTTCGTAATTGATGCATACGTCCAGTTTCTGGAACCGCTTCGACCAAACAATATCGGGATGTTGGTTTATTATTGAATTCTAAGGCAACTTCGGCATTTTGCAAACGATGAAAGTAGGTTATCGCACTTTGTGTAATATCGTCATCATTAGTTAAATCATAATCAATCGTCATTTCTTCGGGCGACCAACCACGTAAAATAGCCAAATATTTTTTTTCGACTTCGCGTGTGGCAAAACGCTCATTCATAATTTTCAAGGTCTCTTTATCCAAAGCAAATAACAAGACGCCAGATGTTTTTCTGTCCAACCGATGAATCGGATAAACGTGTTGCCCAATCTGATTTCGCAATTCTTGAATGGCATAAATCTTTGCATCCCGCGCATAAAATGATTTGTGAACCAACAATCCGCTTGGTTTGTTGATTGCGATGATATATTCGTCTTGATAAAGAATTTCTAACATTTGCAAAAATAAAAGCGATTTTGAGATAGCTATAAACGAAAAAAGCTCCAGATTTCTCTGAAGCTTTTTTTACTTAGTAGCGGGAACAGGACTCGAACCTGTGACCTTCGGGTTATGAGCCCGACGAGCTACCTACTGCTCTATCCCGCGATGTGCGTTTGTATTCTCAATATGTATTTTCGTTTACTGAACCAGTAAAACTTAGTAGCGGGAACAGGACTCGAACCTGTGACCTTCGGGTTATGAGCCCGACGAGCTACCTACTGCTCTATCCCGCGATGTTTCGGGTGCAAATTTACGACGAATATCTTAAAAAACAAGCTTTTTAATGAAAAATGTTTTATTTTCTCTATTGAACTGATATGACTACCTTTGCAAAATAAATATTTTTGAAATGTCACATAAAGCAGGATTTGTAAATATCATCGGTAATCCAAACGTTGGGAAATCAACGCTGATGAACGCGTTTGTTGGCGAACGTTTGTCAATTATCACCTCGAAAGCACAGACAACACGTCACAGAATCTTAGGAATTGTTAACGGTGAAGACTTTCAGGTTATTCTTTCTGATACGCCTGGAATCATCAAGCCGGCGTATGAACTGCAATCTTCGATGATGGATTTTGTAAAATCTGCCTTTGAAGATGCCGATATTTTGATTTATATGGTGGAAATCGGGGAGAAGGAGTTGAAAGACGAGGCCTTTTTCAATAAGATTGTGCACGCTAAAATTCCGGTATTGTTGCTTTTGAATAAAATTGATAAGTCGAATCAAGATGTTTTGGAAGCACAAATCGCACTTTGGAAAGAAAAAGTTCCGAATGCTGAAATTCATCCGATATCTGCTTTGGAAAACTTTAATGTGAAAGAAGTTTTTTCAAGAATCATCGACCTTTTGCCAGAATCTCCGGCGTATTATCCAAAAGATGCTTTGACAGACAAGCCGGAGCGTTTCTTCGTAAACGAAACTATCCGTGAGAAAATCTTAATCAATTACGAAAAAGAAATTCCGTATTCAGTGGAAATTGAAACAGAAGAATTTTTGGAAGACGAAAAAATCATCCGAATTCGTTCGGTAATTATGGTCGAACGAGATACTCAGAAAGGAATCATCATCGGTCACAAAGGCGGTGCTTTGAAAAAAGTGGGCATGCAGGCTCGTGAAGATTTAGAGAAATTCTTTGGAAAGCAAATCCACATCGAATTGTATGTAAAAGTCAATAAAGACTGGAGAAATAGCGCTTACCAATTGAAAAGATTTGGATATAATAATAAGTAATTAGGTTAATTTGGCTTGAAATTTTAGCCACAGATTAAAGGATTCAACGGATTTTTGAAATTAAAAAATCATTTTAATCTGTATAATCTGCGGTAAAAAACTAAATCAATTGTTCTGATAAATTAAGGAGTTCGTCCATTTGGCGGGCTCCTTTTTTTCTGTTATATCTTGCCAGAAAATACAGGACAAACCAAGCGTTGACCAAAAGAAACATTACGGTCAAGTCAAATTGTGGCGATTGTTCCACAGCCCATTTTGAGTACGCGATGATTCCAAAGATGACGAACAAAACGGCCACAATAAAATGAAGCGCTAAAAAGACAAACCAAAGAATTGGGTCAGGCCCAAAGGTTCCTTTGACGTGCGTTCTTCCGTCTTCATATTTGTCTAATTCAATGTGCAATGTTGGCGACCAGAACTCACGGCGCAACATCCCGATGCCAAGCCAAATGTGGTTTCCAGCATTATTTAGCTTGAAATTATCCGATTCAGATTGTCTCAATCGCTCAAAACCAGCCTTAATTTCTTCGGCAGTTTTAGACGAAAATCGTTCAAATCGAAGACGTAATTTTATGTTTTTCTTACTTTCCATTTTCTTGAGAATAATATACATATAAACACAAAAACGCATTTTTTATTTTTTAAAGAAAAGCTAAATTCAAGTTAAACAAATCATTACAAAATTGGCAGGAAGAAACAACTTACTGCTTCATAGCGTGAAAGCTTGTGCAAAAGTTGTACCTTTGCAAAATATTTGAAAAAATTATGAACAATATTGTTGCGATAGTAGGAAGACCTAATGTGGGGAAATCAACCCTTTTCAATAGGCTGATACAAAGAAGAGAAGCTATTGTAGATTCAGTTTCTGGAGTTACCAGAGATAGAAATTACGGTAAAAGCGAATGGAACGGAAAAGAGTTTTCTGTGATTGATACCGGCGGATACGTGCGCGGGTCTGATGACGTTTTTGAAGGAGAAATCAGAAAACAGGTGGAATTGGCCATCGATGAAGCGGATGTTATCATCTTTGTCGTGGATGTTGAGGAAGGAATAACTCCGATGGATGATGCTGTGGCAAAATTGCTTCGCAAGGTTACAAAACCGGTTTTATTGGCCGTAAATAAAGTGGACAACGCCATGCGTGAGAAAGACGCAGTGGAGTTTTACAACTTAGGACTTGGTGATTATTATACGTTTGCCAGTATTTCTGGAAGCGGAACTGGGGATTTATTAGATGCTTTAATTGAGTCATTTCCGGTGAAACCAGAACCAACTCAGGAAGAAATTGAATTGCCTCGTTTTGCAGTTGTTGGTCGTCCAAATGCTGGAAAATCGAGCTTTATCAACGCTTTGATTGGTAAAGATAGATATATTGTGACTGATATCGCGGGAACAACTCGTGACTCAATCGATACAAAATTTGACCGTTTTGGGTTTGAATTTAACTTGGTAGATACAGCGGGCATCCGCCGTAAGGCAAAAGTGAAGGAAGATTTAGAGTTTTATTCGGTAATGCGTTCGGTTCGTGCGATTGAGCACGCTGACGTTTGCATCTTGATTATCGACGCCACAAGAGGATTTGAAGGTCAAGACCAAAATATTTTTTGGTTGGCTGAAAAGAATAGAAAAGGTGTGGTTATCTTGGTAAACAAGTGGGATTTAGTTGAAAAAGACACGATGTCCACAAAAGAATACGAAGCAAAAATCCGCAAGGAATTAATGCCGTTCACGGATGTGCCGATTATTTTTACGTCAGCAATCACCAAACAGCGTTTGTTGAAAGCTCTTGAAGAAACGGTAAAAGTTTTTGAAAGCAGAAAGCAAAGAATTGCGACTTCAAAATTCAACGATTATATGTTGAAATTGATTGAAGCGTATCCACCGCCAGCTTTGAAAGGAAAATATGTAAAGATTAAATTCTGTATGCAATTGCCAACACCAACGCCTCAGTTTGTGTTTTTCGCCAATTTGCCACAGTACGTAAAAGATCCGTACAAACGTTTCTTGGAAAACAAAATACGTGAGCATTGGGACTTTTCAGGCGTACCGATTGATATTTATATTAGAGAGAAATAAAAAATTTAAAAGAGGGAATTATTGAAAGGTAATTCCTTTTTTTTTGTCAAATAAGCATGGTGTATCAGTTTGTAATATTTAAATAATTAGCTTAAATTTGAAAATATACTTTGCCATGAAAATTCAATTTCAAACTAAGGAAGAAAGCAATAAGAAGCAACTGGATGATTTTTTAAAATTGTCTAAGCAGGAACGTATTTATAGCTTTTTGCGGTTAATGCAAGATATTAAACGCTTTCCAACAAAAGTAGAAGATGATAAAAAATCAAATTTTTTGATTACAATAAACTGCAAATAATGGCTCAAATTTGGGAGGAAAACATCGATAACTTTGTTGCTTTAGCAAACAAACATAATGTCAGAATGCTTATGGTTGGCGGTGGAGCTGTAAATTTTCATGGTTATCAGCGCCATTCGGCAGATGTAGATTTTTGGATTGAAACAACTGACGAAAATTTTAAAAAATTAGTTTCTGTTTTTCAGGAAATGGGATATGAAATCACCGATTTCCCAATAGCCGTTAAAAAGCAAGAGCAAAATATTTCAGTTAAATTTTCTCCTATTGATTTAAACTTAGAGTTAATCACAAATTTTTCCGTGAATAAATCATTCGAAGAAGCATATAATGATAGTGAAACCGTGGAGGTCAACGACAAATTGTTTTTAAGATGGAACGTTCTGTCATTAGAGGATTTGATTACTAGTAAAGTGAAAGCAGGAAGGCCAAAAGATTTATTAGATATCCAACAACTTCGAGAAATAAGTAAAAAACCGAGATAACCGTCTGGATTTTTTATTTATCTAAATTCTTTAGCTTTAGTTGAAGATTCATAGCCACTATTTTTTAATTTCCTACAAATTATAATCGCCTCGATTTATTCTGTATAAACGTTAACTCATTGCTGTTTAAATGGTTGTAAAAGTCAACTTTAAAAACGCTTCAAAGAAAGTTAAATAAATCGTAAGGCAATATATATATCCACAATAATTCTATTATTTCGCTGTTTTATTTTCTTACAAACAATAACTTAAAACCCTCACGTTGAATACAAATAAAATCGCCTCATTACTGTTTTTTTTAGTCACAGCCATTGTATCCGCCCAAAATAATTTTTCAGTCAAAGGAAAAACTTTAAGTGCTGTTGACAAAAAGCCAATCGAATCTGCAACCGTTTATTTGACATCTGCCAAAGATTCAACGATGATTGACTATACTATTTCTGATAAAAACGGAAGCTTCATTTTCTCTGTAAAAAAACAAACTAAACCTTTTATTGTTAAAGTTTCCTCGATAGGATATGAAATTTTTCAAAAAGAATTTAAAAGTTTGGAAGCAAATCTTGACTTAGGAGAAATTTTGATAAATGATGATGTGACCACATTAGGCGAGGTTGTGATTGTTACCGAAGCACCGCCAGTCAGAATCAAAAATGACACCTTAGAATTCAACGCTTCATCTTTTAAAGTGCGCCCTGACGCTAATGTTGAGGCTTTGTTGAAACAATTACCTGGCGTTGAGATTGACAGCGAAGGAAAAATTACGGTTAACGGGAAAGAAGTCAACCAAATTTTAGTAAACGGAAAGCCATTTTTTGACAAAGACGGAAAAATAGCACTCCAAAATCTGCCTTCTGAAATCATCAATAAAGTGCAAATTACAGATACAAAATCCAAGAAAGAAGAAATTTCCGGGGACAAAGCCAGCTCAAATAACGCTAGTATCAACTTGACTATTGACGAAGATAAAAATAAAGGATTCTTTGGGAAATTCATGGGCGGATATGGTTCGGATGAAAGATACGAAAGCAGTTTTTTGGTCAATTATTTCAAAAATAAGAGAAAAATTAGCGTGTTAGCTTCGTCAAATAATATCAATTCTACTGGATTTTCGATGAATGAAATTTTTGATAGCATGGGCGGTGGCCGAAATAACTCAATTTACACCAGTGACAACGGAAGTTTTGGGATTAACGGAATGCGTTTTGGCGGAGGAGCAGGAATTACGGTTTCAAATATGGTCGGATTAAATTATGCTGATGAGTGGATTAAAAATTTGGAAACTAATGGAAGTTATTTTTATACAGATGCCAATTCAAAAAATAACAATAGAACGAAACAAATCAATTTAAGGCCAACCGGAAATTTCACGACAGAATCAAATTCGACAACCGTTGACGATAAATTTGCACATAACTTCAATTATAATTTCGAGTATAAAATTGATTCGACGGCTTCCGTTTATGTGTCACCTAAATTTGTTAAAGCAAAATCGAAATACTCAAAAAATCTTTCTGAATTCTCTACAAATGAGTCAGATCAGATCGCAAATGAAAGCGTTGGGAAAACCTTTGATGAAACCGATAATTTGAACTTTGCAAACTCCATTTATTTTTACAAATCGTTTAAGAAAAAAGGAAGATCGATCGAAGCAAGTTTTGAAAATGACAACACAAAAGAAGATTTATACAGCCTGAATAATACAACAACCACATTTTATTCTGACACTGATAATGACGGCATGCTTGACGACTCAACCACAGACGCAAGGAATCAAATTTTGAAAAATCGAAAATTAAAAGATAATTATTCTGCAGAATTTTCTTATTTTGAACCAGTTACAGACTCGTTGAAAGTCGGTTTCACGTTGCAATATAAAAACGAAAAAACTTCAGAGAACAGAGACGGTTTTGATTTTGACGCTTCGTCGAATGATTATTCACTTCGAAATGAACTACTTACAAACTACCTTGCTTCTTCTACAAATACCGTAAACCCCTACATGCGCGTGAACATGACCAAAAAAGATTTCTATTTTGGGTTAAACATGGGAACAGCAATTTCAAAGTTTGAAAGCAGTTCGCTATATCTCAATAACAACACAAATTTGGTTAAAAATTATGTACTTCCAAGCGCGGGGTTGTACGGAAATTACAAGTTTACAAAGTCAAAATCAATTTGGATGAACTACGGTTATCAGGTCGATTTTGCTAGCCCAAACCAAATTTTGCCGGTTGCCGATCTTTCAAATGCATTAAACACTTACATCGGAAATCCAGATCTTGATCCCAACAAAAGTCACTACGCTTATTTGAGCTTCAGGGATTATGATTTTGCCACAAAAACAGGCTTCAATTTTTATGCTGGAGGAAACTTTTACGACAGCCAAATCATCTCATCCACCACGTTTGACGAAAGCAACAAGCGAACGACCACTTACAAAAATGTGGCGGGAACAATGACCTCATGGTTCGGCGGAAACTGGAACAAATCTTTTAAAAATGAAGCTCATTCTTATAAATTCGGGATAGGTGCGAATGGTGGATATGATGTGAATAAAGGTTTCACCGACGGGCAATTGTTCGATGCAAAAAGCGTGAGATTCACGCCAAGGCTGTCATTTAACTATGATTATGGTGATCTGATTTCCTTAAATCCAACCTATAATTTTACGTATCGAGAGACAAAATACACCAATTATATTTTAGAGAAAGCATCGAATTTCACGCACAAATTTAACCTGCAAGCCACAACCTATTTCCCAAAGAATTTTGTTTTCGGTAACGATTTTGGATACACGTACAACTCAAATATCGCTGACGGTTTCAAGAAAGATTTTTACCTCTGGAACACCAGTTTGGGCTACAATTTCTTGAACAAAACCTTACTCGCAAAAGTAAAAGTTTATGATGTTTTGAACCAAAATTTAAGCACAACACGAACCATTTCTGCCACCACAATCCGCGACGAAGAAAACGACGTTTTGAAACGATACGTCATGTTTTCGCTAACGTATAAAATCGAAAAATTTGCCGGAAAAGAAAAAAAGGGTGGCGGAATTCAAATGTTTTAGTAAAGTAAAGTCGGGTTTCATCTCCCGACTTTTTTATTTTTTGAAGCGAAAGAGAAGGCATATTTGCTGACCGTTTTCCTGCTGCAGGAACTCGCTTTAAACCTGCTTCACCGGCAGGTTTAAGAGCTCAAACAATTCCAGCATCAGGGCTATTTGAGAAACTATTTGAATTTTCATCAAACGCCAGTTCGCCAATAGAAACGCACCAAAAATTCGCGTAAAAAATTCGCGAAAATCTGCGTTATCCGCCAAAATCCGTCTCAAAAAAAGCAAAAAAAAAGCCTCGCAATACTGCGAAGCTTTTTAAATATCTTAAAACAGGTTTACCAACTTCCTCCAGCGCCACCGCCACTAAAGCCGCCACCGCCAAATCCGCCACCAAATCCACCGCCACCGCCAGAAGAACCGCCTCCAAAACCACCAAATCCACCGCCAGAACCGCTTCCGCGACCCAGACTGCTTAAGATGATAATGTCAGCCAAATCCATTCCGCCACCGCGATTGCCACCGTTTCGGTTGTTTTTATTTTTTGAAATAATAATAATGATAACAACAAAAATAATAATAAAGAAAATCAAACCACCCGGATTTGAATCTCCAGAATCTTGTTTTCGTTTTCCTTTATATTTTCCTTTTAAGACTTCAAAAATAGCATCAGTCCCTTTGTCCAGGCCTTTGTAATAACTTCCAGCCTTAAATTCTGGGATGATTACGTTTCTTGTCAATTCTCCAATAATTCCCGCAGACAAACGATCTTCAACGCCATATCCGGCAGAAATCCAAATCTTACGTTCTTTTTCGGCTAGCAAAACTATTACGCCGTTATCATTTTCTTTTGAACCGCCAATTCCCCAAGTCTGTCCCCATTTTGGAGTCAAAATCCCGATGTCTTCTCCTTTTAAAGATTCAATCGTGATTACCACAATTTGAGTTGTTGTTGAATCAGAATATTTGATCAGTTTTTCTTCCAAATTTGCCTTCTCCGAAGCATTCATTATTCCGGCATAATCATATACGCTGGTCTGAAATTTTGGAACAGGAGGAATGTCATACTGCGCAAATCCCACAGTTTGAACCAACAAAAATACCGATAGGAAAAAGGCGCTTTTTAAATTTAAAATTTTCATTTATCCTTTTGATATTTCGTTAGATAATTCATCTTTGTCGCCATCTGTGAATGGGAAATACTGTTCCAATCTTTCGCCCGCTTTTAAAATTCCGGCAACCAAACCTTCTTTATATTTCTTCTCTTTAAAATTTGAAATTATAGTATCTTTTGTACAATCCCAAAAATCACTTTCCACAACTTTATCAATGCCTTCGTCCCCAATGATGGCAAAAGCATGATCGGCAACGCCCACATAAAAAAGGACTCCATTTCGCAAGGAAGTCTGATCCATACCTAAAAAATGAAAAACCTCCTGAGCTCTTTCAAGCGGAGGTTTTTCTGTATGATTTTCGATGTGGACTCTTATTTCTCCCGAAGTGTTTTTTTCAGCCTGAGAAATCGCTTTTACAATTTCAGCCTCTTCTTCAGAAGTTAAAAAATCTTCTACTTTTGACATCGGTTTTCGTTTTTAGAATTTTACTTCTACTGGTTTTTCAGCACCTTCAACAGATTTGAAATATGGTTTTTCAGGATAAGAACCTCCCAAAAACCAACTGTTTGGAATTGTAAGCACATAACCGTTATACACTTGAACTTGCTCGTTAAAACGTGTTCTCGCCGTTAAAATTTGGTTTTCTGTGCTTGCCAACTCATCTTGTAATTTCAAGAAGTTTTCGTTCGCTCTCAATTGCGGATACGCTTCCACAGAAACCAACAATCTTGACAAGCTAGAAGAAACATTCGACTGCGCTTGTTGAAATTGCGCCATTTGCTCTGGAGTCACATTACTTGGATCAATTGTCACAGAAGTTGCTTTTGCACGCGCTTCTACAACAGCAGTCAAGGTTCCTTTTTCGAAATCAGCGGCACCTTTTACCGTGTTTACCAAGTTTCCGATAAGGTCATTTCTTCTTTGGTACGCCGTTTCCACATTACCCCATTCTTTTCCAACGGCTTGATTGTGTTTTAAAGCGGTGTTTTTAATTCCCACAACCCAGAATCCGATAATTACTATTAACGCAATAATAATTCCTACAGGTATTAACCATCTTTTCATTTTGTTCTTGTTTTTAGAGTTTATTTATTGATTTGTTTTTGTTTCTATTCAGTAATGTAATTTTGCCTATTGCCTATTGCCTATTGCCTATTGCCTATTGCCTATTGCCTATTGCCTAAAGTGCATTCTTAATACTACTCAACTGCGCTTTAATCGATTCCAACTTGCTAATCACTTCAAATTTATCCAACGTCTTTTTCTGGCCTTCTCTCAAATGTGTTTTTGCGCCGTCTAAAGTAAAGCCGCGTTCTTTTACCAAATGATAAATCAATTGCAAGTTTTTTACATCTTCGGGAGTAAACATTCGGTTTCCTTTTGCGTTCTTTTTGGGTCGCAGAATATCAAATTCCTTGTCCCAAAAACGAATCAGTGAGGCGTTTACGTCAAAAGCCTTGGCCAATTCACCAATGCTGTAATATCGTTTGTCTGTTGGTAAGTCTAAATGCATTAATCTAAAGATTGGTTTTCTTGGTTCGCTAATTTTGAAATGGCTGCAAATTCTGCCGCCGATATATTTCCGTAATAAAAATTCAAAGGGTTTACGACTTCCCCGTTTTTGTGCACTTCATAATGCAAATGCGGCGCTTCTGAACGTCCTGTGCTTCCCACATAGCCAATCACGTCGCCACGCTTGACTCTTTGTCCGGCTCTGACTTTATATTTGCTCAAATGTCCGTACAATGTTTCGTATCCAAATCCGTGCCGAATCACAATGTGGTTTCCATAACCTGACGCGGTGTTGTCTGCGCGTTCCACAACGCCATCGCCAGTCGCATAAATCGGAGTTCCGGTTTTGGCAGAAAAATCCATTCCCGCGTGAAACTTTCTGATTTTTGTAAACGGATCGCTTCGGTAGCCAAACCCGGATGCCATCGACTTTAAGTTCTCATTTTTAACTGGCTGAATCGCTGGAATTGCTACCAATAATTTTTCTTTTTCCTTAGCCAATTTCAATATTTCGTCCAAAGATTTCGACTGAATGACTAATTCTTTTGAGATGACATCGACACGTTTTGTCGTACTGACAACCAATTGGGAATTGTCATAGCCTTCCAAAGCTTTGTAACGATTCACTCCTCCAAAACCCGCTTTTCGCTGTTCTTCCGGAATGGGTGACGAGTTGAAAAATACTCGGTATAAATTATTATCTCTTTCAGCAACATTTTCTAAAACTTCGTCTACTTGATCCATTTTTTTATTCAAGAGCGCATAATTGATTTTCATATTCTCAATTTCACGGGCCTGAAGTCGGTCCTTCGGAGTTTCAAAAAATGGCGTATTAATCAAAATTACGAAACACAAAAAACCAAACAATCCCGAAGCCAATAAAAATAAAGCAATTACGCCTAATTTCTGTCCTTTCTTCGGCTTGATTTTTCGGTAAGCTAAATTTTCGGTATCGTAATAATATTTTACCTTTTTCATATTTTAAAATATGCTATTTTTGCACCTTAAATATCAATGCTGATGCAATTTAATTGTCGGTTAATATTTAGTTAGACGAACAAATTTAATAAATGTTTCATTCGTTCGCCTTTTTATTTTGCAATATTAAATTTAAAATGTTGACGGTCAAGATCGCTTCACAAAGCCTTGAACCTTAAACCCAAGACCTTAAACCAATTTTCAATGAAATCACAAGATATCAGAAAGCAGTTTCTACAATTTTTTGAAAGCAAAGGGCATTTAATTGTTCCTTCGGCGCCAATTGTTCTAAAAGATGACCCAACCTTGATGTTTAACAACTCAGGAATGGCGCAGTTTAAAGAATATTTTTTGGGCAACGCCACGCCAAAAAGCAAGAGAATTGCCGATACGCAAAAATGTCTTCGTGTTTCAGGAAAGCACAATGATTTGGAGGATGTTGGTTTCGATACGTACCACCACACCATGTTCGAAATGCTTGGAAACTGGTCTTTTGGCGATTATTTCAAAAAAGACGCAATCAATTGGGCTTGGGAATTATTGACCGAAGTATATAAAATACCGAAAGAAAATCTTTACGTTTCTGTTTTCGAAGGAAATCCGGCAGAAAATGTGCCTTTTGACCATGAAGCATGGGATATTTGGAAAGAATTAATTGACGAAGACCGAATCATTTTAGGAAATAAAAAAGATAATTTCTGGGAAATGGGCGACCAAGGTCCGTGTGGTCCTTGCTCAGAAATCCACGTAGATTTAAGAACTGCGGAAGAAAAAGCACAAGTTTCCGGAAAAAGTTTGGTAAACAATGACCATCCGCAAGTGGTGGAAATTTGGAACAATGTTTTCATGGAATTTAACCGTAAAGCTGACGGTTCCCTTGAAAAATTACCTGCAAAACACGTTGATACCGGAATGGGTTTTGAGCGTTTGTGCATGGCTTTGCAAGGCGTGACTTCTAATTACGATACCGATGTTTTTACACCGCTTATCGAAGAAGTGGAAAAAATTACAGGAAGGAAATACACTTCAAACGAAGTTAAAAATGTAAGCGAAGAGCAAGACAAAACGAATATTGCAATTCGCGTGGTTGTGGACCACGTTCGTGCGGTGGCGTTTGCAATCGCTGACGGACAGTTGCCTTCAAACACGGGCGCAGGTTACGTAATCAGAAGAATTTTGCGTAGAGCCATTCGCTACGGATTTACATTTTTAGATACAAAAGAGCCGTTTATTTACAAACTGGTGGCTGTTTTGGCCAACCAAATGGGCGAATTTTTCCCAGAAATCAAATCACAGCAGAATTTGGTTACGAATGTAATCCGTGAGGAAGAAGCTTCGTTTTTGAGAACTTTGGACCAAGGATTGCAGTTGCTGGAAAATGTTGTAAAAGACACAAAAGGAACAGAAGTTTCCGGAGCAAAAGCATTCGAATTATATGATACTTTCGGATTTCCAAAAGATTTGACAGCCTTGATTTTGAAAGAAAAAGGAATGTCTTATAACGAAGCAGAATTTGACTCAGAATTGCAAAAGCAAAAAACAAGATCTCGTGCCGCTTCTGAAACATCAACTGACGACTGGACGATTTTAGTCGAAGGAAATACGGAAACTTTCGTAGGTTATGACGAAGTGGAAAAAGAAGTAAAAATCACAAGATATAGAAAAGTAGATTCTAAAAAAGACGGTAAATTGTACCAAATCGTTTTAGACAACACGCCTTTTTATCCAGAAGGTGGAGGTCAAGTTGGTGATAAAGGAACGCTTTTTACGCCAAACCAAGCCATCGAAATCTTAGATACGAAGAAAGAAAACAACCTGATTTTGCATTTTACCAAAGAATTGCCAGAAAATCCAGAAGGAAAATTTATGGCTTTGGTGAATACAAAATTAAGAAGCGAATCGGCAAGCAATCACTCGGCGACGCACTTGTTGCATCAAGCGTTGCGTCATATTTTGGGCACGCACGTGGAGCAAAAGGGTTCGTTGGTTTCTCCAAATTACCTTCGTTTTGACTTTTCGCATTTTGCAAAAGTGACCGAAGAAGAATTAGAATTAGTAGAAAACTTCGTAAACGAAAAAATTCAAGAACATTTGCCATTGATCGAAAGAAGAGATATTCCGTTTAAGCAAGCGGTGGAAGAAGGCGCTATGGCTTTGTTCGGAGAAAAATATGGAGACAATGTTCGTGCGATAAAATTCGGAGAAAGCATGGAACTTTGCGGTGGCATCCACGTGAAAAACACAGCAGAAATCTGGCACTTTAAAATTGTTTCGGAAGGAGCAGTTGCAGCAGGAATCCGAAGAATTGAAGCAATTACCAATGAAGGCGTAAAAACATTTTTTGCATCGCAAGAAGTAGCTTTGAAAGAAATAAAAGAAGCGCTGAAAAACCCGCAAGATTCATTGAAAGCCGTAGTTTCATTGCAAGATGAAAATGCAAAATTGAAGAAGCAAGTGGAAGCTTTATTGAAAGAAAAAGCGAAAAACTTGAAAGGAGAATTGGCGTCAGATATTCAAGAAATCAACGGCGTAAAATTTTTGGCAAAACAGGTAGATTTGAACGCAGAGGGAGCGAAAGATTTGGCTTATGAATTGGGAACTTTGGGAACAAATGTATTCTTGGTTTTGGCTACAGCCGATGAGGGAAAACCAATGCTGACCTGTTATATTTCGAAAGAATTAGTTGCAGAAAAAAATCTAAATGCCGGACAAGTCGTTCGTGAATTAGGAAAATATATCCAAGGTGGCGGTGGCGGACAGCCTTTTTTCGCAACAGCAGGAGGAAAGAACGTTGCCGGAATCAAGGAAGCTTTGGAGAAGGCAGTTGATTTTGTGAAATAGATTTCAGATAGCAGATTTCAATTTGCAGAAAATAGAAAACCACAACAGTTATGTTGTGGTTTTCTGTTTTAAATCCTGTTAGATAGGCAACTTCGTTTAAATAAGAAGGTAGGATTTAAATAAATTTGTTTCTTGTGCTTAGATTTTTAAGCTTTGGATTTATTCCCATTTTAAAGCGAACTTGTATTTCTTTTCAGTTGGATTATCAATAATATATGTAATCTTATTGATTGCAGTTGACATACAAACCTCATCTGACACTAATTTGTAAACTAAATAGATAGAATCCTTTTTTATTTTAATGTCTCCAATATAATCCCCACAGCCATTTGCTTCTATAAATTTAGTTACATAAATTACATCTTCGAAATACTTGGCTTTGACCTTAGAATTTGTCTTAGATATTATTCTGTCGTAATCGGCGCTTCCTAATTCGGCAATAAATCTAGATTTGAAATATAGAAGATTTTCAATCTTTTTGGTCTCTTCTTTTTTTTGACAAGAAATTAATATAAGCACTGAAAGAAGAATAATGTATTTTATCATTTTGAAAATTTTGTTGTGTCAATATTACAAAATATATATTTGAGTATACTAAAACATTCTCGATACAGAAAGACTCTTCAACTTTGTATCTTTACATTTCTAAAATTCAACTAAAAAAAATGCAATTCACAACTCCCATTCCAATCCAAAAAAGCAATCATCAAATGGATTACGATTCAAAAATTGTATCATTGGGATCTTGTTTTGCGGTAAATATTGGAGAAAAATTTGAGCGCTATAAATTCCAAAATAGCATCAATCCGTTTGGAATTTTATTTCATCCTTTGGCTTTGGAAAAAATTATTTCAAAAGCAATTCTCAAGGATGAATTTTCTGAAGAAGACATTTTTTTTCATAACGAAAGATGGCATTCGTTTGATGTTCATTCTGATTTGAGCGCTTCTGATGAAGCACAATTTTTAAAAACGCTTAACGCAAATTTAAAAAGGTTGCACAATGATTTGGCCGAAAGTTCCCACGTCATAATCACACTAGGAACTTCGTGGGTTTATAGAAAGGTTGAAACTTATTCAGTTGTTGCCAATTGCCATAAAGTGCCACAAAATCAATTTAAAAAGGAATTGCTTTCGGTGGAAGACATAAAAACTGGTTTGGACAAAATCATTGACAAGATTTCTTCGGTAAATAAAAAAGCGAAAATTATCTTCACGATTTCGCCGGTTCGTCATATAAAAGACGGTTTTGTGGAAAACCAGTGGAGCAAGGCAAATCTTATTTCGGCTTTACATCAAACGCTGCAATCTGAACACTGCAATCTGAACACTTCTTACTTTCCCAGCTATGAAATTATGATGGACGAGCTTCGAGATTATAGATTTTATGCCGAAGATATGATTCATCCAAACCAAACTGCGATTGATTATATCTGGAATCGTTTTTCTGAAACTTGGATTTCTGAGGAAGCATTTTCTGTTTTGCAAGAAGTTGAAAATATCCAAAAAGGTTTAAATCACCGTCCGTTTAATGCAGAATCTGAACAGCATTTGGCTTTTTTGGCTAAAGTACAACAGCGAATTTCGGTTTTGGAACGACAGTTTCCATTTATGAAGTTTTAATTTAGTTTGGCTTAATTGTTGCAATTTAGGACAAAATTAAAACGGACTAATTTTTAATTTGATAACTTTATAAAAAAACTTATGCGCAGAATACTTCTTATTATTGGAGTTGTGGTGATAATTTTCTTGGCTTTTCGTTTTTGTGAATTTAAAAAAGGCGATGGCGAAACCATTGAGTATGATACAAATTTAATCCAGGAGCGTATTGTAAATGTCGGAAAATTGATCGTGACCGAAGGGCATTTTGCTGAGGTTTTGACATACAAAGATCAAGACAAATACTTAATGGATATGGTTTCTTTCGAGAAAAAAGCGCTGGTTATTGTAAACGCCGATGTAACTGTAGCTTATGATTTGCGCCAAATGAAGTATGATATCGACGAAAAAAATAAAACGATTACGATTACATATATTCCAAAGGAAGAGATAAAAATCAATCCAGATATTAAGTTTTATGACGTGAATCAAAGCCGAATGAATCCGTTTACTGGCGATGACTACAACAAAATAAATAAAACGGTGAAAGCAAATTTAGCTAAGAAAATTGAAAAATCTACGTTGAAATCAAACGCAAAAAATCGATTGATCAGCGAGCTTTCAAAGATTTTAATTACAACAAATTCAATGGGCTGGACGCTGAAATATGACGGCGAAACGGTGAACGAAGAATCTTTAGACGACGTTTTGCTATAGTTAAAGATTTAAGATTTCAGACTGCAGATTTCAGTAAAAAAAACCAGATTTACAGATTTTAAAATTAATCTGTAAATCTGCGGTTTTTTTTGTTATGTTAATTCTGAAATCTGCTATCTAAAAAACTGCAACCTGCAATCTTTTAAACGCTTTCTTTCTCAAAGATCAACTCTAATCCGCCCGAAATCAAATGAGCAATTTCAGGACGGTTTTGTTTTTGTTTTTCTAAGTATAAAATCACTTTTTGGAGCAATTCGGTTTCATTTTCTTTGTCTAAAAGTTCTGCAATTTCCACAGCTAAAAGCCAATCTTTTGGATGATTTTCGATTAGATTTTCAAAAGTTTTTTCAATCGTCATAAACGAAGTTTTCCCTTCGCGGATATTTCTGATATTCAAATAAAGACTTTCTAATTCTTCTCTTTCCGAACTTTTTTTTGCTTTGATGGTCTTGCTTGAAGGAACGTGGTTCACTAAGTTAAAGCTTCTCGCGTCAGCTGGTCCAGAAAACGCAGAAACCACTTTTTTACCAACAGCCATATCATAAATTCCCCATTCTGGTTGAAATAAAACGGTATCGTTGTGTGTGACGGTGCAATCTTTAAAGCTGATCAAGATGATTTTTCCTTGAATATTTCGAGTTCCGGTGATAATTTCTCCAGAAACGGTGATGTCGCCTTGAAATTCTAAAGTCACGCGTTCGCCTTCGTAAATTGCATACGCTTGCAAATCCCTTGGACTCATATCTTCGATAGCCAAATTGATTCCTTTCAATTTCCCAACTGGACTTCCAAATCCTTCAGCGTGGTAAGAAGTGTCATGTCCAACAAGTTCTTTTTCTCTGTAAGATAATGCCGTCTTTCCGGTTGTTTGAATGTAAACCGGTTTTCCTTCGTGCTCAATGACATTGGTCAGAACACCCGAAATTTGAATTCCGGTGCTCAATTCAATCGTGCCGAGAGCGTTTGAATTCTTTAATTTTTCTAGTCCAGAAAGGCCTCCAGTTCGAAGTGCCATTGTATTTGCAAATTCCTCTAAAACAGAACTTAATTGCGCAAAATCTGGCGTTACAAATAACTGTGGTTGCGGTTTTGTAATGTCAAAATTTTGATAGGCCGCCGAAATGTCATACGGAATTTTCGTCACGTTATCGGTCATGCACCAAGCACTTTCTCCGATAGAAGAAAGCAATCCGGCGCCATAAATTTTTGGGTTGTTCAAATCTCCAATCAAGCCATATTCCACAGTCCACCAGTGCAGATTTCTGATCAAAGCCATTTCAGATAATTCGCCCATATTGTTCTGCAAATCATCTACCTTTTTTTCGATAGCATCAATTTCGCTTTGCGGCGTTCCTTCGGCTTCCTTTAAAATTGAAAGCAAACGAACGGCTTCATACATTTCATAATCGTGAGCAGAAGAAATAGCTTTGCAGCCAATTTCGCCAAAACGTCTTAAATATTCAGCATACTCTGGGTTGGCGATAATGGGAGCGTGGCCGGCGCCTTCGTGAATAATATCTGGCGCTGGAGTATATTCTATGTGTTCTAATTGTCTAATGTCTGAAGCAATTACCAAGACATTGTAAGCTTGGAATTCCATAAAAGCATTTGGCGGAATAAATCCATCAACAGCAACTGCAGCCCAACCGATTTCCTTTAAGATGCGGTTCATGCCATACATATTTGGAATATTTTCTATTTCAAGACCGGTCTTTTTTAATCCCTCGAGATAAGAATTGTGTGCTACTTTTGAAAGATAATCGACATTTTTACGCATCACGTAGCGCCAAACCGCTTGGTTTATTGGCGTATAGTCGGCATAATCCTGAGGCTTTATAAATTGCTTTAAATGTTCAGGAAGTCTGTCTATTAACGGGTTACTTTCAATTTTTGCGTGCATATTTTCAAACGTTGTAGTTAGCCGTAAATTTACAAATCTTTCAGCGAAATGTGTCTTAAAAAAGATAAAATAATAAAAATGCCATAGATTTCTCCATGGCATTTTCAACGTAATTTCGCCAAAAATTATTTTTTCTCTGGCGGATATTTTGCTAATATTTTTTGTACAAATTCTTGAATTCGTTCCTCTTTTTTATTCATATTTCGAGTCAACACTCCAATTCCCTCGCCTTGCCAAACAAGTTCTTTTTTCTTAGCATCGACTAAATCAATATATAGTGTTCCTTCAGTATATGTTGAAACCGAAGTGTTTCGTCCGCCCCACATCCAAGGATTCCAACCCCAACCCCAGCCATAACCCCAACCCGCATTGAATTGGTTGACGTCAACCTGCTGTCTTGACTTGGTAAAAATATTAATTAGCAAATCGGGATTGTCACTTTTTGAAAAACCTTTCGCGGTTAATTCTTTGTCAATCGCAGTTAAAATTCTTCTCTTGTCTAAATCGGAAATTTCAACCTTGTCAATTCCAGATTTATAGAAAGCGTAAGTTTTATACTGGCTAAAATCAGCATTTTTATCAAAGTCTGATGCCACTTTAACTGACGAGCAAGACGATAGAACTAAGAGAAATAATAATGGTAAAAATTTAAAAGTTTTCATAGCAAATTATATTTAAAATAATATTCAGTATTAAAAGCGCTTATTTTTCTTGTCTTTAAAACTTTTTATGGCGGCGATCACGTTCAAAACTGCGGCTAAAAAAAGCAAAGTTATCTTCAAATATATGTTTTCGAAAACTAATCCTAAAAAAAGAAACCCAAGGCCCATGAACATTAATGATATGCTATTCAACTTTGACATATGTAAAAAAATATTAAAAATCTAAAATAGCATCGTCCACTATGTTAGGGATGGTCACTTTTAATAAAGGTTGCGTTTCCATTGCTCTTTTTATTGCAAAAATAGCACCGTCGTTTCGGGCCCAGTTTCTTCTGGAAATTCCGTTGTTTACATCCCAGAAAAGCATTGATTCTAAACGTCTTGAGGCGTCTTTAGAACCATCAAGAACCATACCAAAGCCACCGTTGATGACCTCGCCCCAACCAACTCCACCACCGTTGTGAATGGAAACCCAAGTGGCACCTCTAAAACTGTCGCCGATTACGTTTTGAATCGCCATATCGGCTGTAAAACGAGAACCATCGTAGATATTCGAAGTTTCTCTATAAGGAGAATCGGTTCCCGAAACATCATGATGGTCACGACCTAAAACTATGTAGCCAATTTCACCTCTGGCAATTGCCTGGTTGAAAGCTTCTGCAATTTTGATTCTGCCTTCTGCATCAGCATATAAAATTCGGGCTTGAGACCCAACAACTAATTTATTTTCTTGAGCGCCTTTAATCCATTGGATGTTATCGGCCATTTGCTGTTGAATTTCTTCTGGAGAATTTTTCATCATTTCTTCCAAAATATCACAAGCAATCTTGTCGGTCTTGGCTAAATCTTCTGGATTTCCAGAAGTACAAACCCAACGGAATGGTCCAAATCCATAATCGAAACACATTGGTCCCATGATATCTTGAACGTAACTTGGATATTTGAATTCTCTTCCAAGAGTTGGATTTTCAGACATCACATCGGCTCCTGCACGAGAAGCTTCCAAAAGAAACGCATTGCCATAATCAAAGAAATAAGTACCTTTTGCAGTGTGCTTGTTGATGGCAGTCGCATGTTGGCGTAAAGTTCGCTGAACTTCCTCTTTGAATTTTTCAGGATTGTTAGCCATCAATTCGTTGGATTCTTCAAAAGTATATCCTGTTGGATAATAACCTCCAGCCCAAGGATTGTGCAACGAAGTTTGGTCGGAACCCAAATCAATATGCAAATTTTCTTGGTCAAAACGTTCCCAAACATCCACCACATTTCCTAAATAGGCTATCGAAATTACTTCTTTATTTTCCAAGGCTTTTTTGACTCTTGGAACCAATTCTTCAATAGTTGAAACAATTTCATTAATCCAACCTTGCTCGTGACGAATTTTGGTGATTTTTGGATTTACTTCGGCACAAACAGTTACACAACCTGCGATATTTCCCGCTTTTGGCTGAGCTCCACTCATTCCTCCCAATCCTGAAGTAACGAATAATCCACCGGAAGGCGACTTTTTTATTTTTCTGAATCCATTCAAAACTGTAATCGTAGTGCCGTGAACGATTCCTTGTGGTCCGATGTACATGTAACTTCCCGCCGTCATCTGGCCGTATTGCGTTACTCCCAAAGCGTTGAATTTCTCCCAATCGTCTGGTTTTGAATAATTAGGAATCATCATTCCGTTTGTAACCACAACTCTTGGAGCATCTTTGTGCGAAGGAAATAGTCCCATCGGATGGCCAGAATAAATCGCCAACGTTTGCTCTTCGGTCATTTCCGAAAGGTATTTCATCGTAAGCAGGTATTGGGCCCAATTCGAAAAAACGGCTCCATTACCACCATACGTAATCAATTCATGTGGATGTTGTGCTACGGCATAATCCAAGTTGTTTTGAATCATCAGCATAATGGCTTTTGCCTGCTCGCATTTTCCTGGATATTCCGAAATTGGTCGTGCTTTCATTTCATAATCAGGACGAAAACGGTACATATAAATTCTACCAAAAGTATTCAATTCATCCGAAAATTCCTTTGCCAAGACTGCGTGGTCTTTTGGTTCAAAATAGCGCAAAGCATTACGAAGCGCCAGTTTTTTTTCTTCATCAGAAAGGATTTCTTTTCTTTTTGGAGCGTGATTTATATCTGTTTCAAAAGGTTTTGTTTCCGGTAAAATTGACGGAATTCCTTTTTGTATTTGTTCCTTAAAGGTCATTTTTTTTAATTTAAAGATTGAAAAATTTAAAAATTTAAAGATTTCTGAAAGTTGCTAATTATCTAATTACCAATTATCTCATTTTCTAATGGAGCCAGTTTTCTTATCGAATCCATATGGGCAATGACGGCATCCGCTTTTACAGCAATATCCGCGTTTTAAATGGTGTTTCTCGGTAAAACATTTGTAACCTTCGGGCGTATAATAAAAATCTTCGCCTTCAATTAATTTATTTTCCTTATTTTGCTCATTCATAATAGCAAAAATATAAACTTTATAATTAATGTTTCTAATCGTTTCTAAATATTTAATTCCGAAAGGTTATCGCGGACTGACGCTTTTTCCTTTTGTAATCATTCGGAACTTTTTAGACAAGGAAAATAAAGTGCTTCTGAATCATGAAAAAATCCACATTCGCCAGCAATTAGAACTTTTAATTTTGCCCTTTTTCGTGCTTTATTTTTTGGAATATTTAATACGATTGGTTCAATTTAAAAATAAAAATAAAGCCTATCGAAATATCAGTTTTGAAAGGGAAGCTTATGATAACGAAAGAAATTTAGATTATTTGAAAACGCGTCCGTTCTGGAAATTTAGAAATTATATTTAATATATTTTGGAAACCCCAACACAGTATCTTCCCGCTCAAAAAAACGGAATTACAGTCGCGATTCGTCGAGAAGACCTGATTCATCCTTTTGTTTCGGGAAATAAATTTAGAAAGTTGAAATATAATTTGCTACAAGCAAAAGCAGAAAACCAAATCACGCTACTGACTTTTGGAGGAGCATTTTCAAACCACATCGCAGCTGTCGCTTTTGCCGGGAAAGAACATAATTTTAAAACCATCGGAATCATCCGCGGTGATGAATTACGAGATAAAATTCAAGAAAATCCAACCTTAAAATTTGCTCAAGAAAACGGAATGCAATTTGAATTTGTTTCCAGAAGCGATTATTCCAATAAAGAAAATCCGGAATTCATCGACCAATTGAAACAAAAATTTGGAAGCTTTTACCTGATTCCAGAAGGTGGCACAAATGCTTTGGCCATAAAAGGTTGCGAAGAAATTTTGACCCAAGAAGATTCCCAATTTGACTACATCTGTTGCGCTGTTGGAACTGGTGGAACTATTTCTGGATTAATCAATTCGGCTTTGCCTCACCAAAAAGTTTTGGGATTTCCTGCGTTAAAAGGTAACTTCTTGCAAGAAGAAATTTGTAAGTTTGCAAAAACCGATAATTGGCAATTGGTTACAGATTACCATTTTGGAGGCTACGGAAAAGTAAATTTAGAGCTGATTAATTTCATAAATAATTTCAGTGAGAGTAATAAAATTCCATTAGACCCCGTTTATACAAGCAAGATGGCGTTCGGTATTTTAGATTTAATCGATAAAAATTATTTTCCAGCCAATTCAAAAATTTTAATGATTCACACCGGCGGATTGCAGGGAATTCAAGGGATGAACCAATTATTAGCAAAAAAACAATTACCCAAAATAACCACAGATGTTTAAAAAAATCTTATTACTATTGGCAATCGTAATTCTCGCAAGTTGCGGTTCTTCAAAGTCATCACGATCTAAAAAAACAGCGTACAAACCAAAGAAAACAGTTGTCACCCGAAAACCGACAGCTTCAAAACCAACGACAAACCGCTCGAATTCTTCAAATTCTAGAGATAATCGAAGCACAGAAGTCATTGAATCCACATCCAGAACTGTGGTTTACAGCGACGTCGTGAACAATTATGTGGCGCAATTTAAAGATATAGCCAAAGGAAACATGAAGCAATACGGAATTCCGGCAAGTATTATTTTGGCCCAAGGAATTTTGGAATCTGGCGCTGGTTCTGGAACTTTGAGCAAGAATGCAAACAATCACTTTGGGATAAAATGCCACACCGGATGGACCGGTGAAAGCGTGCGCCACGACTATGACGCTGCGCAAGAATGTTTCAGAAAATATAAAGATCCCGCAGAATCGTACCGCGACCATGCCGAATTTTTGACAGGAAGAAGCCGTTACGCCAATCTTTTTAAACTTGAAAAAGGCGATTACGAAGCCTGGGCAAAAGGCCTTAAAGCCGCTGGTTACGCCACCGACCCAAAATATCCAGACAAATTGATCAGCTACATCGAACGTTACAATTTGCACCAATATGACGCTGAGGTTTTAGGCACAAATTACACGCCAATTACCAAAAGTCAGCCGATTGCTTCAGCTTCAAAACCAAGGCCAACCAACTCAGGAGAAGGTTATTACGAAGTTTCAAAGGGCGATACGTTGTATTCCATTTCCAAGCGTTTTGGTACGACCGTTGATGATTTAAAACGTCTTAACAATATGTCCGATAACGCAATTTCAATCGGACAATCGATAAAAGTTAAATAAATTTTTCTTCTTAGAAGCGAAAGTTAAGGCATTTTCAGCAATCCATTTTCCCGCTTTTTGCAGTAGTTTTTCTCCGATGAAAAATCGGAAGAAAAAGCTACTGCCGCCAATCGGGGCTATTTGACAAACCATTTTATCTTTTGGAATCTTTGACTCTCCAAACTTAACTACAAATTAGCATCGCAAAAGAATTCAACTTTGTAACTTTGCGCCTTTGCAACTTCTAAAAATACATTATGTTATATCAAAGAAGCAGTCAGCTTTTTGCTGAAGCTGAAAAAGTAATTCCGGGTGGCGTAAATTCTCCAGTTCGCGCATTTAAAGGCGTTGGCGGAACGCCAATTTTTGTCAAATCAGCCAAAGGTGCTTATCTTTTTGACGAAGACGGAAACAAATTAATCGACTATATAAATTCTTGGGGACCAATGATTTTGGGCCACGCTTTTGAACCCGTTGTAAACGCAGTTATCGAAAGAGCAAAACTGGGAACTTCCTTCGGAATGCCGACAGCGCTTGAAACTGAGATTGCTGAATTAGCGGTTTCAATGGTTCCAAATATTGACAAAATCCGTTTTGTGAATTCAGGTACAGAAGCTTGTATGAGTGCCATTCGTTTGGCTAGAGGATTTACAAGTAGAGATAAAATCATCAAATTTGCAGGCTGTTACCACGGCCATTCTGATTCGTTTTTGATCCAAGCGGGTAGTGGCGGAATGACTTTTGGAACGCCAAATAGCCCTGGAGTTACGAAAGGAACGGCAAAAGATACTTTATTGGCGAAATACAATGATTTAAATAGTGTAAAAGAATTATTTGAATCCAATAAAAATGAAATTGCTGCGATAATCATCGAACCTGTCGCCGGAAATATGGGTTGTATTCCGCCCCAAAAAGGATTTTTAGAAGCGTTAAGAATGCTTTGCGATGAAAACGGAACGTTATTGATTTTTGATGAAGTAATGACAGGATTTCGTCTTGCAAAAGGTGGCGCGCAAGAATTATTTGGCATCAAAGCTGATATTGTCGCCTTCGGAAAAGTAATCGGTGGCGGATTGCCAGTTGGTGCTTTTGCCGCAAGAAATGAAATAATGAATTATTTGGCACCTTTAGGTCCGGTTTATCAAGCGGGAACGTTGTCAGGAAATCCGTTGGCGATGGCTGCCGGATTAGAAATGTTGAAAGCATTAAATTCTGAATCAGCAATTTTCGAAAGATTAGATGAAAAAACGGCGTACTTAGAAAAAGGAATTGCTGAAAAGTTAACCGCTAATAACGTGAAATTTACGATTAATAGAGTTGGTTCGATGATTTCGGTACATTTTGACGAAGCGCCTGTAACTGATTTACAATCTTCTTCGAAGGGAGACAACGAAACCTTTAAAAAATTCTTCCACGGATTATTAAAAGAAGGCATTTATATTGCGCCATCTGCTTATGAAACTTGGTTTATCACCGATGCTTTGAGTTATGAAGACTTAGATTTTACGATAAACGCAATCGACAAAATTTCAAAAGAATTCTAAATAAAAAAGGCTTTCCAATCGGAAAGCCTTTTTGCTTTTATTTAATTTTGACGATTATTGTTGCGTCAATTTTTTCAATAATTCTGGATTAGCATCAACTTTAGCCATATTGTCTGCGCTTAAAGTAGCTCTTAATTTAGCATCAATTGATTTTACAACAATTTTTCTTCTTTCTTCAGAAAGATTTGGCGTTGACAAAACCTCATGTTTTTTCGCGAATAAACCGTTGAAGTTTGCTTCATCTTGAGAAGTCAATTTTACAGTTTTCCCAAGTAAAGCAACATCAGCCTTAGCAAGTTCGTTTACATTTCCTTTATCTTGAGCAGAAACATTTACTGTAAAAGCAAAGAATAAGGTTAAAAGAGCAATTATTTTTTTCATGACAATTGTGATTAGTTTAGTTAATAGAATGTCAAATCTAAATCATTTGAACAAAACATCAAAATTATTTTTTCTCAATCTTGCCTTTTTTCACCATTCAATTACTTTTTGTGAAATTTCTTGCCTGCCTTATGATGTCTTTGAGATTTCATTTTTTCCCATTTTTCAAATTGTTCAGCAGTCAAAAACTTTTTCACTCTTGCTTTCATAGCGATTTGTTCATCAAGTCTTTGGTTTTCCTTTGCAAAACGTTCGTCAGCAGTCAATTCTTTTTTAGACTCTTTTGAAGCTTTTCTTTCTGCCATTTTGGCTTCTCGTTTAGCAGATTGTTCAGAAATAATTTTTTCCATTTCTTTCTGTTGAGATGTATTCAAATCTAATGCCAAAGTCATTTTCTTTAATTGCAATTGTTTCCTTTGCTCTGGCGTAAATTTCTCCATCTGAGGAACATCGGCTCTTTCAGAGCGTTGTGGTCTATTTTCACTAATCTTTTTTTCTTGTGCAAACGATGAAAATCCAATCATCATAATTGCAATCATAAACATTTTTTTCATAATTATTCTTTTTAAATTTATAGTTTGGAGATAAGACTGCGTAAAAAGAAAAAGGTTTAATTCTATCGAAATTTTTAGATTTATTTGTGATTGTGGTGTACCTTTGCAGCGTGAAGAAATATCTGTTCATAGTTGCATTTATGATGTTGGTGAAGCCGATTGTTCCGGTATTCCAATACGTTTTTGACTATGAATATATCTCCGAAGTCCTTTGTATCAATAAAGAAAAACCAGAACTTCAGTGTAATGGAAAATGTCACCTGATGAAAGAGTTGGCAAAAGCTTCTGAAGACGAAAAACCAACTTCTTCTGATAAAAAAAATCACCATTCTGAAGTTGAAATTTTATTTATCGAAGAGCTAAATACTTTTTTAATCGAACAAAGCACAATCGTTTTTGACAATCAAAACACTTCGGTTTATAGCAATTTATATTCTCATTTAAATTGCAAAACATTTTTTCACCCGCCATCATTTATTTCTTAAAAACAGTTTAGCAAAGCAATTTTGAGCCTTTTCATTTCTGAAAATGTTCCTAAAAATTCTATGCAAAAAAATTAATTATTTCTCCAAACAAAATGCTTTGGAAGAAACATTTTACGCAAAACTTTTTTAAAAATAAAACAATGAAATTTTCTATAAAAAACACTTTAGCCATTTTGGCAATGACCTCATTTTTAGTATCTTGTTCAAATGATGACAATTCACAAATCGCTTCTGGAAACGGAGAAATGGAACTCTATTTTGATAATTCTGTGAGCGGAGACGACTTGATTTTAGGCGCTTCAACTTATACAAATTCCAATAACGAGACCCTTAAAATTAATAGATTTAATTACATCGTAAGCAATTTTGTCTTGATAAAAGACGACGGAACCGAAGTGGTTTATGACAAAGAAAGTTCATATTTCGTTATCAGTGAAGAAGCGCAACTAAACACTATTCACCTCGAAAATATTCCTGCCGGAAACTACACAAAAATCAGATTCGGGCTTGGCGTTGACCAACAGCGTTACCTTCAGGGCGAAACCGCACAACAGAGTTTTTGGGACTTGGCCGATGCCAATAACATGACGTGGACATGGTCGACAGGTTACCGCTTCATTAATTTAGAAGGTACTTTTACCGCCCCAACTTTATCGGGTGAAAAAGCGTTCCAAGTGCACCAAGGAAGTAATACCGCGACAGACAATTACAGAGAAATCACGGTTACTTTGCCAAACACGGCACGCGTGAGAACCACAGAATCGCCGAGCGTTCACTTCATCGCAGACGCCAATAAAATCTTGGACGGAAACGCAAAAATCAAGCTTTCTGAAGCCATGAATCCAGCCGGAACTTCTGCCGCAATTATGGGTGGCGAAAAGCTGATTTCCATCGCTTCAAACACGACTTCAATGTTCGTTGTTGATCACGTTCACGCCGGTGGAGCAGAACATTAAAATGATTTTTATTTGGGCCTGATCCAGCTGTTTGCTACAACTCCTCACTCAAAAAGCTTTTTTCAACGCAGCAAAAGGAGCTTCCGTTGGTCGCTCTTTTCCGGCAAGAAAAAATAGCTTTTTGAGTTCCGGGGTTGCCGCGTCCATCTGGGGCAGTGACTCACAAAACGCTCACACATTATGAGAAAAATACTTTTTTTCATCATCACTTTTGCATTCGTTTCGTGCCAAAATGATGACAGCGATTACATAGAAATCAACGAAAATTTAGATTTCAATATTCCGGATAATTTCCCTGATTTGGCACAAGATATTTCCTTGAATTATCCCACAAAAAAAGGTTTTGAACTCGGAAGAAAATTATTTTATGACGGCCGATTATCCCGCGACGGGACTGTTTCGTGTGCTTTTTGCCACGAGCAATCGTCGGCATTTACGCACCACGGCCACGATTTCAGTCACGGAATCGATAATTTAATCGGAAATAGAAACGCGCCTGCCATTCAAAACTTGGCGTTCCAAACGGATTATTTTTACGACGGCGCTTCAAATTCTCTCGAAATGATTTCCATCGTTCCCATTCACAATCCCGTTGAAATGGACGAAACGTTGCCAAATATTATCCAAAAATTAAAGCAAGACCCAGTTTATGTTAAACTGTTCAGCCAGGCTTTTGATAACGGCGAAATCACAACCGGAAATATGCTGAAAGCGTTGGGACAATTTATGACGATGATGGTTTCCAGCAACTCCAGATATGATAAATACGTCAGAAATGAGTCGGGTGGGAATTTAAATGCTCAGGAATTGCAAGGCTTGAGTTTGTTTCAAAGTAAATGTGCTTCGTGCCATGCTACTGATTTATTTACGGATAATTCGTTTAAAAACAACGGTTTGCCTCCAAATCCAAATTTAAATGATTTGGGCAGAGAAGTGGTTACTGGTTTTGAATCTGACCGTTACAAATTTAAAGTTCCAAGCTTGCGAAATATCGAATTGACCGCGCCATACATGCACGACGGAAGATTTGGCTCGCTTCAATCGGTTTTGAATTTTTATACTAATGGAGTTTCGCATTCCGAAACGTTAGACCCAATTTTAAATCAAAACGGTGCCTTGGGAATCCAAATTTCGGCTTCCGAAAAAGAAGCGATTATCGCCTTTTTGAAAACCTTGACGGATGAAGAATACATCAATAATCCGTTGTTTTATTTCCAAACCTAATTATGAAAAAATATATTTTCTTGTTGCTTTTTGCAACGCAAATCATTTCGGCAAAATCTTTAGAAGATACCATTCAAAATAGCTTTAAAAGATACGAACGTTTCCTTTTTGAAGAAGATTGCGATGCCTGTGGCTGTTCGGCAAGCGGTGGAGGAATGGGTTTCAGCTCGATGTTGAACCAAAATTTCGTCGGAATTCGGTATATGAATCAAAGTTATTCGAGCCGTGACGGACTTTTTAATAATTCGCCGTGGATTGATGAGAATTTTAATACAGTTCAAGTTTGGGCAAGAATTCCAATTACGAAGAAAATCCAAGTTTCGGCATTGGTTCCGTATCATTTTCACAACCGCGAACTTTCTACCGGAAAACAAAATATTGACGGTTTGGGAGATATTACCATTTTAGGTTTTTACACGATTTTACAAACCAAAAAAGATTCTGCAGTTTTCTATAATCAGTTGCAAATTGGCGGTGGAATTAAAGCGCCAACCGGAAAATATGATGCTGAAAATAAAGGAAGTGTCAATCCGAGTTTTCAAGTAGGAACCGGAAGTTGGGATTATATTTTAGCAATCGAACACGTTTTAAAACGAAAAAATATCGGGTTAAATTCAATGTTGAATTATACGTTTAAAACTGAAAATCAAGACCATTATCAGTTTGGAAATCAATTTAATTATGGAACTGCGGTTTTTTATGAATTGGAAAAAGAAAGTTTCAAGTTAGTTCCGCAAGCGGGAATTGCCGGCGAAGTTTACGATACCAACCAAATTTACGGCGAAGATATTCGGGATACAAAGGGCGACATTCTTTTCGGGAAATTAGGAATCGAAGCAGGGATTAACCGATTTTCAATCGGTTTAAACGCAATGCTTCCGATTAGCCAAAATTTAACAGGAGGAAGAGTGGAGGCCAATTATCGCTGGTCCATAAATTTGAATTACTCTTTATAAAACGAAAAAGGCTGTCAAAATAATTCTGACAGCCTTTTTTTAATTTTCTTTCGGACGATTATCCTACATATTCAGCAATTTTCTCTTCACCATTGACAGCAACTTTCACTAAAGCATGTTTTGCCAAGCCTTTCATCGCAGCGTCCCATTTTTTACCGCTCAAACCAGCGTTTGCTTTTAATGAATTTAAGTTCATTGCGTTTTCATTGGCTTTCAATATTTCAATAATTCCTTTTTCTTCTTCTGATAATTCAACCGCTTTTTTCTCAGGTCGCATTTGCGGGAAGAACAAAACTTCTTGAATTGAAGGATTATTGGTCAAGAACATAATCAAACGGTCCATTCCAATTCCTAATCCAGAAGTTGGCGGCATTCCGTATTCTAAAGCTCTCAAGAAATCATTGTCGATAATTCCGTTTGCTTCGTCATCGCCTCTTTCTGACAATTGCATTTGCGCTTCAAAACGCTCTCTTTGGTCAATCGGGTCATTCAATTCAGAATAAGCGTTTGCTACTTCTTTACCACAAATCATCAATTCAAAACGCTCTGTCAACTCAGGATTGTCTCTGTGTTCTTTACAAAGCGGACTCATTTCTTTCGGGTAATCCGTGATGAATGTTGGCTGGATGAAGTTTCCTTCACATTTTTCTCCGAAGATTTCGTCGATTAATTTTCCTTTCCCCATTGTAGCATCAACGGCAATTCCCATTCCTTTCGCTGCTTCAAAAATTTCTTGCTCGGTTTTTCCAGAAATGTCAAAACCAGTATATTTTATGATGGCATCGGTCATTGTAACTCTTGCATACGGCGCCTTGAAACTCACTTGGTGTTCGCCAAAAGTGACGTCAGAAGTTCCGTTTACTTCGTTGGCACAATAATCCAATAAATTTTCTGTGAATTCCATCATCCAGTTGTAGTCTTTGTAAGCTACATAAATTTCCATCGCTGTAAATTCTGGATTGTGCGTTCTATCCATTCCTTCGTTTCTGAAGTTTTTCGAAAACTCATAAACACCATCAAAACCACCAACAATCAATCTTTTCAGATATAATTCGTTCGCAATTCTCATGTACAAAGGAATATCTAAAGAATTGTGGTGCGTGATAAACGGACGCGCTGCTGCTCCACCAGGAATAGATTGTAAAACCGGAGTTTCCACTTCCATATAGCCCGCCGTGTTGAAGAAAGTACGCATTGCATTGAACAATTTTGTTCTTTTTACAAAAACTTCTTTCACTTGCGGATTTACAACTAAATCCACATAACGCTGGCGGTAACGCAATTCTGGGTCGGTAAAACCATCGTGAATATTTCCGTCAGCATCTGTTTTTGGCAATGGCAACGGACGCAATGTTTTGCTCAAAAGCGTAAAATTGCTTACGCGAATTGATTTTTCCCCAACTTGAGTCGTAAATAATTCGCCTTCCACACCGATAAAGTCACCCAAATCGATTAGTTTTTTGAAAACTTCGTTGTATAAATCTTTATCATCGCCCGGACAAATTTCGTCACGGTTGATGTAAATCTGAACACGACCTTCGCTGTCTTGCAACGATGCGAACGACGCTTTTCCTTGAATTCTCGTGCTCATCACACGGCCTGCAACAATCACTTTCTTGCCTTCTTCAAAAGTTTCCTTGACCTGTTTCGAAGTGTGGTTCACTGGAAACAAATTTGCCGGATAAGGGTTAATGCCGAGTTCTCTCAACTTGCCCAATTTTTCTCTTCTGATGATTTCTTGCTCTGAAAGTTGCATATCGTGTTAATTTTAAGGCTGCAAAGATAGTTAATAAGTTGCAAAGTCAGAAAGTCAAAAGTCACAAAGTCACAACACGATTTTAAAAAGTTATTTTTCTTTTTTTGAAGCGGATGGGCAGTGAATTTTTGGAAACCATTTTCCTGCTGCAGTAACTCGCTTTAAACCTGCTTCGCCGGCAGGTCTAAGAGCTCAGACAATTACAGCATCAGGGCTAGGTGAGAATGGTCTTTTGTTGTTGTAAACTTTTGGGATTTTGATTGTGGATAATCGGTGTCGATGTTGTTTGTAGGAGAAAAAAGTTTATAAGAATGGTCTTTTCGCACTTTTGAATGCTTTCCATTCTGATGTTTTGGCTGTTTTGCCGTTGCTATCGGTTGCAGTAAAATCTTACTTTGTAATTTGAATTGTCTTTTAAGTCAAAATCTCCAGAACACATTCCGTACCCGACTTGCAGGATTTTTTTATTGGCAAGAATATAAAATGTGGAAATTTTATTTGTGGTCACGTCTAAAAGTTCAGTTCTGAAGATGATCTCTGAAACATTTGCTTCGTTAGTTTCAAAAATTGCATTTGACGAGTTTCCGCAACCATACATTTTTGATTCTGATTTGATAAAACGAAATGTAGTATTTTCGTTTAATGAGCTTTTGATTTCTTCAGAAGCTGTTGTCCATGTAATTTTTTCTTGACTGTTAGTTGTAGTATTCCAATTCGAAAGTTCGCGTGTTTCTAACTCTGTTTCGTATGTGTACTTGAGATGGTATTTTGTATTATAACTCAATTTTTTAATTGGAAAAAAAATGGCTTGTTTTTCATCTTTTCCGGTTAAGATTTCTTTTAGTTTTAATTCGATTAATTCTCTGTTTTCAGATTCTAAGTATATTTTTCTGTTTTCAAGAGTTTTTATAGTCGATGTGCTCATTCCGTAACCGTGAATGATGAAAAGTGAATTTGTGCCAATATTATTTCTGTTTATTGGATAATAAGATGTTGCGCCCATTGCGCAATCTGCTTTGCAATTAATTGTTGCAGAAAATAGCAAGAGTAAAAAAAGTAATTTTTTCATAGTGCTAAATATAAGAAAAAAATCACTATGCGCAAACAAAATCGACAAACTGCATCAAAGCCATGAATAACTGAATAGCCCCGATTGGCGGCAGTAGCCTTTTCTTCCAGTACGGAGAAAAGCTACTGCAGAAAGCGGGAAAATGGATGGCTGAAACTTCACTGGCCTTTCGCTTCAAAAAAACGTTATGGTATATTTAAGGATATTAGTTTGTAACTTTGTGGTTCATAAAATGCGAGAAAAATGAACAAGAAAATTCAGCTTTTGGATTTGGGTCAAAAAGACTACAAGGAGACTTGGGAATATCAGGAGGAACTTTTTAAAGACATTGTTGATTTGAAAATCAGGAATAGGCGAGAGGAACTTGATTTGGAAACGCCAAATTATTTGCTTTTTGTGGAACATCCGCACGTTTATACTTTAGGGAAAAGCGGTGATTTTAGCAATCTTTTGTTGAGCGAAAAACAACTTGAAGCGAAAGGAGCGACTTTTTATAAAATTAATCGTGGTGGCGATATTACGTATCACGGACCTGGGCAAATTGTTGGTTACCCGATTTTAGACTTGGAGAATTTTTTCACGGATATTCACAAATATTTGCGTTTTCTGGAAGAAGTGATTATTAAAGTTTTAGCCGACTATAATATAATAGGTACAAGAAGTGAAGGAGAAACTGGAGTTTGGCTTGGTGTGGGGACTCCGTTCGCTCGAAAAATTTGCGCGATGGGTGTTCGGGCTTCGCGCTGGGTGACGATGCACGGTTTTGCGCTGAATGTAAATGCTGACTTGGGTTATTTTGACAATATTATTCCGTGTGGCATTCGTGGCAAGGCGGTTTCTACTTTAAACGTCGAGCTTGGTGTTGAAAAAGTGGACGAAGCAGAAGTAAAGGAAAAAATCAAAAAATATTTTTCTGAACTTTTTGAAGCAGAATTTGTGACTTTTGCTTCAGTAACAATTTAAATCTCTTCGATAAAATCTAATTCTAGTTGTTCTGGCAAAAGCCGAAATGACATTCTGTGGTATTTTGTGGTGCCATATTTTCTAATGGCCTCGCGATGCTCTTTCGTGGGATAGCCCTTATTTTGCTTCCAGTTGTACATTGGAAATTCTTCATGAATTTTATTCATATAATCATCCCGGTAGGTTTTTGCTAAAACTGATGCGGCAGCAATGCTTAAATATTTGCTGTCGCCTTTTATGATGCAACTGTGCGGGATGTTTTCTACGGGCTTGAAACGGTTTCCGTCAACTATAATATAATTAGGTATCGGATTTAATTTTTTGATACATTCTTGCATGGCATGAATTGATGCGTTCAAAATGTTTATTTCGTCGATAATCAGGGGTTCAATGTGAGTAACAGAATAGCAAAGCGCATTTTCTTCAATGATGGGCCTCAATAAATCACGATTTTTTTCTGAAAGTTGTTTAGAATCATTTAGTGTTTCGTTTATAAAATCTTTTGGTAAAATTAATGCTGCAGCAGTAACTGGTCCCGCAAGACAACCTCTTCCGGCTTCGTCTATTCCACACTCAAATTTAAGATTAGTATAACTTATGCTTAACATTCAATTTTTTTACAAATTTATAAAAAAAATTACGCAACCTTTTTAATAATAAGGAATCTAATAATCAAATTAAGTATCTCAACCGCCTCTGTAAACTTATAATTTAACATTTAATCGATTATTATTCCGAAGTAATATTTGTTTAATTAAGAAATTATTAAGAAGTTTGCAGGATAACTAACTCAAATAAATAAAATATGAGATCGAAGTTCAAATGGATTTTTACGCTATTATTAGCGTTTTCAATGCAGTTTTCGTTCGCACAGGAGAAAACTATTACGGGTGTTGTTTCTGATCAAACAGGACCTCTACCTGGTGCTAGCGTTCAAGTACAAGGTACTACACGTGGCACACAGACGGATATTGATGGAAGATATTCTATCAGTGCAAGTGTGGGAGAAACTTTAATAATCTCTTACACTGGATACAACAAATTCACATCTGTTGTTGGAGCTAATAGCGTTGTAAATGCTAAACTTCAGGAAGGGATTGATATCAACGAGGTTGTAGTGACTGCTTTTGGTGTAAAAAGAGAAGCTAAAGAGCTTACTTATGCTACCAAAACTATCGACGAAAAGCTTTTAAATCAAGCTGCTCCTGTAAATGCTGTAACGGCATTGGCTGGTAAAGTTTCTGGTTTGAACCTTACAACACTTAACAATGGTGTTAACCCAACTACAATGATTGTATTGAGAGGTTATAAATCTTTGACGGGTAACAACCAAGCTTTGATCGTTATTGATGGAGTTGTTCAAGCTTATACGGCTTTGGATAACTTAAATCCAAACGATATTGCTAGTGTTACTACACTTAAAGGTGCTTCTGCTACTGCTTTGTACGGATCTCAAGGAGCTAACGGTGCATTAATTGTTACTACTAAACAAGGTGGAGACAAAAAATTATCTGTAGAATTTAATTCAAGTCTTGTTGTAGAGCAAGTTAAATATTTCCCAGAGCTTCAAAGTACATTTGGTATGGGTTATGATAATGAGTACTACCCTTATGAGAACACTAACTGGGGTCCTCGTTATGATGGTGTTCCAAGACGTCTTGGTCCTATCTTAGCTGATGGTAGCTACCAATTGGTTCCTTATTCTCCAATCAAGAACAATAGAAAAAATTTCTTTGTTGATGGTGTTACTAAAATCAATGGATTGTCTGTAAGTGGTGGTGATGAGAACAGTTCTTATTTCTTCTCTGCTCAACATACTGATGTTACTGGTATTACGCCAAATGATGAATATACAAAAGATAACTTTAGATTCAATGCTTCTCGTACGGCTGGTAAATTTAAAATTACGACTAACACATCTTACTTTAGAGATAAAGAAAATGTAGCAGCTTCTGATGGTGGATACCAAACTAGAGGTGTTTATTGGAATGTTTTGAATACTGGAGGTAGTGTTCCATTGACAAGTTATAAAAATTGGAGAACTGATGTTTACGCAACTCCAGAAACTTACTACAATGAGTACTATCAAAATCCTTACATGATTATTGATATCGCTAGAAATAATACAGAAAGAAATAGACTTTACTCAAATGTAAAATTAGAGTATGATATCAATAGCTGGATTAAAGCTAGTTACAGCTTAGCTGGAACTTTTTACAACTCTTACACTAATAATACAAGAGAGGCTGTAAATTACAATGGTTTGATTTCTCCTTCGAGAACAGCTAGCAGCACACCAGCATCATTCACATCTACAACTTCTGATGATTCTAGAATCAACTCTGATTTATTATTGTCTTTTGATAGAAAGTTTGGTGAAGATTTTACTGCTAAGTTAATCTTAGGTAATTCTGTTTTTTCATACAAACAAAAAGGTTTAGGAATTGGTGGTAACAACCTTTTCGTTCCTGGATTGTACAGCCCGACTGTTAGAACAGGTGAAGGAACAACTTCATTGTCAATCTTACAAGAGCGTACTAGTGCATATTTTGCAGATTTAACTTTAGGATTTAAAGATATCTTGACATTAAATGGAGCTTACCGTTATGACAAATCTTCTACATTGCCTTTAGATGCAAATGGATTTGATTTTTACACTTTTGGAGCTGTTTTAGACGTTACTAACGCCTTAAACATCAAAAATGATTACGTAAACTTCATTAATTTAAGAGGATCTTATGCGTCTGTAGGTAGTTCACCAACAAACGTTAGAGGATCAAGCACACAGAATTTCTTGAATGAAACTTATGCTTCTGCA
>Ga0265780_10000172_pt1 | contig 104788 bp, 93 predicted proteins | sample P1T30metagenome_FD_192432 | JGI IMG/M metagenome (GOLD analysis project Ga0265780, IMG submission 192432) | Plant litter microbial communities from East Loma Ridge, Irvine, California - P1 T30 | ecosystem: Environmental > Terrestrial > Plant litter > Unclassified | place: USA: California...
GGCAGCGTATTCGAGGTCGGAGAAGCTCTTTTGCATGATCGATGGCGGGCGGGGAACGTGCCGTTATTGTCTCAGGTTGCGGCGCTGGTGGGAACGGGAGCTGGGGAATTAATCAGTGCCTCCCTAGGTCTGGTCCCGCAAGTGGACATCGCGGAACTTTACTGTATTCCCAAGGCTTCTTGTCAGCCTATTAATGGCCAATTTCAAGGACGGCAGTCCCCGCTTCGCCAAATAAAAACCCCCAGCAAATCTGGGGGCTTCGTATTTCTAATTGTCTGGAGATGATGAAGCCATCAGCCGCGTCATCACTCCCGCTCGGTTATCAATGAGTGCGGCAACCTATGATTCAGCATCCATTTGAGAAAATTCCGTCACCAGTACCATTAGCGATACCATGATCGCGATGCTGACCTTGAAGTGCACAAGACTGGTTTGACAACTCAAAGGTAGAAAGACATAGTCGTTGCGTTTTATCAATAGGAAACATCCATAACGATGTTTAAAAAAAGCCCCGGCGATTGAATCGTGAGAAGTGTTGATGATTGGCAATTTATTGGAACTAGCCTTCGATAATATCGTCGAGTAAAGTTCCATTTACGACCTCAACATCAACCAAAGTGAAGATGGAGTCTGGCATGAAATCAGCTATGCAAAAAATCATTTTAAAGAGAAATATTCGCGGTCAAGGCATGACGGAATATATTGTCATCGTTGCATTGATCGCTGTTGCGGCGATCGCGATCTACCAGCTATTCGGTGCCACCATCAGAAACCAAACCGCTGGCATGGCGATGGAAGTTGCCGGTAAAGATGGGTCTGCAGCCATCGCACAGGCTGGCACGGCCGCGACGAAGGCCACGACTGCTGCCAAAGATCCGACGAAGGGCTCGCTGTCGACGTTTGGCGACCAAGCCACAACAGGCAAACAATAACCACTGCGTTTCGCCGCCGCTGCCCTCGCAGCGGCGTTCTGTTTATTTTCACACTTCTCTTTTAATTTCAAACTGGAAAGCATGCCCGCACATGTATGCCACATCGTGGTCGTCCTACGCAGTCAGAAGCATGCGCCGCCAGCGCGGACAGGCCCTCATTTACGGTCTGTTTGTCCTCACCGGCGGTCTCGCGGCGCTGTTCTTCCTTTTTAACACTGGGCAGCTTACCGCCGAAAAAACCAAACTCGTCAATACTGCGGATGCGGTGGCGTACAGCGCCGGCATCATGCATGCGCGCGCGCTTAATTTCGACGCCTACACCAACCGGGCGCTCATGGCCAACGAAGTCATGATTGCGCAGGCAGTCAGCATCGCTTCCTGGACAAAGCACGTTGTGCGGCACACCGAAAATGTCCATCCCCTCACATGCCTGACCTCGTATTCCAGACCTGTTGTGCTGGTATTGGTAACGTATATTCCGGCCTGTTACCTGCTGAGTTTCCCAGCTGGTAAAACCACGGCGCAAGTCACTGACGCAGCGGTAAGTTCAGCGGCAAGAATAACCGTTGGATTATCTGAAGTGGCAAAAGTGGCACTGCAAAGTGGCCAATCGACAATGAGTGCCACATTTCTGAAAGCGCGCTCCGACGTCATGCAGGAGGTCGCGGATGCCAACTACGCCGGAGATGGCGCTGTGCAAGTTGAGACGTCTCCGCTTTCAGATGACTTTCCTGGCTTCATCCGGACATATTCAGGAAACGATCGGACCCGTTTCAAAGGCACAGTGGTCGAATCCGCAAACAAGGACGATTTCATCAAGGAGCGATCCTGGACATCCGCAAATATTTTCCCGTGCATTCTCGGGAATAAAGCGGCTTTTCGGCGACGCGGTGGCACGGAGCTGATCGGATTCGATGAATGGAAGGCCATGGACACTGCGTCGCTGCACGAATGGCATTGGCATATCCCCACCTTTGGTTTTCCCAGATGCGAAGAAGACGAAATGAAGCTCGGCTACGGCGCGCAAGCCGCCGCCAATGGCAGACCGAACGACGCGAATGCGCAATACGGCGACTCGCGCAACGATAATCCGGACGCCAGCGACCGTGCCGACAGTGAAGCGTCCGGCAAGGAAATGCGATACAACGGCTTGCCCACTTTCTACGACCTGTCGGCATCGCAACTGGCTGCCCCTTCGCCGCACCTCAAGTTTTCAGTTCTTCTTACCCGGCACAAGACGCAGACGCGGACATCCGAAGGCACCTCGACTATCAAGCCAACGGGCAAGCTCGCTCTTTATGACAGCAAGGCAAGGTCGGATGTGCTGTCCGCAGTGTCAACCTCTGAAGTGTTCTTCGAACGCCCCGTTGCCCGGAGCGATGGCAAGACTGAACTGGCTGGTTTGTTCAATCCTTATTGGCAAGTTCGTCTCGCGCCGACTTCGGCGGCGGCTATCACGCTGGCAACGACAAAGTGAGGCTCACAATGGACAACTCTTCTCAAATCACCACCCTCCTGATAATCGCCCTTGCAATGGTGATGCCCGCCACTCCTGCGAGCGCGACGACCGAAGCTGAGGGGACGAGAGCGCATGCGCCGATGCCACACCATAGCGCGGGTTTGGGAGGGACGATGGTCAAGGCGCATTTCACACGACTTGACGGCTTTGTAGAGGGCAGGCCGGACAACGCGTCCCAGCTCACCAGGATGAAAGCCGAAGTCCAACGATGCGTGCGCATACACCAAGGGTCTGGTCGCGCGACAAATCCGCCTCATGTCTGGCCCGATTTCGTGGTGAGCATGCGAACGGACCGCTACGCGTCTGCGAACAGAACCATCGCCTACCATTTTGGCCTGACGTATGGCTTGCGGCCGGACGATTGCGGCCTGCTCGAAACCGCATCGGCCACCGCGACGCTCAACTCTGCCATGGGGTCCTGCACCATCGATCTCCTCGCAAAAACCGCGACCGGCGTCTGCGACGCGCTGGCCCATGGGAGTGCACGCCCGGCCTCGCCCGCACCTGCCTCCACCCTGGCGGATGTCGACGAAGCCATGAAGAAATCACCTGATCATGCCGGGCTCGCGGCACTCGCGGCTGTGATGCACAAGTACCCGCCCGGCGGTACGGGTGAAAGCAAAACTGTCCTTGGACTGGAATGCGAAGTCTGGAAAAACCCGCTCGATCCAACCGGGACGATCTGCCTCTCTACCGGCGGCACGTTCATGGCGTCCGACAGCCATGGCAAAAAAGGGCAGTCGACGATGAATTTGGAAACAATTTCGGTCGCCGGCATCAAAGAGCATGCTGTCGAGGCAAAGCTCGATGCAATGGTCAACAGCAACGTGTTCGCACCGTACCTCGCTGGTGGATTCACGATAACAAATAAGGCGCCACGAAAATGACACGGCCCACCTCAAGTTTGCTTGCCAAAAGCGCCAAATCACGCACCCCACGCCCTGCCGTGCGTGGACAAGCGCTGACTGAATTTCTTGTCGTGGCCCTTGCCCTGATTCCGCTGCTCCTGCTCACCCCGTTGATTTCAAAATACCAGGATGTCGCCAACGCCGTGCAGATGGCGAGCCGTTACGTCACTTTCGAAGCAATGACGCGCAACGACGCGCAAAACACCTGGAAGACGCCCGACCAATTGGCCGGGGAGGTGCAGCGTCGATTCTTCAGCAATCCCGACGCCCCCGTGAAGACCGGCGACGTCGCAGGCAATTTCCTGGCGCACCAGAATCTGTTCTGGCGCGGTCCTGGCGGCGCGCCACTCATTGCCAACTTTGAAAATGACGTTGCAGTCGGCTTTGGTCCGGACAACCGCCCCACCCAGGCCGAAGCCTTTAGCAGCGCCAGCGACGGCAGGCCCTTCAACGTGCTGGGTACCGCCGACCAACTCGGACTGCACGCCAGTGGCATCTACACGGGTAATGTCACGGTCAGGCTTGCCAACGTCCCGGCCGGCCTCCAAGCATATGAGCCCTTCTACAAACTCGACCTGTCCATCACCCGGCACACCAGCATGCTCGTGGATGGATGGGCGGCCAAGGACCCGGCCCAGGTTGAATCCCGCATCGACAGCCCGGTACTTGTCCCCGCCACCAACCTGAGGGCGGTTTCCTCAATTGTCGATACAGCCGTGAGTACGGTCGAAGTCGGCCAGGTAAGCGGGCCGAAGCTGGGGGAGCTCGAATTTTGGCGAGATGTCGTCCCGGCCGATCGGTTAAAGTGAATCGCGGATACCACACAGGACGGCGCCAACCTGCCTAAACAAGTGTCTGTCAGCACTCCCTTGTTTTACGTCAAACGTTCGTTTGGCTGAAAAGATTCCAATTGGAACTAGTCAGCAATTCTTTGACACGTGCGTAACGCGAGCGGGAGCAGAAGTCATGGCATGTTCGGCAGCTTTAACAATGATGGAGCAGGCGTCTCCACGCAGCCGGCGCCAGCAAGCGCTGCTGGCTGGCGCGCTGTTGCTGACGTCCACCGGCCCGGTGTTGGCACAAACGCCATGGCCGCAAATCGCGGTCCCACCTGGCATCGTGCTCACCGACCAGAGCGGGCAAGTGACTGCAAACGGATTGCCGGTCCGGATGCAGGGCTTCACGTCTGCGGCAAGACCTGGCAAAGTTGCGGAGCTGTTCCGTCATAGTCTCGGCCAGCCATTAGTCGAGGACAAGGTTGGCGCCAAATTAGTGCTCGGTCGTTCGCAAGGCGAACATTACCTGACAGTCCAATTCGAAGCGGCAGGATCTGGCACGCGTGGTGTCGTTGCGGTGACCGAATTGACGGCCGCGCTCAATGGCGCAGCAGCAACACTCGAAGCAGACCAGCGGCTCCTGGCGAAGCTTGCGGCCGGCTTCAGTATCGTCAGCCGCACCGCTTCAAGCGACGCCAGGCGGCGCGTCGAACACGTTGTACTCACCAACTCCCACAGCATCGGGCTCAGTGTCGAATCCCTCAAAGGCATGCTTGGTGCTGATGGCTTTAGCTTTGAGAGGGAAACCCGCTCTGGCAATCAGCCGAATCAATTTCAAAGCGTCAAGCCGCGTGACGCACGGACGCTTTTTTTCAAAAAGACCCGCGGCGAAGCCATTGCCGTGGTCTCTCGCGATATCACAGGAACAACCTCCGTCGTCCTCAATACCACCAGCTATCTGGAGCATACCAAATGAATCAACACGCCAAAATCGCGACCAGGAGGCAGCGCGGCCAGTCAAGCATGGAATACATCGTCGTCTGCGGCGCCCTGGTGCTGGCACTCGGCATCGGGATGTCCAGCGACCAGAGCGTGCTACGGGAATTGCTGGAAGCGTTCAGGACGGCATACCACAACTTCAGCTATTCAATTTCTTTACCGGGCTAACCAATGAGACTGACTCTCCCCTCTCTGCAAAAGATGAACAAGACCTGGGCCGTCCTCGGTGTCGCGCTCGCTATCGGACTGATCACTGCACTGATCACGCGCAGTTTTCTGAGCCAGAAGATCGAAGCGATCGAACTGCGTGGAAAGCATGAAACCGTGGATTTACTGGTCGCCAAAGAGGGCATCACCAAAGGAAGCGTCGTCGCAGTCGATGACCTCGCCATTCGCAAGATACCCGTCGAGTTTGCGCACTCCGGCGCGGTCTTGCCGCAGGACGTCATGAATGTTGCAGGCCGCGTGACGAGCTATGACGTCAAAAAGGGCGAAGTGCTCATGCTGAGCCAGATGCTGAGCAAGCGGCCTGCTACCTTCTCCGCGCGGCTGGAAAATGGCCGCCGCGCCATCACTGTCATGGTCGACGAGATCAACTCCATTTCCGGCATGCTCGAACCGGGTGACCTGATCGATCTGATGTTCACGGTGGACCAGAATGGCAAAAAAATCATCTTCCCGCTGCTGCAGCGCGTGCAGGTGATGGCAACCGGCACGCGTTCGGTCGACGACCCCAAGGGGGGAGAGCCTGCGCAGTTTGCGACCGTCACACTCAATACCACGCCCGACCAGGCAAAAAACATCATCATCGCGCGCGAAACCGGAAAACTGACGGCGCTGCTGCGCAGTCCCGGCGACGACGCTTCCAGCAGCGACAGCCGAGTGGACCTGGCCAGTTTGTTTGGCCCGGACCGCACAAGCGCCCGCGCAACGCGCGACGATGGTGTGCCCGTGCTGTATGGCGGCAGCGCCAGCAAATTTCCACCCGAGGCACTCAGGCTTGGCCGTTACCGCGGCGCGGCGACGTCAAGGAATCCGCCTCCTCCGGCATTCATCGCGCCCCCGGCCGCAAGCACCGTACTGGCCGCGACAGCCAGTTCGCAGTAGCGCACGTCGCGTTTCCGTCCAACCACACCACGCGAGCGTTTCGCGTGACCCGTCGCGCACGCCCCAACTTTGACCAACAGCCATGAAAAATAGCGAACACGATGATTTTCACGCGATGCCCGCGGCGCATGATCGCACATCAAAGACGGTCAGATTAACGCGTATTGCGCTGATTGCGGGACTGGCCGCTGGCTTGAGCGGCAACGGTGCCGCATTACCGGAACAGACGAACAAAAGTACACCTTTGCCCGCGGCGACCATTGCGATGAAGGCCACCCTCCAGGAGCCTGTCAACGTCAAACCAGCCGCCAGCCGTGCCGTTGGCAAAACCGCCCTGCCCTATGCGCCGATTGCCAAGCCGGCAGAGCAGGAGCAGATCCCGGAAATCGAGCTGTTCGTGGGCGAATCACGCGTGTTTCCAACGCCTGGCGTTGCGCGCATTGCGGTGGGCAATGGGCAGATCATCACCGCGAGCGCACTCGACGACAAAGACACCATCGTGTTCGCCAATGGCCCCGGCACGTCCACCCTGTTCGTCTGGAATCAGGATGGTCGCTACCAGCGCATCAAGGTGAACGTGCAGCCTGGCGACATCAGCCGCATTGCGCGCGATGTCGCGACATTCCTGTCCAGCATTCCGAAAGCGAAGGCGAGCGTCGTCGGCGACAAAGTGATCGTCGAAGGCGACGAATTGTCGGACGCCGACCGCGACAAGGTGGCCGAACTGGCCAAGCGCTATCCGCAGATCATCAACTTCACCAGTCCGATCGGCTGGGAGCAGATGGTCATGATGGATGTGAAGGTGGTCGAGTTCCCCAAGACCGAGCTACGCGAGCTGGGCCTGAAATGGAGCGCTGTCGGTGGCGCCGCTGTCGGCAGCATCTGGGCGCCGTTCCGGCACGGCGACCAGGCCGGGCGCGCGATTACGATCGGTGGCACCACGGCGCCGATTGCGCCGGCGGACGCCAGCACGCTGTCGTATCCATCCGGCCTGGCGGTCATGAGCGCGATGAACCTGGGCCTGAGCGCGCAACTCAACGCGCTCGAGCTGAGCGGCACCGCCAGCATCCTGGCCGAACCCCAGTTGTCCACCCGCAGCGGCTACAAAGCCAGTTTCCTGGCCGGTGGCGAGCTTCCTTATTCGGTCTCCACAGTCAATGGCGTGACGGTGCAATTCAAGCCTTACGGCATCAAGCTGGAGATCGAACCCAGGGTCGGACGTAATGGTGTCGTGCGGGCCGTTATCGAATCGGAAGTGAGCTCGATCGATGCGTCGTTCACGAGTACCGGTGGCCCGGGCCTGCTGACCCGGCGCACCAAAACCGAATTCAATGTCAATCAGGGTGAAACCATCGTGCTGTCGGGCCTCCTGCAACGCAGCAGCAGCACCGATATCGACAAGGTTCCGCTGCTCGGCGACATCCCCATCCTGGGTGCGCTGTTCCGCTCCAAACGCTTTCAAAACAAGGAAACAGAACTCGTCGTGTTTGTGACGCCAACTGTTGTCGACAGCCGCAGCCCCGGCCTTGTGGACAGGACCAAACGCGCGACAGATCGGCTCGAACAGAACCTCGGCGCCCCGCCCTTCCTGACCAGCCCGCTACAGCCCGGTGTGGATGCCGGGAAGGTCAACCAGGCGCCGCCGACAGCCCCGGCTGTGTCCACCAACCAGGCGCAATAACCATGTTCCAGATCGAAATCACACACGCCGATGGCGCTGCCCGACAACTCGACGTCCCTGACGAAGCCATGGTCGGGAGCCGGCCGACGAGCGACATCCTGCTCGACAGCTGGCGCGTCAGCAAGGACCACGCCCGTCTGGTCAATACCCCAGCCGGTGTGCTGCTGGAGGACATGGGGACGTTCATCGGTGTATCCGTCAACGGCGCCCGCATCACCAGCCCACACGGTCCTTTGCGCGACACCGACGTCATCGCCATCGGCCCGTTCAAGCTGCGTGTTACTGCAGCCGTTGACGCCCCGCCCCCGGTCCAGGCCGCGGCGCCCCATTCGCGTTCGACAAGTGCCCCCGTACGGAACTTGCGTGCCGCCGAGGAAATCCAGGCCTCGCGCGTAGCAGCGGAGAAGATGAAACAACAGGTGTGGCACGCGCGGGACGATGCCACAGCTGCGCCGACGCCAGTTGAGGCACCGGTCAAATCAAACGGCTTCGCGATTGTTCTGGCGCCGCACGCAAAGCAGAAGGAAGTCGAATTCGAATGGCGCAAACGCCTGCATGCCATTTTGCTGGAGACAATGGATTTGCGGCGCCACGACGTATCGACAATGAACGATGCGCAGCTGCGTATTGAAACTGGCCGCATCATTGCCGACATCATGCTCGACCAGCAAGCAAACATTCCACCGGAGCTCGACCGTAAACTGCTCGCCAAACAGGTGCTCGATGAGGCGGTCGGACTCGGTCCGCTCGAAGAACTGCTCGACGACGCGAGCGTTTCGGAAATCATGGTCTGCCAGTTCGACAAAATCTATGTCGAGCGGCACGGCCGCATCGAAAAACACCCGCTCACTTTTACCAGCGACCGTGCGGTACTCGGCGTCATCGAGCGCATCGTCGCACCGCTTGGACGCCGCATCGATGAAGCGTCACCCATGGTCGATGCGAGGCTGAAGGATGGGTCGCGCGTCAACGCCATCATCGGGCCACTCGCCTTGAAAGGCGCTGCGCTGACCATTCGGAAATTTGCCAAGTACAAAATGACGGCGGAAAACCTGGTGGCGTTCGGCGCCATCAGCCCGGCAATGGCGACGTTCCTGGAAGTGTGCGTGGCCGCGCGCAAGAACATCGTCGTCTCCGGCGGTACCGGCTCCGGCAAAACGACGCTGCTCAACATCCTGTCCAACTTCATTCCGGCCGGAGAACGCATCATTACCGTGGAAGACTCGGCAGAGCTGCAGCTGCACCACGAACATTGGATCAGCCTTGAATCGCGCCCGTCAAACGTGGAAGGCAAAGGCGCGGTTTCCATTCGCGAGCTGGTGAAGAACACATTGCGCATGCGTCCCGACCGCATTGTCATCGGTGAATGCCGCGGTGGGGAGGCGCTCGACATGCTGCAGGCAATGAATACCGGCCACGACGGCTCGCTGACCACCCTGCACGCCAACACACCACGCGATGGCCTGGCGCGGCTCGAGACCATGGTGCTGATGGCAGGTATGGATCTGCCCCTGTCCGCCATTCGCGACCAGGTCGCTTCAGCGATTCAGCTGATCGTGCAACAGACCCGCTTCACATGCGGCACACGCATCGTCACCAGCATCACCGAAGTGACCGGCATGGAAAGCGGCAAATTGCAACTGCAGGAACTATTCCGGTTCGTCAGCCTTGGCTACGCGCCAGGGCCAAACGGCATGAAGGTGCGCGGCTACTTTACCGCATGCGACCTGGTGCCAAAGTTTTACGAACCACTTCGTGCTTCGGGCGGTGTGCTCGACATGGCTATTTTTAAAAGTACGACATCGCACGATAGCGGAGCCCTTCCATGAGCGCCACGTCAACCATGACGATGGTAATGGTGTTCGCAGCCATGACTGCGGCGATGCTGTCCTGGTTCGTCATCGACATCGGCATGACAACCATGGCGCGCTACCGCGCCGAGTTCACTGAACGCACGCACTTCCAGGCGCGCGAATTCTTCCTGTTCATCGACCCCGCCAAGCTCTTCGCGCTGCATCTTGCCATGATGACGCTTGGCGCCATCGCGGCAGGGCTGGCAACTGGCAGCGTGCTTTTCGCGATCCCGGTTTTCTTTGGACTGGCGTTGATGCCAAGGCTGTCATACGCCTGGCTGCGTCAACGGCGCCAGCGAAAATTCGAGGAGCAGCTACCCGACGCACTCATGATGCTCGCTGGTGCATTGCGTGCCGGTTTGAGTCTGAGTGCCGCCATCGCGCAGCTGGTGGTCGAGGCGCCGGCGCCACTTGGTCAAGAGTTCACGTTGCTTCTGCGCGAACAGCGGCTGGGCCTGACGCTGGAACAGAGCCTGAACGGGCTGGCCAAGCGGGTTCCGACGCAAACCACGATCCTGACTGTATCGGCCATGCGGATTGCTTCCGAGACAGGTGGCGGCCTGGCCGAAATGCTCGAGCGTACGGCCAACACGGTCCGCAGCCGGCTCCAGATCGAAGGCAAGATTCGCGCCCTCACCTCCCAGGGGAAGCTGCAGGCATGGGTTGTCGGCCTGCTGCCACTGACGCTCATGGCCATTCTGAACCAGATGGAACCGGCAGCAATGAGCGTCATGTGGCACACCAGAATGGGCTGGGGTGCGCTCGCCGTCATCGCCTGCATGGAGTTTCTCGGCATCTATGTCATCCGCCGAATTGTTGCCATCGACGTTTAACGCACAAGGGTACTGCAATGCAAGCCGACGCAGGTTTCGTCATCTATCTCATTCCCGTTTTTGCCGGCCTGTCGGTCGCGATGATGGCCATGCTGCTGGGCAAAGCCCTCGCCACCATACCGCCGCAGGACCGGCGCTACATGGATACGCCACCGCTCGGATTCAAGCTGATGTGGTGGCCCATCCAGTGGTGCAGCCATGCCCTGCATCCTTTCATTCCGGCCAGGCAGGCGGCCGCGCTGACAGTCCGGCTGCGCAAGGCGGGGCTGGCCTACACCATCGCCCCATCGCAGTTCGCCGCAGCGCGCTTGCTGTGCGCCGCGAGCATTGCTGCCGGGGCCTGCTGGATGCTCGGGTCGTTTGCACCGAGCGGCGGCTTCAGGTTCGGCAGTTATTCGGAAGCTGCCATCGTTGGCGCCCTGTGCGGCTGGGCGTATCCGGCCATCTGGCTCAAGGACCGCATGGGCGCACGCAGGCGCATGCTGCAAAAGACGCTGCCTTTCTATCTCGACCTCATCACGCTGTGTGTCGAAGCGGGCCTGAACCTGCAAGGCGCCATCAACCAGGCCGTCGACAAGGGCCCGAAAGGCATCTTGCAGCAAGAGCTGCAACGCGTGCTGCGCGACATTCGCAACGGCAAAGCGCGGGCCGATGCGCTGCGCGCCATGAGCGACAGTATACAGGAAGTGAGCGTGACCAACTTCGTGACGGCCATGATTCAGGCCGAGCGGCTCGGCATGAACCTGGGGCCGGTTTTGCGGGCGCAGGCCGACCAGCGCCGCTCCGAACGATTTTTGCGCGCGGAGAAACTGGCACTCGAAGCGCCCGTCAAGCTGCTCTTTCCACTCATTGCGTTCATTTTCCCGTGCACCTTCATCGTCCTGTTTTTCCCCATCGTCATCCAGTTCATGAACTCGGGGTTATAGGAAATCACCATGCCCAAGAATGACATTGACAGCTGTACGCTGGTCACCGCAAGGGGTTCGCACCAGCTCGACGTGCGATTGGCGAACAATATCCTGACGCGCTTCTGCGGCTTGATGTTCAAGGGCGCCCTGCGCTCCCATCAAGGCCTGTTACTCACGTCCTGCTCCAGCGTGCACAGCGCATTCATGCGCTATCCAATCGACGTCGTCTATCTGGACCGCGATGGGCTGGTGACCAAGTGTATGCGCGGCCTGCGCCCCTGGAATGGCAGCTTCGGCAATACTGGCAAGAATGAAAACGGCAGACGCTTTACCGGCGCCGCCCACGCGCTTGAACTGGCCGCGGGCGCGATCGATGCTCTAAGCATTGCGGAGGGTGATCGCCTGCTGCATCCGCACTGGAACCGCGTGCCAAGGCCCATGTCGAATGCCAAACAGCGGGGTTCATCAATGATCGAGTTTACGATCGTCGGCCCCATCATTTCGATGCTGGGACTGACCGTTCTGCAATACAGCATGCTGTTTTTCGCCAAAGGCCAAATTAATTATGCCGGCTTCATGGCCGCCCGCGAGGGTGCGATGGCCCATGCCGACATCACCTCGGTGCAAGCGGCCTATCTGCGCGCCCTCGTGCCCTTGTATGGCGGCGGCCAGACACCGGCCGAGCTGGCCAATTCCCTTGCCAAGGCGACAGCCGATCTTGGCACGAACGGCGCGGGCAATCTCAACATCGAACTGATCAATCCAACCAGCGAAAGCTTCGCGGACTGGAACGACCCCGCCTTGCAACAAGCCTTGAATACGGGGGGCAAGCGCGTCATTCCCAACGCTGGCCAGGCATACAAGAGCCAAGCCATCGGCGCCACCTCGGGCCAGACGATACAAGACGCCAACATCATCAAGCTGCGCATCACCCAGGGCTATCAACCCAGGATTCCATTCGTCAGCAAGCTCTACACCACATACCTGAAGTGGCTCGATCCGCACACCGATGCATTTCACACCAGGCTGGTCGACGCCGGCCGCATCCCCGTCGTCACGAACGTGACCATGCAGATGCAGTCGGACATCATCGAACCGGCGAGGGTGGTCTCTGTGCCTGGTGCAGGCAATAACGGCGTGCCGAACAATCCTGGCACCCCACCGATCTCGAACAATCCGCCGCCCGACTGCAGCAATGCCGGCTGCGCAACGCCCACGCCAGCGCCGACACCGGAGCCGCCGCCGGCCTGCAACGTCTTCACGGATCCCAACCACTGCCAGCCGCCTGATTGCAGCATTATTTGCTGCGCCCCAACTTGAGGCCATCAATGAAGAATTCGAAACAACATGCGATTGCACGGGTGCTTGCATCTCTCGTCATCGCCGCGAGTACGCTCCTGCCCTGCAGTGCTGACGCGGGCGATTGCGGCGCATCACCTGGCGGCCCGCCCAACAGTTGTCCCGGCGTCGCCAGCACCGGCGCCAGCGGTGGCCCGGACGCCGGCGTCGGCAACCCGATCAACGTCATGACCGGCAATAAATATGAGCGCGAGCTCGATATGCCCGCGCTGCCTGGCGTGCTGGGCCTGGAGATCGTTCGCCACTACAACAGTGCGTATGCCGCGCCGCGCCATCAGAACGGCGCCATGGGCCGCGGCTGGCGGCTTTCCTATGAGACTGAACTCTTCGATATGTATGGAAAGATTCAAATCATGCAAGCCGATGGCAGCCGGGTCATCTTCGATCGCGACGGTAGAAATACCAGCCTGTGCAGCACTGCCAATCCAGCCAACGGCACGATGACACTCATCCCGCAAAAGAATGGCCCTGCCGAGTATATGTGGACGTGGACCAACGGCCGCAAACTGTTCTTCAATGCCGCCGGCAAGCTATATAGAATCGCCGCTCCCACCGGCGAGCTCGTGTTGATCGACTATGACCAACGCAACGTACTGCGGCGCGTTACTGACCCGCAAGGTCGTCGTCTGGATTTGGCATACTACGACCCGAAATTAGTAAACCAATTCCGCGGCGTGCAGTTCATCGACAGCCCGGTGGGGCGTTTCGAATATCAATATGGCAGCGAGCTACCCAGAGGAAGCGGCGCGATCGATACACGGAATCTGCTGGCACTTCTGGTCAAGGTAAAGCTGCCGACCAGCTTCGAGCCGGACAAGCCGGCGCATCCACTCACGAGCCGCGGTACCACAACCAGCCAGGTCAGCCGTATCTATCACCACGAGGACCCGAAAAGCCCATGGCTGCTCACCGGAATCAGCGTCGAAACGACAGGCGCTGACAAAAAAACCGTCGCTGCCAGATATTCGACGTACGGCTACGACGGCGATGGCCACGCCAATCTCAGCACGCATGCCAACAACGTCAACAAAGTGACGCTCGACACCCGCGAGTTCGGCAAGACCGTGCTCACTAACAGCCTTGGCCAGAAAACCACCTACCGGCACGCAGTCATCGCTGGAGAGCACCGGCTGCTGGAAGTCCGCGGCGCGGGCTGCGCCCTGTGCGGCGAAGCCAATGTGCGCTATGCCTACAATGCAGCCGGTCAGTTAACGGAAACTATCAAGCTGTCGACTGTTGGGAAGCCGCTCAGTGCGACCCGCTTCGAATTTGACAAGCTCGGTCGCCCAGCCCGCCTCGGCAAAATTGCATTCGTGAACGGCAAGCAGCAAGCGGTTCAATGGACAGCCCGCTTCGAATATGTCGGCAACAGCTTTTCACCTACGCTCATCGCGCGCCCCAGCGTGGTACCTGGCAAGGAGGCGGTCACGCGCATCGACTACAACGCGGCAGGTCAGCCACTGAGTCTGACCGAAGCTGGCTGGGCTCCCACCTTTGAGAGCGCGCAACCCGTCGGCCGCATCGAGCGCACGACCAGTTACCGCTACACCCTTATCAACCAGTGGAGCGTACTGACCGAGATAGATGGCCCACTACCAAACGGCAAGACCAGCACCCCGGCCGACTCTGACATCACTGTTATCGAATATGACAACCGTAGCAACAGGTGGAGCGCACCGATATCGAACGCGGATGTCAACGGGTTGGTGGCCTACGATCCTGTGAATCAGCGAAGGGGAATCATCAGCGCCGTTATTACACCCGGCGACCTAAGGAGCACCGTACAGTTCGACATCGCTGGCCGCGTCGCCTCTGTGAAGGACGCGGATGGTCACGAAACGATATTCCGCTACAGCCCCCGTGGCCAACTCAGCAGAACCACACGGGACGGCATAACGTATGCCACGCTGTTTGATAGTCTCGACAATTCAGTGGAACACGGGTTTAGCAAGGACGGCAACTATCAAGCGCTCGAACGCATGGGATACGACGCTGCCGGGCGAAATATCTGGACTGCTTCGCATCTCGGAATTTTGGCTACCCGGCAATACGATACCGAGGACCGGCTTCTAGAAAAAGCGACACTTTCAAACGCATTCAAGCAGTCACAACGATTTCAGTACGACGCGTTCGGGCGGCTATACGCGATAACTGACGCAAAGGGCGGCACCCGGCGCATCGGCTGGAATGCGGTCGGCTTGCCCGACGAGCTTAGCGATGCCTTGGGCCGCATCACACGCCTGCGCTTCGACGCCGCGGGGAATATCACGACGGTAGACGAAGCGACCAACATGCTGAGCTCACCCCAGCAGAAAACTGAAACCCGTTTCGAGTTCGACATACACGCGCATCCGACGGCGATCGTTGCGCCGAATGGTGCCATCACCCGTTACGTCATAGACGACTTCGGCCAGACGCTGGTCACCGTTGGAGCCGACAGCGGCAAGAGCACCCGGCGCTTCGACGTCGCCGGCAGGCTCGTTGCCAGTACAGACGCAAACGGCAACCGGGCCATCTACGACTATGATGTGATGGGGCGCATCGTACGGCAGAGTGTTACCGATGCCGGAAACGGCGGTAGAACAAGCACCACTGCTTGGCGCTATAACAGAACGCACCTGATAGCCGTCGACCATCCGGCTCAGGGCGAACGCTACAGCTACGACGCGCGGGGGCGCATCAGCGCGAAGACCGTCAGTCTCGTCGTGGGCGGCGGCTCGCACGTTAGCTACACGACGCGCTACCGCTACGACGGCATGGGCCGCTTGGCCGGCATAAGCCTGCCCGACAGTAGCACCCTCGACTATCAGCGCAACGGGCAGAACCAAATCACGGCACTCAAGCGCAACAAGGTCGTCGCGCCGTGGCTGCGCTGGCTAGTGCCGCAGCAAACTATCGTCCGAAACATGGAGCGGGATATCGTCGGACTCAAGCATCTAACCTACGGCAATGGCATCGAAGCGTACTACCAACGCAGCAAGGAAGGCAGCCTGGCCCGCATCGTCTACCGCGACACGCGTGTGTCTGCGCCGCGTGACCAGCGCAGCGTCGGTGTAGGAACCCTGCTGGGGATCAGCAACGCGATCGCCGCGCCTTCGTCACTTGGCACGTCGGTCGCTGGGGTACCGGTACCTCCGGGCGCGCTCGACCTGCCGGCTGACCAGAACGCAATGCTCGACCACCGCTACCTGTGGGATTTGCAGGGCAACTTGCTATATACGCAGGACAAGGACGCGACAAGCGGCTATGCGTACGATGCGCGCGATCGCTTGATAGCAGCGGCTACGAACAGCCCCCATGCCGGCTTTTCCAGATACTATTACGACAACAATGGCAACCGATTACTAGCCCAGGAAGGGCTTGCCGAACAGAGTGACACGCGCCGCAATACCGTCAAGACCACCTACGTGTCGGCCGGCGATCGCTGGCAAAACTCGGCAGACGAGAACGGCTCGACCGCAGCGCGCTACGACGCAACGGGCCAGCCAGCCAGCATCGGCAACCGTACCTTCGTTTGGGACGCGATGGGAAAGCTGCTGGAAGTGCGCGCTGGCCCGCGCATCATTGCGCGCTACCGTTATAACCATCGCGGCGAGCGTATCGAAAAGATCGTCGGCAGCAAACATACTTACTACCTGTACGAGAACCGAAAACTGGTGGCTGAACTTGACGCGCGAGGAACAGTACACCGCCTATACGTCTATCTGGCTGACCAGCCAGTGGCGGTCATCGACACGCCGGAAATCGACGCGAACCTTGGCGAGGAACACGCCGTGTTGACGCGGGTCAAGAATGAAATCGCCGCCATCGAAAAAGCCTGGCTTGGCAAGGGTGAGACAACCGTCTATCTGCAAAGCAATCATCTTGGAACGACCGAACTCGTCACGGATGCCCAGGGCAAGCCCGTATGGCAGGCAGAGTACCGCCCCTTTGGCACACTGGTACCCCCGGGGTCACAGGACAAGTCGCCCAGCGGTTCTCACCATTTCAAATTGAATCTGCGTCTGCCGGGTCAGTATGCGGACGCGGAGACAGGTCTGTACTATAACGACCACCGGTATTACGACCCAGTCCGTGGCCGCTATCTGTCACCGGACCCATTGGGATTGCGTGCAGGCAGTAACAGCTACAGCTACGTCAATGGGAATCCGCTGAAGCACGTCGATCCGAGCGGCCTGGTTTTGTTCGCATTCGACGGGTCTGGCAATGACCGGCATGATCCCAAACGATTTACCAACGTTGTCAGTTTTTACAACCTGTACCAAGACGACAAATTTTACATCAGCGGCGTCGGAACGAAAGACGAGGATACGGGCATCGCCCCGTCTGCGACCGACCTCGGTGGATTGCTTGACATCGCTAAAGCGTATACCGGCAAGCCTCGCATCACTGCCATGATTGACAAATTAAATAGATACTCATCCAACATGGCTGACGATAGCGCCTTCAATATCGACATTGTGGGCTTCAGCCGCGGTGCTGCAGAAGGACGCGACTTTGCTAATCAGATTGTCGCTAACTTCAAAAATGGGTACTACCGCTACTCGGACAACAATGGAAAGGCGCAGTGCCAGAAGGTAACATTAAATTTTATGGGACTGTTCGACAGTGTGTTGAGTACGCACACGGGAGAATATCAGCTAGGCATCCCGGACACGTTTCAGTACGTGGTCCAGGCGATGGCACTTAACGAATATCGTGGCAGCGCAATTGCGTTTCCGATGGAGTCTATTCGGGGTAGTCCAACTCCCGAAAACGTAACCCGCATTGAGCGCGGTTTCATCGGCGCACATTCCGATATCGGAGGAGGATATCCGGACGGAAGCCTCGCGGCGGTCGCTTTGGCCTGGATGGTTGGGCATGCCAATATGGCTGGCGTCCAAATGCTCGACAGCCAGTCGCTACACACAACGATCGCCAACCCCGTCATGCACGACGCTAGCAGCAATCTGATCAATGGAGCGGACACGGGCGGACCAACGGCGACCACCGAGGACCGCGATGTCCGATATAACAATGGAATGGTTGAGAAACAACGCAAAACAACGCTGGGCGTGATGTCGTATGCCGACACATTGCAATTCATCAAATACAAGTCAAACCCGAATTCCCGCGACAGCATCGCCGGTACGGTCGATATGAAAGGTTACCTTCAATGGCTAAACGACCACGGCTACAACATCGACATGACCCCACTGTAAGGACGACCATGAAAACGACGCCTCCCATGCTTTTCGCTGCCGCCATCACCGTGATCATGCAAGTTCTCACTGGGTGTGCACAGACCGCAAAGTCGCAGACAAACCGCGAGTTACGCGGCAGAGGCATGGTGGTTGAGTTTGGACTGGCCAGAGGCGCAAACCCAAAAGAAGGAGTGGGCGCCGTTAGTGATGCAGGAAATGATCTATACAGCAGCAACATCTACAAGCAAGGCATCCGTCACGAACTTTCCTTCGGAGCCAGCTCGAACATGTCGTTCCCTCGCTGGGTGCACGTGACATGGCGGAAAGGGCCAGGAGTTGACCTGGATTTAAAGCATGGGGGCTTTAGCGGCGGCACGGTGGTCGGCAACTACAAGGTCGAAGTACTCAGCCGCATCCCCGACGAAGTTTTTCGATACGTGAGCGCTTCCAGAGACCGCGCCATCGTTCTACGGTTCCGTATCAAGGACGATGGCGTACTGCTTGCGTGGGATGTACAGGAAACGGTCGTGCATCCAAGCGGCGGACGTGGATTGGTGTTTTCAATGCATGCAGGAGATTTTCCTTGTGAGATGAGTCCATACCAACCTCACCCTGATTGCACCGAAGGCCGGCTTGAATCTGCAGCTTGGTATAACCCATTATGGACTCGTCAATGACTTCACACGCAAGATGACCCGGATAGTTTCCTATATCGCGGCGCTTTGGCATGCATGGTTAGGCACTCAAGAACAATCATTTATCTGCATGGCAACTATTTGTGCGCAATAAAATTGTCATGGACGTAATGGGAGAGTTATCTGGAAAGCCAGCTAGATTATGATCCTGCGATAGGGCAATATACGACTCCCGACCCGGCCAGAGCAAGAGAAGGATTAAATTCATATAGCTATGTTTCCAACAATCCGCTAAGCAGTGTTGATCCTATGGGTCTTTATCAAATCGATGTTCATTTTCACATGTCATTTTTTAGCCAGGATTACGGGAAACATCGCAGCAGCGGCTCAAATACTCAATTCAGCGGCACAGTATGTAGATGTCATAAACCGCTTAATTAAGCAATTAATACAACTTCCCTTTGTATTCAAGCTCGACAACTAAGCTTTTATCGCTTCATACAATCATGTTACGAAAAGCCGCGATAAAATGAATGGGAAAACAGTGGAACATATTCGGAGCGCAGGGTAATGTCCCATGGATCCGCAATACAGGACTTGTATGGTGCGCCGAACCCGGCACCGAATGCTGCTGGCCCTACTACAAGTACGACCATGAAAATGACGCTGCCCATCCTTTTCGCCGCCGTCCCGCCGTGATCATACAAGTACTCGTGGATGTGCACAAACCGCAATGTGGCAGAAAAACCGCGAACTGCCGGAAAGAAACCTCGCAGCGGATGCCTTGTTCTGGATGGTGGGGCAGGTCAACCTTGCGCCTTACTTCAGACAACAATAGCTAACCTTGTTTTTCACGACGCGAGCAGCAACCTAATTCACGGGCAGGCACGGGCGGGCCCACGGCTACAAGCGAGGACCGCGATGTCAGGTATCGAAATGACACGATTGAGAAGCAACGCAAGACGACTCTGGACTTAATGTCGTACGTCGACACATTGCAATTCACTAAATACAAGTCAAATCCGAACTCCCGCGATAGCATCGCCGGTACGGTCGATATGAAGGGTCACCTTCAATGGCTCAACGACCACGGCTACAGCATCGACATGACCATAAAGTAAGGATCACTATGAAAACGACAATCACAACGATAACCCTTATCGCTGCAGTCCTCGCTATGGCCATGCCAATTCTTACTGCATGCGCGCAAACCGGAAAGCCGCAAACAGACCGCGAGCTACGCGGCAGGGGCATGGTTGTTGTAGACGAGTTGGAACAAGGCGCCGGTCCCAAGGAAGGATTAAACGCAGTCACAGACGCCGGAAATGGCTTATTTTCACACATGAAGCTAACTCAAACTGGTGGTACTACTGCTTCTTTCGGAAGCGGCGCAAAAATATCGTTTCCTCGCTGGGTGCATGTAACGTGGCGGCAAGGACCCGGAGTTGACATGGATTGGCAGCGCGGAGTTTTTGTCGGGGGAGCAATAGTCGGCGATTACCGTGTTGAAGTTCTCAGCCGCATGCCCGAAGAAATTTTCCGATACATGAGCGCTGGCAGGGGCCGCATCATCGTTCTACGTTTCCGCATTAAGGACGACGGCGTGCTGCTTGCGTGGGATATACAGGAAACCGTCGTTCATCCAGAGGGGTCTCCGTTAGGGGCATTTGTATTCTCAATGCACGGCGGGGACTTTCCATGCGAAAACAATCCCAACCGACCTTATCCGAATTGCACCGAAGGCAGACTAGAAGATGCCCCATGGTACAACCCCTTGTGGACCCGCCAATGAGTGACGCCGCGGACACAGACGGGGGCATAGCAATGAAAATTACCATAACACAGGGCACCTTTCTCGCTGCTGCTCTCGTCATAGCGCCGACACCAGAGCCGCCGCCGGCCCGCAACGTTTTCACGGATTCGAACCACTGCCAACCGCCTGATTGCAGCATTATTTGCTGCGCCCCAACTTGAGGCCATCAATGAAGATTCCGATACGACATGCCATTTCACGCGTGATCGCATCGCTCGTCATCGCCGCAAGTACGCTCTCGCCCGGTGTTGCCGGCGCGGCCGACTGCGACTCTTTTGTTCAGGGCAAACCGCAGCCTGTTCAGTGGGCGGCGCGATTTGAATATCAAGGAGACAGCTTCTCCCCGAACGTCATCGCGCGCCCCAGTGTCGTACCTGGCAAGGAAGCCGTTACGCGTATCGCCTTCAACGAATTTGGACAGCCCTTGAGCGTAACCGATGTCGGTTACGCTCCCACCTTCGACGGCATGCAGTCGGCGGGTCAACTCGAACGCACGACGCGCTACCGTTACGCCAAAATCAATGGCTGGAGTCTGCTCACCGAGATTGATGGCCCGCTACCAAATGGCAAGACCAACATGCCGGCCGACTCGGATATCACCGTCATCGAGTACGACAACCGCAGCAATCATTGGCAGCCTCCAACACAGCGTTTGCGCACTAATGGGATCGCAGAGTATGACCCTGCTTTCCAGCGCGCCGGTCTGGTAACGCGCATTATTGCACCAGGGAGCTTCGTCACCGATTTGCTCGAACGCGACCAGGCACTGCGCCCGACCAAAGTGCGCACCACTGACGGCGGCCTCATTCACGTGGCGACGATGAGCCACGACTGGCGCGGTGCGCTGCGCGACATCGCGCTTGCTGCCGGGGCGTTGCGGCGCCACCTGCACTACGATTACAACGCTGCAGGACAAGTCACCGGCATAGACCAACCTGGGAATCTGCGCACGGCGTATCAGTACGACCAGGCGGGTCGGATGGTAACGACCACCCTGCCCGATGGCAGCAGGCTTCTCACCTTGCAAGATACTGAAGGCCACACCGCACAGATCGCACGTTCTCTCTCATCGGCAGAAGCAATATCGGCAAGCCTGCCCAATGTCCAGTTTGACTACGAGCGACTTGTAGACCGACCCGGACGGTTGACACGGACCCGCGATGCGCTCGGCGTGACAAGCAGCTATCGCTACAACGAGGTCGGTCAGATTGTCGCTGTCGCCAATGCGCTCGGGGTCGCCAGCGAATTTGACTACGACGCCCTTGGTCTGCTTGCACAGAGGACTGACGCCGCAAACGGCGCTGCCGCCGCGACAACCGCCATACGATACGACAACGCAGGCAACGCGATTCACATCACCGCGGCGAACGGCGTCGCGACTGTGCGCCGTTACGACGACTTCGGTCAAAAAATCATGGAAGCCGATCCCGACCATGGCATCACCCTGTTCCGCTACGATGCCGCCGGCCGCATGATTGCCCGCATTGACGAGGCGTTGGTGACCACACGATTCACGTTCGACAACGCGAGCCGCCTGCTCGCCGTGGGTGCCGACAAGCAGCCGAACCTGACGCAGTACCAATACCGTGGGCGGCAATTGGTCAATCTGATCAGTACGCCCGACGGCAAGCCGGAGCACGCGACAGAACGCACCACGTACGAGCGTGATGCGTTAGGCCAGGTAATCAGGGAGACGCGCTGGATAGCGAACGTGTCATCCGCGCCAGGCGCCGGAACCAATACGTCGCATGGGCTGACCTTCATCACTGCCAACGCATACGACGACGCTGGCAGGCTGGTCGGCCAAACACTGCCCGACGGTCACCGCCTGCAGTACCGCTACGCAGCAGCTGGCGGACCCGGCGCAAGACCAGGTCATCGGCCGGGCCAGCTGGAAGCCATCCTGTTCGACGACCGTATCGTCGTCACGGACATCGAACAAACCATTGCAGGTGGGATGACCGGCTACACCTTCGGCAATGGACTGCGCCAGAAAATTCGCCTGGACCGCCGGGGCCGCATCGAAGAATTGCAGGTAGAGGGAAGCAGCCCGGAAGGCCTGTGGCATAGCATTGCGTCATGGTTCTCTGGAGCTCAACCAGCCTCCTCCAAAATATACAGGCAAGTCAATCGCTACGACGCTGGCAACAGAATCGTCCAGATCGAGCGTCAATCGACGTCTGCATCTGCCACTGCAGACAATGCCTTGCAGATTCGCACCGAACGCTATACCTATGACGAGATGGATCGACTAACCGCTATCGCGGACAACGATGGGGTAGCCACGACGTTCCAGTACGACAAGGGCGGCAACCGCATCGCTGAAGCAACTGGGCCTTCCCGTAGTGATGAGAGGCGGACAAACATCCGTGATGTCGACCCGACGAAACGCACTTTCCACTACGCTGCTGGCTCGAACCGGCTGCAAGCTGTCGCGCAAACGTCTTCTGCCGAGTTTGCAAAAAAGTCCGCCAGTTTGCCACTGGGCTTCTTACTGAAAAGGACACCCGGCGCTGAGCAGACCTTGCGCAGCGCCTGGCTCTACCATCCCACTGGCGTACAGTTGGCCCAACTGCAATGGAGGACCAACGGCACTTCGGCAAACCGCCGCATCGTCTACAACAGCGCCAAACGTCCTGTTGCTGTATACGAAAACGACCTATTGATCGCCCGTTACTACTACAACAGCCGGGGTGAACGTAGTGCCAAAACTGTTTATCCGGCGCGGCAACCTTCGAGAAAGGTCGCTTACGCACCGTCGGCGCCCCAAGGGATCACGACGTACAGCCTGTATCGCGACCAGAGACTTGCCGCGGAAACGGACGCCTCCGGTCACATTACAGCGCACTATATTTACTTGTACGGCAAGCCGGTGGCGAAGATCGAGATGGTGGCAAACACGTCCCTCATGCATAGGCTCTGCAAGGCCATTGGATGGTGCGCGACGCTGAACGCTAGCGATACCGTGGCCAGCATTTACGCGATCATTACTAATCAGTTGGGCACGCCGCAGCAAGTAAGAAACGATTCGCAGGAACTAGCGTGGCAAGGACAAACGACAGCGTTCGGACAGGCGCGCGTGACGTATCCCGGGAAGAGCAAATTGAACGCCTCGGCCTTTGAAATGAATTTGCGCTTGCCAGGTCAGATTTTTGACAACGAGACTCGTCTGAACTACAACTACCTCAGGGACTATGACCCGGACGTAGGGCGCTATACGAGCCCCGATCCGATGGGGTTCGGTGGAGGTACCAATCCGTATGCTTACGTGTCAAACAGCCCATTGACGAACGGCGATCCATTGGGACTGTATCAAATCGATGTCCATTATTACATGACATTTTTTTTGGCCATTACGGCAAGTGTCGATCAGTCCACAGCGAGGCGAATAGCACTGGCGACGCAGTACATTGATGAAAACCCAGTGACCGAACCAATGATCGGACCTGGTCGGATTGATAGCGGACTGGTGAACATGCGTGCTCTCGAGCGTTACCACTTTGTTCAATCTGGCTTTGACGACTTGCAGCGTAGCTCAGAGAGTGACGCCGCTTATGCAATTCGCCGAATCATGAATCCAAACAGCCCTCAACTCAACAGATTGCTAGAAGCATCAAACTTCGCCAAAACTGACAAAAACGCGACTTGCGAGTCCAGCGCTCAATTGTTTGGAGAATATCTTCACGCGTTCGAAGATTCGTTTGCCCATCGAGATAAGGAAAATGACCCATACTCGGCCACTACTCTTGGTGCGGGAACGGGCCATTTCATTGGCGGCGAAAATCCCGACTATACCTACAACCACTTCTCCTACGGATTACTCGGCTTCGGATTCTGGGATAACAACGAGGCTCGGACGCTTGAGATGGAAAAAGAAGTTTTTGAGAAATTAAAAACATTCGCCAATCCAACAAACCATCAGGAGACAACGATTGCGACAATAAAATTTACATTGGACAGCTTTAACCGCTTTCCAGCCCATGATTCTTCGAAAAATTTCGGAGAAAAAATTGCCATATTGAACAAGGGGCTTCAGGATTTGCACTATCACGGCATAGATATGACAATAAATGGAAGTAGCAAATTCGAGAAAGACGAAGCCTCGTCAAATCGAGCGAACTCACTCAATAGATTGAAGCCTTCCGATTATATTGGAACTATATTACCGCAGGGCGCAGAACCACTGCCTGATACAAAAAAATGAAGATGCTCAGAATGTTCTCCTCATTTCCTCCCTCAATTCGCATCGGTCTTGGGTTTGGAGGGTCGATTCTAGTCCTGCTTTTTCAGCTGACTCCCGAAAGCTCGCAAACCCTTCGTCCACCAATATCATCGGAAACGCCGCCGTATGAGTGCGTCCAACTTCGGCCGGAATTGGGACCATATCAAGAGGCATCAATCCTGAAAGCAGGCACGTACTGTCTCGCTGTTGACTTTTGGCAATCTCGGCTTTCGGATGGTGCAGGCCATAGCGGTCCGGCGCCACACCGACATCTAATCGGAATAAAAGGAGGAGATGTAAACATAGATATGGCAAATCACATTTTGCACAGCGACGGGCATTCTAGTGGAATTTATACAGCGGCTAGGTCAAACCGCGGTTCAGCCGAATATATGAAAAGTAATTACGGCCGCGAAACCAGAAATATTACGATAAAAAATGGCGTAATTGACCTGCGTGGCCTCGGAACAGGCGTCGCCTTGATTAATCACTGGGACATGCACAGGATAGATGCAGAGATTCCAGAAAATATTCCAGACTACGAAAAATCGAACTTCGTATTAGAAAATCTATTAATAAAAACGGATAATATTGGAATAATACTGGAAGGCGAAGGAAATACAATTAGAAATTGTATAATCGAAAGCGGTGGCAGCGCCGCTATTACTATGGCGGGCCCTGGAGGCAAGATAATAAATAATACTATTATCCTAAAAAATCCGTTAAGGGCAGGCTCTATGACCGGCATAAATTTTGGGAATCTCGAATCAAGGAACATAGTCGAATTTATACAAGAAAAGCAAGCGCCCAAAGCCGCAATTGCGCTTCATCAGGCCAATGGCACTGTCATCAGCGGGAATCGCATTGAGGTAATGGGAAGCTCTGCATCGCGACATAGTATCTATCTTACTGATAGTAGCAAGGATGTGAAGATCGAGGGGAACACAATCATGGGGAAGAGTGACACGATAACGTTGACAAAAGGCAGTACGACTATACTGAAAAATAATGTGTTTAAGTTAGAAAAGCCATGGTGGATATTTTGGGCGCGAAATGTAAATAGTCCATGAATTTATATATTCGATTTTCTTAAACCGGGACCGACCGTAGAACAAATCACTATACAACGAGTTCCGTGAAATCGTCGCGACCACCAACGCGCCTAATGACGCCAGCAAAGTAGACAATGATACAACTGGCCTGTTTGCACCGCGCACCGACGCCGCAGACAGCACTGCTGCCGCGCTGACCACGATTCGGTCGACGACGCAGGCAACGCAATACGGATCGATGATAAACGGCGCTGCGACTGTGCACCGGCATGAGGACTTCGGTCAAAAAATCATGAAAGCCGAACGCCAAAACGAGAAATATAGCCAAAATGAAAAAATCCGTAGGTGAATGACTACGCTAACTACCCTAACAGTCTGCTTGATTGCATGAACGCTAGAAATTTTCTCATATCTTCATCAGCATTTCCCTATGCAGCCTATTCTATATTTTACTTTTGGACCTATTTTTACAGGCTTGAGCGAATAGGCGAATCGACACAGGGTTATTTTCTACTTGCTTCACTCTACATTTTCATGCTCTTATCAAGCATCGGATGGGGCATTATTTTTTATAAATTTTTCCACAGATCACACCGCTGTTCCGACAACAATATCAGCCTTATTTTCATAACTTTGAACTTGCTGGCGTGGCTGACATGGCTCAACTACGGACTCGTTCTCGAAGAACTTCCGTTCAAACAAAATCTCCTTTACAACCAAACCGCAATCAAGCACCCCACGTGCAGATAATTCTATGATGGGGCAGCAAAAAGCCCCTGAAATCAGGGGCCTCGAAATTCAGTTGCCTGTCACCAGGCGTAGTACCGGTCCAACAATCACTCCCACTCGATCGTCGCCGGCGGCTTCCCTGAAATGTCATACACGACGCGGTTAATGCCGCGCACTTCGTTGATGATCCGGTTCGACACATTGGCCAGCAGCGCGTGCGGCAGATGCGCCCACTGGGCGGTCATGAAGTCGAGCGTCTGCACCGCGCGCAGCGCGACAACCCATTCGTAGGTGCGGCCGTCGCCCATCACGCCGACCGATTTTACGGGCAGGAACACGGCAAACGCCTGGCTGGTGGCTTCGTACCAGTTCTTTGGGGCGTCGCCGGAATCGATGCCCTGCACGGCCGGCAGTTCGCATGGCGTATTGCGCAGCTCTTCGATGAAGATGGCGTCGGCGCGGCGCAGCAAATCCGCGTACTCTTTCTTGACTTCGCCGAGGATGCGCACGCCCAGGCCAGGGCCCGGGAACGGGTGGCGGTAGACCATGTCGTGCGGCAGGCCCAGGGCGACGCCGAGTTTGCGCACTTCGTCCTTGAAGAGTTCGCGCAACGGTTCCAGCAACGAAAGCTTCAGCGTTTCAGGCAGGCCGCCGACGTTGTGGTGGCTCTTGATGGTCTGGCCTTTTTTGCCCTTGCCGGCGCTTTCGATGACGTCCGGGTAGATGGTGCCCTGGGCCAGCCATTTGGCAGCTGGCAGCTTGGCGGCTTCCACCTGGAATACTTCGACGAATTCGCGGCCGATGATCTTGCGCTTGGCTTCCGGATCGGAGACGCCGGCCAGGTGGCCGAGGAACTGCTCTTCGGCATCGACGCGGATGACTTTGACGCCCAGGTTCTTGGCGAACATGTCCATGACCATCTTGCCTTCGTCCTGGCGCAACAGGCCATGGTCGACGAAGACGCAGGTCAGCTGGTCGCCGATGGCGCGGTGGATCAGTGCGGCAGCCACGCTGGAATCGACGCCGCCGGACAGGCCGAGGATGACTTCGTCGGTGCCGACCTTGGTGCGGATGGCTTCGACAGCGTCCATGATGTAGTCAGGCATGTTCCACTCGGATTTGCAGCCGCAGATCTCGTGGACGAATCGGCCGATGATGGCCTTGCCCTGGGTCGTGTGCGTCACTTCCGGGTGGAATTGCAGCGCGTAGAAGCGGCGCTCTTCGTCGGCCATGGCGGCGATCGGGCAGCTTGGGGTGTTACCCATCAGCTTGAAGCCTGGCGGCATGTCGAGGACCTTGTCGCCGTGGCTCATCCAGACGCGCAGCATGCCGTGGCCTTCGTCGGTGACGAAATCGTTGATGCCGTTCAGGAGGGCCGTGTGGCCGCGGGCCCGTACTTCAGCGTAGCCGAATTCACGCACGTGGCCGTTTTCGACCTTGCCGCCCAGCTGGGCCGCCATGGTCTGCATGCCGTAGCAGATGCCGAGGACCGGGACGCCCAGTTCGAACACGGCTTGCGGGGCGCGCGGCGAGTCGCCTTCGAGCGTCGAATTGTGGCTGCCCGACAGGATCACGCCCGCGGCGCCGTAGTTGCGCACGAACTCGTCGCTGACGTCATAGGGAAACACTTCGGAGAAGACGCCGGAGTCGCGCACGCGGCGGGCGATCAGCTGGGTGACTTGCGAACCGAAATCGAGGATCAGAATTTTTGAGTGCATGGACCAGGTCTAAAGATAATGAAGAGATGACATAACAAAACGGCGCTTTGCAGCGCCGCTTCGAAGTTATTCCGAACGGTAGTTCGGCGCTTCCTTGGTGATCTGCACATCGTGCACGTGCGACTCGCGCATGCCGGCCGATGTGATCTCGACGAATTCCGCTTTTTCACGCAGCTCGTCGATGGTGGCGCAACCGCAGTAGCCCATCGACTGGCGCACGCCGCCCACCAGTTGATAGATGATCGCCAGCACGCTGCCCTTGTACGCGACGCGCCCTTCGATGCCTTCAGGGACGAACTTGTCGGCCTTGGCGGACGCTTCCTGGAAGTAGCGGTCGGCGGAACCTTCGGCCATGGCGCCCAGGCTGCCCATGCCGCGGTACGACTTGTAGCTGCGGCCCTGGTACAGGATGACTTCGCCCGGCGCTTCTTCGGTGCCGGCAAACATCGAGCCCATCATGACCGTGGAGGCGCCGGCAGCGAGCGCTTTCGAGATGTCGCCCGAGAAGCGGATGCCGCCGTCGGCGATGCACGGCACGCCCGTGCCTTCGAGTTCCTTGGCGACGTTTGAAATCGCCGTGATTTGCGGCACACCGACACCGGCAACGATCCGCGTGGTGCAGATCGAGCCAGGGCCGATGCCGACCTTGACAGCGTCAGCGCCGTGCTCGACCAGTGCGCGCGCAGCGGCTGCGGTGGCGATATTGCCGCCGATGACGTCCACCTGCGGGTAGCGTTCCTTGATCCATTTGACGCGGTCGAGGATGCCTTGCGAGTGGCCGTGGGCGGTGTCGACCACCAGCACGTCCACGCCGGCCGCAACCAGCAATTCGATGCGCTCTTCGTCACGCTGGGAGACGCCGACGGCAGCGCCGACCAGCAGCTTGCCCTGTGCGTCCTTGGAGGCGAACGGGTGCTCGTGCGACTTCTGGATATCCTTGACGGTGATCAGGCCGCGCAATTCAAAATTGTCGTCCACCACCAGCACGCGCTCGAGACGGTGCTTGTTCATCAGGCGCTTGGCTTCGACCGTGTCGGCGTCGTCCTTGACGTAGACCAGCTTTTCGCGCGGGGTCATCTTGGCGGAAGCTTCGGCGTCGAGGTCTTCTTCGAAGCGCAAATCGCGGTTGGTGATGATGCCGACCACGGTTTTACCTTCGACGACCGGGAAGCCGCTGATGCCGTGCTGCTGGGCCAGCGCCAGCACGTCGCGGATTTTCATCGTTGGCGGTACAGTGATGGGGTCGCGCAGCACGCCGGCTTCGAAACGCTTGACGCGCGCCACTTCGCGGGCCTGGTCCTTCGGGCTGAGATTCTTGTGCACGATGCCGATGCCGCCCTCCTGGGCCATGGCGATCGCCAGGTTGGCCTCGGTCACGGTGTCCATCGCGGCAGAGAGCAGCGGGATGTTCAGCGTGATGTTACGCGTCAGTTTGGTACGGAGGGAAGTGTTGGCTGGAAGTACATTTGAATAAGCCGGGACGAGCAGCACATCATCGAACGTGAGTGCTTTCTGAAGTAGACGCATAGCATTTTCCTATAGGCGCAAAAGCAAATTATACAGACTTTGGCGCAGGCTGTCCGGACCAATCCATTTCTGACAGTCAAGACTATCCGGTACGCACGGGAACCTGTACATCACCCGGCAACATTGCGTAAAATCAAGATATATTGATCGACAAGTCGATTTTCGCGCGATAAATTGCGCTATATTTAGCGAACTTTCGTCCCCGTCCCTTTCGACGACGCATTTTCCTGCAAGTTCAACCACGCTCGGAGCCTATGGCAAAGCAACAATTCGTTTATCTTGCCGAGAGCGATCTCAAAGTCGGCAGCCGCCTGCCCTGGGCGATTTACCTGCGCTCGGGCGAGTTGCTGGCGCCTACCGGTTTTGCCATTGCAGACGTTGAAGTGCAGCGCCGGTTGATGCAGGCGGTACCGGTGCGCGCGGCAACCCAGTACGACCGGAGCCAGGATCTGGTGCAGGTCGAAGGCGCACCCGAGGCAGACGTAGCTGCCCACAATCCCGATCCGCTGCAACACTTGCGCCACAACGCCGAGGGCGTGATTTTGACGTTCCAGTTGCCGAACGATTTTGAGCCGCGCAAGGTGAACGTCGACTATTTCGGGCGCATTCCCATGCAGTCGGTGATTGTTTCAGCGCCACCGCTGGGCCTGGGCACGGCCCAGACCTGGAACAATTTCGAGGGCATGCCGATTACCGTGCAAGTGATCCTGGGACGCAGCATCTGCCTGTTCAAGACCACCGTGCTGCGCTATTCGCCGCAGCCGAGCCCGCACCTGTTCCTGCGCTCGCCGCTGGAAGCCGTCACCAAGTCGTTTCGCCAGGCATTGCGCGTGGACGCGCATATTCCAGCGTCGATCACGATGCCCGACGGCTACACGGTGCCGGCCCTGATCACCGACCTGTCCGGCGGCGGCTGCGCCCTCGCCTCCGGCTTCATTCTGGGCCAGGCCGGCACGCGCCTGCAAATGGCGTTCCGGGTGAAGCTATCGGACAAGCTGCGCGTCATTACGGTGCCGTGCGTCATTCGCAGCGTCAAGGGCAAGCTGTCGCAACAGATGCGCTACGGGATCGAGTTCGATGAAAAAGTCGACGAGCCGACCGTACTGGCCCTGAAATCGTTCGTCTACGAACACCTGGCCGAGCGCTAAGGGTCGCAGGCGTTTTTGCCCACCTCACCTCCTTCATCATGCGCAACTCAACCATCAAAGCAATGCTGCTGGGCGCAATGCTGCTCGCCAGCACGGTCGTGCACGCCCAGTACGCCTGGATCGACGAAAAAGGCGTGCGCCATTTCTCGGACCAGCCGCCGCCGACCGGCACCCCGGCGTCGAAAATTTTGAAGGGCCCGCGGAGCGCAACGCCGGCCGGAGATGCCGCAGCACCTGCTGCGCCGGCCCCGCCGCCTGCACCTGCTGCGCCGGCCAGGGCGGCACCCAGCCTGGCTGAACGCGAAGCCGACTACCAGAAGCGGCGCGCGCAGGCGCAGTTGGATGAAAAGAAGGCAGCGCTGGCAAAAAAGGATGCCGACAACCGGCGCGAAAACTGCGCCGCGGCAGCCCGCGACAAGGCCCAGCTCGAATCCGGCCGGCGCTTGCGTTCGCAGCAGAACATTGTGATGACGGAAGAGGATAAAGCGCGCGAACAGGCCAATGTTGCGCGGGTGCTGAACGAATGCAAGGCGGCGTCCTGACGGATGCCGGCGTTCGCTAGCCTGCTGCTGCGCTCTTGTGCGCGGCGCGGCGGCGGCGCGATTCTTTCGGGTCGGCCAGCAGCGGACGGTAGATTTCAATGCGGTCGAGCGGACGCAGGATGGTGTCGAGCGGCTTCTTCTTGCCGTAGATACCGACCGGATACACTGCAAGGTCGATCTCTGGCACTTCCTGCATCAGGCCGCTTGCTTCAATGGCCTGCCCAATCGTGGTGCCAGGCGCCACCTGGAGCGGCCGCAGCAGCGCATTCCCGGGCACAGCCCAGGCGACGATCACGTCGAATGGCGCAGGGTCTGCCATAAGATCCGCCATGATCAGCCGTACACCGTGTCGGCGCGCTTGCAGAAGGAATCGACCATGCTGTTGGCAATCATGCCAAACACGGGGCCGACCAGTTGCTCCAGGATGATGCTGGAAAACTCGTAATGCATGTCGAAGTCGATCTTGCAGGCATCGGCCCGCAGCGACTTGAAGGCAAACACCGCTTCGAGCACCTTGAAGGGACCGTCGACCAGGTGCATTTTCATTTGCACCGGGCGTACATTGTGGTTCTCGGTGGTGAAGCTTTGCTTGACGCCGTGAAAATTGATGCCGATCTGGGCCACCAGTTTGTCGTCGGCGCGCTCGATGACTTTTACAGCATTGCACCAGGGCAGAAATTTGGGATAGTCCTCGACTTTGGCGACCAGATCGAACATCTGTTCTGCGCTATAGCCGAGTAAGACGGATTTGTGCACGACTGCCATTGTTGAACCGTTTGCTTAGTTTGTTATGATGTTGGATAGATCAGTTGCGTGTGCGTTTGCGCGCGACAACAGCAACGTTGTCGCGGAAGAACCTGACGCGACAGCAGTAGTTTAACCGACCGGCAGAATTTAGCGATTTTCATGAGCATTGTTGATAACAGAAAAGCCTTCCACGACTACTTCATCGAGGACCGCTGGGAAGCGGGCATCGTGCTCGAGGGTTGGGAAGTGAAAGCCATCCGCGAGTCGCGGGTGCAGATCAAGGAGGCGTACGTCGTCGTCCGCAACGACGAGCTGTACCTGTTCGGCGCGCACATCAGTTCGCTGCCGACTGCGTCGTCGTTTTCGCATCCTGAAGCGGTGCGTACGCGTAAGCTCCTGCTGCACCGTGCCGAATTGGACAAACTGATCGGTAAAGTGGAGCGCTCCGGCTTCACGCTGGTGCCGCTCAATTTACACTTCAAGGGCGGGCGCATCAAATGCGAAATCGGCCTGGCCAAAGGTAAAAAGCAGCACGACAAGCGCTCGACCGAGAAAGACCGCGATGCCAAGCGCGAAGTTGCTTCGGCGATGAAATCGAACCGCCGCTAAGACTGCGGTTCGGCTTGCCCCACACTGCCTGCCTGCTTACGCGGCGGGCAGTTTTTGTTTGAAGAGCGTGCTGGCCTGCCAGGCGGCAAAGCTCAGCGCCAGTCCCACCGTCACACCGCATGCCAGCTTGAAGGCACTGTCGAACAGCAAGGGCGCCACCACGCCCGAGACCAGCGCGAACGACATCATCTGGATGAACGCCAGCATCGACGACGCCAAGCCGCGGTTGTCGGGAAACAGCGCCAGCGCGCCGACCTGGATGGCAGGCATCGCCACGGCCAGCCCGAAGGTATAGACCAGCAGCGGCAATACAGCCCACGGAATGGCCGGCGTGAACAGTGCGGTGTAGCCCACGTTGAGCACGCAGCCAAGCGCCATCACGCCAAAGCCGATCCACTTCATGCGCACGGCAGCGACCGTGGCAGCGCGCTTGCCGCCCCAGGCCGAGCCGATCACCATGCCGCTGATCAGCGGAATGAACATCCAGCCAAACGCAGTTTCCGGCAAGTGCAGGATTTCCATGACGAAGTTGGCGGCCGAACCGATGTACAGGGACAGTCCGCCAAACGCCATGCCGACTGCCAGCGCCAGCAGCAGGAACCGCGGGTGGCTCAGGACTTTCAGGTAATTGCGTGCGATGTTCCCGAAGTGGAAGGCGTGGCGCTTTTCAGCCGGCAAACTTTCCGGCAGCATCTTCCAGCACAGCAGCACCATCAGCGTGCCGAAGGCCGCCAGGAACACGAACGTTGAGCGCCAGCCAAAGGCCACTTGCAGCCAGCCGCCCAGGATCGGGGCAATCGCTGGCGCCAGGCCGAACACCATCATGATGTGCGACATCATCTTTTGCGCCTGGGCGCCGCTGAAGCGGTCTTGCACGATGGCCTGCCCCACCACCGAACCGGCGCCGGCGGCCAGTCCCTGCAGTGCGCGGCAGGCCAGCAGAAAGCCAAAGGTTGGCGCAAACGCGGCGCCCACCGAGGCCAGCGTATAGATTGTCAGCGAGGTGAGGATCACGGGACGGCGGCCGAAGGAATCGGACAGCGTGCCGTAGAACAGCATCATGAAGGCAAAGGTAAACAGGAAAACAGACAAAGTCTGCTGGACCGCGACGGGTCCGACAGCAAACTCGCGGCCGATGTGGGGCATCGACGGGAGGTAGGTATCGATGGCGAGGGCGCCGACCATGCCGAGGCAGGCCAGGATGACGGTGAGCATGCGTTGCATCGGGTAGTGCCTTATTCAATCCCGGCACACTGCATCAAACACGCAACATGCGCCAATCCGTGTCCGGCCGGACATTTTACCCAATTGCGCCGGGGAACACCTTCGACCGCCGTTTTTCGCACGACTTGCGCTACCATGCCAGCGCAGCCATGCCAATCCATCACAGAGGAGCAACACAATGTTCAATCACATCATGATCGGCACCAACGACATCGAACGGTCGCACCAGTTTTACAACGCCGTCCTGGGCCTCATCGGCGCCGGCGAACCGGTGCGCAATGTGGCGCCGTCCGGCCACGTCCGCCTGTTTTACCGCCACGACGGCAACAGCTTTGCGATCAGCGAGCCGATCAACGATGAGCCCGCCACGGTCGCCAATGGCGCCACCATCGGCTTCAAGTGCAGCTCGCCGGAACAGGTCCAGGCGTTCCACGGCATGGCGGTGGCGCATGGCGGAGAATCGATCGAAGCAGCGCCGGGCATGCGGGAAACCCCGTTCGGTCCACTGTGCCTGGCCTATGTGCGTGACCCGGATGGCAACAAGCTGTGCGCCCTGTACCGGCCCAAGTAACTTAGTCCAGGCGCATGCCGAACCGCTCCGTGCGCGGCGCCCAGTTGCCCTGGTAATCGGCTGACACCAGCACCCGCACCGCGCGCCCCACCAGCAGGTGGCGCGGCACCAGGCCGATATAACGCGAGTCGGCGCTGTTGTCGCGGTTGTCCCCAAGCATCATGAACTGGTCCTTCGGGATCGTGATGGGCGCAAAATTGCTGCGCGCATCCAGTTGCGGCATAACCTGGATGCGGTGGCCGCGCCCCTCGATGGTTTCATGCAGCCGGTAGACGTCCGCCGTGCCGCCGGGGAGCTGTTCGGTGGCTTCATCAAGCACCTTGTATTGCGCCCGTTTGCCGTTGACCACGAGCTGCTCATTGCGCATTTCAACCACGTCACCCGGGACCGCCACGATGCGCTTGATCAGGCGCGTGCCATCCCTGGGCGACGCAAACGTGACCACGTCCCCGCGTACCGGATCGCCCAGGTGCGACACGACGATGTCGGTCAAAGGCACTTTCAGATCGTACGCCAGGCGGTTCACAAACACCACGTCGCCTTCCAGCAGGTTCGGGTGCATCGACGCCGATGGAATCGGATTCCAGTCGGCCACTGCCGTGCGGAAGACGCCAAACAAACACAGGAACAGGATAAAACCTTTGTTGTCCCGGACCAGGCCCCGGCCAAAATTGCGCATGACGATCTCCCTTGGTTGGTAAGACACCGTTATAAGGGCAGCCCTCACGGCCAGGCTTAGGGCTGGCTTATCTGCGGGCCCGGTGTCGCTTTTTGGGGCGGCGCAGGCCGCACCAGGCGCCCACCGCCACGACGATGCCAAGCGCCAGCGCCGACAGCGCATCCCAGACGCCGTCGCCCACCAGGGCGCTGACCAGGCCCACGATTGTCAGCGCGCCAAGCAGGATGGGCGCGGTCCAGATGGGGCCGAAAGGCTGCGTCATGCAGCCTCCGTTGCACGCTGTTCGGCCGGCTTGGCAGCCTGCGCCTTGCCGCGTTTGATCCACAGGTACAGGCCAGTGACGAGCACGACGATTGTGGCGAGGTCCAGCAACGCCCACAGCAGTTTCAGCGGCTGTCCACCGTAGTCGCCAAAGTGCAGCGGCTGGGAGACCAGCAGCGCGGTCAGGTACCACGGCAGGTCGGCGCTGGAGGTGACGGCGCCAGTCTGGGCATCGATCAGGATGGGTTTGGGCACGCGCGACGTCAGGGGCGAGGTGCCGTGCATGAACACGCCATAGTGATGCGGCGTGGCAAATGGCGTGCCGGGAAACGCCGCAAAACCCACGTCCATGCCGGGCGCAGCCCTGCGCGCCGTGTCGATGGCTGCCTGCATCGACGCCAGCTTCGTGACCGGTGGCAGTCCCGCGTACGGTTTCGTCATCTCGGCCAGCTCGGTGTTTTGCCAGACCTTGAGCAGCAAATCTGCCCACGTGTTGATGATGCCGGTCGCGCCCACCACCAGCGCCCACACCAGCGTGACGATGCCCAGCACATTATGCAGGTCGAGCCAGCGCACGCGGCGGCTGCGTTCATGGCGCACCGTGCCGAACGCAAGTTTGCGCGTGAACGGGGCATACAGCACCACGCCGGAGACCAGCGCCACAAGCAGCAGCAGCCCCATGAAACCAAGGAACAGCTTGCCCCAGAGGCCCGCGTACAGGTCGACGTGCAGGTGGAACATGAACGACATGAACTTGCCCCCTTCCAGTGGGGGCTCGGGCAGCATCGTCGCCGTGCGGGCATCGGCCAGCAGGGGTTTGTAGTTGTCGTCGGTGGGCGAGTCGCCCACGGTCAGAGCCCAGACGTTCGGCTCGTCCTTGTCCTGCGACAGGTACATCATGACCTTGCCCGGATACGCAGCCAGCGTGGTGGCAATGACCTGGTCGACGCTGGCGCGGGGCGTATCGGCCGGCATCACGGGTGCTTCGACGTCGTTGCCGAGCGCGTGGACGATCTCGTGCGAGTAAATCAGCGGCAGTCCGGTGATGCATAAAAGCAGCATGAACGCCGTACTGACCAGGCTGCTCCATTTGTGAATCCAGGACCAGCGGCGAATGTTTAGTGGCGTCATGACAGCGGAAACGGGTTGCAGAGCGCCAGATAATAATGGTTCTCATTTACGGGAGCAAGCAATACCGACTACAATGCGAACCATTCTCATTCAATCACGCATGCCCACTCCATGAACCCTGCCCTGTTTCCGCTGACTCCCCTCGCCCTTGCCGCCCTGCTGATGACTGCCGGCAGCGCCGCTGCGCAAACCGCGGCGCCTGACGCCGGGGCCATGCCCACCGTGGTGGTGCGCGCGTCGGCCGACGCGTCGGCGCAGGGCTTGCCTGCTGCGTATGCCGGCGGCCAGGTCGCCCGCGGCGGCCGGCTGGGTTTGCTGGGCAACGTGGACATCATGGATACGCCGTTCAACGCCACCAATTACACGCAGGCGATCATCCAGGACCAGCAGGCAAAAAGCGTGGCAGACGTCGTGCAGAACGATCCATCGGTGCGCGTGGCGCGCGGCTTCGGCAATTACCAGGAGCTGTACGTGATTCGCGGCTTCGCCGTCAATTCGGACGACCTGGCCTATAACGGTCTGTATGGTCTGCTGCCGCGCCAGTTTGTCGCCTCCGAACTGCTGGAGCGCGTGGAAGTGTTTCGCGGCGCGAACAGTTTCATCAACGGCGCAGCACCGGGCGGCGGCGGCATCGGCGGCGCCATCAATCTGCTCCCGAAGCGCGCAGCCAACACGCCGCTGACGCAGGTGACGGTGGGTGTCGAGTCCGGCGGCCAGGCGTATGTCGCCACCGACATCTCGCGCCGCTTCGGTGAAGGCGACCGGCTGGGCGTGCGCGTGAACGCAGTGCGCCGCGATGGCGACACGGCCATCGACCGCGAATCGCGCAAGCTCGGCGTGCTGGCCATCGGCATGGATTACCGCGGCGACGGGTATCGGCTGTCGGCTGATGTCGGGTACCAGGACCACAAACTGGACAACCCGCGTCCAAGCGTGACGCTGGGCGCCGGCGTGCCGATGATTGGAGCGCCTTCGTCCGACAGCAACTTTGCGCAGCCGTGGACCACGTCCACCGAACGCGATACCTTCGGTACGCTGCGCGGTGAAATCGACCTGGCGCCGAACGTGGTGGCATGGGCCGCACTGGGCGCCCGCAGCGGTGATGAATTCAATGCGCTCGGCTCCCCGACCGTCAGCAATGGCGCCGGCGACGCCAGCATCTACCGCTTCGACAATGTGCGCAAAGACAAGGTCAGTACCGGCGAAGTGGGCGTGCGCGGCACTTTCCGCACCGGGTCTGTCGGTCATACCGTGAGCGGCACGGCGTCGGCGTATTCGTCCGAGTTTCGCAATGCCTACGCGATCAGCAATTTTGCCGGCGTTGCGACGAATATCTACCGTCCAGTCGACCAGCCGTCGCCTGACACCAGCTTTTTTCCCGCTGGCGACATGAATGCGCCGGGCGTGACGGCAAAGAACGACCTGTCGAGCTACGCAATCGCCGATACCCTCTCGATGCTTGACGACACCGTGCTGCTGACAGTCGGCCTGCGCCACCAGCGCATCCGCTCGTCCGGCTTCGACTACGGCACCGGCGTACAGAATTCGCACTACGACCGCACTGCCAATACGCCGGTCGCCGGCCTGGTGTACAAGCCAATGAAAGGCGTGTCGCTGTATGCCAATTACATCGAGGCGCTGCAGGCTGGTGCCGTGGCGTCAGGCACTGGCAGCAACGGTGCGCCGCTCGAGAACGTCGGCGAAGCATTTGCACCGTACAAATCGAAGCAGAAGGAAATCGGCATCAAGTACGACAGCGGCAAGCTTGGCATGAGTGCCGCACTGTTTACCACCGCGCAGCCATCGGCCTACGTGGTCGGCAACCGCTTCGACGTCTACGGCAAGCAGCGCCACCGTGGCCTGGAATTGTCCGTGTTCGGCACGCCGGCGCGCGGCGTGCGCGTGCTGGGCGGCCTGACGCTGATCGACGCCGAGCAGGTCACCACTGCCGGCGGCGTGAACGAGGGCAAGGACGCCATCGGCGTGCCGAAAACCCAGCTGAACCTGGGCGGCGAATGGGACGTGCCGAACGTCGAGGGCTTGACCCTGAACGCCCGCGCGCTGTACACGGCCAAGCAGTTTGCCGACGGCGCCAACACGCAGCAATTGCCATCGTGGACCCGCGTCGACCTGGGCGCGAGCTACGCCATGCGCATCATGGACCGCGCCGTCACCTTGCGTGCGCGCGTGGACAACGTGGCCGACAAGAGCTATTGGGCCTCGGCCGGCGGCTATCCGGGTTCGGGCTACCTGGTGGTGGGTGCGCCGCGTACGTTCGTGGTGTCGGGGACCGTCGACTTCTAGGCAGTCAGGGCCCTGGCGCCCGTACGTGGCGCCGACGCCGGCGGTATGCCAGTACGAGCAGCAAGCCAGCTGCCAGGGTCGCCAGGAAGGCGATGCTGATGACCCCGGCCAGGCGCAACTCTGCCGCCTCGCGGTCGATCGCATCCTGCGTGGGCGGCGCGCTGACATGGACCGGAACGCCATCGAGGGATACCAGTGTCAGATAGGGGCCGCAAAACGCTGCATGCACCGCAACGTTCTTGCGGCTGTCTTGCAGCAGCCGGTATGGCCCTGTCTTGCTGCTGCCGTACCGCGTGGCCAGCGTGCGCTCGGCGCCGGCCGCGTCACGGATGACATAGTGCCTGCCGTCGCGCACCAGCGTGCCGTCCATGTAGGTATTGGCCACGACGCCAGGCACGCCGGCTGGCGCGCACGCCGGCAGCAAATCAGCTTGTTTGAAAACGCCAGGTGACAAAATCAGTGCTCCGAGCACGATCAGGATAGCCATGCTGGTTGCCAGACGGGCGACAAAGCCGGGCGGCTTGTCCGCTTTTACCAGCCGGCGCTTGCGTTTTTTCTTTGCCATGCCGGGCCGTCAACGTCACACAACGGGCGCAAAATCGATGCCCAGAAGCCCGGCAATCAGCGCAGTGAACACTGCGCCCGACAGCGCGGCAGCCGCCATCGCGCCCAAAAATCCCGCAAAGCGCAGGAGCGCCCGGATTTTTCCGCCCCGCGGCGCACCGCGCACCAGGTACCAGGGGATTGCCACGAACGGCGCCAGGATCACGCCGATATTGCGGACGAGAGATTTTTTCCGGCCTGTCGCATCGCGGTCCCGGCAATACCATAAAAAGATGAAAAAGCTCGACAGCATGTTCAGCGCCAGCAGGGCCAGCAACGGGGCGAGGAGTTCAAGTGTCGTGCCGAAGAAAAACACGGCCAGGAGAGCGTACCTGGCCTGCGCGGCACTCAGCGGCGGCGCGCAGGGTATCGTCCACGTTGGCTGTGGCGTCATGGCTCCGGTGGTGTTTATTTCTGCACCTTGACGATCTGCATGGCGCTGGCAATCAGGCCGCTCATGTCCGCCAGGTTGGCCGGCACGATGATCGAATTATTCGTCTTGGCGAGATTACCGAACGCTTCCACGTATTCTTCCGCCACGCGCAGGTTGACGGCATCCTGCCCGCCCGGCTCGCGAATGGCCGCACCTACCTTGCGCAGCGCGTCGGCACTGGCTTCGGCCAGCGCAATGATGGCAGCCGCCTCGCCATGGGCGCGGTTGATCGCTGCCTGCTTTTCGCCTTCGGAGCGCGCAATCGACGCTTCGCGCTCGCCGCTGGCGATATTGATCTGTTCCTGGCGCCGGCCTTCGGATGCCGCAATCAATGCGCGCTTTTCGCGCTCGGCCGTAATCTGGGCCTGCATCGCGTGGAGGATTTCTTTTGGCGGAGTCAAGTCCTTGATTTCGTAACGCAGCACTTTGACGCCCCAGTTCGCGGCCGATTCGTCGATGGCGTTCACGATGGCCGTGTTGATGTGGTCGCGCTCTTCAAACGTTTTGTCGAGTTCCATCTTGCCGATCACTGAACGCAAAGTGGTCTGCGCCAGTTGTGTAATGGCTTGGATGTAATTCGATGACCCGTAGGAAGCGCGCATCGGATCGGTGATCTGGAAATACAGGATGCCGTCCACCTGCAGTTGCGTATTGTCGCGCGTGATGCAGACCTGCGGCGGGACATCGAGCGGGATTTCTTTGAGAATATGTTTGTAAGCGATGCGGTCGATGAACGGCACCACGATATTCAGGCCCGGCGCCAGCGTCGCGTGGTACTTGCCGAGGCGCTCGACCACCCACGCATGCTGCTGGGGCACGACGTTGATGGTCTTGAAGACAAACACCATCGCGATGACAAAGAAAATCAGTGCCACGGTTCCGAAAGAAAATTCCATAAGTAGCCTTAAAGTGAAAGAATATTGCAATCAAGAATTAATGACAATCAGCCTGCTGCCCTGCACTTCCACGATACGAAAATCTCCCGCCTGCGGCTGGGCGCCGGGACCGAGTTCGACATCCCACAGCGCGCCGCGATACATGACGCGGGCGCGGCCCCCCTGCCACACATCAACTGCCACGCGTTCGCCAATGTCCAGGTTGACGTTCTGGTCGCGCGCCGGATCCACCTTCGACCGCCGGCCCAGGCGGCTGCGGTGCAGAATCCCGGTAGCGACGATGCCGACCACAGCCGCAACGATGGTTTGCACCGGCATGGCCGCGCCCAGCCACGCTGCCAGCGCGCCAAACAACAGGCCGATGGCGATCATCAGCAAATAAAAGGTGCCCGTAAAAAGCTCCATCACAATCAGCACGCCGGCTGCAGCCAGCCAAACCATCCAGTCCGCCATGGTCGTCTCCTCGTTGTCCCAGGTCAGTGCAATATGTAAAAACCCCCGCCGCCCGCAAGGGCGACGAGGGTTTCATCTTGTTGAAACGCGCGGCGTGGTCAGTTTTAATAGCGAAGTCGTAGACGTTTCCGATACTGCGAGTCTCACCCTTTTTTTGCGCGTAGTCAATATGAAGTGACTACGCGATTGCCGCTTAAAGGCCCGCCAGTTTTTTCCAGGTATCGATGACAGAATCTGGATTCAGGGACATCGATTCGATGCCCTGGTCTACCAGCCACTGCGCAAAGTCCGGATTGTCCGAAGGACCCTGGCCGCAAATGCCGATGTACTTGCCTTGTTTCAGGCAGGCTGAAATGGCCATCGACAGCAGGGCTTTGACGGCAGGATCACGCTCGTCGAAATCGGCAGCCAGCAAGGCCATGCCGGAATCGCGGTCCAGGCCCAGCGTCAGCTGGGTCAGGTCGTTGGAACCAATCGAGAAACCATCGAAGTGCTCCAGGAACTGGTCGGCCAAAATCGCATTCGATGGCACTTCGCACATCATGATCACGCGCAGGCCGTTTTCGCCACGCTTGAGGCCATTCTTGCCCAGCAGGCCGATGACTTTTTCAGCCTGGCCCAGGGTACGCACGAACGGCACCATGATTTCGACGTTGGTCAGGCCCATGTCGTTGCGCACGCGCTTCATGGCTTCGCATTCCATTTCGAATGCTTCGGCGAAATCGGCCGACAGGTAGCGGGCCACGCCGCGGAAACCCAGCATCGGGTTTTCTTCGTCCGGCTCGTAACGCGAACCGCCGATCAGCTTTTTGTACTCGTTCGATTTGAAATCGGACAGGCGCACGATGACCGGTTTTGGCCAGAATGCGGCAGCAATCGTCGCAATGCCTTCGGCCAGTTTATCGATGTAAAACGCTTTAGGCGAAGCGTGGCCGCGCGCGACCGATTCCACGGCTTTCTTCAAATCGGCATCGATGTTCGGATACTCGAGGATCGCCTTCGGGTGCACGCCGATGTTGTTGTTGATGATGAATTCCAGGCGCGCGAGACCGACACCGCCGTTCGGCACCGACTGGAAATCGAAGGCCAGCTGCGGGTTCCCGACGTTGAGCATGATCTTGGTCTTGATCGCCGGCAGTTCGCCCTGCTCGACTTCGGAGATTTCGGTTTCCAGCAGGCCGTCATAGATCTTGCCTTCGTCGCCTTCGGCGCAGGAGACCGTCACAAACGTGCCGTCTTTCAAAATTTCAGTGGCGTCGCCGCAGCCGACCACGGCCGGCACACCCAGTTCACGCGCAATGATCGCCGCGTGGCACGTGCGGCCACCGCGGTTGGTAACGATCGCCGCGGCGCGCTTCATGACTGGCTCCCAGTTCGGGTCGGTCATATCGGCCACCAGCACGTCGCCCGGCTGCACGCGTTCCATTTGCGACGGGTCGCTGATGACGCGCACGGGGCCGGCGCCAATCTTCTGGCCGATTGCACGGCCTTGCACCAGCACCGTGCCGGTGCCTTTCATCTTGTAGCGCAGCTGCGCGTCGGTCGATTTCTGCTGCGATTTCACTGTTTCAGGACGCGCCTGCAGGATGAACAGTTTGCCGTCGCGGCCGTCTTTGCCCCACTCGATGTCCATGGCGCGGCCATAGTGGTTCTCGATGATGACGGCGTATTTGGCCAGCTGCACGACTTCTTCGTCGGTCAGGGAGTAGCGGTTGCGCATTTCGATGGGCACATCGACGGTTTTCACCGAACGGCCGGCTTTGGCTTCGCTGGTGAACTCCATCTTGATCAGCTTGGAACCGATGTTGCGGCGGATGACCGGGGATTTACCCAGCTGCAGCATTGGCTTGTGCACGTAGAATTCGTCCGGATTGACGGCCCCCTGCACCACTGTCTCGCCCAGGCCGTAGCTGGACGTGATGAACACGACGTCCTTGAAACCGGACTCGGTATCGATGGTGAACATGACGCCGGCGGCGCCCACGTCCGAGCGCACCATGCGCTGCACGCCTGCCGACAAAGCCACTTCGGCGTGGGTGAAACCCTTGTGGACACGGTACGAGATGGCGCGGTCGTTGTACAGCGACGCGAATACGTGCTTCATGGCTTCCAGGACGTTGTCGATGCCGACCACGTTCAGGAACGACTCCTGCTGGCCTGCGAACGATGCATCAGGCAAGTCTTCGGCGGTCGCGGACGAGCGCACGGCGAACGACATTTCCACGTCCGAGTCGGCGACCAGGCGTGCGTAGAACGAGCGGATGTCTTCTTCCAGGCGCGGCTGGAATGGCGTCTCGACGATCCAGGTGCGGATCTCGGCGCCGGCGGCAGCGAGCGAACGGACGTCGTCGATGTCCAGGCCTTCCAGGCGCGTGGCGATCCGGTCGCCCAGTGACGCGCCGCCGTCGACTGCGTAGTCGAGGAAGTCGCGGAAGGCTTTCGCCGTGGTGGCGAAGCCGGTTGGCACCGACACGCCGGCGCCAGAGAGCTGGCTGATCATTTCACCGAGCGACGCGTTCTTGCCGCCGACCGATTCCACATCGCTCATGCGCAAGTTTTCGAACGCCGCGACGTACGCTGTATCGGCGCCCGGCGTGCGGACCTCCGGCGTGTTCAATGCTCCATTTGACAGGTTGGTCATGGTAGTACCCTTACTTGAGATAGAAATCGGTGCTGCGGTGTACCTTGCATGCGGGTACTGGGTAGCGGTCAAGCCGCGCGCGACGGACGTTCGGGAAGACACGTTCTTGTTATTCTTGGCGTCGTACAGCACAATGCAAAACCGTTGCCGAGTATTCTACCGCGACCGCTGCCAGACCGGAGCGCGCTTTGAAGCAATATTGCTAGTTTGGCATGTTAAACACTACACTGATGACCACAGACCCCCGCGCCAACCTTCCCGCCGCCGTCCGCACCGTATTTTTTGTCTCCGACGGCACCGGCATTACCGCTGAAACCTTCGGCCACGCCGTGCTGAGCCAGTTTGAAATGCGCTTCCGCCAGATCCGCATCCCGTTCATCGACACGCTCGACAAGGCGCGCGACGCGGCCCGCCGCATCAACGAGGTCTACACCAGTTCCGGCCAGCGCCCGATCGTGTTTTCCACGCTGGTCAAGCACGATCTGTCTGGCGTGATCCGCGCGTCGAACAGCATGCACATGGACTTGTTCCAGACCTTCGTCGCGCCGCTGGAGATGGAACTGGGCGTGAAATCGACGCACACCATGGGGCGCATCCATAACGTGGTCGACAGCGAGGAATACAAGAACCGCATCGAAGCGATCAATTATTCTCTGGCGCATGATGACGGCCAGTCGCACAAGAACCTTGCCGAGGCCGACGTCATCCTGGTGGGCGTATCGCGCTCGGGCAAAACCCCGACCAGCCTGTATCTGGCGATGCAGTACGGCATCAAGGCTGCCAATTACCCGCTGATCCCGGAAGACTTCGAGCGCGGGAAGCTGCCGTCATCCCTGCCCGAGTTCCGGGAAAAACTGTTCGGCCTGACGATCACCCCGGAACGCCTCTCCGAAATCCGCCACGAGCGCCGCGCCGGCAGCAAGTACGCCTCGATCGAAAACTGCCGCTATGAAGTCAACGAAGCCGAGCTCATGATGAAACGCGAAGGCATCCGCTCGCTCTCGTCCACCACCAAATCCATCGAAGAAATCTCGACCACGATCCTCCAGGAAATCAAACCGGACCGCCGCGAGTATTAATCGCAAAGCCAGCCTGAAATCAATTACCCAACAATTAGGGTCAGAGTCGATTTAATGAGCAATTTTCGAAAGTTGCTCATCAATTGACACTGACCCTGATTTATTTGGCGAACTGAACATATCCCGCACTGGAAACATCTAAGCCGATTGCAATAGCGCTTACACAATTGCCAAACAATTCGACTCTGACCCTCATTTGATTTTTATCAGGTGAAGGAATAAACCATGGCACAACAAAACGTCTGACGAATTTCTGTGCGCGCCAGGCTCGTGCCGTACAAACATGGTCAATTACGCGCTGCGCTGCCACCGCAAATTGACGCTTTTTCACGACGCACGGCAGCAACTCGAAAAAATAAAATCCGTAAAACAATTACCCGAAAATTGGGGTCAGAGTCGATTAAATTAGCAATTTCCGAAGTTGCCAATTAATTCGACTCTGACCCTATTTAATGTGGCGAGCTGATCAGTTCAAAAATAAATAGGGTCAGAGTCGAATAAAAAGAAATTTTGGACAATTGCTCAATAATTCGACTCTGACCCTCATTTGATTTTAGACAATCCGGCGGACGGATTCGCGCACCATCAGGCTGAGCTTGGGGACGTCGATGTCGATCGGCTGCTTGTTGATCATGGCGAGGATGGCCTGGCCGAGGCAGCGGCCGACGTCGAACAGGGGCTGGCGCACCGTGGTCAAAGGCGGGGTCGTGCACATCGAGCTGTGCAGGTCGTCAAAGCCGATGATGGAGATGTCTTCAGGGACGCGGATACCGCGCCGGTACAGGGCCAGACGGGCGCCGTAGGCGGTCAGGTCGTTGCCGGCGAAGATGGCGGAAAAGCGCGCGCCCGATTCAAGCAGGCGCTCGACTGCCAGCAAGCCGCCGGACTCGAGGAAGTCGCCTTCGGTGACCAGGCGCGGGTCTTCAGCGATCTTGTGCCGGGCCAGCGTGTCGCGATAACCGGCCAGGCGCGCCAGGGCGTCGGCGTGGTCGGCGGGGCCGGCAATGAAGGCGATATTGCGGTGGCCCTGCACGATCAGGTAGTCGACGGCTTCCACCGCGGCGCGGTAATTGTCGAGGCAAAAGCCGTAGGCGTCGGCGCTTGACAAGGTGCGCCCAAACGCCACGATCGGCAGGCGCTGCGCCAGGCCCAGGATCTGCTCGTCTTTCAATTTGCCCGACAGGATGACAATCCCGTCGACACGGCGCGCGATCAACAGTTCGATGCGGGCCGCTTCCTCGTCGGCGTGCCAGTGCCCGGAGACGATCAGCGGGGCGTAGCCACTACCCTGCAAAACATCGTCGACGCCGGCCATGGCTTCGGAAAAGTAGCCCGACACCAGTGACTGCGTCAGGATGCCGATGGTGCGCGATGTGCCGGTTTTGAGGTTTTGCGCCAGCACGTTGGGCTTGTAGTTGAGCCGCTCGATGACGCTTTCAATGGCCTCGCGCTTGTCGCTCGAGACTTTGGCCGTGCCGTTCAAAAAGCGCGACACCGTCGCTGCCGACACGCCTGCCACGCGGGCTACTTCATGGACGGTCACCATCGACGAGTTCGGGGAAGCTTTTTTCATGCGTCGGCCAGTATGTGAACGGCAAGGGCCGCAACCTGCACAGTATAACAGGAAACCGATTTCAAAAACCCGGCTCCGATGCACTTACAGCAACTATCCCGGCACCTAAGGCCGTGGCTCCCTGACCACAGCCGGATATGCATGTTCTCCAGATAACAACCGGGCCGGCTAAATAGTGTTTGACACCGGTTTCGAAAGAGCGATAGTATGAAATCGATTTCACAACGATGGAATCGCGTTGTAACCGCCAGCAAAGGCGGCCACGCAGTGACTGCAAGCACCGCGATTGCAATCAACCACAATAATTTTGGAGACAGCATGAACCCTTCCGCCTCGCTGAGCCGGCGCACCCGTACGCCTGTTCAATTCGCCATCCTTACCCTGCTCGCCGGCATGCAGCCCGCCTTCGCGCAGACCGCCCCGGCCGACGCACCGCTCGTGGCCCAGGCCGCTGAAACCTCCGGCCAGTCTTCCGGCCAGCCGACCAGCAATTCGGTCGCGCCCGAAATCCAGCGCCAGGCTGCGGCCCAGGGCAATGAGCCGAACGGCCCGATGGCGGAAGTGATCGTCACGGCCACCAAGCGCGCCACGCCACTGCAAAAAACGCCGGTCGCCATCACGGCGCTGTCGGCCGCGAACCTGCAGGACAACCACGTGCAGACGCTGCTCGACGTGGTCAACCTGGTGCCGGGCTTCCAGGCCACCGGCCAGGGCGACCACGGCGTCACCACGATGACGCTGCGCGGCGTCGGCAACGACAGCGCCAAGACCGAATACGCCGATCCGGAAGTGGCCACTTTCGTGGACGGCATCTACTCGCCGCGTCCTGAAGGCGCCACCAGCCTGCTGTTCGACCTCGATTCCATCGAAGTGCTGCGCGGCCCACAAGGCACGCTGTGGGGCCGCAACTCCACGGTCGGCGCGGTGAATATCCAGACTGCGAAACCGGTCCTGAAACAGCAAAGCGGCAGCGTGGAAGCCGGCGTCGGCGACTATCGCCGCCTGGGCGCACGCGGCGCCATCAACGTCCCGCTGGGCGACACGGCGGCGCTGCGCATCGCCGTCATCCATGAACAGCACGACGGCTACGTCGATTACCAAAGGCTGCCGATCCCGTCGCAGGCCAGCCAGCGCGCGGCCTACATTGCGGGCGGCGGCAATCCAGCGACGTTCCAGCCGATCAATCCGAACCTGTTCATCACGGGCGGCCCGAAATATGGCGCGCAGGACCAGAGCGCCGTGCGCCTGTCGCTGCTGTGGGAGCCCATCCCGGCCCTGAAATGGAACCTGGCCTACGAGCGCTTCGCCGACCGCGGCACGCTGCCGATGAACCTGATGCAGGAGCCGCGCGCCGGCCAGGACCGCTGGTCGGCCCTGATCGACATCGCGCCAACGCTCGAACGCGACACCGATACCTTCCGCTCGCGCGTCGAATATGCTCTGTCCGACAGCCTGGCGCTGACCTACATTGCCGGCTATTCGAAGTTCGACGGCTCCTCGACGTTCGACCAGGACGGCGGCGTCGCCATCCCTACCAGTTTTACTACCGGCGCCACCTACCAGGGCAACAACACGGTCGGCTCGAAATACAAGAACTACAGCCATGAACTGGAACTGCAGTCCACCGGCACCCAGGTGGTCGACTGGCAAGTGGGCCTGTACTACGGCGCCGAAGACAACAGCATCCGCTTCGACATCCCGGTGTTCAACGGCACCCAGCAAGGCAGCGTCTCGTGGCAGGGTTCGTTCATCCAGCCGAAGGAAACGGTTGAATCGGCCGCTGCATTCGGCCAGGCCACCTGGAACCTCGGCACCAGCTGGCACCTGACAGGCGGCGTGCGCTACACGCACGACAAGCGCACCAACGAAGGCGGCAACGGCTACACCTGGAACTACGACCCGAACGTGCCGCAGGTACCGCTGTCCGGCTCGATCGACCCGACCCAGCCGGGCCAGGGCTACAACCCGGGCGTGCCATCCAACGAAGGACGCTACAGCGGCAGCAAGACCACGGGCCTGCTGCGCGCCGCATATGACATCGACCGCAATCACATGCTGTACGCAAGCTACTCGACCGGCTACAAGTCTGGCGGCCTGCAGGACGGCGGCAAGACCTACGGCGCCGAGACGCTGACCAACTATGAAGTGGGCAGCAAGAGCACCTTCATGGGCGGCGCGCTGACGGTCAACAACTCGCTGTTCTTTGAAGACTTCAAGGACTTCCAGTTCAGCGCCCCGGTCACCAATCCGGACGGCACCCGCGGCCTGGCCACCAACAACGCCGAAGGCGCGAAGATCTGGGGCCTGGAGTCGGAAATCTCGGCCCGCCTGTCGCCGGACGACCGCCTGCAACTGGCGCTGGCGTGGACGCCGCGTGCAAAGCTGGGCAAACTGATTGGCGGCTCGAACGACTACATCCTGCCGCCGTGCGCGGTGCCGGGCATCAGCACCTGCCTGGACGTGACGGGCAACCGCATGCCGCACACGCCGAAGTTTTCGGCGCAGGTCCAGTACCGCCACATGTTCCGCCTCGAAGATGGTTCGAGCGTGGCGCCGCGCATCAGCGCTCACTATGAAACCGGCACCACGCTGTCGGTGTTCGACCTGGGCGCACCCGACCGCCAGAAAAGCTATACCCGCGCCGATGTCGGCCTGCGCTACACGTCCGGCACCAGCAAGTGGTGGGTCGACGGGTTTGTCCGCAACGTGAGCGACGCCACCATCAAGACCAGCGCCATGAACGCGTTCGGCCCGTGGGTGGCGCAGTACGTCCCGCCACGCACCTTCGGCATCAACACTGGCGTCGATTTCTGAGTCGTTCCCTTATGCCCGCTCCGGCGTGCCGGGCGGGCGCTTTTTATTTCGTTTTTCTTTAGAACCGACCATGCAGCGATCCATGAACGATACCCTCCCCTTCCCGCCCGGCTTCACGTGGGGCACCGCAACGAGCGCCTTCCAGATCGAAGGCGGCGCCAGTGCCGATGGCAAGGGTCCCTCGATCTGGGATACCTTCTGCCATACTCCCGGCCGCATCCTCGACGCCTCCACGGGCGACGTCGCCTGCGACCATTACTACCGCTACCAGGAAGATGTCGACCTGATGGCCTCCCTCGGCGTCGACGCCTACCGTTTTTCAATGGCCTGGGCGCGCGTCCAGCCTGACGGCAAGGGCGCCTGGAACGAAGCCGGCTTCGATTTCTACGACCGCCTGCTGGGCGCCCTCGAAGCCAAAGGCATTGCCGCGCACCTGACGCTGTATCACTGGGATTTGCCGCAGGGCCTGGAAGAAGACGGCGGCTGGCTGGCGCGCGACACCGCGTACCGCTTCGCCGACTATGCCCGTGAAGTGGCGCGCCGCTTCGGCAACCGCCTGGCGACGATCGCCACCCACAACGAGCCGTGGTGCACGGCCAACCTCGGTTACGGCAATGCGCAGTTCGCCCCTGGCGTGGCCGATAAAAAAAGCGCCATCCAGGTGTCGCACCACCTGCTGCTGTCGCACGGCCTGGCAATGCGCGCAATGCGCGAAGTGGCGTCCACCGCGCGCCTGGGCATTGTGCTCAACCAGTGGACCGCGGACCCCGCCACCGATTCCCAGGCCGACCGCGACCTGGCTGCCTTCGAATACAGCCGCTCCGTCGAATGGTTCATGGACCCGATCTTCAAGGGGCGGTATCCGGACCTGGCGCTGCGCGTGCACGGCGCCGATGCCCCGGACGTGGCGCCAGGCGACATGGCCGTCATTCACCAGCCCATCGATTTCCTCGGCGTGAACTACTACTTCCGCGCCTGGTGCAGCGCCGCAGTGCCGCCCGTTCCGGCGCCAGCGGCGCAGGGCACCACCGACATGGGCTGGGAAATCTACCCGCAAGGCTTGACCGAACTGCTGGTCAAACTCAACGCCAGCTACGATCTGCCGCCGGTCTACATCACTGAAAACGGCATGGCCAGCCTGGACCAGCCGGTCGACGGCTGGGTCAAAGATGCCAGCCGCATCGACTTCGTGCAGCGCCACCTCGCAGCGCTGCAGGCGGCCATGGCCCAGGGCGTGAACGTGCAAGGGTACTTCCTGTGGAGCCTGCTGGATAACTTCGAATGGAATTCCGGCTACGCGAAACGCTTCGGCATCGTCCACGTCGATTACGCCACGCAGCAGCGCACGCCGAAAGCAAGCGCGCTGTGGTACCGCGATTTTGTCGCGGCAGAGCGCAGCCGGCTGCCTGCGTGAGCGATCGCGGCGCCGACCGGCGCTGCCTGACCAACATTTCAACGAGGTGCATGCATGAACACTGCAAGTCCAATGCCGCAAACCGCCACCCCAGTTCTGGCTGCAGGCACGCGCTCGCCGTTGCTGTGGGTCCCGACCGGCTACTTTACGATGGCGCTTGGCTACACGATGCTGTGCAGCGTCACGGCCATCATGTTCAAGAACCTGGGCATGGACAACGGCCAGGCCGCAGCGTATTCGAGCATGCTGATCCTGGCCTACACGATCAAGCCGCTGTTCGCGCCCATCGTTGAAATGTACCGCACCAAAAAATTCTTCGTGCTGTGCACCCAGTGCCTGATCGGCCTGGGTTTTTTTGGCGCTGCCCTGGCCATGTCGCTGCCCAATTACATGGTGGTGCTGCTGCCGCTGTTTTGGGCCATGTCGTTCATCGGCGCGACGCAGGACATCGCCAGCGACGGCGTCTACGTCACGTCGCTCGACACGCGCGCGCAGTCGCTGTACTGCGGCGTGCAGAGTCTGTCGTGGAATATCGGACCGATCGTCGCATCCGGCGCGCTGGTGTACCTGAGCGGGCGCCTGCATGCCGACGTATTTCATCACGATGCGCGCGCCTTCGGGCCCGCGTGGCTGGACGCGTGGCAGGTGATCTTTGCCATCGTTGGCGCCATCACGCTGGCGATGGCGCTCTGGCACGCCCGTTTCATGCCCGACGGCGCCCGCGCAGACCACGCTCCCGCCAACCTGCGCGGCGCGTGGGACATCCTGCTCGACTCGTTCGTCACCTTCTTCCAGAAACCGGGCGTGTGGCGCATGGTGGCGTTTGCCTTCCTGTTCCGCCTCAGTATCGGGCTGCTGGAAAAGATCGGCCCCTTCTTCATGGTCGATGCGGCGTCCAAGGGCGGCCTGGGCCTGTCCAACGAACAGCTGGGCATTGTCTACGGCACGTGGGGGCTGGCGGCAGTGCTGCTGGGTTCCCTGCTGGGCGGCTGGTTTGTGGCCGCCCGCGGCCTGAAACGCACCCTGTTCCTGCTGTGCTGCGCAGTGAACATCCCGAACGTGACGTTTCTGATCATGAGCATCTACCTGCCTTCGAGCGTCTTCGGCATCGCCGCTGGCGTCATCATCGAAAAGTTCTTTTTCGGCTTCGGCTCGGTCGGCTTCATGATCTACCTGATGCAGCAGCTCGCACCCGGCAAATACACCACCACCCACTACGCGTTCGGCACCGGCCTGATGGGATTGTGCGGCCTGGTGACGGGCGTGGTCAGCGGCCACCTGCAGGAAGCGCTGGGCTACGTCCAGTACTTTGGCCTGGTGATGGTGGCGACCATCCCATCGTTCCTGGCTACCTGGTTTGCGCCATTCCGGTTTGCCGAACCGGAACACTGACGGCAGCCGGCGCGGCCCGCATCGCACAGCCAGGCCGCAAGGGCCAGCGTTGCCGAAGGACCGGCCGCGTCCATCACTTCCTTTAAGCGGACCTCGAAAAACCGTCGCGAGCGGCAGCAATGGTGGTTGAGAAGCGGAGCTGTACAGGCGTACAGCGAGCATCGCAGACCGCCAGTGCAACGCGCAGCAGGTTTTTCAAGCCTCCCTTAACGTGCAATCCATCGATTGCCTCGCTCTCACCAGCAGATTTCCCGCGCCAGCATCTGGCTGTGCGATTTTGCCAACCCTCAATTTCAACGGGAGGAAAAAACATCGGTATCAGTTCCGGCAAGGAAAAAAAACATCGGTGTCAGGTCCCGCAAGTGGACATCGCTGAACTTTCTCATTTTTTCACGGTCGTCCAAGCCATATATTTTCGGTACAGCTTTCTCAGTGAGAATGGCGACGGACCGACAATCTTATAAATGAAAAGTTCATCGATGTCGCTTTGCCGGACCTGACACCGATTTTGTGTGACACCGTTTTTGTGCATGGTTGCTGGTTAGCTTTGACCAACGCATGCAACATAAGGCAAACTCATCAATTGCTGCGGCAATGCGCCGGGCCTGCACAGACCACGCCTTGGGTACACAACGTTGAAAATAGTCTTGATCGGATATGGAAGCATCGGACAGGCGCTGACGCCGATGCTGAGACGTCACTTCCCGGCATTGGAATCACTGTGCGCATTTGCCGCCGACGATGACGGCGGCAAGGTGGCGCAGCAATACGGCGTGCGGTTCGCGCTGCTTCCTTTTACTGCAGATAATTTCCGGCCTATTCTCGCGCAGGCTCTTTCCGCTGGCGATTTGCTGATCAACGTTTCCGTCGACGTTTCATCGCTCGATCTGATCACTGGTGCCGGGAGAATGCCGTCATGTACCTCGATACCTGCCTCGAACCCTGGAAAGGCGGGTATGAGGATGGCCAGCTGACGAACTACGCGCTGCGCAACCAGGCAATGCGCTTGCTTGGAAAGGGACACGCAACTGCCCTGGTGGCGAACGGTGCGAACCCCGGCCTGATCACGCATTTTGTAAAAAAGGGGCTAGAGGAACTTGCTCGCATCAAGGGCGCGGCGTTCTGCGGGAACTACGCGAAGCTGGCCCGGGACCTTGGCGTCAGTACCGTGCAGATTGCCGAATGCGATACGCAGGACGATCAGCTGCTGCACCCTTTGAATACCTTTGTGAATACCTGGTCGGTCGACGGTTTCATCTCGGAGCTGTGCCACCAGCCGGTGGAATTGGGCTGGGGATCCCACGAAATGCCGCGCAACGATGTCCGGGAATTTGACGCGCCCGGTAGCGTGTACATGCCGGGCAGGACCGGGCTCGATACAAAGGTGCGCTCCTGGACGCCCTCGGCCGGTGCGCAGGAGGCCCATCTGGTCACGCACCACGAGGCCCATTCCATTGCCGCGATGCTGACGGTGCGCGAGCATGGTTTCCCTGCATACTGCCCCACGGTCTACTACGCATACCGGCCGTGCGGACCGGCCCTGCAGATGATCGATCGCCTGCAAGGAAACCCCGAGCTTGTACGCGAAGTCGACAAAGCAGTCATGCAGCATCCGGTGACGGGGCAGGACGAGCTCGGCGCCCTGCTGATCCACGACACGGGCGCTTACTGGTACGGCTCCACGCTGACGGTTGACCAGGCCGCATCGCTGGCGCCATTCAACAATGCGACATCGATGCAGGTCGTTGCGACCATCGTTGCATCGATCCAGTGGATGCTGCTGCATCCTCTTGAGGGCGTGATCGAGCCGGAAGATGTCGACCACAACTTTATCCTCGATGCCGCGCTGCCCTGCCTCGGCAACGTACGCGGCGTCGACAGCGGCTGGCGGCCCCTCGACGTGGAACGACCGCAGTTCCACGCATTCCTGATCCGATAAACATGAAAAAATCAAAAACGGTACCCCTCCTCCTGCTCGGATCGACTGCGCTTCTCGCAAGTTGCACGCCCGACCAACCACCCATCCAGGAGATGCGCCAGGATGCCTACGCGTCAATCGAAGCATGCGATCGTGACTGGGTCGACGACGTCTGTGAGCGCAGCGGCAGCGGCCACTACCTTGGTCCGCGCTATTTTTACAGTCACGACAACCACACGCCGTACGTCATCGACCGCCAGGGCCGCACCCGCCCCATGCCAAGCCACTACGGCGCGTACAACGGCTATGGCGCCGGCACTGCAAACGCCCCGGCAGTGTCGCCAGCGCGCACGACCATGGTCACCGGCAACGCCAGCGCGCACGGTTCTTCCGCCATCTCACGCGGCGGCTTCGGCAGCGGGCGTGGCAGCTTTTCGTTCGGAGGCTAGGTATGCGGCGAGTCAAGCTGGACGAGCGCGCCAACAAGGCGCTGCGCCTGGAATCGCGCGGCCTGTCCTTTCACGCATGGGACAACTATTGGAAGGAAACCGCGGCCTACGAATTTACAGCCCTCCAGGTGGGCCGCATCGAGTCGGCATCCAACGAGCTGCTGCACATGCTCGAAGAGGCTGGCGAATATGTCGTGAACAACCGGCTGCTCGGCAGGCTGGGTATTCCGCCCGCGTTCCACGACGCGGTGACGGCGTCGTGGCGCAACGAGGAGCCCACGCTGTACGGCCGTTTCGACTTCGCTTTCGATGGAGAGGGCTGGCCGAAGCTGTTGGAATACAACGCCGATACCCCGACATCGCTGCTCGAGAGCGCCGTGTCGCAATGGGACTGGCTGGAAGACGTGAAACCGCACGCCGACCAGTACAACTCCCTGCACGACCGGCTGGTGGCGCAGTGGAAGACCATCGTGACGAAGCGCCGCCCGGCAGGTCGCCTTCCCCAGCGGATCCACTTCGCGTCGGTTTCGGACAACGAGGAGGACTGGATCTGCGTCCACTACCTGATGGACACGGCGGTGCAGGCAGGCTTCGACGTGAAGCACGTCTTCACCGAGGGGCTGGGCTTCAACCATCAGACGGGCTACTTCGTCGACGAGGACGACGGGCAGGTCGACATCCTCTTCAAGCTGTACCCGCTGGAATGGATGATGCGCGAAGACTTCGGGGTGCACCTGCTGAACACGCACACGCAGGTGGTCGAGCCGTTGTGGAAAGCCATGTTGTCGACCAAGGCGATCCTGCCGATCCTGTGGCAACTGTATCCGGGCCACAGGCTGCTGCTCCCGGCGTACTTCGAGCACGACACCCTTCCCGCCGGCTTTAATTCCTACGCCCGCAAGCCGCTTTTCTCGCGCGAGGGGGCGAACATCGCGCTGATCGAGGACGGCAAGGAAATCGCCCGAGGGCAGGATCAGGATTACGGTGCGGAAGGCCACGTCCTCCAGTCGCTCATCACGCTCAAAGCGCACGATGGATTTTTTCCCGTGATCGGCGCCTGGGTGGTGGGCGATGCGGCAGCGGGCATGTGCATCCGCGAGGATACCAGCCGCATCACGACCAACATGAGCCACTTCGTCCCGCACTTCTTCGAATAAAAGGAAACACTATGTCCGGCTACACCATCGATCCAGGTTTCATCAGCTTCATCGCCTATCTGGCGACGGCGGTTGTCCTGCTCGCAGCGTTCATGTTCGTCTATTCGTTCACGACGCCCTACAACGAGTTCCGCGCGGTCCGCGACAATAATGTGGCCGCGGCAGTGGCTTTCTCGGGCGCGATCCTTGGCTTCATCTTTCCGCTCATGGCAGCGATCTTCTACACTCACAGCATCGTCGAGATGGCGAAATGGGCAGCGATCACAGGCATCGTGCAGATGATGCTCTTCCAGGTCCTCCACAGGATCAATGGCTGCGGCCACTGCATTCGTGAACGCAGGGTCGCGCCCGCGATCCTGCTGGCGTCGATGTCGGTTGCGGTGGGCATACTGAACGCGATGTGCATCAGCTACTAGGCGCTGACGGCCTGACTACGGGGTGCGCCGGAGCGCCGTCACCTGCATTTCGTCGGTGGGCGTCATCATGTCCACCACGCGGCAGTCGCCACACATTTTGAGGCGGTCCAGGTTGCCCGTGAAGGCGGGATGGGCTGCCAGGCGGCCCAGCATGTTCTCGACCATGTGCAGCGTGCCAAAGGGCTTGCTGCAGCGGATGCAGTGGAACGGCTGTGATTCATTGATGACCACCGCGCGCGTGCGCGCGGGCGCGAACGACATGCGCGGCGCGAGTGTGATCGCGTCCTCGGGACAGGTGTTCGCGCACAGACCACACTGAACGCAGTTCTTCTCGATGAAGCGCAGTTGCGGCGCGCCCTGCCCGTCCTGCAGCGCCGCGGCCGGGCACGCGCCCACGCATGACATGCACAGGCTGCACGCCTTGCGGTCAAGCGCCAGCGCACCGAACGGCGCGCCGGCCGGCAGCGCGACGTGGTGCGGCTGGCGCGGCGCGTGGCGGTGCAGGTGGTCGAGCGCGTAGTCGAGCGTGGTGCGCTTCTCCACCGATAGATGGAACCGGGCCGGCGCAGCCGGTACGGCGCCGCGCGGCGCGTGGCGCAATGCCAGCGCAAGCGCGTGGGCGGAGTCGGCGGATGCGTCCACCTGGAGCAGCTGGAAATGCGGCCCGGCGTAGCCGAGGCCGGCCAGCACGGCGTCGGCGACCTCACATTGTTCGGCCAGGGCTGCGGCATACTGCGGCGCAGTGTCGTCCGTGCACAGGATCGCGATGCCGGCCGCGCCATAGGCCAGCGCCGCCAGCCAGACGTCGATGCCGGTGGCGGCCACGTGATGCAGCGGATACGGAAGCACACGGTGCGGGAGCGCATCACCCAGTTGGTCGAGCATGGCCTGGCCGGACGCGTCGTGCAGCAGCAGCACCGGCTGCGCGCCGCCGGCATCAACATACGCGCGCAGCACCGCCTGGATGCGCTCCCCGGTGTCCGGGACCGGTGGATAGGCGTAGCGCATCGCGCCGGTGGGGCACACGGTGGCGCAGGCGCCGCAGCCGGCGCACAGGTACGGGTTGACGCGGACCTTGTCGCCGGCGCCGGCAATCGCCTGTGCCGAGCAGATGTCGACGCAGGCGGTGCAGGCCTGAATGCCGTTGCGTCCGTGCGCGCAGATGCGCTCCCTGTAGGCGAAATAGGTGGGCTTTTCGAAGTCGCCCACCATGTCCAGCAGCGCTTCCACGGCAGCGCTTCGCGCCGCCTCGCCTGGCCCCGGCGCGTGGTAGCCGTGCGGACGCTGGTGGCTGGCGATGAGGCGCGCGGGACAGAGGTCCAGCACCAGGTCGAATGTTCCCTCGTCCACCGGCCGGCCGGGCGCCTGCCAGCGCGCCTGGAACGCGCCCAGCCAGCCGGCCAGCGCCACCGTGCGCACGGCAAGCACCGGATACAGATGCGCCGCGCCATCGGGTTCGTCGAGCAGCAACACGGTGACTGCCAGCGCGCCAGCGAGTCGATCGGCCAGCGGCAGCGCATCGCGGGCCGCGCCGACCACCAGCGTGCGGCCATGCGAGCGGTAGTCGACCGTGGCGGCCGGTTCGATGGCAGGAAAGGCGCGCAGCACGGCCAACGCGGCGCCATGTGGTGAAACGCCGTCGATGGACGTCCCCTCGTTGAATGGCATCGTCATGCATTTCCTTCTGGTGATGGGTCTGGCGCTGCCGGTTCGCCAGCAGGCACGTCGCCGGGCGCTGCGCTGTCTCCCAGCAGGCGCGCCAGCACACCGGGCGCATGCCGGAGCGTCGCGAGCATGGCGCCGGTCAGCGGCGACGGTCTGGTGTAGTCGTCGATATAGATATCCAGGCCGTCCATGACGGCGAAGTTCGGGTCGGCAAACAGTTTTTTCAGCGCCAGGCGCCGCACGGCCGGGTCGACGCCGCCGGCGACGAACGCCGAGAAGTCCGACTGGGGCGTCAGGCGCGCCACATCCTCGAGCGTCAGCGCCGGCTGCTCCTGCGCCGGGACCGGTGGCGTGACGGGCGGTGCGGGAACTGTTACTGGACGCGGCGCTTCGGCAGGCGCCGGCTCGGGGTGCGCCTTCAGGCGCGCCCAGCGGCGCAGGAAGCCTTCGTTGGGAGGAGCGTTCATCCGTGCTGCCGCCCCTTGCGCGGGCGCGGCGTGAAATGCTCACGCAGGTAGCTCGCCACCCAATGATAGATTTCAGCCGGCATGGTCACGCCATCGGCGTCTTCGCCGGAATCGAACATGCGGGTGCCTTCGACATAGCTGACCGAGGCGCGCGCCGGCATGGCGCGTCCGTCCACCATGCGCCACAACACGAAGACCTTCGACTCGGGCGCCATGATGTTCTCGTAATAGCCCTCGTTCTCGTCGGTAAAGAGTTCAAGCTCGATGCCCGGCACCAGGTAATAGTCGCGCTCGGGACTGGCGCTAAGCATCTGCACAGCATCCAGGCCGCCGCGGTCCGGCACCACGCCGACCGCGCGCCAGCTGTCCATGGCGCCCCACTGATGCTGGGCGGTGCGGCGTTGCATGATGAACGCAACCGGCATGCTGGCAATTTTCATGATGACGGCTGGGCTTTCACTGTTTTCACTGTTTGGGGGCGTCGTCCGGCACGCCTTTTTTGTCGACGGTGGGCGCCGCGCCGGCTGGCAGGGTCGGAGTCGGCCCGCGCTTGACATCCTCGCTTGGCCGCGCTGTTCCCAGCTTTTCGCTTTTCACCGGCACGGTGGCCGAGCGCAGGGCGTGGACGCTGCGCGGGGCAGCGCCGGTCGCCGGGGACGCAGCAGCAGTGCCCGGCGCCGCGTTGGCCGGTGCGGCGGCCGGAACGCCCGCCGCGGGCGGCGTAACGTCGGACGCCGCCACCAGCGGAACAGGCGCCGCCGCGGCGACCGGCGGCGGCACGATCTTGTAGCCTTCGCTGGCGGCGCGCTGGCGCCAGCGCGCGCTCACCCTGTCCATCGATGCCGCCAGGCGCTCTTTTTCCTGCGCTGCCTTCGCATCGGCTTCGGCTTTTTTGGCTGCGGCTGCCTGCGCCTGCGCTGGCGATGGCGCAGGCAGCGCGGCCAGCGCATTTGCTGCCAGCCCCAGGCCGCCAGCAAGTAACAGCGTCGCCATTGCACGGTGCGTCATTTGTTCTCCCCCTGGCGCGTGGCCGGTCCGTTCGGGGCAGCGTTGCTGGCAGGCGCCAGCGGCACGTTTCCAGCAGGCGCCGCTGCACCGCCGTTGTCCCCGGGCTGCAGGGTGGCGCCCGGACGGCCCGCACTCGATGGATCGGTGACACCCCGCGACGGCCCCTGGCCCGTCTCCCGGACCGTGCCGCCGGTCTCGGCGCCGCCGGTATTGCCGCCAGATCCGCCTGCAATGCCCGGCGTCCCGCCTGCATAGGTGGCGTCGGTTTCAGGCCGCGCCGTGCGCGCCATCACTTCCCCGCTGCTGCCGCCCCCGGCCGTCAGTTGTCCCGGGTATTTTGTCTGGATGACGCCATGCGCCGCCGGCGCCTCGTCACGCTGGCAAGCTGTCAGCAAGGCGCACAATACGGCCACGGCAGCGCAAGAAGAGATCGGATGTCGTTTCATGGCGGTCCTCAATGCGCCGGTCCGGGTTGCGGACGCGGTCCGATGCCGGGGCCGTCGCGGTCCGGTGCCGGTGCGCCGGCGCCAGGAATGACGTTGCCGTCCTGGTCCAGCCCGGGCGGCACGCCGGTTTTCATTTGTTCGTACCAGAGCCGGTGGTGCATCTTGGCCCAGTTCTCGTCCACCGTGCCATGGCGCATGGCTTCATACGCGCCCGGCGTGCCGATGGTGCCGATGAAGGCGTGGCCCATGGTGAAGGTCATGTAAAGGGCCGCGCCAGCCACGTGCAGCACGTTGGCCACCTGCATCACATAACGGGTCTGGCCGACCGCAAAGTCCAGCACCAGGCCGGAGACCGAGACAATCAGCCCCAGCAACGCGACGCCGCCCCAGAACCACGTTTTTTCGCCAGCATTGAAAAAACCGGCGGGGATGTGCTCGTGGGTGAACAGGCCCCCGCCCTTCTTGACCCATAGCCAGTCGGCACGGTTGAAAAAGTTTTTCGAAAGGAAAGTGAAGAACATCAGGATCGAGCACAGCACGAACAGCGGGCCGACGAAATTGTGCAGGTACTTGGCAACGATCGCGACCCAGGCAAAGACGTCGTGGCCCATCCACGGCAGGAAAATCTTCTTGCCATACATGATGATGAGGCCGGTAATGCCCAGCGCAACGAAGGCAAAGGCCGTGGCCCAGTGCACCACGCGCTCCCAGCGGTTGAAACGCTGGAGCTTGCGGCCCGATTCGGCCGGCGGCGTGGCAGGGCCGATGGTCTTGTAGAACACGAAGATCGCCAGCGGAACCCCCAGCAGGATGAAGCCGGCCAGCGTGGCCAGCGGACCGTTGCGAAGGTGGCGCCAGGTATTGCCGCCGCGCTGGACAATCACGTTGCCTTCCCTGGTGCCGTACTGGCCGAGGTAATGCCGGTCCATGTGCACGCGGCCGGAGTCGGTCGACAGCAGGCCGGGGTCCGGCACGCGCGAATCGGCTTCGACCTGCAGCATGGTCTGCTCTTCGGCGTACGCGGGGGTGGCGCGTTCGCTCTTGCCCTGGGATGCGGCGGCAGGCGCCAGCAGGACGCCCAGCATGAACAGCACGAGGCACAGGATGGCGCGCAGCGCTTTGAACGTGGTTCGCATGGCGTCTCCTTCAGGGGTTGGCCCGGTTGTACTCGTTCTGGTGGCCGTTGCGGTTCTCGATCGCCGCCCACCATGCCAGCCGGTCGTGATGAAAGCGCCTTTGGTAATGGCGGTCGTCCGGCTTGCCGGCGTATTCGCCCGCGATCCACGGCGGGTGCTGCTCGACTTCGAGGCAGCCGGTCAGCAGCAGGAGCGCTGCGGCCGGGACCAGCTTGCAGGCGTTGCGGATGCGTGGGCGCGGCGTCATGTCGGGAACCTCCCCGGATCGTTTTGCGTGTCGCCAAGCTGCTGGTTCACGCGTGGCAGGTCGCCCTTGTTCGTGATCTGGCCGCCGCGTTTGGGCTTGCCATAGGCGATCTTCCAGCCCCACAGTTCGGGGCCGTAGCCGCGCGTCTCGACGCGCTGGCGGTAGATGTCGGCAATGATGTTGGCCTCGCCGCCCAGCAGCGCCTTGGTGCCGCACTGTTCGGCGCAAGCTGGCAGCTTGCCTTCGGCGATGCGGTTGCGGCCGTATTTCTTGAATTCGGCTTCCGATGTATCGGGCTCCGGGCCGCCGGCGCAGAACGTGCACTTGTCCATTTTGCCGCGGTGATTGAACAGGCCCGTTTCGGGGAACTGCGGTGCGCCGAACGGACAGGCGTAGTAGCAGTAACCGCAGCCGATGCACTGGTCCTTGCTGTGCAGGACGATGCCGTCTTCGGTGTGATAGATGCAGTTGGTGGGACACACGGCCATGCAGGGCGCATCGGTGCAGTGCATGCAGGCAACCGACACGGAGCGTTCGCCCGGAATGCCGTCGTTGATCGTCACCACGCGGCGCCGGTTGATGCCCCAGGCCAGTTCATGCTCGTTCTTGCAGGCAGTGACGCAGCCGTTGCAGTCGATGCAGCGTTCGGTATCGCAGATGAACTTCATTCTTGCAGTCATACAGCCTCCTTGCGGTCTCGTCAGGCGCGCACCACGCGGCACAGCGACACCTTGGTTTCCTGCATCATCGTCACGGCGTCGTAGCCATAGGTCCAGCCCGTGTTGACGGCTTCGCCGCGCACGATCGGAGCGCCGCCTTCCGGGTAGTTATCTTTCTGGTCTTCCCCCATCCACCAGCCGCCGAAGTGAAACGGCATCCACACCAGGCCCACGGGCACGCGCTCGGTAACCATCGCCATCATTTTCAGGCGCGCGCCGGTCGGGGTTTCGATCCACACGTACTCGCCGGTTTTTGCAGCGATCTGTACCGCATCGGTGGGATTGATCTCGACGAACATGTTTTGCTGCAATTCAGCCAGCCACGGATTGGAGCGGGTTTCTTCACCGCCACCCTCGTACTCGACCAGGCGTCCCGACGTCATGATCAGCGGAAAATCTTTGGAGAAATCCACGGCCTGCACCGACTTGTAGAGCGTGGGCAGGCGCCAATGGTTGGCCTTGTCGTCGTACGTCGGGTAACGGGCGACCAGGTCGCGCCGGGGCGTGGCCAGCGGCTCGCGGTGGACCGGCACGGGATCGGGGAAGTTCCAGACGTTGCAGCGCGCGCGCGCGTTGCCGTACGGCGCGCAGCCGTGCGCGATGGCCACGCGGATGATCCCGCCTGACAGGTCGGTCTTCCAGTTCTTGCCATCGGCCATGGTCTGTTCCTGCGGCGTGAGCTCGGCCCACCAGCCCAGTTTTTTCAGGAACACATGGTCGAACTCGGGATAGCCGACGTCGAGTTCGCTGTCCTTGCTGGTCGAGCCGTCAGCCGCCAGCAGGCTCTCGCCGTTGTGCTCGACGCCCCAGTTGGCGCGGAACGGCAGGCCGCCCTCGGCCACGCTTTTGTTCAGGTCGTACAGGATGGGTGTGCCGGGATGCTTCATTTCGGGCGTGCCCCAGCACGGCCACGGCAGGCCGTAGTAATCGCCCTTGCACGGACCCGAATCGGCGCGCAAGGTGGTGGGGTTGAACGTGTGCTTGTTTTCCATATGCAGCTTGAGGCGCTCGGGCGAGCAGCCCGTGTAGCCGATGGTCCAGCACGACCGGTTGATCTCGCGCAGGATGTCTTCGACCACGGGTTCGTTATGCACCACCTTGATGTGCTTGCACAGCTCGTCTGCAAAGCCCAGCTTGCGGGCAAACAGGTACATGATTTCGTGGTCGGTCTTGCACTCGAACAGCGGCATGATCACGCGCTCGCGCCACTGGATGGAACGGTTCGAGGCCGTGCAGGAACCCTGCGTTTCGAATTGCGACGCCGCCGGCAGCAGGTAGACGCCGTCGGTACGACCGTGCATGGCCGCCGTCATGCTGGGATACGGGTCGACCACCACCATCATGTCGAGCTTTTGCATGGCCGCCTTCATGTCGGGCAGGCGGGTCTGGCTGTTAGGCGCGTGGCCCCAGTAAAACACGGCGCGCAGGTTGCTGGGCTGGTCGATGAATTGGTTTTGCTCGTTGACGGCGTCGAACCAGCGCGAGACCGTGATGCCGGGCTTTTCCATCAGTTCCTTCGAGCCGAAGCGTCCCTTGATCCAGTCGTAGTCGACGCCCCAGACAGCGGCGAAATGCTTCCAGGCGCCCTCGGCGAGGCCGTAGTAGCCGGGCAGCGAATCGCCGTTGGGGCCGACATCGGTGGCGCCCTGTACATTGTCATGGCCACGATAGATGTTGGCGCCGCCGCCCGGGATGCCGATATTGCCCAGCGCCAGTTGCAGGATCGACAGTGCGCGCACGTTGGCAGTGCCGACGTGGTGCTGGGTGATGCCCATGCACCAGACCACGGACGACGGCCGGTTTTTGGCCAGCATTTCAGCTGTCAGTCGCACGGCCGACTCCGCCACGCCGGTGACATCCGACACTTTCTCAGGCGTCCATTTGGCGACTTCCTTGCGCACTTCGTCCATGCCGTGGGTGCGCTCGGCAATGTACTGCTTGTCTTCCCAGCCGTTCTCGAAGATGTGCCACAGGATGCCCCACACCAGCGGGATGTCCGTGCCCGGACGGACGCGGACGTAATGGTGGGCAAAGCGCGCGGTGCGCGTGAAGCGCGGATCGATGACGATCATCTTGGCGCCCAGCTCTTTTGCGTGCAGGAAGTGCAGCATCGAGATCGGGTGCGCCTCGGCCGGATTGGAGCCGATGAACAGCACCGCCTTGCTGTGGTGCAGGTCGTTGAACGAGTTGGTCATTGCTCCATAGCCGTACGTCTGGGCCACGCCGGCCACCGTCGTCGAGTGGCAAATGCGCGCCTGGTGGTCGCAGTTGTTCGAGCCCCAGAACGACGCGAACTTGCGCAGCAGATAGGCTTGCTCGTTGTTGTGCTTGGAGCTGCCGATGAGCATGAGGGCGTCGGGCCCCGCTTCGCGACGCAGCGTGAGCAGTTTGTCGCCGATCTCGGTGATGGCCTGGTCCCACGACAGCCGGACATATTTGCCATCGACCAGCTTCATCGGATAGCGCAGCCGGTGCTCGCCAAACGCGTGCTCGCGCACCGACGCCCCCTTGGCGCAGTGCGCGCCCATGTTGATGGGTGAATCGAACGCAGCTTCCTGGCGCACCCAGACGCCGTTGGCCACCACGGCCTCGACCGAGCAGCCCACCGAACAGTGGCTGCAGACAGTGTGCTTGATTTCCGTGGGCACCGGGGCGCCGGGCACCGGATCGGCATGCGCCTGCTCGATGACGCCAAACGGCAGGTGGTGCGCCAGCGCGCCGGCGCCGGCAACGACACCGGCGCCGGCCAGGAAGCGGCGCCGTTTCAGGGCGCTGTCGCGCGTTGACTTGACCAGGGACATGCAGATGTTCCTATCGCGTAGTGTGGAGGGTGGCTACCAGTAAGCAGCAGTCTGGTAATACTGGCGGATGTGCGCCGTCTCGTGATACCCACGCTTGGGCGCCGGGGCTGGCGTGGGCGCCGCCGCGGGCGTGGCTTTGGCTGCCGCGCCAGCCACCACCAGCATCGCGCCCAGCGGCGCCGCTTTCAAAAAGCCGCGCCGCGCCGGGTCGGGCAGTGCTGCGGCAGGCTGGTCGTGATCATCCATGTTCGCTGTACGCATCGGCTTGTTCTCCCAAGAAAAAGGCTGCGGCTTCGAGGGCCAGGAAGGCCGCGCCAAGGCGCGCCACCAGGCGGTAGTAGTTGGCGCCGTCGGCGCCGGCGATATCGTCCAGTGCTCGGTCGCACCATGGCAGGATGTGGCGGTCGAAAAACAGTTTTTGCTGCGCGATCGACGCGCTGTTGACGCCGGGCGCACCGGCGACAAGCACGCGCATCGTCTCGCACAGCGCGCCCAGATGGTCTTCGAATTCGGCCACGCCGCGCGCACGGCGCAGGCCCAGGCGCGCCAGGTCGGCGCGCAATGCGGCCAGCGGCGTGTCGTTGATGAAACCGGCAAGGTAGCGGGAACCGTACGGGTCGACCGGCGGCGTACCGATGCTGACGAAGAGGCTGTTGAATTCGGCGGCGACGGCGCCGGCATCCATCACGCTCGAGGCCAGCGTCAGGTGCTCCCAGCAGCGCGCGAGGGCCGGGTCACCGCCTTCGGCGACGATGGGCGTGCTGTTGGCGATCGCGTCGAGCAGGGATGCATCGGGCGGCGCGAGCAACAGGCGCGCCAGCAAGGCGTACACGTTGGCCCGGGCCTGGTCGTCAGGACTGGGCGCTGCCGGCACAGCATGGCTGGCGGAAGGGCGATGGCGGTCCAGGGAGGATTGATTGACCATATGAATTAAACAAATCTGTTTAACCTGAAGTATGAAACCAGTGTAGATGCCGCCTGATTGGGAGGGCGCACAATTGAGCCCAAGTGTGCATAAAACCCGACAATACGCAGGATCTGCATCTGCCCGGCGATTGCATGGATGAGCAAAAGTTAAACACCGGCAGCCGTGCGCAGGCCGCCGCGGCTTATACTTTTTCAAACATGCTGAACATCACAGGAGGCACTGCCTGATGAGAAACGTGCTCACCGCTGGCGTTGCGCCACGCGACCTGCCCGCGCTGTCCGAGGCGCGCGCCCTCCTCACCCGCGACATCGTGGCCGTGGATGAGCGCGGGCGCCGCAAGCTACTGGCCATTCCCGCCGAACGGCCGCTCACCGTGTATGTCGACAAGCGCGAACTGGTCACCTTGATGACGCTTGGCGGCGCGCCGGAAATGCTCACGCTGGGCTACCTGCGCAACCAGCGCCTGGCGCGCGCGCTGCATGAGATCGTCTCGATCCACGTCGACTGGTCGGTCGATGCGGTGGCTGTCGCCACGCGTGGCGGCATCGCCGGCATCGAAGCACGCACAGCGAAAAAGGTGGTCACCACCGGCTGCGGCCAGGGCTCGGTGTTTGGCGGCCTGATGGACGAAGTCGATACCATCGTGCTGGCGCCCGATGCGCGCCTGGCCCAGTCGAGCGTGTACCGCATCGTCGAGGCCATCCGCACCCAGCCGTCGATCTACAAGCAGGCCGGCTCGGTGCATGGCTGCGCGCTGTTCAGCAGGGAAGGCGAACTGCTGTACTTCGTCGAGGACGTGGGCCGCCACAACGCGGTCGACGCCATCGCGGGCCTGATGTGGCTGCACGGCGTGGACGGCGCGGACAAGGTTTTTTATACCACCGGGCGCCTGACGTCCGAAATGGTGATCAAGGGCGCGCAGATGGGCATCCCGTTTTTGCTGTCGCGCTCGGGCACCACGCAGATGGGGCAAATGGTGGCCGGGCAAGTCGGCATGACGCTGCTCACGCGCTGCAGCGGACGCCACTTCCTGGTGCTGGCCGGGCACGAACGCCTGGTGTTCGAACCCGGGCTGTTCGAACCGCCCAGTGTCCGGCCGGCCGGCGCGCCGGTCGCGTGAATGGGCCTGTTCGACGCGACCGCGCGCGCCTTCGCGCTGCTGGCAAGCGGCGACGCGGCGCTGTGGCAGATCGTGTGGGTGTCGGTCAAGACCGCCCTGTCAGGCTTGCTGCTGGCCACGCCGCCGGCCGTCGTGCTGGGTTACCTGGTCGCGATGCACCGCTTTCCGGGCCGGCGCATCGTGGTCTGGCTGGCGCAGGCAGCGCTGGCGCTGCCGACCGTCCTCATCGGCCTGCTGCTGTACCTGATGCTGTCGCGCAGCGGGCCGCTGGGTTCACTGGGATGGCTGTTTTCGCAGCCGGGCATCATCGCAGGCCAGTGCCTGATCGGCCTGCCGGTGCTGCTGGCGTTCACGCTGGCGGCAGTGCAGGCGCTCGATCCCCGCTACGCCGAAACGGCGCTGGCACACGGCGCCTCGCGACTTCGCGTGATGACGTCGGTGCTGCACGAGGCGCGATACGGCGTGATGGCGGCCGTGATCAGCGGGTTCGGGCGCGTGATCTCGGAAGTGGGTTGCGCACTGATGGTGGGCGGGAATATCGAAGGCCGGACGCGCACCATCACCACTGCCATCGCCCTCGAGACCAGCAAGGGCGACTTCGCCCAGGGCATTGCGCTGGGCATCGTGCTGGTCACGCTGGCGCTGGCAATGAACGGCGTGCTGGTGCTGCTGCAGGGCGACGCGCACAATCCGGGAGCGCGGCTGTGACGCTGCTTCTGTCCGTCCAGACGCTGCACAAGCGCCATGGCGAGCGTGTGCTCTTCGACATTGGCCGCCTCGACATCGCGGCCGGCGCCGCCTACGTGCTGACCGGCGCCAATGGGGCGGGCAAGAGCACGCTGCTGCGCATGCTGGGCGGCCTGGAGCGCTGCGCCGGCTGCACCGTGACGTTCGACGGCCACCATCTGCCGCTCTACCCCTACCCGCGCCAGTTGCGCCAGCATATCGTCTACGTGCACCAGCATCCGATCCTGTTTTCCACCAGCGTGGCCCACAACATCGCCTACGGCTTGCTGGCGCGCGGCGCGGCCGGGCGCGCGCTGCATGGCTGCGTGGATGAGGCGATGGCCTGGGCCGGCGTGGCGCACCTGCGCGAGAACGATCCGGCGCGCCTGTCGGGCGGTGAAAAGCAGCGCGTGGCGCTGGCGCGCGCCCGGGTGCTGCGCCCGCGCCTGCTGCTGCTTGACGAGCCGACCGCCAACCTCGACGGCGCCGCACGCGAACAGGTCCTCGCCTTGATTCCCACCCTGGTCGACCAGGGGACCAGCGTGATCGTGGCGTGCCACGACCGCGACCTGATCAACCTGCCTGGCGTGCAGCGCCTCAAGCTGCGCGATGGGCGCCTTGAAACAAGATCGCAGCACACACCACCCACCTGGAGAACCCGATGAAACGCCCCGCCCTGCTTGCCTTTTTGCTTGCCATCCTGCTCGTCCCAGCCTTCTCGTTTCAACCCGCACTGGCGCAAGACCGGATTCGCCTGTCGACCACCACCAGCACGGAAAATTCCGGCCTGCTCAAGGCCCTCCTGCCCGCCTTCCAGGCCAGCACCGGTACGACGGTCGACGTGATCGCAGTCGGCACCGGCAAGGCCCTGGAGCTGGCCAAAAACGGCGATGTCGACGTCGCGCTGGTCCATGCGCGCGCGCTGGAAGACAAATTTGTCGCGGAGGGCTGGGGCGTGGACCGGCGCGACGTGATGTACAACGATTTTCTCGTGGTGGGGCCGCCCGCCGATCCGGCGCGCATCAGGGGTTCGCACGACGTGATCGACGCATTCAGGCGCATCGCCGCCGCCAGCGTCAAATTCATTTCGCGCGGAGACAACTCGGGCACCGACGTGATGGAGAAAGGCTACTGGCAGCAGGCAGGCGCCAGACCGCAAGGATCCAACTATGTGGCTGCCGGGCTGGGCATGGGCGAAGTGCTGAACATGGCGGCCGAAATGCGCGCCTATACGCTGACCGACCGCGCCACCTACAGCGCGTACAAGGCCAGGACGGGCCTGGCAATCCTCGTCGAAGGCGACCGGCGGATGCACAACCCGTACGGCATCATTGCAGTCAATCCGGCGCGGCATCGGGGCGTCAACTACCAGGGCGCGAAGCAGCTGATCGCGTGGATCACGTCAACAGAGGGCCAGCGCCGCATCGCCGGGTTCAGGCCGGACGGCGAACAGCTATTCTTCGCGCCGGCGCCCGGGAAATGACCGCGGCGCCGGCGGCTACTGGTTCTGGCGCAGGTGCTCGAAAAAGCACACGGCCGCGCAGGCTGCCACGTTGAGCGACTCGACCTGGCCGATGTGCGGCACCACGACCCGGCGCGTGGCCAGCGCCAGCAGGTCGTCGGCCACGCCCTGCCCTTCGTGGCCAAACAGCCAGGCCACCGGACCACGCAGGTCCAGGTCATACAGGCGCTCTGCCGCGTAGCCGCTCGTCGCCAGCACCGGCACTTTGGCGTCCGTAACCAGCGCGGCCAGGTCGGCGCCTTCGAAAATCTCCAGCACGAAATGCGCGCCCATCGCGGCGCGCAGCACTTTGGGCGACCAGCAAAACGCGGTGCCGGCGCTGCAGTACACCTGTTTTACGCCGGAAGCGGCGGCGCTGCGCAGGATCGAGCCGACGTTGCCCGGATCCTGTACGCCGTCAAGCAGCACGCAGTCGCCCGTCAAACCGGCTGCGGTGGCCGGCACGGGCGTGGCGACCAGGAACAGCAGGCCCACGCCATGCTCGACCTGGCTGAGGGGGGCGAACAACGCGTCCGGGAACGCGGTAACGTGGCCGCGCGCGTCTTCCACGCGCTGGACGATGGCGGCCACTTCGGGATTGTGCAGCGCCCCTTCCGACACCAGCGCCTGCAGCGGCATGCCGCGCAGGTCGAGCCACGCCTGGCACAGGTGCACGCCGTCAAGCAGCGTACGGCCGGCGCGGCGCAGCGCCTGGGAACTGCCGGCCAGGCCCTTGATTTCCTTGTACGCCGGGTTGTCGCGCGAGGTAATGGTCTTCATGCGAACATGTCCATGGTTTGCGCCACCGGCGCCGGCGCCGGCTCGAGCAGCATGCGCACCGGGGCGAACGAGCGCCGGTGCACCGGGCACGGGCCGTGTTCGAGCAGCCGCTCGCGGTGCAGCGCCGTGCCGTAGCCCTTGTGCTGGTCGAACGCGTACTGTGGATACAGTGCGTGCAGCGTGACCAAAGCCGCGTCGCGCGCCGTCTTGGCCAGGATCGAGGCCGCCGAAATGGCGTGCACCTTGTCGTCGCCTTCGATGATGGCATGCGCGCGCACCGTCATCTGGGGGCAGCGGTTGCCGTCGATCAGGGCAATGGTCGGCAGCATGTGCAGCGCGTCGACCGCGCGGCGCATGGCCAGCATGGTCGCCTGCAGGATGTTCAGGGTGTCGATTTCTTCATGCGAGCATTCGGCCACGGCCCACGCCAGCGCGTATTCACGAATTTGCGGCGCCAGTTCGTCGCGCCGTGCGGCGGTGAGTTTTTTCGAGTCGCGCAAACCTTCGATGGGGCGGCGCGGGTCGAGGATCACGGCAGCGGCAAACACGGGACCGGCCAGCGGGCCGCGCCCGGCTTCATCGACGCCGCAGACGATATCGGTGTCGATGAAGGGGCGCTCTTTCGGTTTCAGGCCGGGGTAGAAATTGAATTTTTTGCTTCTCATCTGCTACTCATTTCGTACTCATTTTCTGCGCGATGCAATGATGCGCATGACCGCATCGGCGCTCTCCTGCGCGCTGTTCCGCAGCAGGCTGTGGTGCATGTCGGTGAACCGCTGCGCCAGGCGCGCCCGGCCCTGCGTGTCTTCCAGCTGGCGCCAGATGGCGTCGGCCATGGCCTGCGGCGTGGCGGCATCCTGCAGCAGCTCGGGCACCAGCCATTCGCGCGCCAGGATGTTCGGCAGGCCGATCCACGGCAGGTAACCCATGTGGCGCATCAGCTGCCACGACGCCCAGACGACTTTATACGCAATCACCATCGGCTTTTTGTGAAGCGCCACTTCCAGCGTGGCCGTGCCGGAGGCAACCAGCACCGTATCGGCGGCAGCAATGGCGGTATGCGCGTCGCCGTCGAGCAGCGTGATGGCGACGTCGCCCAGGCCGGCGGCGTTGACCAGTTCCGTGAACAGCGCGCGCTGTCTGGGACCGGCCATGGGTGCGATGAAACGCAGCGCGGGATCGCGCGCCGCCAGCAGTTCGACTGCCTGCATGTACGGCACCGCCAGGTGCTTCAGCTCCGCCGTGCGGCTGCCCGGCATCACGGCGACGACGCGCGCGTCCAGGGGCAGGCCGAGTGTCACGCGCGCCGCATCCTGGTCGGGCGTCATCGGGATGCTTTCCGCCAGAGGGTGGCCGATGTACGTGACGGGCACGCCGGCGGCGCGGTAAATCGCTTCCTCGAACGGAAAGATCACCAGCATGTGCGAGACCGCGCGGGCGATCTGCTTGATGCGCCCGCCTCGCCAGGCCCAGATCTGCGGCCCGATGAAGTGCACGGTCGGCACGCCAGCCGCTTTCAGCTGCTCTTCCAGGCCCAGGTTGAAACCGGGGTAGTCGGCGCCGACAAACACGTCCGGCGGGTCCGCCAGCAGCCGCTCGCGCAGGCGGTTCTGGATGCCCTTGATTTCGCGGTAGCGCGGAATGATCTCGAAGATGCCGCGCACGGTCAGCACATCCATCGGGATGTCGGAGACCATGCCCTGCTCGATCATGCGCGGGCCGCCAATGCCGTGAAAGCGTGCGTCAGGCAGCATCGGGCGCAGGCCCGCCAGCAGCCGCGCCGCCAGCATGTCGCCTGACAGTTCTCCAGCGACTAAGGCAATGTCAGCGGACGATGCCACGGCTGGCCGTATCGAGGAACGTGCGGATGGTCGTGAGCGCGCCGGCCGCTTCAGGCATGGCGTTGATGTCAGTGTCGAGCGCTGCCTTGGCTTCCTCGAGCGTCAACCCGGTGCGGTACAGGTGCTTGTACGCGCCGCGGATCGCATCGATCTGCGGGCGCGTAAAGCCGCGCCGCTTGATGCCTTCGATGTTCACGCCGCGTGCCCCGGCCGGGTTGCCCGACACCAGCACGAACGGCGGCACATCCTGCGTCAGGCTGGTGTACATGCCGACGAAGGCATGGGCGCCGATCTTGCAGAACTGGTGCACGCCGGCGTAACCGGACAGGATGGCCCAGTCGCCCACTTCCACGTGGCCGGCCAGCTGCGCATTGTTCGAAAAAATCGTGTTGCTGCCAACCTGGCAATCGTGCGCCAGGTGGACGTATGCTGAAATCCAGTTGTCGTTGCCCAGGCGCGTGACGCCTGCATCCTGCACGGTGCCCGTATTGAACGTGCAGAATTCGCGCACCGTGTTACGGTCGCCCACTTCCAGGCGGGTCGGCTCGCCCGACCATTTCTTGTCCTGCGGCGCAGCGCCGATCGACGAGAACTGGAAGAACTTGTTGTCTTCGCCAATGGTCGTATGGCCTTCGATGACGACGTGCGGACCCACGACGGTGCGCGCGCCGATGCGCACGTTGGGGCCGATGATGGAAAACGGGCCCACCTCCACCGTGGCATCGAGCTCCGCGCGGGGATCGACAATGGCAGTCGCGTGGATGAGCGCCATGTTACTGCGCTGCCTTGCTGGCGTCGGTCGCGCTGCGGATCGTGCACATCAAATCGCCTTCCAGCGCGACCTGGCCGTCGACGGTTCCCACTGCCTTGTACTTCCAGATGCCGCGCGAGACGCGCACGATTTCCACGTCCATTTTCAGCTGGTCGCCGGGTTCGACCGGGCGCTTGAAGCGCGCATTGTCGATGCCGACAAAGTACACCACCGAGTTTTCGTCAGGTTTCACGTCCATTGTCAAAAACGACAGGATGGCGGCGGTCTGCGCCAGCGCTTCGATCATCAGCACGCCAGGCATGACCGGCTTGTGCGGGAAGTGGCCGTTGAAAAATTCTTCGTTGACGGTGACGTTCTTGATGGCGGTGATGGTCTTGCCGGATTCCCAGGTCAATACGCGGTCAACCAGCAGCATGGGATAGCGATGCGGCAGGTACTGCTTGATCTGGTGGATATCGAGCATTTTAGAAGTATCTTGTGTGGTCATGGTTTGGCGGTGAGTTTTTTGATTGTTTTTTCCATGGCGCGCATTTTTTCGCGCATGGTGGCCAGGTTGCGCACGATGGCGGCGCTTTTTTCCCACTCGGCGTTTTTGGCGAGCGGGTAGAAACCGGTGTATTGGCCGGCTTCCAGGATCGAACGCGAGACCATGCTCCCCGAAGAGATATGGACATTGTCGGCAATCGTCAGGTGGCCCAGTACCATCGCTGCGCCGCCGAACGTGCAGTGCTTGCCGATGATGGCGCTGCCGGCCACGCCGACGCACCCCGCCATGGCGGTATGCGCGCCGATATGGCAGTTGTGGCCGATCTGGATCTGGTTGTCGAGCTTGACGCCGTCTTCAATGATAGTGTCGGCCAGCGCGCCGCGGTCGATGCAGGTGTTGGCGCCCACGTCGACGTCGTCGCCGATCACGACGCGCCCGGTCTGCGGAATCTTGATGTAGACGCCGCCCTCGACAGCAAAGCCGAAACCGTCGGTGCCGATCACGGCGCCTGAATGGATGATGCCCCGCTGCCCGATCACGCAGCGGGCGTGGAAGGTGGCGTTGGCAAACAGGTGCGTGCCGGCGCCGATGACGGCGTCGCGGCCGATGAAGCTGCCGGCGTCGATGACGGCGCCTGCACCCACCTGCGCGCCTGCTTCGATGGTCACGTGCGGGCCGATGCACGCACTCGGGTCGATCACCGCGTCGGGATGCACGCTGGCGGAGGCGTCGATCCCCGGTGCGGGGACGAACGCGGTGAGCGCCGCGAAATACTGCGCCGTGCGGGCAAAGTACGCGTACGGGTTCTTCGTGACGATGCGCGCGCCTTCGTACGTGGCGGCGACCGTGGCGTCGTCGGCTGGTGTCACGATGAGCGCGGCCGCCTGGCTCTGGGCGGCCAGTGCACGCAGCTTGCTGTTGGAGAGAAAGCTGATGTGGGTGCCGCCGGCGTCGGCGAGGGGCGCGATGCCGGCAATGACGATGTCCGGGTCGCCCAGCAACTCGCCGCCGAAGCGGTCGATCAGGTCGCCCAGGCGGGTGCCGAGGTTAGGTTGGTCAGTCAAATCGGTTATGTGCTTTCTAAAACGATTTACTTGTCGAGCAGCTTGATGACTTTGTCGGTGATGTCGATGCGCGGGCTCGACCAGGCAGCTTCCTGCAGCACGATATCGAGGTGTTCCTGCTCGGCGATCTGCTCGATCAGTTTATAAGCTTTTTGCGCGATGTTGGCACGCTCTTCGCTCTTGCGCTGGAACAGGTCTTCCTGGTAGTCGCGCTGCATGCGCTGGACATCCTTTTCCATGTCGAACACTTCGCGCGCGCGGCGCGTGCGGTCGGCGTCCGCCAGGCGCGGCGCATCGGTGTCGAACTTGGCGGACAAGGCCTTGAAACGGGCCACCATCTCTTCGTTGGACTTCTGGCGCGCCACGAATTCAGACTGAATCTTGGCGTCGGCCGCCTTGGCCAGCTTCGACTCGGTCATCAGGCGTTCGGTGATGACGATGCCGATGCGGCTCGGTGCGCTTTGCGCCCGTGCCAGTGGCGCCGCGCAGAAAACGGTCACGGCAGCGATTGCCACACTGGCGGCAAATCCGCGGGAACGCGACGCTAACAGGGTATTCAACATATTTCTCCGCTAATTATCAGAAGGAGATCCATTCATCGGATGACCGGTCAGAAGCCGGTACCCATCTGGAACTGGAAGCGCTCGAGGCGGTCGCCTTCCTTGGCATTCAAAGGCTTAGCATAACTGATCTTGAGCGGGCCGACGGGTGAAATCCAGGACACGCCCAGGCCGGCCGACGCACGCAGTTCGTTGGCACGGATCTTCTGGCCTTCCCGGTATACCTGGCCGGCATCGGCGAACGTGAACCAGCGCAGGCTGCGGTCGGTGCCGCTGCCCGGAAACGGGAACTGCAGCTCGGCATTGCCGATCAGCCGGGTCGAGCCACCCAGCGCATCGCCATTCCGGTCGACGACACCCAGCGACGAGCTGTAGTACCCGCGCACCGAACCCATGCCGCCGGCATAGAAGTTCTTGAACACCGGGTAAGACTTGTCACCGATGCCGCGGCCGTAATCGGCCTCGCCGCGCAGGGCCAGCGTCATCCAGCGCGTCAGCGGCTTGTACCACTGCTGTTCGTAGATGGCGCGGTAGTACTTGCTCTTGCCGATCAGGTCGACTTCAAGGTTGGCGCGCTGGTAGCGGCCCACCGTTGGCGTCGTGGCGCTGTCGCGCGAATCGCGGCCCCAGGCTGCCGTGAACGGAATGGAGAACGTGTCGCCCTTGCCGATACCGTCCGCCGGACCGCCATTCTGCTTGACGAAATCGAGGTAGATCTGCGGGCTTGTGACGTCTGTTTCGAGGTTGGTGCGCTCGACGCCGACACCGAAGAACACCGTGTCGATCTCCGAGAACGGCACGCCAAAGGTCATGTTGGCGCCGGTCTGGCGAATCGTGTAGGAACCATAATTGACTGCAGGCGGGCGCGTCGTGCGCAGGTACACCTGGAACGCGCGCGAGATGCCGTCGTCGGTGAAGTACGGATTGGTCTGTGACAGCGCGATCGTGCGGCTGTACTTGCTGGTGTTGAGCTCCAGGCCGATGGTCTCGCCGCTGCCGGCGAAGTTGGCTTGCTGGACCGATGCGGTGAACGTGAATTTTTCCGACTGCGAGAACGCGCCGCCGATCATGAAGTTACCGGTCGGTTTTTCCACCACGGCGACGTTCACGTCGACCTGGTCGGAGGTGCCCTGCGCTTCCGGTGTTTCCACCGTCACGTCCTTGAAGTAGCCGAGGCGGTCGACACGGTCGCGCGAAAGCTTGATCTTGTTGCTGTCGTACCAGGAGCCCTCGAACTGGCGGAATTCGCGGCGGATGACTTCATCGCGGGTGGTGGTGTTGCCCGAGATGGTCATGTGGCGCACGTACGCGCGCTTGCCGGGATCGACGTTGAACGTGAACGACACTTCGCGCCTGGCGCGGTCGATTTCCGGATTGGCATTCACGGACGCGAAGGCATAACCGAAGTTGCCCATGCGGTCCGAGATGCGCTTGTTCGATGCGGTCAGCAGCGAGCCGTTGTAGACGTCGCCTTTCTTGAGCAAAATGAGCTGCTGCAGTTCGGCTTCGCGGCCGAACGTTTCGCCATCGAGCTTGACGCCGGAGACGGTGTACTTCTCGCCTTCGGTGATGTTCACCGTCAGGTAGATGTCTTTTTTGTCAGGCGTGATCGACACCTGGGTCGACTCGACGTTCGCTTCCAGGTAGCCGCGATCCAGGTAGAACGACTTGACCGCCTCGATGTCGCCGGTCAGCTTGGTCTTCGAATACTGGTCGGCCTTGGAGTACCACGTGAACCAGCCGGATGTGGACAGCTTCATCGCAGCGCGCAGTTCCTTGTCGCTGAACGTCTTGTTGCCGACGATGTTGATCTGGCGGATGCGGGCGATCTCGCCTTCGTCCACGGCGAACATGATCGTCACGCGGTTGCGCTCGATCGGGGTCACGGTGGTGGTGATCTTCACGCCATACAGGCCGTGCGACAGGTACTGGCGCTTGAGTTCCTGCTCGGCGCGGTCGACAGCCGATTTGTCGAAGGTTTTCGCTTCGCCGACGCCGATCTCCTTGAGCGCCTTGACCAGCATGTCCTTTTCGAATTCCTTGGTGCCGGTGAAGTCGACCGTGGAAATGGCGGGACGCTCTTCGACCAGCACGACCAGCACGCCCTTGTCTTCTTCCAGGCGCACGTCCTTGAAGATACCGGTGGCGTACAGCGCCTTGATGGCGGCGCTGCCTTTGTCGTCGTTGAAGGTTTCACCCACGCGCACCGGCAGATAACTGAACACGGTACCGGCCTCGGTACGCTGGATGCCTTCGACGCGGATGTCCTTGACGACAAACGGGGTCACGGCCAGCGCCTGGCCGGAACACAGGGCCAGCACGGCCGCGCCAATCAGGCTGCGGCGTTGGAACGGCAGGGCAAAACGATCTGAGTGTAATTTCATGTGCTAAATCGGTGGGACTATCATTGGACAACTGGTTATTCTGAAGCCGGCAACGGCATGCAAGGGGGGCGGCCTAGAGCAGCCGCGTCACATCGTTGAAGACAGCGAGCGCCATCAGCATGAACAGCAGGCCTACCCCGGCGCGCTGCGCCATGCCCTGAACGCGTTCAGACAAGGGGCGTCCCGTCAAAACTTCCAGCGAATAATACAGCAAATGGCCCCCATCCAGAACGGGAATTGGTAACAGGTTCATCACGCCAAGGCTGATGCTGACGAATGCAATGAACTGCAAATACTCCACCAGCCCGATCTTGGCGGTCTGCCCTGCCACGTCGGCAATCGTGATCGGGCCGGTCACGTTTTTCAGCGAAGCCTGGCCGGTGACCATCTTGCCGATCATCCGCAGCGTCATGGTGGCGGTTTCCCAGGTGCGTTGCGCACCCTTCCCGATGGCCGCAAACGGGTCGCTGGCCACCAGCACCATCTCGGGCGCCTGCGCGATCATCGCCGCGATCCTGCCCTGGGCTTTACCGCCTTTTACATTGGCCGGATTGGCCACCTCCGGCGTGACCGGGATGGTCAGCGCACTGCCGCCGCGCTGCACGGCCAGCTGCAAGGTGCGGCCAGGCGCGGCGCGCACGGCGTCGATCAGGGCGATGCCGTCCGCCAGCGGCGCGCCACCGATGGCCGTCACCACGTCGCCCGCCAGCAGGCCGGCCTTCGCGGCAGCGCCGCCGGGGATCACCTGTTCAATGCGGCCCTGCGGACGCCACACCTGCATGCCAAGCGCCGCCAGCACATCGCTGTCGACGTTCAGGGCGCTGACCGTGGCAGCGGGAATCAGTGCGCTGTAGGTGCCGCCGGCAGGGCCGGCAACGTCCAGGCGCACTTCCGTCTTGTCGATGGCGGCGCGCACGATACCCCAGCGCAGTTCGCCCATCGACACGACCGGCGTGCCGTTGACGGCCGTAATGCGGTCGCCGCCGCGCAGGCCGGCCTGGTAGACCGCCGAGGTTTCCGGCGCTGCGCGCAGGCGCGCAGCGGGTTCCTCGACGCCGTGCACATACAGGGCCGCCATCAGGGCAATGGCCAGGATGAAGTTGGCCAGGGGGCCGGCCGCGACAATGGCAATGCGCTGCCAGACGTTCTTGCGCGTAAACTCCCGGTGCAGCTCGTCGTCGGCCGGCTTGACGTCGGGATCGCGGCTGTCGAGCATCTTGACGTAGCCGCCCAGCGGCAGCATCGAGACTGCCCACTCGGTCTGGTCCGGACCTACCTTGCGCGACCAGACGACTTTGCCCATGCCGACTGAAAAACGCAGGACTTTCACGCCGCACAGCCGCGCAACGAAGTAGTGGCCCAGCTCATGGAAAATGATCAACGGGCCCAGGGCAAGCAAAAACGCGCCAATGGTAAACAGGAGGCTCATGGCATCGACCTGGATCAGGCCTGCAGGCTGGCGACGATCGCGCCGGCCGCGCGGCGGGCCAGCGCATCCTGCGCCATCACCGCATCGATGCTGCCGGCTGCGCCGTGTTCGTTCTCCTGCATCACGCGCGCAATGATGCGGTCGATGTCGCGAAAGCCGATGCGCGTGTCGAGAAAAGCCTGCACGGCCACTTCATTGGCCGCGTTGAGCAGCGCCGGCGCGGTGCCGCCGGCGCGCAGGGCGTCGAACGCCAGCGCCAGGCACGGGAAGCGGGCGAAGTCCGGTTTTTCAAATTGCAGCGTGCCGATGGTGGTGATGTCGAGCTGCGCCACGCCCGAGTCGATCCGCTCGGGATACGCCAGGGCATGCGCAATGGGGGTGCGCATGTCGGGGTTACCCAGCTGCGCCAGCACCGAGCCGTCGCAGTACGACACCATCGAGTGGATCACGCTTTGCGGGTGGATCACGACCTCGATCAGGTCGGCCGGCGCACCGAACAGCCAGTGGGCCTCGATCACTTCCAGGCCCTTGTTCATCATCGTGGCCGAATCGACCGAGATTTTGCGGCCCATCGACCAGGTCGGGTGCTTGCACGCCTCATCGGGGGTGACGTGTTCCAGGGTTGCCACGTCGCGCTGGCGGAACGGCCCACCGGAGGCGGTCAGCAGGATTTTGGCCACGCCGCACTGCCCCGGTGAGCGCGCATACGCCATGGGCAGCGACTGGAAGATCGCATTGTGTTCGCTGTCGATCGGCAGCAGGATGGCGTTGTGCTCGCGCACGGCGTCCATGAACAGCTGGCCGGACATGACCAGCGCTTCCTTGTTGGCCAGCAGGATCTTGCGCCCTGCCCGCGCCGCAGCCAGCGTGGGCGCCAGGCCTGCGGCGCCCACGATGGCGGCCATCACGGTGTCGGCGTCTGCAGCCACGTCGCACAGGGCCTGTTCGCCATGGCTGATGTCGATGGCCAGGCCTTCCAGCAACCGCGCCAGTTCGGCGGCGCCCTCAGGCGTGCCGACGACGGCGCGCGCCGGCCGGTGCACGCGGCACTGGGCCGCCAGCTCGGCAATGCGGCTGTGCGCAGTCAGGGCGTGGACGCGGTATTTGTCAGGATGGCGCGCCAGCACGTCGAGGGTCGAGACGCCGATGGAGCCGGTGGCGCCGAGGATGGTGATACTTTGCATAAATATTCCTTCAACTGCCTTAGTGCCAGGCGCCGATCAGTGCTGCCAGCGGCAGGACCGGGATCAGCGCATCGATCCGGTCCAGCACGCCGCCGTGGCCAGGCAGCAGGTTGCTGCTGTCCTTGAAACCGGCGCGGCGCTTCAGTTGCGACTCGAACAGGTCGCCCACCACGCTCGCTGCCGTAATGGCCAGCAAGGCAACGATGGTGATGGCCCAGCCGTGCTCGGACTGCAGGCGCACGGCAAAGGTGTCGGCCAGGGGCGAACCCGGGGCAGCCATCAGGATGGTCGCACCGGCAATCACCAGCACGGCGATGCCTCCGCCAATGGCGCCTTCCCACGATTTACCTGGGGAAATCGACGGCGCCAGCTTGCGCTTGCCAAATGCCTTGCCGGAAAAATAAGCGCCGATGTCGGCAATCCAGACCAGCGCCATCACCGACAACAGGTAGACCGGCGAATGGCGGAACAGTTCGACAATGGCAGCGAAACAGCCAACGACCGCAATGGCGTACAGCATCGACAGGATGGTGTTGGAAACGTGCTCCATGGGCGGCAAGCCGATTTTCAGCGATGGCACGAACCGGATGATCCAGATCGCCACGCAGATGGGAAACCAGAACTGCGGATTGCGGGTGCCCCCTGGCGTGAAAAAGAAACCGTAAGCAAAGGCGGCAGTCCAGAACACGGCAATCAGTGCCGCGCGCTTGCTGTCGGGATTGAACAGCCGGAAGGCTTCCCAGATGGCCGCGCCAAAAAAGACCGTCACGATCACGGCAAATGCCGTGAAATTATTCAGATACAGCACGGGCAGCAGGACTGCCAGCAATGCCAGCGCAGTGACGATCCGGGTTTTGAGCATCAGGTTTTTTTCGCCAGTTGGGCGCCGGTGCGGCCGAAACGGCGTTCGCGGCTTTGGTAGGATGCGATCGCCGTATCGAGCGCCGCGGGATTGAAGTCGGGCCAGAAGGTATCGGTGAAATACAGTTCCGAATACGCCAGCTGCCACAACAGGAAATTGGAAATGCGCTCCTCGCCGCCAGTGCGGATGAAGAGGTCGGGCTCGGGTGCATACGCCATGGCCAGGTGTTCGGCCAGCTGCTCTTCCGTGAAGTCGCTCACGCCAGGATTGGCGGCAATCATCTTGCTGGTAGCCTGCATGATGTCCCAGCGCCCGCCGTAGTTGGCGCAGATGGTCAGCGTCAGGCGCGTGTTGTTGGCAGTGCGCCGCTGTGCGTTGGCAATCATGTCTTGCAGTTTGGCATCGAAGCGGCTCAGGTCGCCAACGACTTTCAGGCGGATGTCGTTGGCGTGCATCTTCGACACCTCGCGCTCGAGCGCCGTGACGAACAGGCGCATCAGCAGCGAGACTTCTTCCTCCGGGCGGCGCCAGTTCTCCGACGAGAACGCAAACAGCGTCAGGTAGGCAATGCCGCGGTCAACGCAGGCTTCGACGCAGTCGCGCACGGCTTCCACGCCTTTCATGTGGCCGGCAACACGCGGCAACAGGCGTTTTGTGGCCCAGCGGCCATTCCCATCCATGATGATGGCAACGTGCTGGGGTACCGAAGGCGCGTCGGGAACGGCCGTGGTCGAGCTTTTAAAAATCATGTTTCCGGGTCTGAAAAATAGCGTGACAGGGTTTTTACGCGTGGAAAGCGCAACTGGATGCACTTCCACGCATGCCCGGCACCTATACGGTCAGGATTTCTTTCTCTTTGTCAGCCACGATCTTGTCGACGTCGACGACGAACTTGTCGGTCAGCTTCTGGATGTCGTCGGTCGAACGGCGCTCGTCGTCTTCCGACGCCAGCTTGTCCTTGACCATCTTCTTGACCTGCTCGTTGGCGTCGCGGCGGATATTGCGGATGGCGATTTTCGCGTCTTCCGCTTCACCCTTGACAACCTTGACCATTTCCTTGCGGCGCTCTTCCGTCAGCGGCGGGGTCGGGACACGGATCATGTCGCCCTGCGTCGACGGGTTCAGGCCCAGGTCGGAATCGCGGATGGCTTTCTCGACCGTCGTGAGCATCTTCTTTTCCCATGGCTGCACGCCGATGGTGCGGGCGTCGATCAGGGTCACGTTGGCGATCTGGGTCAGCGCGGTGGCGGCGCCGTAGTAATCGACCTGGATATGGTCCAGGATGCCGGTGTGGGCGCGGCCGGTGCGCACTTTGGCCAGGTCGGCCTTGAGTGTCTCGATCGACTTGCCCATGCGCTCGGTAGCGCTTTTTTTGACGTCAGCTAAAGACATGCTGCTCTCCTGTTATTGAATGAATGAAGTGGCTTAAACGTGGACCAGCGTACCTTCGTCTTCGCCCATGATCACACGCATCAGCGCGCCTGGCTTGACGATGGAAAACACCTTGATCGGCAATTTCTGGTCGCGGCACAGGGCAAACGCGGTGGCGTCCATCACTTGCAGCTGCTTGGAAATCGCTTCGTCGAACGTGATCGTTTCATAGCGCGTCGCAGTCGGATCCTTCTGTGGATCGGCAGTATATACGCCATCGACTTTGGTTGCTTTAAGAACGATCTCTGCGGAAATTTCCGCACCGCGCAACGCAGCTGCAGTGTCGGTCGTAAAGAATGGGTTGCCGGTCCCTGCAGCGAACACGACCACTTTACCCTCTTCCAGGTATTGCAGGGCTTTCGGGCGCACATAAGGCTCTACAACCTGGTCGATGCCGATGGCCGACATGACGCGTGCGGTGATGCCGACATGGCCCATGGCGTCGGCCAGCGCGAGTGCATTCATCACGGTAGCCAGCATGCCCATGTAGTCGGCGGTCGCGCGGTCCATGCCCTGGGCGCCTGGCGCCACGCCGCGGAAAATATTGCCGCCGCCGATGACGACGGCCACTTGCACGCCTGCGCGCGCCACTTCGGCCACGTCGGCCACCATGCGGTCGATGGTGGCGCGGTTGATGCCGAACTGGTCGTCACCCATCAAGGCTTCGCCGGACAGTTTGAGGAGTACACGTCGGTAGGCTGGTTTGGTCATGGGGTTCCTTTAATATTTGCCCCGCGTTTGCGGGGCACGATCAAAATCCTCGCGAAGGCGGGGACCCATAGCACGCGTGCAGTGCGACAGCGTCTGCGAACCTGTTGGCTCAGAATGGGTCCCGGCTTTCGCCGGGATGACGTATCTGGGGTGCGGGGGCAATTGTAAGCTGCGGCGCTGCACCACCACCGCACCGTAACGTCTTGTTGCAACGTCATCACGCACAAACCACCCGCCTAAAAAAACGGGCCTTCCGGCCCGCTTTCAATTTACTGCTTCGAGGCAGCCATTTGCGCTGCAACTTCAGCAGCGAAATCGTCCTGCTTCTTCTCGATGCCTTCGCCAACCACAAACATCGTGAATGCCTTGACGGTGGTGTTTGCCGCCTTGAGCATCTGCTCGATCGATTGCTTGTCGTTCTTGACGAACGTCTGGTTCAGCAGGGACACCTCTTTCAGGTACTTCTGGACCGAACCCTCGAGGCGCTTGGCCAGGATTTCAGGGGACTGCACAGCTTTGCCTTCAGCAACTGCTTTATCAGCATCTTCCTGGGCCTTGAGTTGAGCGACGGAACGCTCTTTCTCGATCAGCTCGGCAGGAACCTGGTCCGACGACAGTGCAACTGGCTTCATTGCAGCAATGTGCATTGCCACGTCCTTGCCGACTGCTTCTTCGGAGCCGTCGAAATCGACCATCACGCCGATCTTGGTGCCGTGCAGGTAAGCTGCCAGCTTGCCGGTGGTTTCGAAACGCTGGAAGCGGCGGATCGACATGTTTTCGCCGATCTTGCCGATCAGGGCCGAGCGCACTTCGTCCAGGGTCTTGCCATCGAGCGGCAGGGCCAGGAGCGCTGCCACGTCGGCCGGGTTGTTTTCAGCAACCAGCTTGGCGGCATTGTTTGCCAGGGCCAGGAAGTCGTCGTTCTTGGCAACGAAGTCAGTTTCGCTGTTGATCTCGACCAGGGCGCCCACGTTGCCGGAAATGTAAGCCGCAACCACGCCTTCGGCGGTCACGCGCGACGATGCTTTCGAAGCCTTGCCGCCCAGCTTGACGCGCAGGATCTCTTCAGCACGGTTCATGTCGCCTTCGGCTTCAGTCAGTGCTTTCTTGCATTCCATCATTGGTGCGTCGGTTTTCGCGCGCAGTTCGCCTACCATCGCTGCTGTAATCGCTGCCATGTGTGTTCTCCTGATAGTAAATTTTGCTTGGAAAAAAAGGGGCGCTCGATGCCAAGGCTCGATGCCCCTTCCGGTAACCTGCAGCGTAAGCGCCGCAAGCTACATGTTCATGAATTAGGCCTGCTCGGACACTTCAACGAAGTCGTCCGACGATTTCACCATGGCGGCAACTTCGTTGGTCGCGTTGGCGCGGCCTTCCAGGATCGCATCGGCAACGCCGCGTGCGTACAGGGTGATTGCTTTCGACGAGTCGTCGTTACCCGGGATGATGTGGGTGACGCCTTCTGGCGAGTGGTTCGTGTCGACGATGCCGATGACCGGGATGCCCAGCTTGCCGGCTTCGGTGATCGCGCCTTTGTGGTAGCCGACGTCGACGACGAAGATTGCGTCAGGAACGCCGCCCATGTCCTTGATGCCGCCGATGGACTTTTGCAGCTTGACCATTTCGCGCTCGAACATCAGGCCTTCTTTTTTCGACAGGTTGGCAACCGAACCGTCTTCGATCTGGGCTTCCATGTCCTTCAGACGCTTGATCGACGTTTTGATGGTCTTGAAGTTGGTCAGCATGCCGCCCAGCCAGCGCTGGTCGACGTAAGGCACGCCGGCACGGGCAGCTTCGGCAGCGATGATGTCGCGGGCCTGGCGCTTGGTGCCGACCATCAGGATCGTGCCGCGCTGGGCGGAGATCTGCTTGATGGTGTTCATGGCTTCCTGATACATCCCCATCGTTTTTTCGAGGTTGATGATGTGAATCTTGTTGCGGTGACCGAAGATGAACGGCGCCATCTTTGGGTTCCAGAAACGGGTTTGGTGACCGAAGTGGACACCGGCTTCCAGCATTTCACGCATTGTTACAGCCATTTTAATTCTCCAGGGTTGGGTCTTGAAAACGTTCAGTTACCTCTGCAGGCACCCTTGTCGAACGCATTCGCGATTTCAAATATTGATCGGCAGTTGCCGAGTTGCTCAAAAGTAGATCTGAACAACCTGCGATTCTAGCTGGTTTTGGCATATTTTTCAAGCGAGGCTGCTGCAAATCATTACCGTTATTCGCAACAGTGGGAAATGGATGAGATAGCCGAATGCATCATTGTTGAAACCTGCAAAATCAACATCCACTATAATGGCGCCATCAATGCAAGCCCTGCAAAACGGCCTTGCCTTCCCCGAACTTATTCGAATTTATCCGATCTTTCCCCATGTCCAACATCTCCATCAAAACCCCAGAAGACATTGCCGGCATGCGCATTGCCGGGCGCCTGGGCGCTGAAGTCCTCGATTACATCACCCCATTCGTCAAGCCCGGCGTCACCACGGGCGAGCTGGACCGCTTGTGCCATGAATACATGGTCAACGTGCAAGGCACCATCCCTGCCCCACTCAACTACAGTCCGCCTGGCTACACGCCGTATCCAAAAGCCATCTGCACGTCGGTCAACGACGTCATCTGCCACGGTATTCCAGGCGACAAGGTGCTCAAAAGCGGCGACGTGGTGAACCTCGACATCACCGTCATCACCAAGGATGGCTACCACGGCGACAACAGCCGCATGTTCTTCATCGGCGAGCCGTCGATCCTGGCCAAACGCCTGTCCGAGGTCACCTTCGAATGCATGTGGCTCGGCATTGCCAAGGTCAAGCCAGGCGCACACCTGGGCGACATCGGGTTCGCCATCCAGCAGCACGCGGAAAAAGCCGGCTACAGCGTGGTGCGTGAATTCTGCGGCCACGGCATCGGCAAGGTTTTCCATGAAGAGCCGCAGGTGCTGCACTACGGCCGCCCGGGCACACTTGAAGAGTTGCAACCTGGCATGATCTTCACGATCGAACCGATGATCAACGCCGGCCGCCGCGAAATCCGCGCCATGCCCGACGGCTGGACCATCAAAACGAAGGACCGCAGCCTGTCCGCGCAGTGGGAACACATGATCCTCGTCACCGAAACCGGTTTCGAAGTGTTGACGACGTCAGCCGGCACCGCGCCGCCGCCGGCCATCGTCGCCGCCATGTTGGAACAGCAAGCCGCCAGTAACGCCGTGCCCGCCTGACATGATTGGCGCCACCATTGCCGACCTGCGCACCACGCTGCGCCAGCGCCTGAAAGCCGAACGCCAGGCCGTCATCGACGAGTTTCGCGTGCACGGCAAGCCGGAAAAGCTGCTGCGTGCGTTGCGCAAGGTCGTCGATGATGTGCTGAGCGACGCCTGGCGCCATGCCGACCTGCCGGCCGATGCAGCACTGGTCGGCGTGGGCGGCTATGGCCGCGGCGAACTGTTCCCCGCCTCCGACGTCGACCTGCTGATCCTGCTTGGCACGCCAGCCACCGCCACGGTGCAAAGCCAGCTCGAGCAATTGGTGCAACTGCTGTGGGACCTGGGACTGGAAATCGGCTCCGCGATCCGCACGGTCGACGAGTGCATGAGTGAATCGGCTGCCGACATCACCGTGCAGACCAGCCTGCTGGAGGCGCGCCTGGTCGATGGCGACGCCGCCCTCTTTGCCTTGCTGCAAAAGCGCTATCGCGAGGCGATGGACCCGCAAGCGTTTTTCCAGGCCAAAACTGCCGAGATGCGCCTGCGCCACGTGAAGTATGAAGACACGGCATTCGCTCTGGAGCCCAACACCAAGGAAAGCCCGGGCGGACTGCGCGATTTGCAGGTGATCCTGTGGGTGGCAAAGGCCGCTGGCCTGGCCGACTCCTGGAGCCAGCTGGCCACGCGCGGGCTCATCACCCGTACCGAGGCGCGCCAACTGATGGAAAAGGAAAGCGCGTTCAAGGACATCCGCATCCGCCTGCACCTGCATACGAACCGGCGCGAAGACCGCCTGGTGTTCGACGTGCAGACGGCCATTGCCGAAACGTTCGGCCTGGAAGCGTCCGGTACCGGGCCGGATGCGCGCCGCGTCAGCGAAGTGCTGATGCAGCGTTATTACTGGGCCGCGAAAACCGTCACGCAACTCAATACCATCCTGCTGCAGAACATCGAAGCGCAACTGTTCCCGCAGCCGCGCGTGGCCACGCCGATCAACGAACGGTTCAGCAACGTGCACGGCCTCATCGACGTCAAGAACGACAACACGTTCGAATACCATCCTGCGGCGATCCTGGAAATCTTCGTGGTGATGACGGAGCACCCGGAGATCACGGGCATGACCGCCCGCACCATGCGCGCGCTGTGGCACGCCCGCACGCGCATCGACGCGTCGTTCCGCGCCGATCCCGCGAACCGCGCAAATTTCCTCACGATCCTGCAGGCGCCGCAGGGCGTCGTGCACGCGCTGCGCCGCATGAACGACATGGGCGTGCTGGGCCGTTATTTACCGAATTTCCGCCGCATCATCGGCCAGATGCAGCACGACCTGTTTCACGTCTACACGGTCGACCAGCACATCATGATGGTGGTACGCAATATGCGCCGCTTCACGATGACGGAACACGCGCACGAATACCCGTTCTGCAGCCAGCTGATCGCCAATTTCCGCGACCGCTGGCTGCTGTATGTGGCCGCGCTGTTCCACGATATCGCCAAGGGCCGCGGCGGCGACCATTCGCAGCTGGGCGTGGCGGACGCGCGCGCGTTCTGCGAAGAACACAGCATGCGCGCCGACGACACGGCGCTGGTCTGCTTCCTGGTCGAGCAGCACCTGACCATGTCGACCGTGGCGCAAAAGCAGGACTTGTCCGACCCTGACGTAATTGCCGCGTTTGCCGCGGTGGTGCGCGACGAGCGCCGCCTGACCGCGCTGTACCTGCTGACGGTGGCCGATATCCGCGGCACCAGCCCGAAGGTGTGGAACGCCTGGAAAGCCAAGCTGCTCGAAGACCTGTACAAGATGACGCTGCGCGTGCTCGGTGGCGAGCCGCCATCGGCCGACCGCGAACTGCGCGCCCGCCAGCAGGAAGCGCTAGCCACGCTCCGCCTGTTCGGCCTGCCTGCCAATGCCCACGAAAAATTCTGGTCGCAGCTCGATGTGGCGTACTTCCTGCGCCATGACGCGTCCGACATCGCCTGGCAGACGCGCTCGTTCCACGATCGCCTGGACAGCGTCAAACCGCTGGTCAAGTGCCGGCTGGCGCCGATTGGCGAAGGCTTGCAGGTGGCGGTGTACATCCGCGATCAGCCCGACCTGTTCGCCCGCATCTGCAGCTATTTCGACCGCAAGAATTTCAGCATCCTGGACGCCAAGATCCACACCACGAAAGGCGGCTACGCGCTCGACACGTTCCTCGTCACCGAACAGAATTTCGCGCACAACTACCGCGACATCATCAACCTGATCGAGCATGAACTCGCAGCGTTGCTGTCGAGCCAGGAACCGCTGCCGCCGCCATCGCGCGGACGGCTGTCGCGCCTGTCGCGCTCGTTCCCGATCACGCCCACCGTCGACCTGCGTCCCGATGAGCGCGGCCAGTTCCACCTGCTGTCGATTGCCGCGCACGACCGTGCCGGGCTGCTGTATTCGATCGCCAACGTGCTGGCGCGCTACCGCATCAACCTGCACACCGCGAAAGTCATGACACTGGGCGAGCGCGTCGAGGACGTATTCCTCGTCGACGGCGCCGTGCTCAATAACGCGCGCAAGCAGGTGCAGCTGGAAACCGACCTGCTTGATGCGCTCAAAGCGTAGTTTTTTGCTCCATCTTTTTACTATTAAAACCAGGAATTTATGACCGAATCGAACGAACCGCTGCGCCTCTCCAAACGAATGTCCGAACTGGGCCTGTGCTCGCGCCGCGAAGCCGATGAATGGATCGCGCGCGGCTGGGTGCGTGTGGACGGCGAAGTGATTTCCGAACTGGGCACCAAGATCCTGCCGTCGCAGCGCGTGACCGTCGAACGCCAGGCCGCCGCCGAGCAATCCAAGCGCGTCACCGTCCTCATCAACAAGCCGATGGGTTACGTCAGCGGCCAGGCCGAGGATGGCTACACCCCCGCCGTGGCCCTGATCAAGCCGGAAAACCGCTGGGCCGACGATCCGTCGCCCGAGCAATTTCACCCGACGCAATTGCGCAGCCTGGTGCCGGCCGGCCGCCTCGACATCGATTCGGTGGGCCTGCTGATCCTGACGCAGGACGGCCGCGTGGCCAAGCACCTGATCGGCGAAACCACGTCGGTCGACAAGGAATACCTGGTGCGCGTGCAATATACCAAGGGCGACAAATTGCCCGAAACGGAACTGCGCAAGCTGAACCACGGCTTGTGGATGGATGGCAAAGCCCTCTTGCCCGCCAAAGTGCGCTGGCAAAACGAGGACCAGCTGAGTTTTACGCTGCGCGAAGGCAAAAAACGCCAGATCCGCCGCATGTGCGACATGGTCGGCCTGAAGGTGCTGGGCCTGAAGCGCGTGCGCATCGGCAAAGTCAAACTCGGCGACCTGCCAGTGGGGCAATGGCGCTACCTGCTGCCTGAAGAACAGTTTTGACAGGCCAGCGGCTTCACATGTCGACGATCACCTCGAAACCGCCGTAAATCATCCGCCTGCCGTCGAACGGCAGGGTTTCAGGATCCATCATGCTGGCCAGGCGCGGGTCCTGCATGACCTTCGCGCTGATGGCGTCGCGCGCCTCGCGCGATGCGTACGTGATCCACGAAAACACGCATACTTCACCCTCCTCCAGCCTGACCGCCTGCGGGAACGACGTCAGCTTGCCCGGCTTGACGTCATCCTCGACGCATTCCACGAACGACAGCGCGCCGTGCTCCCGCCACACCGTGCCGCCCAGGCGCGACAGTTCTTTATAGGCATCGAGCTTGTCGCGCGGTACCGCCACTACGAATCCGTCCACATACGCCATGTCGTTCTCCCTGTGTCAATACATCGGTCAAGCTACAGCAGACTGGTTGGGAAAACAATCGAAACCGTCGATTGCATGTTGCCCACTGAGCAGGTAGCATCCATGCCTTGCCGTATGCCACGAGCATGTCACCCGGCACGTCATCCATACCAAGGAGAGATTTTTTGAAAACGGAAACATTCCCGGCTGCGCAACCCGCGGTCACCCAGACGCGCTCGTTTACCACCATTGCGCTGATCGAATTGTGGGAACGCTTCGGTTACTACGGCATGCAGGCCCTGATCATTTACTTCATGGTCGAACGCCTCGGCTTTGAAGACAGCCGCGCCAACCTGGTATGGGGCGCCGCCGCCGCACTGATCTATGTGTCCCCCGCCATTGGCGGCTGGATCGGCGACAAGATCCTTGGTACCAAGCGCTGCATGTACATCGGCGCGATGATCCTCACGGTGGGCTACGCGCTGATGGCCGTGCCGACCGACAGCACCTGGTTCCTGTTCGGCGCGCTGGGCGTGATCGTGGTCGGCAACGGCCTGTTCAAGCCGAACACCGCCAACCTGGTGCGCAAGATCTACGAAGGCGACGATTCGAAGATCGACAGCGCGTTCACCATCTACTACATGGCAGTCAACGTCGGCTCCACCGTTTCGATGCTGGCGACGCCATGGATCAAGGACTACGTCAACGCCACCTACGGCGGCGGCCTGGGCTGGCACGCCGCGTTTGCGGTCTGCTCGGTCGGCCTCGTGATTGGCCTCCTGAACCTGATGATGATGCGCTCCACCATCAATCACATTGGCTCGGTACCCGACAGCCTGCCGCTCGACACCGGCAAGCTGGCGATGGTGCTGGCGGGCGGCGTGGTCGTGGTCGGCCTGTCGACCATCATCCTGCAGTACCAGGCGCTGGCGCGCGCCTTCGTCTACCTGGCAGGCATCGTCGTGCTGGGCATCTTTACGCACCTGATCCGCAAAAGCGAGCCAGCTGAGCGCGCCGGGCTGACCGCCGCGCTGGTCCTGACGCTGCAAACCGTGTTCTTCTTCATTTTTTACCAGCAGATGTCGACCTCGCTGTCGCTGTTCGCGCTGCGCAACGTCGACCTCGACTTCAGCATCCTTGGCACGCACCTGTTCACCTGGTCGCCAGGACAGTTCCAGGCGCTGAACGCCATCTGGATCATGGTGCTGTCGCCATTTTTGGCCTGGATCTACACCGTGGCCGGCCGCACCGGCCGCGACATCTCGATTGCCGCCAAGTTCGCACTCGGCTTCGCAGTTGTCGCCCTCGGCTTCTTCGCGTACGGCGCGGCTGGCAACTTTGCTGTCAACGGCCTGACCTCGTCGTGGATCATGATTGCCGGCTACGGCCTGTATTCGCTGGGCGAACTGCTGGTCTCCGGCCTGGGCCTGGCGATGATTGCACGCTATGTACCGGCCCGGATGGGCGGCTTCATGATGGGCGCGTATTTTGTCGCGGTGGGCATTTCGCAGTACCTGGGCGGCGTGGTTGCCAACCTGGCCAGCATCCCGAAAAACCTGACCGACCCGCTGCAGACGCTGCCGATCTACACCAGCCTGTTCAACAAGCTCGGCATCGCGGCAATTGTCTGCACGTTCATCGCGCTGGCAGCGCTGCCGTTGATGCGGCGTTTGACGGCGACGCACCAGTCGCATCAGTAATTCCGCTGCATCCAGAAGCCGGCACTTGCAACGCCGGCTTTTTTTACGCCTGTGCTCCTGCACGCTCCGCGCACCCCGGTTAAGATATCGCCTTCCCGTTTTTTTCGCCCGCTCCCCATGTCCCCTCTCTCCCACCTCGCCGCCCGTGTCCACGCCATCGAACCGTTCCGCGTCATGGAAGTCGTCAAGGCTGCCGCCGCGCTGCGCCAGGAAGGGGTCGATGTGATCAGCATGAGCGTCGGGGAGCCGGACTTCACCGCCGCGCCGCGCGTGGCTGCCGCTGCCATTGCCGCCATCGAAGCAGGCGCCACGCAATATACCGATGCCCTCGGCCTGGCCACGCTGCGCGCCGCGATCGCCGCGCATTACCAGCGCACCTGCGGCCTCGCCATCGACCCGCGCCGGATCGTCGTCACCGCCGGCGCGTCGGCCGGCCTGCTGCTGGCCTGTGCGGCGCTGGTCGGCGATGGCGACGAAGTGCTGATGCCCGATCCGTGCTACCCATGCAACCGCCATTTCGTGACAGCCTTCGGCGGCAAGCCGGTACTGGTCGCGTCGCACGCCGAAGAGCGCTACCAGCTCACGGCAAGCCACATCGCCACGCGCTGGAATGACGCCACCCGCGGCGTGATCGTGGCTTCGCCATCGAATCCGACCGGCACCTCGATGACGCCGGCGCAGTTAAAGGAGATGCTGGCGGCGGTGCGCGCCCGCGGCGGTTTTGCCATTGTGGACGAGTTGTACCAGGGCTTGTCTTACAACGAAACTGCGGAAGAAACCGCGCTGAGCGCCCTGCAGGTCGACCCTGACGTCATCACCGTCAACAGCTTCTCGAAATACTTCAACATGACCGGCTGGCGCCTGGGCTGGCTGGTGGTGCCCGACGCGCTGGTGCCGGCGGTGGAAAAGCTGGCGCAGAACCTCTTCATCTGCCCGTCGACAGTTGCGCAGCATGCGGCGCTGGCGTGCTTCCATCCTGAATCGCTGGCCCTGTACGAGGAACGCCGGCTGGAATTTCAGCGCCGCCGCGATTACCTGGTGCCGGCCTTGCGCGCGCTTGGCTTCACGATTCCCGTCATGCCCGACGGCGCGTTCTACATCTACGCCGACATCAGCGGGGTGCGCCATCCTGATGCACACGACAGCACGGCGTTCTGCATGGCGATCCTGGCGCAGACCGGCGTGGCAATCGTGCCGGGCGACGATTTCGGGTTCGCGACGCCAAAGCGTCACGTGCGCTTTTCGTACGCCACCAAGTTCGAGCGGATCGAGGAAGCCGTGGCGCGGCTGCGTGGACTACTGGTGCATTGAAGCGCGCCGCAGCTGGCACGCCTCGGCGCCGATCAGCGCCAGTAGCGCCTCCGGCTGGATCGGCTTGACGACGTACTGGTCGAAGCCCGCCTCCATCGCCCGGGCCCGGTCTTCTGCCTGGCAGTAGCCCGAGAGCGCAATCACGTAAGGCGCGGCGCCTTCGGTCGATGCACGCAGGCGGCGCACGACTTCGTACCCGTCGAGCCCTGGCAGGCCGATATCGCAGACGATGACCTCGAAGGCGCCATCGAGTGCGGCCGCCAGTCCCGCGCTGCCGTCGTACGCCGTGGCCACCGTGTGTCCTTCCAGCGCCAGCAGGTGCTTGAGCGTGTCGCAGGCGTCGACATTGTCTTCGATGAGCAGGATCGCGCAGCCGCTGGCCGCCAGCTCCGGGGCCAGCGTATCGGGCGTGGCCGCGAGCGCAGTGGCCGACCGCGGCAGCGTGACGGTGAACGTCGAGCCGTGCCCGATGCCATCGCTGCGTGCTTCGACCCGGCCGCCGTGCATCGTCACCAGGTTGCTGACCACGTTCAGGCCGACGCCAAGCCCGCCTTCCGAGCGCGCCAGCGAGCGCGGCCCCTGCGTGAACAGGTCGAAGATGTGTGGCAGCACGTCGGCGCTGATGCCGGTGCCGTTATCGGACACCGTCACGGTGGCGACGCCGTCATCGATGGCCACCGCGAGGCGCACCTGGCCATGGTCCCCGGTGTATTTCGAGGCATTGCCCAGCAAATTGGTGAACACCTGCGTCAGGCGCACCGCATCCACATCGAGGACCACTGATGCGCCAGGTACGTCGACAATCAGTTTTTGCTGGCGTTCTTTCAGGCGCGGCATGACGGTTTCAATGGCTTGCGCCAGAACGTCGGCCAGTGCCACCGGCGCGCGGGTCAGCTTGATCTTGCCGCCGCTGATCCGCGCGGCGTCGAGCAGGTCGTCCAGCAGGCGCGACATATGATCGACCTGGCGCTTGACCACGTTCGTCATCTGCAGCACCTGCGGCGACGCATTCGGCGCGCGCGCCAGCAACGCGCCGGCCATGCCGATGGGCGCCAGCGGGTTCCGCAGTTCATGCGCAAGCATCGCCAAAAATTCGTTCTGGCGCCGGTTGGTCGCCTCGGCGTCGTCGCGCAAGCCCTGCGCTTCGATGGCGGCCATGACCAGGTGTTCATTGGCATCGCGCAGGCGCTCGGCCTGCTGCAGTTGACCATCCCGCTCGCGCAGCGTTTGGCGCATCTGCGCGGCGTCGCGCTCCAGTTGCTCGATCCGGGCCAGCAGTAACTGCTCGCGCGCCGGCGCCGGCATCATGTCGTCGGTGCTGACGCGCTGCATGGACCCGGGATGGGCAACTGGATGGGTAGTCATACGTTCCTAAACGGTGGACACGCTGCGCGGGCCGATGCCGGTCATCACGCCAGCCTGGTCGATTGGCTGCGGCGCGATTTCGATGCCGCGGTCGGTAATGCGATATTCGCGCAGGTCAGTGCTGTGGGCGCTGCCGCGCACCTTCACCACGGTGATGATCTTGGTCAGGCGGCCTTGCATTTCGACGTAGCGCATGGCGATCACGGCGTCGACCAGGAACGCCATTTCATCGCAGCTGAAGGTCAGCTCCGTGAAGTGGTCGTCCTGGCCGATGGTGACCATCACGCTCACATCGCGGCTGGCCAGCGACGACAGCATGCGAAACACCGCCAGGCGCAGGTCGGCGCGGAATTCCGGCGCCAGGTAGAGCCCCATTTCGGACAGCGAATCGATCACGACACGCGTCGCGCCCGTGCGTTCGATGGCGCGATTGAGTTCATCGAGCACTTCTTCGATCGACAAGTCGATCGTGCGCGACTCGACGACCGCCACGTGGCCGTCACGCACCAGCTGCGCCATCCCGGCATTGCGCAGGCGCGCGGTGGCTTTTTCAAAAAACACCGCGACGCCCTTCTCGCCGAGGCGCGCGCCCTCCTGCAGGAAGCGCGTGCCGAGGATGGTCTTGCCGGCGCCGGTGGGGCCCACCACCAGCGCGACGTGGCCCTGCGGCAGGCCGCCGTTGAGCATCGTGTCAAGGTCTGGGGTGCCGGTCCCGATGCGCGCAGGGTCGGTATCGACATCCGCGCCGTCGGTCAGGTCGCGGGGCAGCACTGGCAGCACGCGCGGGTAGATACTCAGCCCGTCGCCGGTGATACGAAACGTGTGCGAGCCGGGCAGGTGCGCCTGGCCGCGCATCTTGACGACGCGAATCTTGCGCACCACCGAATTGCGTTCATGGGTCTGGGCCATGGCGATCATGCCGTCGGCCACCGTCATGATCGGATTGGCTTCCGTTTCCGCCTGCACGTATTCGCCGATCAGGAACGTGGTGGCCTCCCAGCTGGTCATGCGCGTGCCCAGCTCCTGGATAAAATACTGCAAATCGGAGAGGCCTTCCTGACCCGCCCTGGCAGTCTGCACCACCGAGCGGAACGAATCGACGAATACGAGGCTCGGCGAAAAGTTTGCGACTTCTTCCATGATGCGTTCGAGCACGACCGAAAAATCGCCCTGGCGCAGGTCGTCGGCGAGATTGACGTAACGGATCGCCGGGCCGACCTTGGACAAGTCGAAAAAGCTGTATTGCTGCTGGAAGCGCAGCATCTTCAGTGGCGGCTCGCCCAGCACGGTAAAGAACAGTGCGCGCCGCTCGGTGGAGGCCAGATTGAACATCATCTGATGCGCCAGCGTGGTCTTGCCGCTGCCGGGCGCGCCAGCGATCAGATTGAACGAAAACTCGCCGAGTCCGCCTCCCAGTAAAGTATCGAGCCCGGGAACGCCTGTTTCCATCAATCCCAAGGTGACTTTTTCGTTCATTACTTCTGCTCCTGTACAAGCTTGGATGCGACTACGCCGGCGGGAGCCGAATCGAGGATCTGCATCGTCAGTGCCCCACCGATCAACCCGGTGAGTAATTTGGTAAAAGTGGTCAGTAAAAGGGCGTTGGCCGGCCCGGCCTGGGTCTGCCCGGCTGACGCGAGATGATGGCCCAGCGCCACCAGCAACGCGTCGATCGATTTTCCAGCGGGCATGGATGCCAGCCAGCCGAATTGCACGACGGACAGGCGTGCGGCCCGGCCAAAAAGCGCGCAGAAGCCACTATCTCCAATCAGGGGACTGAGCTGGGCAGCCAGTTGCCGCCATGGCTGCAACAGGTAATCAATGCCCCCCGCTGTATCGTTCGCGGCGTTGTTGTTCATCATTTCAGGAATTTTCTCGCTTCCCCTGGGTCGTTCGCGGCACGAGACAGCCGTGCGCTGGTTGATGCCGAATTGTCAGTTCACCGTGCCAGAGTCACGGGTCATGCGTGCCCGATTATAGCCTTATTAACACTGTTGATAAGGCGATTCAAATGCTAACATCATGAATCGTTTCAACTGTGAAAGTTTTGTGCTTATGTCACCACGTTTGCCACCACATCCGCCATCAAAAATGCGGCGCCTCCTCGCAGCCTGCGCGCTGGCCGCTACTGCCAGTAGCGCTGTTTCAGCAACCGGGCCGGTCGTCACCGAAGCGCCGCTGCGCGCCCACCTGGCGTTCCTGGCCGACGACCTGCTTGAAGGCCGCGGTACCGGCCAGCGCGGTGGCAGCCTCGCGGTGCGTTACCTGGAAACCGAGGCAGCGGCAATCGGCCTGCAACCGGCCGTCAAAGCCGGCGGCGGCACCCCCGCGGGCTATCGCCAGGCCATCACAATGATCGGCCAGAGCACGCTGCCGGCGAGCAGCATGCAATTCACCGTGCGCGGCAAGGACCTCGCGCCGCAGCCTGGCGTCGATGTCGTCTTCGGCAACGCGGATGGGCGCAGCTCTTCACGGGTCGACGCGCCCATCGTGTTTGTCGGCTACGGCATCCATGACGAGGGCGAGCACTGGAACGATTTCGCCGGCGTCGACGTCAAGGGAAAACTGATTATCGCCATGGTCAACGACCCGCAGCCCACCGCCGCCGAACCCAACCGTTTCGGCGGCAAGTCGCTGACCTATCCGGGCCGCTGGACCTATAAATTCGAGGAAGCCGTGCGCCAGGGCGCGGCCGGCATCCTGCTGATCCACACGACTGCATCGGCGTCGTATCCGTGGTCGGTGCCGAAAAACGGCTTCGACCATGAACAGTTCCATATTGCCGGTCCCGGCAATGCGCTGCAGGGCTGGATCTCGGAAGACATGGCGCGCCGGCTGTTTGCCACGGCCGGCCAGGATCTCGACCAGTTGCGCGCGCAAGCCGAAGTGCGCGGCTTCAAACCGGTGGCGCTGAACGCCACCGTCAAGGCGAATGTCGAGAGCCGCGTGCGCCAGATCGAGGAATTCAACGTGGCCGGGATCGTGCCTGGTACCGACCCGAAACTGGCGGGCCAGGCGGTGATCTACTCGGCGCACTGGGACCACCTCGGCATCGACCCGAACAACGGCAAATCCGACCACATCTGGAACGGCGCCATCGACAACGCGTCGGGCGCCGCCGCCCTCCTCGCGATGGCGCAGGCAGCGGTCGCCCATCCGGCCAAACGCACGCAAATCTTCCTGTGGCCGTGCGCTGAAGAACAGGGCCTGCTGGGCAGCCTGGGGTATGTGCGCGCTCCGCTGTGGCCGCTCGACAAAACCGTGGCCGACCTGAACCTGGACTCGCTCAATTTCGTCGGCACCACGCGCGCCATCGGCGTGGCTGGCGCCGAGCGCAGCACCTTGTACGCCACCTCCGAACAGGTGGCCAAGGCGATGGGCCTGCACCTGGCGCCGAGTGTGCCGGACCTGGGCGGCGCCTACTTCCGCGCCGACCATTTCAATTTTGCCAAAGCAGGCGTCCCGGCGTTCAACGTCGGCTCGGCCGTGTTTTCCGGCGACGGCTATTTCGAGTTCGACAAGGACTCGGCCGGCTCGAACGCGAAAATGCTCGCGTTCACCAAGGATTACCACCAGGTGTCCGATGAATACAAGCCGGAGTGGGATTTGTCCGGCATGGTGCAGCAGGCCCAGTTCACATTGAACCTCGGCTACGCGGTGGCGAATGGGCTGACCGCGCCCACGTGGAAGCCCGGCCAGGCAGTCGGCAAGGCGGTGCGCTGATGAAGGCCGCCCGCCTCCTGCTGGCAGTTGCCCTGGCCAGTGTATTCGCGCCCGTGTATGCGGAAACTTCGGCCGACGCGCAGTTCAAAACGATCTACGAGCAGGAGTGGCGCTGGCGGGTCGCCAACGACCTGGCTGATGACGACGATGCGCCGCGCACCAGCCGCAGCTTCCCGCATGAAGACCAGGCGACGCAACTGCAGCACCTGGCCTACTGGACCGGCATCATCAAGTCAATCGACGCGATCGACCCGCGCACGCTGTCCGCGCCCGCGCAGGTCGATTACGCGATCTACCGTGCGCAGATCGCTGCATTCGTGGCGGCGCTGCGGTTCAGGGAATACGAAATGCCGGTCAACGCCGACAGCGCGTTCTGGACCGACGTCAATTACATCGCGCGCCGGCCGTTCCATGACGCCGCCGAGTACGAGACCTACATCGCCAAATTGCGTGCCCTGCCCGTCTGGTTCGACGAAAACCTGGCGAACATGCGCGCCGGCCTCGCCCGTGGCTTCACGCCGCCGAAGGTGACGCTCACCGGCCGCGACACGGCGCTGGTGGCGGTGGCAACCAGCGCCAACGTTGAGGACACGGTCTTCTACACGCCGTTCAAGGAGATGCCGCCGACGATACCCGCAGCGCAGCGGGAAGATTTGCGCGCGCGCGGACGCGCTGCCATCAAGGCCAGCGTTCAGCCGGCGTACGCGCGTGCGCTGGCGTTCATGCGCAGCGACTACATGCCGCACGCGCGCACCACGCTGGCTGCCACCAGCCTGCCCGACGGCGCGGCGTATTACCAGTCGAAGATCACCGAATTCACCACGACCTCCATGACGCCGGAGCAGATTCACCAGCTGGGCCTGGCCGAGATGGCGAAGATCCGCGCCGAGATGGACGCCACGGTCAGGCAGACCGGCTTCAAGGGCAGCTTCCCGGCATTCCTGGCATTCCTGCGCACCGACCCGCAGTTCTACGCCAAGACACCGGAAGAGCTGCTGATGCGCGCCGCGTGGGTGGCGAAAAAATTCGATGGTAAGGCCGCGCAGTATTTCGGCTACCTGCCGCGCCAGCGCTTTGGCATCGTGCCGGTCCCGGACGACCAGGCGCCGTTCTACACGGCCGCGCGCGGCGGCGCCGGCATCTACCTGGTCAACACGTACAACCTGCCGGCGCGCGCGCTGTACAGCCTGCCGGCGCTGACCCTGCACGAATCGGCGCCGGGCCACGCCTTCCAGATGCCGATTGCGGCTGAACAGAAAAACGTCCCAAATTTCCGCCGCGCGTATATCTCGGCGTACGGCGAAGGCTGGGCGCTGTACTGCGAACGCCTGGGCAGCGAGATGGGCATCTACGCGACGCCGTACGAAACGTTCGGCATGCTCAGCTACCAGGCGTGGCGGGCGGCGCGCCTGGTGGTCGACACGGGCGTCCACGCCAAGGGCTGGACGCGTGACCAGGCGTTGAAGTACATGCACGACAACACCGCCCTGTCGGACCATGAAATCGAGACGGAAGTCGACCGCTACATCTCGTGGCCGGGCCAGGCGCTGTCGTACTACCTGGGCGAAATGGCGATCATCGAAGCGCGCAAAAAGGCCGAGGCGGCGCTGGGGCCGAAGTTCGACCTGCGTGCATTCCACGACACCGTTCTGCAGCTGGGATCGGTGCCGCTGCCAGTGCTCTCGGCCCGGATCGACAGGTTTATTGCGGAAGGTGGCAAGAGTCCGTATCCACCGGAGGTAACTGCGAGCGGCAGCTGATCCAGAAGGTGAAATACTGAGTGTGTGTTACCAGATGTAAAGGCGTCAACCGCCGGGTGTGCTGGCCCGTTAATGGCTCAGTAGCACAACCAGTACCAGACAAAATTACCTGCTCATTAGCCTTCACCACTCAAAGGATGTCACCATGAAAAAGATTATCTCCGCACTGTTCGTCACCCTCGTTGCTGGTTCCGCATTCGCCCAGGCGCCGGCCACCACCGCCGCCAAGGCCGATGTCACCCAGGCTGCCACCGTGACCAAGGCGAATGCTGTCGAAGCCAAGGACATGACCAAAGCCAGCGCCACCTCGGCCGGCAAGATCGTGAAAGCCGAAGCCAATGACGCCACCGGCGGCCCTGATGCCAAGCCAGCCGTCGCCAAGGCGCACAAAACGTCGGCCAAGGCCAAGCACAAGGCAAAAGCCAAAGCTGCCGCCACCAAGGCCGATGCTGCAGTCAAGGCTGACGCAACCAAGGATGCTGCTGCGGCCAAGTGAGCAAGTAGGTAAGTAATTCAGTAAGCGGAATGCGAAAGACAGGCGCAAGCCTGTCTTTTTTATTTGTCGAACACTTTCAGCTTCAACTGCACCGACACCCCGCCATACAGCCGGTCGCCGATGGTTGGAATGACGCCGATATTGATGCCGACCCATTTGTATTCGACCGTAGCAGTGGGAATCAACGCCGGGAACCATTTGCCGTCGCGGACGCGCGGGTAGCCGTTGAACGCGGCGACGGTGGCGCCCAGGTGCAGCACGCCCAGCGCGTACGGCTCCCAGATCAGGCCCGCATACGACGAATGGCCACGGTCGCTGTTATAGAAATGGCCGGCGGTGGCCGCCATCGTGCCGGAGAATTTGTACTCGGCGCCGTAGCCGACGTTCGAACCGTTCAGGTTTTTGCCGCTGTCGAAGTGGGCGGTGGCGAAGCCGGTGTCAAGCCAGACCTGGCTGCGCGGGTCGGCATCGACCTTCGTGAACAGGTCGCCGGCATGGGCCGACGAGCATAGGACCAGCGCTGACAGGGCTGACAGCGCTGACATTGCGAACGCGGCGCGCATCAATCGTCCTCGTTCGGGTCGAGGTCCGGAAACATCACCGACGTATAGCCGAAGTTGGCGAAATTCTGGATCCGCATCGGATACAGGATGCCCAGCAGATGATCGACTTCATGCTGCACCACGCGCGCGTGGAAACCGTCGGCGTCGCGGCTGATCGGCGCGCCGTGTTCATCGACGCCTTCGTAGTGCAGGCGCGTGTAGCGCGGCACCGCGCCACGCAGGCCCGGCACCGACAGGCAGCCTTCGAACGCCTCTTCCATCTCATCGGACAGTGGCGTCAGCACCGGATTGATCAATACTGTTTCCGGCACCGCCGGCGCATCCGGGTAGCGGGCGTTGTCCTTGAAGCCGTAGATCACCAGTTGCAGGTTGACGCCGATCTGCGGCGCGGCCAGGCCTGCGCCGTTCGCGGCATGCATGGTGTCGAACATGTCGGCGATGAGTTCCCGCATCGCCGGCGTATCGAATTCCGTGACAGGTTCGGCCACGCGCAGCAGGCGCGGGTCGCCCATCTTCAAAATTTCACGCACTGTCATGCGGTCCTCGCGGCGATCTCTTTGACGAATTCGGCGAACTCCGGGCCGGTTTCCCCGTGTTTCAGGCCCATCGCGGTCATCGCCTTCAGGTAGCCGATCTTGGAGCCGCAATCGTAGCGCTGGCCTTCATAACGGCACGCCAGCACGCGTTCGCTGGCCATCAGCGCGGCGATGCCGTCGGTCAGCTGGATCTCGCCGCCGGTGCCGGTGCCGATGTTTTCGAGGTAATCGAAAATCTTCGGCGTCAGCACGTAGCGCCCCACCACTGCCAGCGTCGATGGCGCCACGTCAGGCTGGGGCTTCTCCACGATGCCCGAGACCAGCTCGAGGTTGGTGCGGTAAGGCGCGGCGCTGACGATGCCGTACTGGCGTGTGTGCGCACGCGGCACGTCCTGCACCGCCAGCACGCTGCAGCGCTCGTATTCGTACACGTCGGTCATCTGCGCCAGCACCGGGCGCACGCCGGCGTCGGTATCCATGAAATCGTCGGCCAGCAGCACGGCAAACGGATCGTTGCCGACCACCGGGCGTGCGCACAGCACCGCGTGGCCAAGGCCCAGCGGCGCCGACTGGCGGATGTAGATGCAGGTGATGTTTTTCGGGACGACGGTGCGCACCATGTCGAGCAGCGCCTGCTTGCCAGCCGCTTCCAGCTCGGCCTCGAGCTCATAGGCCTTGTCGAAATGGTCTTCGATCGCGCGCTTGTTGCGGCCCGTAATGAAGATCATTTCGTTGATGCCGGCGGCCACCGCCTCTTCCACCGCGTACTGGATCAGCGGCTTGTCGACGACCGGCAGCATTTCCTTCGGCTGCGCCTTGGTGGCGGGAAGAAAACGGCTGCCGAGGCCTGCGACAGGGAAAACAGCTTTGCGAATGAGGGTCATGGAGAGTCCGGTTTGGAGAGTGAGGAAATGGAAGATGACGACGATGCGTTGGCAAGCAGCGCCAGCAGCGCCGCTTCATCGAGAATGGCGAGGCCCAGCGTTTCAGCTTTGGCCAGCTTGCTGCCGGCGTCTGCGCCGGCAACGACGTACGTGGTTTTTTTCGAGACGGAGCCGGACACCTTGCCGCCAGCCGCTTCGATCAGCGCGCCCGCTTCATCGCGCGACAGCGCCGGCAGCGTCCCGGTCAGCACGAACGTCATGCCGGCGAACGGGCCGGCGTTCTGCTGTACGTGCGTGCCTTCTTTCCAGTGCAGGAAACCGCGCAGCCGCTCGACCAGCGCCAGGTTCTCTTCGTCGGTGAGAAATGCCGCAATCGAGCGTGCGACGATAGGACCGACGTCGGCCACCTCCAGCAGCTGGATGCCGTTTTCCCAGCGGACGGCATGCAGCAGCGCGTCCAGGTTGCCGAAGTGCTGGGCCAGCGCCTTGGCGGTGGACTCGCCGACATTGCGGATACCCAGCGCGTAGATGAAGCGCGCGAAGGTTGTGTTCTTGGATTTTTCGAGCGCATCGACGACGTTCTGCGCCGATTTGTCGGCCATCCGTTCCAGCGCGGCGAGGCGCGGTTTATCGAGCGTGTACAGGTCGGCCGCGGTATGGATCAGGTTTTTGTCGACCAGCTGCTCGATGAGCTGGTCGCCCAGGCCTTCGACGTCGATTGCGCGGCGCGATACAAAATGCATCAGGCCGCCCTTCTTCTGCGCGTCGCAATGCGTCCAGCCGCCGGAGCAGCGCGCGACCGCTTCGTCTTCCAGGCGGACGATCGGCGAGCCGCAGACGGGGCAATTGGTGGGCATGATGAATGCACGGGCGTCCGCCGGACGGCGCTCCGGCACATACGCCACGACCTCGGGAATCACGTCGCCGGCACGCCGCACGATGACGGTGTCGCCGATCTGGATATCCTTGCGCCGCACTTCGCTTTCATTGTGCAGCGTGGCGTTGGTGACCATCACGCCACCCACTAACACCGGCTGCAGCCGCGCCACTGGCGTGATGGCGCCGGTACGGCCGACCTGCACTTCAATGTCGACGACCTGCGTCAGCGCTTCCTCGGCCGGGAATTTATGGGCCAGCGCAAAACGCGGGGCGCGCGACACGAAGCCCAGCGCCTGCTGGTCTTCCACCGCATTGACCTTGTAGACGACGCCGTCGATTTCGTACGGCAGCGTGGAGCGGCGCAGGCCGATGTCGCGGTAGAACGCGACCAGGCCGGCGGCGCCACTTACCACCGCGCGTTCTTTCGAGACCGGCAACCCGAGGGCCTGTAACCAGTCAAGCAAGGCAGCATGCGACACCGGCATCGGGGCGCCTTCCAGCAGGCCGATCCCGTACGCGAAAAACTTCAGGTTGCGCTGCGACGTGATGCGCGAATCGAGCTGGCGCAAGCTGCCGGCCGCAGCGTTCCGCGGATTGGCTTTTTCCTTTTCGCCAGCTTCCCTCAGGCGCTCGTTCATCTTCAGGAAGTCGGCCTTGAACATCAGCACCTCGCCGCGCACTTCCAGTACTGCGGGCACGTCAGGGCCATGCAGGCGCAGCGGAATGGCGCGCACGGTCTTGATGTTGGCCGTGACGTCTTCGCCGGTGGTGCCGTCGCCACGCGTGGCAGCCTGCACGAACAGGCCATTTTCAAAGCGCAGCGAAATGGCCAGGCCGTCGAACTTCAATTCAGCGGCGTATTCAACCTGGTCGACACCCAACGCTTCGCGCGCGCGCCGGTCGAACTGTTCGACATCGTCATCGCTGAAACCGTTATTCAACGACAGCATCGGCAACGCGTGCGTGACCTGGCTGAATTCAGGAATGGGCGCCGCGCCCACGCGCAGCGTCGGCGAATCGCCAGCCATCAGTTCGGGATGCCCCGCTTCCAGCTGCTGCAGTTCGACAAAGAGCTTGTCGTACTCGCTGTCGGGAATGGTCGGCGCGTCGAGTACGTGGTACTGGTAGAGATGCCGGTTCAGTTCACGCGTCAGTTCGGCGATGCGGTTTGCAGCGGAATCAGCGGGGTCAGTCTGTTGCGTCACGTGCGGTAATCCTCAGCTGAACAGGCGCATGGCGCGGTTCGATCCGGCGGGAATATCGGACGCTTCCATCTCCTGGTAGAACTCGAGCACCTGGCCGTTGATGTCGGACAGCGCCGGATCCAGCAACGGCTGGTCGCTGTCGTCGACAATGGTCGCGTCCAGCCGGGCCACCAGCGAACGGGCGCAGGCGACCATTGCACCGAAACCGTCGCGCGCCGGCGCCACGCAGGGCACGTCCAGCAGCAGCGTCAGGCGCGACGTCGTGTCGGCGCCCAGCGTGACGTTGGTGGTAAGCGTGAACAGCACGCCGCCCTCCCCGTCAGGCATGGAGAAGCGGCCGTCGGGACGGACATCGAAGCCCTGGTTTTCCAGCGCGCCGATCAATGTGGAGATCGCCCACGGCTGGCTGTTGGCCAGCAGGTTCACGCCCAGCTGCGCATCGTGGCCAGCCACGAAACGGTGCAGCGTGCGGGCCTCGGCCATCACGTCGATCATGTCCGGAACTTCCGGCTCGGCGCCGATTTCGTCGGCCACGACGCGCAGGCGCGTGACGAGGTCGGAGTATTCGATTTCGTTCAGAGCCGTGGTGCGGGTGGCCATCTGCACGCCGGCTTGCAGCTTGGTGTAGACGCCGCCGTGCGTGATCGGCTCCCAGTCGCCGCTGACCGCGAGGCCAATGTAATGGATCGGTTTCGAGCCCACCAGGCGCAGCGTTTGCAGCACCGGCAGGATTTTATCGCCGCGTACGGCGCCTTCCAGGTTCAGCGGAATCAGGCAATCGATCAGCGGATCGACCAGGCGGTCGGCCAGTTCGCTCGGCGGCGTCGCTGGCGTGGGGATGGCGATGGCGGGAGCGGCCGGCTCACCCGTGTCTTCGATCGGGCTGCTGGTCGCCGGCGTGATAGGCGGGGCGGATGCCGGTTCGAGCATCGGTT